>JAABUK010000129.1_pt1 | contig 178800 bp, 152 predicted proteins | sample 5559141 | NCBI WGS metagenome assembly JAABUK01 (sample SAMN10711869, study PRJNA513367) | rock metagenome | isolation source: Antarctica rocks | place: Antarctica: Victoria Land, Pudding Butte nord | collected 2016-01-03
TATTGCTCACCGGCACCAGAAGCCTGGGTGCCTAACAATCTCCACGCCACATCCGGCGGCTATCTCAGCACACCAAAAGCTGCGCTACACTAACAATCCAACCGGTGCAAAAGATCGGGCACTGCACTCAGTGGGTAAGAGGAGTCCTCTGTCATCGTAGTCAAACTTTTACCAAACGAGTTCACCGCCTGTTTCAAGGAATTTCCCGGTGACCGGAGTGTCCATCAGAGCTACGCGCACGATCTCGGCGGCTCCTTCCTCGACGCTCTGCGGACCACTGTGACCATTAAGATCGGTTGCTGTGTACCCCGGATTTACTGAGTTCACGGCTATGCTTCCATCGCGAAACTCATAGGCGAGTTGCACAGTGAGCATGTTCAGTGCGGCTTTCGAGGCACAGTAGGCAAGAGCCTTCACAGAGAAGTACTTCCAGGTTGGGTCGGTCTGGCGGCTTATGCAGCCGAGTTCACTGGAGACATTGATAATCTGTGCCTTGCCAGCGGTTTGAAGCAGCGGGAGCATAGCTTGCGTCACCGCAACGGTGCCAACGAAATTAGTCTCCATCAAACTTTCAAGGGCTTCAATGTTCGTCTTGCTCGGTGGCCCGTCACTCATACTTGCAATACCGGCGTTGTTGATGAGAATGTCGAGCTTGCCGAACTGTTGTCGAATGGTCTCCGCTGCAGCGACTGCGGTTGCGTGCGCCTCGAGGTCGATGTGGACGAACTGCACATCAAGCCCTTCCGCCTGTAGCTTTGTGGCTGCCTGCCTGCCTGCCTCTTCATGGCGTGCGGCGGCGAGCACCGTCCAGCCAGCCTTGGCAATCTGGCGGGCTACCTCGAACCCAATTCCTTTATTCGCTCCTGTAACCAGGGCTACTTTCTTCGTTTTCTGCATAGTGCTCTCCTTGGACCAGACTGGTGTTTACGTCCTATCAGCTCTGCGGCTGGATCTCGGTTAAAACGTCGTGCATGGTTTTAGGTTGTTTTCCGATAAGCTGCTCCAGCGTGGAATCGACTTTGTCGAACTCTCCTCGCCTGCTCGCTTCGTAGTACGCGAGATAAATGCCTACAACAGCCTCGGGCAAGCCATGCTGCCTCATCTGAGCCGCAAAGGCCTCATCGCTGACCGTTTCGCGAGCAATCGGCATCCGGATGAGCTGTGATCCGACAGAAGCGAGACCTGCCAGATCGAGCGCCTCCGCACCGGTGAGCGGCGGAGTTGGTCCATCGAAGGTCATGACGCCGGTAAGAATTGCGGCGGCGGCAGCGGCGAGATCGGTGTGTGCCGTCCACGCAACTTTGCCATCTCTGGGAGCGACGATCTTGCCTTTTTGCCAGTCCGGTCCCATAAACATCAGGGCGGAGTCCGCATAGAAACCGTTGCGCAGCGCCGTCCATGCAAGCCCGGATTCGGCCAGCATGACTTCGGTAGCAGCGTGGTCATGCGCTGGGGGGAAGGCTGAGGAAGGGCTGGAAGCAATCTGGCTGGTGTACACGATTCGTTGTACGCCAGCCTCTTTGGCTGCATGAATCGCGGCCTTGTGCTGAGCCAAAGTATCTCCACCGAAGGCACGTGCGTTGGAAGAGACCATTAATAGCTGCGACGCACCCTCAAAGGCATGAGGAAGCGTATTGGGTTGAGCGAAGTCGCCCAAGCATACACGGATACCGCGCTCCTGAAGCTTCGTTGCTTTTTTCGGATCGCGAATGCTGACACCGATTTCACTTACCGGCATCCGGGATGCAAGCTCATCCACGATGAGTTTGCCGAGCTTGCCGGTTGCTCCTGTTACGACAATCATGAATGACTCCTATGTTGTTCTGACCGGAAATTGTATTCAGCGGAAACTGAATTCAATATCATTGATAACACAGGTCCAGTTACTCTGGAGAGCACGGTGTTCGAATGAAGAAACAGCCGGGGCATCAGAGTCGTGAGGCGGTCGGCGGGCGCGAGCAGACGCGGGCGCGCATTCTGTCCGCTGCCATGAAGCTGCTCAATGAGAGTGGCCGAGATGCTGTCACCACCCGCGCTGTTGCTGAACTCGCAGGCGTGCAGCCACCAGTACTCTACCGGCTTTTCGGCGATAAGGATGGCCTGCTGAATGCACTGGCAGAGCATGGTTTCACTCTTTACCTTGCGCAAAAGCAGTCAACCGATGCGGAACCGGACCCTGTCGAGGCACTACGCTCCGGTTGGGACAGGCACATCCAGTTTGGTCTTGACCACCCGTCCCTCTATCTGCTGATGTACGCGCAGCCTCAGGCAGGACCTGCGGAGGTGGCGAAACTCTCGTTCACGATGTTGCACAGACACATTGGCTGTGTCGCCGCTGCAGGAAGGCTACGCATCCCGGAGGAACGCGCTGTGGCGTTGTTTCACTCCGTCGCTGTAGGGATTGTTCTTACCCTGCTACGGTCGCCGCAGGATGCTCGCGATCTTACGCTGTCCAGCATGGCCCGCGACAATACTCTGTCGATCATCGCATTGACCCAAGAAGTGCATTCCGAACAGTCGCCCATCTCAGTCGCAGCTACGACCCTTGATGCTGCGATTCAAGCTGAAGACGGGTTCTCGCCGGGCGAGCTCAGCCTTCTAAAGGAATGGCTGGATCGACTGAAAGCGCACGGTTTAGCCGCTCACCGCCCTAAACCATAGCCCGTTACAGCGGAGCGGTGCCGGTAAGGCGTCGATGTCGTTTGATTAGTCCCCATAAGTCGGCCTGTGGAAAGCAATCTGGGTTGCTCCTCGATGACGGTCCAACCAGAGGTAGCACCTGAGCGATTGTCTTCATCCGCAATAGTTTCGCGAACGTATTTAGGCGCCGTCGAAGGCCTCCACGTCCTCCGATTTGATGTTTGGTGTAGTGACCCCGTGTTTCGTGCGGCTTGGGTGCTTACTTTGCTGCCGCCTCCAGAGTGGCGGCGGAGCGGTTCAGAGCGCCGGTCAGAACTGCGAGTTGGGCCTGGGCGCGGGCGGCGTCGGGGTTGTCGATGGCCTCGTTAACGCCGGGGATGACGACGGCGGCGTAGCCGGTGAACTCGCCGGGGGCGTAGATGGTGTGTTTGAACCAGGGGCGCTGGGGGAGGCCGTCGGGGTTGAGGAGTGCGGACTCGGCGTTGCGAAGCGCCTCATTGAGTGCGGCGGGGTCGGCGGGGTGCTTCATTTGCAGGGCACGCACGGCGCTGCCGGCAGCGGAGAGACGCTTTGCGGCGGCATCGGCGGCGGTGAAGTCGAGGGTGAGCTTCGCTGTTTTGGCTTGTGTCTGGGCGGTTTGCAGGTAGCGGACGATGTCGTCGCCGTAGACGTGGTAGTCGTACGGGAGAACGTCGGCTCCGGCCATGTGAAGGATCTCGATGCCGAAGACGCGGGCCTGCTGCTGCTCGTAGACGAAGGTGGGGTCGGCGTTCTTGATGAACCAGTTGTAGTTGTCGAAGACGGAGTGGTAGACGCCGTAGGGGCCATCGGAACCGATGTCGGTGGAGGGGACGCCGAGGTGCTGGATGAAGGGCGTGTAGTCGGATCCGGAGCCAAGATCTCCGACGCGGACGTCGGCGTCGGTCTCGGCGCGATCAGTCCGGCCGGCGGTGAAGGGCGCTGAATTCCGGCGGCTGTGGCCTTCCGCCTGATCCTTGAGCCACTGATCGTAGACGGTGCCGCCGCCCTTGGCGCTGGGAACGGCTTTGGTGACCTCGCGGAGGAACTGTTTGAGCGAGGGAACGGCGGCGGCGTTGAAGCTGGGACCGGAGACGGCGACGTCGGTGTTGAAGTAGGCGACGGCGTGGGCGAGCTCAGGCGCGTGCTGCTCCGCCCATTCGGTCGAGCCGATGAGGCCCTCTTCTTCGGCGTCCCAGGAGCCGATGATGATGGTGCGCTTTGGCTTCCAACCCTGTTTGAGGAGATCGCCGAGGCCGTGCACCATCTCGAGCATGGCGGCGGTGCCGGAGTTGGGATCGACTGCGCCGTAGACCCAGGCGTCGCGATGGTTTCCGGCGACGATCAGTTCATCCTTCTCGGGACCGGTGCCGGGGATTTTACCGGTGACGTCCCAGATGGTGCGCAGGCGGGTGTCCTGCTGGATGTCCATGTGGGCGGTGACGGCGGGCGATCCGCCGAGGTGGTAGGTGAAGGGGAGGCCGCCCTGCCAGTCGTGGGGGCTGGCGGGGCCGGAGAGAGCGCGGAGGATAGGGGCGGCGTCCTTATAGGAGAGCGGGTTGGCGGGGATGGAGGGCTGGTCGCCGCCGGGGAGCTGCCTGGTCTGGTCTTCGGTGAGGCGTTTCGAGGAGGGGAGGTCCATGACGGAGGCGACGCCCGGAGTCTCGGGGTCGCCCGGGTAGAGGGGAAGGAACTGAACGGAGCCGCGCTGGACGGCGGACTCGGGCCGCATGGGGCCGGCGGGGTACATGTCGCCCTTGGTATAGCCGTCGTCGGCGGGATCGGAGTAGATGAGGACGCCCTTGGCGCCGAACTTCTGGGCGATGTAGACCTTGACGCCGCGGAAGTTGCCGCCGTAGCGCACGAGGACGATCTTATCCTTGACCGAGATGCCGTGGTCGGCAAGGTACTTAAAGTCGGCAAGGTTGCCGTAGTTGGCGTAGACGACCTCTCCGGTCACGTTTCCAGAGGGGCTGGAGCCATTGAAGGCAGGAAGGACGCGGGGGTCGTCCTGGAAGGGGTCGCCGCCGTGGTCGCTTGGGTCGACGTGCTCGGGTGTGGGTCCGGACATCAGTTTGTGGTGCTGGGCGTCGAAGGCTTCAATGGCGATCTTGACGGGTTTATTGAGAAGAACGCTGTAGGGGACGATCTCGGTCTCGAGACCGGCGGCCTTGAACTTTTCGGCGACGTACTGGGCGGTCTTGTAGTCTTCCGGCGAGCTGGCCCAGTGGGGGGCGGCGGTGAGGGTCTTGAGGTGCTGGCCGGCGAGGGCTGCGTCGGGAACGGCCATGAAGGCGGCGTCCCACTTTGCCTGCTGGGCAAAATCAGCGAAGCCGAAGACCTGAGTGGGGGAGGCGGATGGGGCGGGCGATTGGGCCAGAAGAGTCGAGGCGAGCACAGCGGAGGCAAGGGTATAGCGGAGAGAGGACAAGGCGACTCCTGTGGTTTCGGATGGAGGAGAACAGGATACCGGAAAGCCGAGGAGTCGCGATGGGAACAGCGGGAGGGGCCGTATTTAGATGGGCTGGGTGCAGAACTTGCAGCGAGTGACTGCCAGGGGGATGTCGCCGAAGCACTGGGGGCACGGTTTGGTGGAGGTGGGGGCGGGGCCGCGGAGGCGCAGGAGAAGGGTGTTGACGGGAAGGACGATGAAGAAGTAGACGACGGAGGCAATGAGAGCGAAGGCGATGGCGGCGTTGAGGAAGTCGCCGTACTTGATCACGCCGCCGTGAACGCTAAGGGTGAGGGCGGAGAAGTCCGGCTTGCCAACGATGGCGGCGATGAGCGGGTTGATGATGTCGGTGACCAGCGAGGTGACGATGCTGGTGAAGGCCGCGCCGATGATGACGGCGACGGCGAGGTCAATGACGTTGCCGCGAAGGATGAAGTCGCGAAAGCCTTTGAGCATGGGAGGGGGCTCCAGTGAGGTAGCTAAGTTGGCGGGACACGGCGAGTATACGTCAGAGACTTCGAGCGTCCAGCACGGCGAGGCAACCTGTAGCTAATGGGTTCCAGAGAGCCAAGAGACGTAGGGATACAGCAGGAGGAAGAGGATCATGCCGATGACCATGAGGTCGGCGTAGATACAGAAGAGGACGCCCCCGTGGTACCAGCTCCACTGGGAGCGCATGCAGCGGATGTGGTCGACCATGCCGATGGTGGCGAGGAGCGCGGGAAGGGTGAGCAGAACACTGGGCTGGTTCTGGGGAAAGTGGGAGAGCAGGAGGGAGATGGGAAGGCTGAACAGGACGAGGACGCTTCCGCGCAGGAGAGATCGAGATCGCGGATTGAGAAAGGCCGGCTTCACCTGGTACGCATCCCCTGTTGGCATAACCTGCTGTCCTGCTTTGAGGACGTGAGGTAAGGATAGGCTCGTGAGCTATGGATTGACTGGAGCGGGACCGGAAGAGGGTGCGGCGGATGAAGGTGCTGGAGGGAGATTTTTGATGGTGGATAGGGGGACTTCGAGAGCTCCGACGCGGTCTCCGATCAGGTCGTGGACGCCGACGCGGAGGAAGAACTCGCCCTGGGCGGGGACGCTGATGATCTGCTGGATGGGGATCCCGGTTTTCAGCAGGCTTCGGGCGTTCTCGGCAGTGAGGTTCATGCGTATCAGCTTCGAGGTGGCGGAGATCAGCGTTCCGTTGCTGTCGTAGCAGTGGGTGACAAACTCTGTGAAGCCCGACAGATTCCCGTTGGCGGCGCGGCTGACAAGAAGCTGGCTGGGGATGGCGGCGATGTCGACGACGTAGCGTCGCCAGGGGCCGTGGGCGAGTTTGAGGTCGGAGTTGGTGCGGGTGGCGGGGTCGGGTGCTGCTTCAGGGGGGGAGGACGCGGAGACGGCGGGGAGGATGCGGGCTTTGAAGATGATCTGGGTGGGCTCGGGGGCGCCGCGCATCATGGCGGCCCGCATGGCGGCGGGAGAGGGCGGGACGGGGATGGGGTCGCCGGTGGCGCTGAGAGCGCGGCGGGGCTGTACGGGCGGGTTGGGATCGACGGCGTAGTATCCGCGACGATAGGCGAGGGACAGGTTGGACTGGGCGAGGCGGCCTTCGAGTTTGAGACCGATCTTGCGGTAGCTGCCGTCCCACTTGGTGTCGGTGGGGGAGTAGGTGATGGTGTAGAAGTTGGCGCCGGTGGAGATGGCGGTGTCGACGGCTTCCTTGAGACCGTTGGTGTTGACGAAGGCTCGGCCGCCGGTCTGCTCGGCCATCTGGCGCATGGTGAGGTGCTCCTGGGCGGTCTGCTGGTTGAACTTGTTGAGCTGCTGGGAGAAGGCCTGGGGGCTGGCGGATCCGCGCTCGGAGGCGTCGTACATGGGCGCGTTGAAGAGGCCGCGGGCGTCGACGGGATAGACGGCGACCTGGGAGCGGGTGAGGAGGCTGGCGGTGTCGCGGAACTCGCCGGACATATCGGCCATGGCGGCGAAGGGGTCGATGAGGTCGCCGTCGGGGAGGACGCTCAGGGGAAAGGATCCGGAGAACCAGATGAGGTTTTTGCGGCCGGGGAGGCCGGAGAGGTAGCGAGCCAGGACGTTCATGGCTTCGAGGGTGTAGCGGGTGCGGAGCTGGACCTGGAAGGAGGAGGTCTCGGCCTCGAACTGCTGGAGGCGCGCGGTGACGCCGGCGAGGGCTCCGTGGGAGCTGGCTTCGATGCTGCCGACGGTGTCGGAGAGTTGCTCGGTGGGTCGGCCAGTGGCGGCGTTGTCGAGGATCTGCGAGGGGCGGATGCTCTTCTTGTCGATGGCTATCCTGAGCAGGTTGGGGTCGGAGGTGAAGCCCTGGAGGTAGATGAGGTGGGTGGTGAGGCCGAAGATGGCGATGCGGTTGCCGGGCGGTGCAGTGCGGATGTATTTGAGGATCTGCTGGCGGACGTAGACCTGATCGGTGAGCGGAGTATTGAGGGTGTCGAGGAGGAGGATGTTGAGGGCGGAGGTCTGGGGGGCGGGAGTGTAGTTGGTGAAGACGCCGGGCGCGGGATCGGGCATGGGCTCGGGGACGGGAGGCTGGGCGGGGGCGGCGTGCTCGTCGAAGGTGCGAATCTGCTGGGGCTTACCCTTTTCGGTGATGCCGAAGTCAGACTTCCCGAGGCCGTGGACGTTTTTGCCAGAGCGGTCGGTGACGACGACATCGACCACGACAAGGTTGGTGCGGGCCTGGATAGTGGGGGATGCGGCAGAGCTGGGAGATGGTGCGGAGCTGGGGGGCGCGGAGGTGTTCTGCGGGGCAGGTGACGGGGGCTGCGGAGCTGGCGTTTGGGCGAGGGCTGCGGAGGCGGCGAAGAGAGAGGCAAGGAGCGAAGTGAGGAGGGGCGTGAACTTCTGCGGCATTGGGCTCCCGGGTGCGGCGTGGATATCTGAACACGGGACAGATGGCGATGTCGCTGGAATTGTGCGGAGGCGAGCTTTAGAGGCGTGCTTTAGAGGCGTGCTTTAGAGTGTGCTTGGAGCTGGGTTGAGCGAGGTCTGACTTAGCCAGCGGCGGCGAGTTCGGGAGCGGTTGCCTTGTCCATCCGGGCGATCGACTGCTCGAAGGGGGCGCGGAGGACGCCGCGCTCGGTGATGATGGCAGTGACGTACTTGGCGGGGGTGACGTCGAAGGCGGGGTTCTCGATGGCGACGCCGGTGGGGGTCATCTGCCTGCCGTTCGAGTGGGTGACTTCGCGGTGGTCGCGCTGTTCGATCGGGATGAGGTCGCCGTGGCTCGTAGCCATATCGATGGTCGCCCAGGGCGCGGCGACGTAGAAGGGGATGCCGTGTTCGCGGGCGAGGATGGAGACGCCATAGGTGCCGATCTTGTTGGCGGTGTCGCCGTTGGCGGCGATGCGGTCTGCGCCGACGATGACGGCCTGGATGCGTCCCTGCTTCATGAGGGAGGCGGACATGTTGTCGCAGAGGACGGTGGTGGGGATGCCGTCCTTCATGAGCTCCCAGGCGGTGAGGCGGGCGCCCTGGAGGTAGGGCCGGGTCTCGTCGGCGAAGACATCGATCTCGTGGCCGCGTGCTACAGCCGCCCTGACAACTCCCAGCGCCGATCCATAGCCGCAGGCGGCCAGGGCGCCGGCGTTGCAGTGGGTGAGGACGGTTCCCTTTTTGGGAAGGAGATCCGCGCCGAAGGCACCGAGCTGCCGGCAGTTGGCGATGTCCTCGTCGTACATCTGACGGGCGAGGGCGACGACGGCGGATTTGATCTCGGGTATGGGGGTGTTGCGGGCGGCGAGGGAGATGTAGAGATCGCGGACGCGGCCGATACCCCAGAAGAGATTGACGGCGGTGGGCCGGGTGGCGGCGAGGTGCTCGCAGATGGCGGCTACTTCGAGGTCGAGCTCGGGGATGGTGGCGGCGGTGGAGTTCTGGATGCCGAGCGCGACTCCCATGGCTCCGGAGACGCCGATGGCCATGGCTCCGCGGACGATCATGTCGCGGATGACGGTGGCGACCTGCCGGTAGTCAGTGGCGAGGACGTAGGTCTCTTCAAGGGGGAGTTTGGTCTGGTCGAGGAAGTTGACGCCTTCAGGGAGCCATTCGAGGGTGGGGATCATGTCCCCTCCAGTTTACGACGGCCTTGCCCTGGGTCGGGACGAGGTGAGCTTTGGGGCAAGTGTCTCTTAAAAGAGAAGCGGCGACGGCTACCGTGGGTGGGCCGTCGCACGCTGTGAGAGAACCGCAATGAAGCGCTGCAGGGAAGGTCCCTGCGCGAAGTTTTATCGTGATTCGTGAAGCAGAACAGCATGACAGCAGCAATGCAGTGGTTCAGCAGCCTCTAGTTCGGGGCTTCCATTGCAGGGTAGAGGGGATGGGTGGGGGTCACCATACCTCGGACGTGGGAGGGTGATCGGCGGAGGTTATGCGTCGTGGCTGCCGGTGTGGAGATCCCTGTGCGAAGCGCGGATATCGTCTGCGGTGAACAGGGAGAGGAAGGGCGCGGGGGCGGCGACGGCTTCGATTTTTGCGCGGCCGCCCCCTTCGCGGTCGACGAGGCAGAGGACACCGGCGACGAGCATGCCGGCCTCGCGGGCGGCCTCCATGGCGAGGATGGTGGAGCCGCCGGTGGTGCAGACGTCGTCGACGATGACGACGGGGGCGCCGGGCTCGAGGAAACCTTCGATCCGGCGGCCGGTGCCGTGGGACTTCTCGGCTTTGCGGACGAGGAAGCCGTGGAGGAGTTTGGTTTGGGGGTCGGAGGGGAGATCACCGCGGGCGATGGCCGCCCAGGCGCTGGCGCTGGCGATGTTGGAGACAAGGGGGTCGGCGCCCATGGTGAGGCCGCCGACGGCGACGGCGTGGGGGATGTGCCGGCGGATGAGGTCGTAGAGGAGGAGGCCGGAGAGGCGGCCGCCCTCGGCGTGGAGCGTGGAGGTGCGGCAGTCGATGTAGTAGTCGGAGCGCTGACCGGAGGCGAGGGTGAAGTCGCCGAGGCGGAAGGAGTGGGTGGCGAGGATACGGAGGAGGTCGGCGCGGTGGTTCAGGGTGGTTTGTGGATCGGCGGTCATGTGGAGCGATTTTAGCGGAGGACGGATGGGAGGATTTGGTGAGCAGGCCGGAGAGAGGACGAGCAACGGAGCGTGCGAAGTCGACTTGCGGGCGTGCTATTTACAGAAGTTAATGTCTCTCTTCTGGCTCATACGCATTTACGGTTGAAGCCAACGGGATTGGCATCGACCACGGGATAGCGAGACTCTGTTCCGTGATGACCGGGCCCTTGGACAGAGCGTTATCGCAGAGGAATCGATCGGCACGTTGCCTAGCCTGCTCAGCGAAGACAACCCATAACCGTGTCTGAAGGTTAGCGACATCGCAATCGAAGGCCAAAATCTCCCCTCGAAACGGAGTTATTGAAAGTTGCCCCGTTAGATTCAAGTGCGGGGCGGGTTCGGGATTTAGACTGGACATGCCTATGAGATCTCAAGCGCCTGCCAAGAGTTCGCTGCAAATCATCCTTGCAACTGCCGTAATCCTGGGCACGGTGGCGTGGCTTGCGGTTACGGGGGTACGTGATAACAAGAGCTACTACGTGACCATCTCGGAGCTGCAGGGGATGGGCGGTAAGGCGTATACGCGGCATCTGCGGGTGGCGGGGAATGTGGCTCCGGGAAGCATTCACCGGGTGGGGACCAATGCGGACTTCACGCTGCTGGAGCAGGGCAAGGTACTGAGGGTGGACTACAAGGGAGCCGAGCCGCCGCCGGACACGTTCAAGGATGATGCGCAGGCGCTGGCGGTGGGGACATTCGGCCATGATGGCGTCTTTCATGCGACGCAGCTGCAGGCGAAGTGCGCTTCGAAGTATGCTCCCGCGGACCAGAAGAAGCCGGGGACGCCGAATACGGTGGCGACGGTGGCTCCGGGCTTGTAAGGGATCGCGGCTGAGTTTGTACTGCTGGGAGAGCAGAGGAAGCGATGGCGGCTGCGGCGGAGTTTCGGGCGGTGTCGAAGGTCTACGGGCGTTTCGCAGCTCTGCGGAGGGTCTCCGCGACGTTTGCCGGGGGAAGCTGCACGGTTGTTCTGGGGCCGAATGGAGCTGGGAAATCGACGCTGCTGCGGCTGGCGGCGGGGCTGGCCTCGCCGACGCGCGGAGAGGTAAAGGTGTTCGATACCCCTCCGCAACGGCAGCGTGGGCGAGTTGCCTATATGAGTCATGCGCCGATGCTTTACGACGAGCTTTCGGCCATGGAGAACCTACGTTACTTCGGCGCTCTGGCGGGGCGGCAGTGCGACTGCTCGGGGTCTCCGGAGATGGCGTTGCGCGCGGTCGGTCTGGATCCGGCGTTGAAGCGGCCGGTGGGCGAATACTCGCAGGGGATGCGGCAGCGGACCTCGTTTGCGCGGGTGCTGCAGGCTGATCCGGAGCTGCTTCTGCTGGACGAGCCTTTCTCAAACATGGATACGGCTTCGATCAAGCAGATGGTGGAGCTGCTGGCGGACTTTCGCACGTGGGCGGTTGCGGGGGGCGGGAGCCGGACAATTCTGATCACGACACATCAGGCGCATCTGGCAATGCCGCTGGCCGACAGCGTGGTGACCCTGAAAGACGGCGAAATGGTGGCGGCAGAGACGGCAGAGGCGGTCTCTTGAAGCATGCGCAGCCGGAGAAGACGAATGCTGCGCGCCTCCTGGACAGGCTTGGAATCCACTACGAGCTGCGTGGGTACGAGGTGGACGAGAACGATCTGACCGCGATTTCGGTGGCGCGCAAGATCGGGCTGCCGCCGGAGCAGGTATTCAAGACGCTGCTTACAAAGACCAGTGGCGGCGAACATGTGTTTGCTGTGATCCCGGGCGACGCGGAGCTGGATCTGAAAAAGCTGGCGGGGGTGTGTGAGGCGAAGAAGGTGGAGCTTGCCAGCCTGAAAGACGTGGAGCCGCTGACGGGGTATGTGCGCGGCGGAGTGACGGTGATGGGCGCGCGGAGGCAGTTCCCTGCTTTCGTGGAGGAGACGGTCGAGCTGTTCGAGGTGATCTCGGTCTCGGCGGGGCTGCGGGGAGTGCAGCTGCTGCTATCTCCGACGGACTACCTGCGGGCGGCGGAGGGAAGGTTGGCCGAGCTGGTGAAGGCAGTCGAAGCCGCGAAGGTGGGAGGGGCCGGAGCGGTGCGGGGCGCATGAGTTATCTGCATGCTGTGCTGGTGCATCTGCGGAAGGATCTTCAGTTGGAGTGGAGGTCGCGGGAGGCGGTCAACGGAACCCTTTTTTTTTCACTGCTGGTGGTGGTGGTGTTCTCGCTGGCGTTCGATCCGACAGCGAATCCTACGCTGGCGCGGCAGATATCGGGCGGCGTTCTTTGGGTGGCGCTGCTGTTCGCATCGGTAACGGCGCTGAATCAATCGTGGGTGCGCGAGCAGCGCAACCAGGTTCTGGATGCGCAACGGCTGGTTCCGGCGCAGGCTTCGGCGCTGTTTCTGGGGAAGGCGATCGCGAACCTGATCTTTGTGGGATTGGTGGAGGCAGTGCTGGCGCCGGTGTTTGTTGTCTTCTACAACATCCATCCGCTGGGAAATGTGTGGCTGCTGGCCTTGATTCTTCCGCTGGGGACCTGGGCGCTGGTGGTGAATGGGACGTTTTTCGCGGCGCTTGGACTGCGGGCGCGCAGCCGTGAGCTGCTGCTGCCGCTGCTGCTGCTGCCGATCTCGCTTCCGGCGCTGCTGGCCATGGTGCAGGCGACCACGGGGGTGATGACGGCCGATCTCGACGCGCTGCAGGTTGCGACCTGGATCCGGATGCTGGCGGGGTACGACGTGATCTTCACAACGGTTTGCATCGTGCTGTTTGAAACCGTGCTCCATGCGGAGTGAGGCGCAAGCTGGGCCAGGGGCCTGAGGGCGTTTCGCGGTAAGATAAAGGGATTGTGGAGCGCTCAAACATCGCGCGTACGTCTGGATGGATCTGGTTTGCCGCCGCCCTTCTGGTGCTGTTCGAGGGATTTCGGCAGGCAATCTTTCTGGTGCCTACCGAGTCGACGATGGGCAACATCCAGCGCATCTTCTACTGGCATCTCCCGTCGGCGATCCTGAGCCTGGTCTTCCCTTACATCAATTTAATCGCGTCGGTCGCGTACCTGTACTTCCGTCATCGCAATCCTCTGCGCGCGCTTACGGCCGACGCGTTAGCGGTAGCGTCGGCTGAGGTTGCGGTGCTCTACGCGACGGTGGTTCTGCTGACGGGCATGCTGTGGGCGAGGCCGGTCTGGGGCATCTGGTGGACTTGGGATGCTCGGCTGACGACTTACTTCATTCTGTGGCTGCTCTACGTCAGCTATCTGATGGTGCGGCAGTTCTCTTCAACAGGCCAGACGGGAACGCTGGCTGCGGTGCTTTCGATCTTTGCAGCGGTGGACGTGCCTATCACCTTTATGTCGATACGGTGGTGGAGGACGCAGCATCCCGCACCCGTGTTTGGGGGCGGCAAGGACTCCGGGCTGGACGCGAGCTTTTACCCCGCAGTGTGGTGGAACCTGGCTGGATGGGCGATGTGGGGCCTCTTCATCCTGCTGTTCCGGTTCGCTCTGGAGCGCAGGCGGCAGATCGCGGAGCAGGAGTTGGCGCTCCAGAGCATTGAGGCGTCGATGGAGATTCCGCAATGAGCTTTCACACCTTTCTGCATGCGATTCATGTGGATGGTCTTAGGGATCTGCCGATCGCCTATGCTGTGGTGCTGCTGCTTCAGGGAGGCTACTTCGCCTGGGTGGTGCGCGGCTGGCGGAAGCGCGACGACATCGGTTGAGCCGCACTTGCGATAAGGTCGTGGCGATCGCCTTGCGGTGGCCGGGTCGCACCGATAGACTCCGGTAGTGTCGGCTACCCCGAAATTCAGATCAATACGAATCCCAATCGCCGGGCTGGCCTGCGCTGTGCTTCTGAGCGGTGTTGTGGCGGGCTGCCGGTCGAGTGCGTTTCCGGATGTCCCTCCGGGATACCGCGAGTATGCGTATGTCAGCAACGGTGGAGCGAACACGGTTACGGTTCTTGACCTGGTGTTCCTGCGCCTGGATCGGACGCTGGCGGTAGGTCAGAGCCCTACCGGGCTCGCCGCTAATCCGAAGCGCAACGAGGTTTACGTCGTTAATACAAGGTCCGGGAGCGTGTCCGTAATCGACGCGGAGGCGAACCAGGTGGTGGCGACGATCCCGGTGCGAAGGCAGCCCTATGCGATCAGCGTGGATGCCGAGGGGCGAAGGGCGTATGTCGCGAATGCAGGCTCGAACAATGTGAGTGTGCTCGATCTCGTCGGGCGACGCGAGTTGATGGCGGCATCTACCGGGGAGCAGCCGGGGCTGGCGCGGATCTCTCCCGATATGCGCTCGCTGGTGGTCACAAATCGTGTCAGCGGAAGCGTGTCTATCTTCGAGGCAGGGTCCCCCGGTGCGACTACACCGGCGCTGCGACCGCGGGCGACGATCTCCGGCTGCCCGGGAGCTACGGATGCTGTGATTCTGATGGATTCGTCCAAGGTATTCATCACCTGCTCGGGGGGGCACCAGGTGATGGCGGTGAATCTGGCGGCAGCACCGAACTCCTGGGCGGCACGGCAGAATCCTTCCCTGACGACCGATCATCTGCTGGCAATGCTCGACGTGGGGAAGGGCCCAGTGCAGATGGCGTTAAAACCGGATGGGGGCAAAATCTTCGTCGCCAACTTCGAGGCAGACAGTATTTCGGAGATCTCGACGGCGACCAATGAGGTCGGCGGAACGTACACGATCGCGAACAAGCCTGCGCACGCGGTGGTGAGCGACGACAACGGAACGCTCTGGATTTCGAACTTCGGGTCGGACTCGGTGAGCCTTTACAGCATCGACGACGGAAAGCTGGTAGGGAACGTCCGGACGGGATTGTCGCCGGATGCTCTGGCGTTCTCGGCGGACGAACACCTGCTGCTGGCTGCGAATGCGAGGTCTGGGGACGTGTCCGTGATCCGGACGCAGGGAAAGCAGGGGCCGGCTCTGTTCACGATGCTACCCGCGGGCAGCCAGCCGAACGACATTGTGGTGAAGGCGTTGACGGCGAAGAGGTAACAGGCCTGCCTGGGTGATCTCCCCAGCATAGGGGGAGCCCGGTCAGATCTGGCGGGCCAGAACGAGGGTGATGTCGTCGGGCTGCTCTTCGGCGCCGATCCAGGCGTCGAGCGCCTGCATGACCTGCTCGGAGATGATGTGGAGCGGCTCATTCCGATAGCGCTGAACGACTTCGACAAGGCGCTCTTCGCCAAAGTCGCCGAAGTCGTTCTCGGGCTCGGTGACGCCATCGGAGTAGGCGACGAGGATGTCTCCGCTGCGCATGGTGAAGCTCTCCTCTTCATAGCGCATGCCGTCAATAAGACCGACGACGGTGCCGCCGCAATCGAGGCGGCGGACACCACCGTCTAGGCCAAGCACGAGCGGCGGGAGCTGGCCGGCGTTCGAGTAGATAAGACGCGAGGTTTTGACGTCGTAGTGTGCGAGGAACAGAGTGGCGTATTTTTCCGGCTGGGTGCTGCGGTAGAGGTGGCGGTTGAGCAGGGCGAGAATCTTTCCGGGTGATTCGAAGAGCTCGCCACACTCGCCGGTGGAATCGCGGCTGGACATGAGCCCGGCGGTGCTGGACGCGGCGTATATCAGCTCCTCGCTGGCGAAGCGGTAGGCGCGAACGGCGGAGTGCAGCGTGGCCATGAGGAGGGCGGCGGAGATCCCCTTGCCGCTGATATCGCCGAGCGCAATGCCGACGCCGGTGTGGCCCCAACTGGGATGGCCGTCGTGAGCCTCCTCATGAAAGAGCAGGAAATCGTAGTAGTCGCCGCTGACGGAGCGAGCTGGGCGGCAGACTCCGTGCAGCGCAAGGGTGGGGAGATCGCAGGCCTGGCGCGGGAAGAGATTGGCCTGCACCTCCTGGGCGATGGAGATCTCGTTCTGCAGCCGTTCCTTCTCCTTCTGCTCCTTGAGCAGCCGTTGGAGGGAGCCGGTCATGCTGTTGAAGGAGCGGCCGAGATCGGCGAGCTGGTCGTCGCGTTCAACGCGGATCTGGTGAACGAGGTCGCCGCGATCGATGCGTCTGGTCGCCTCGTAAAGATCTGTAACAGACGCGGTGATCGTTTTACTGAGTTTCACCGCCATGTACAGAGCCAGGGCTTCGATGAGAGCGAAGAGGACGCAGAGAACCAGGAGGCTGATCTGGATGACGCTGGTGACGGTGCCGCCAAGGGAGCTGCCGAAGAGCTGCCGGTAGAGGAGTGATGGGCGCGAGGTGACTTCGATCGGGGCGCTCGCCGCTTCACCCGAGTCCCAATCCGTCACCGGGAGGGTGGAGCCGAAGCGCACCTGGAGATCGGCAACGTTGGCGCTCGGAGGATCGGTGCCGCCGACGATGCGGGTGGACCGAAGCTGCTCGCCGGTGGTGCTGGGACCGTGCGGGGCAGCCTGCTTTCCCTCCACGTTCGCTCCACTGCTTCTGGAGACCGGGCGGGGACGAGCCTGGGGGCCTTGCACTGCTCCACCCACCACCTCCGCTCTCATACCTGCCTTCCCGAGGCCATCCGCGATGGTCGCCATGAGGGGTTCGTCGACGGAAAGGCTGCTGACGAGACTGAGACGGCGACCGTCGGCGAGCGGATGCTGGTGGATCGCGACCAGGTAAAGATCGCTGCCGTCGAGCACGATGCCTCGGAAGCCCTCGGGAGCCAACCGAATCGCCCATGGAGGAAGGCTGAGAGGGGAGCGGACGTGGGCGGCTGCACGATCTTCGGTGAGCGAGACCCCGTCGACATAGGCGGTGAACTCTGGATGCAGGCGGGAGTTTCGGGTGTCCTGGCGGTAGGCCGAATCGTCGCCGGCGGAGTGCGTCGCGCCAGTGGTGACGGCGGCTGGCTGGTCTGATCCGCTAGGAGGTTTGCGGCTCGATCTGCGGCCCGCTTCCGCCTCGGCGGCAGTGGCTGCCAGCATACGGTCTTCGAGGTTGGCATTCTCCGAGCTAAGCCAATCGAGCTGGCTCTGCACACGAGAGTCGGCGAGGTGAATGGCGAACTGTCCGGCTGCGATGTATCCGGAGATGAGCACCAGGGTGAAGAACAAGACGACCGGTGCGAGGCCGATCAGCAGGTAGGTGAGCACCAGTTTATTGCGGAGACTCCAAAGCAGACGCCTGTGCACCTGGCGCCAGATGACGGGCACCGCCAGGACGATAAGGGCGATGCCGCTGAGGATCTGCAGCACACCGGAGAGGGTACCGACGGTTCCCGGAACAAGGCGAAGCAGCCAAAACAGACAGAACCAGATGGCGAGCCAGAATACGGCACCGGCGAGACCGTGAGGTGGACCGTGCCGGAGCCGCTCGAAGCTTGCAGGACTGGCCATCGATCAGACCTTTGCCTGGCAGCGGAGCAAACGCAGCTGCTGCGGCCAAACCTGAGGAGACCTCTGCGCCGATGCCGACGATCTGTGGGCGACGACCATCCCACGGTCTAGTGTCTCCGATGTCGACTGGCTGAAAAGCATGGGATCCATAGCTCACGAACAGCGCTGCCCGCGCCTTGGAGACGATGCTAGCAGAGGGCCGGAGAGCGGGTTGGATTCGTTTCGGCGAGTGGCTCCTCACAATCTGTGCCGCCAAGCGCAGGAGGCGCGTTCCCCGTATCCGGCCACTCCTCCCCAGCTTCGACCTGCCCGAGGTCTTGAGCTCTCTCAATCTTCGCGAGAGCCCAGGAGGAGGCTTCGGCCAACACCGGATCGTCGCCATCGCGCCAGGTTCTAAGTTGGGGCATAAAACGTTTCTCCGCGCTGTTGCCCATAGCGATGGCCACATTACGATGCAGGCGAGAGTGCCGCGTCCTCTCCAGGGGAGAGCCCTTGAACCAGCGCTTAAATGTGGCAGCATCCATGCTGGCGAGCCAACCGAGGTCGGGGTTGATCAGCTCCTGTCGAGCGCGGATCGAAGCAGGGGGGAAAGACCCGCTCTCTGCCCGGGTGTGTCGGTTCCATGGGCAGACGTCCTGGCAGATATCGCAGCCGAAGACCTGCCGTCCCATGGGCTCTCGCAGAGCGACGGGGATAGCACCTTTCTTCTCAATCGTGAGGTACGCGATACAGCGCGACGCGTCCATCTGGTGCGGCGATGTGAGGGCCTCGGTAGGGCAGGCATCGATACAGCGGGTGCAAGATCCGCAACGATCGGCCGCGGGCAGGGTAGTGAGTCGGGGCGGAAGACGGAGAGAGCTGAGGATGACGCCGAGAAGCAGCCAGGAGCCCTGGCCCTGGTTGAGCACGCAGGTATTCTTCCCAATCCAGCCAACGCCCGCTCTGGCGGCGAGGCTGCGCTCCACGAGCGGGCCGGTGTCGACGTAGCACTTTGATTCTCCACCGGCGCGCTCTTCGAGTTCACAGGCGAGTCGATGGAGCGGCGTGAGCAGGAAGTCGTGATAGTCCGTTCCTGCGGGAGCGGCCGTGTCGCCGGTTTCAGAGGGCGCCTCCCCACTCCAGGCGTAGCGAGCGATCCAGCCGGAGTTTGCGGGCGCTGGCTCAGTCGAAAGGGGGCCGGGAGTGTTGTAGTTCATGGCGCAGACGATGACGGAGTTTGCCCATGGATGCGCGATTTGAACGGAGCTGCGAAGGAAGCGTCCGCCTGCGTCGCGCCGTTTCAGGTACTCCATCTCGCCCGCGCGTCCGGCTTCGATCCAGGCTTCGAAGCGGGATGCGTCCAAGCTCTCGGAGAGGGAGCTTGGCGCATCCACGGCAGCCACGCCGGCGAGTTCGAAGCCGATCGCGGAGGATCGTTCTCGCAGCCATTGCTGCAGCTCGGGATTCCACGTATCAGTGACCAAATTTGGCTACCCTCGTCGCTTTCACGGCGCTCGGGGTTAAGGATAGACTGTCGATACGGAGAGTTGGCAGAGCCCGGTTGAATGCACCTGACTCGAAATCAGACATAGTCGCAAGGCTATCGGGGGTTCGAATCCCTCACTCTCCGCCATCCTTTTAGAATTAAAAGCTTAGGTGAACACTCCCCTACAGATACAGGAGATCCTGCCTGTGACCTTATCTGCTCGGACGCGAGGCCAGTGTCCGTACTAGGAGACGCGCCCTGCTATCTGGCGCGGCAGGTGAAGCTCGCTGCTCGTTCAGGGCTGCCGCTGCCGTTGTACGAAGCCACCTGCGGGTACGGACACAACGGGCGCGACATCACGGGAGCTGCGCGTTCGTCCCCGCCCTCGAATCGCGCTGCGATGATTGGTCCCGGTGCGGTGCCGTGCTCGACCCATTGCTGCAGTTGATCCAGCGCGCCGGAGCCCCTTCCGTTCGCCGCCGGCAATCCAAGTTGGCCGAAGCTGTTGGCTCCCGGACCTCCGCTGCAGTGCTCCATTCCCGGAGCCATGTAGAGGCGTATGGAAGTGTCGGCCTTCTCTGCTCCAAGCGTCTCCCGAACCCTCTTGAAGTACGAAATGGTGTTCCACGGAGAGATCGCGGAGTCGTTCCAGCCGTGATACAGAACCAGCTTGCCGCCGCGTGCGGTGAAGCGTGCAAGATCGGGATCCACAGCGTTCAAGTCGCGTCCGACAATCTTCTCCGCTTCCGCCTGGGAGCGTCCGGCTTCCGCGTTCAGGATCTCCCACTTCGAATCCCCGGTCACCATGTAGCGGAAGAAGTTCACCGGGTAGCGAGAGCCCGCGCCCGCACCCGGTCCGGAGCCCACAACCCAGGAGTCCCAGGCCGGCAACTCGGAGCCGGGGAGATAGCCTGGAAACAAGCTATGACCCTTACCATCCGCTCCGCCGGCGTAGAGCTTGCGCAATGTCTTGACCTGCGGAGCTGTGAGGCATGTAAGCGAATCCTCGCGCTTGCAGAGCAGGGTTGCCGGATCGAAACGGCACTGGGAGGGATCGTTGAGGATGCCATCCTTCACCCCGTCCTGCGCATCGCAGGCTTCGAGCACCGCGCGGTGAATTGCCGGTAGCTTCATGGCGGAGATGTAGGCCGCCGGATCATCCGTCATGGTCTGGACGACGTCGATCGCCGAACTTAGCATGCGCGTCCAGCTATTGGCAGGCGCGCCGGCCAGAATACCGTCGTAGTCTTCAGGAAAACGCTGCGCCTCCATAAGCGCTTCGCGGCCGCCGTTGGAACAGGAGTCGAAGTAGGCGTGTTCGGCAGGCCGGCGATAAAAGGCTGCGAGGATCTCCTTGGCGCGAAGTGTGGTCAGATGCAGCGCGCGATACCCGTAGTCGGTGATCTTCTCCGGATGATGAAACGCCCAGCTTGCGTCTTCGGCGCCAGCCTGATGACCAGTGTCCGTGCTGGCGGTCGCGAAGCCGTGCCGCAGGCTCGAGCCCATCTGCCCATAGTTGATCGTGCCTGCAAACCCGCCGTTGCCGACACCGAGAAAGCGCCCGTTCCAGTTTTCTACCGGCATCCAGACCTCGAAACCTATCTCTGAGTCGTGCGTTGGCCGGATCACGCCGGCGATCCGACAGAACGCAGGCAGGCTCGCAAGAGAACTTCCGTAAGGAGGAGCAAGGGTGCCGTTGTCGACCTGCTCCGCTGTCGTAATCGCGGTGCTCTCAAGGGATAACGAACGAAGCGAACCGCACGAGGCGGCGCGGGCTTCCACGGAACAACCGAGCAGGGCAGAAGTCAGGAGGACGTTGATCCACGAAGTTCGGCGCATGCTGTGCGAGTCTAACAAGCTACTCCCCACGACGGTCCCTGATCGTTAAGTCTCCGGCTGCGAAACAGGGGGCGAGTCAACGATGGAAGCCGACGATCTGTCCCAGACGTTTGCTGTCGTACATGCGGCCGTCCGTGACGACACGGACGACCTGCCGAAGGTCGCTGATTCTTTCGAGCGGATTGCCCTTGACCAGCACCAGATCCGCACGCTTGCCCACCTCTACCGTTCCTAGTTCAGAGGCCATCTTCATCGCTTGCGCGGCGGCCAGCGTCGCCGTCTGTATCGCGGCCATCGGCGTCATTCCGGCCTGTACATATAATTCAAGCTCTCGGTCGAGTCCGTACCCGATCAGCCCGGTGTCGCTTCCGGCAACGATGGGCACCCTGGCGTGATAGAGCGCGTTGACGACCTTTGCGTTCGTCAGCATTCGCTCGCGGAACTTCGCTTCGTCCGCGGGCTGCGATCCAAGGGCGCGGAGCTTTGCGGACAGCGTGTATGGGGCTGCGTTGATGCCAGGCTCGAAGGACGAGACCTCCAGGTTGCTCGGACGGCCAGCCATCTCGCCCCAACCTTCGGTGGGATCGACAACGATCTGGCGCTGCGCCAAAAGTGCGATCAGGTCCTGGGCCCGTTTGGATCGGAGGTCGACAGGTCCTGTCTGGTCGGCCGGCAGCATGGCCCGGGTCACGAACTGCAGGTGATTGATCTGGTCCATCCCGTCCGCGATTCCCTCGAAGGCATCCATGGCTGCCGGTACGTGACCGGTGACGGTCATGCTCAGACGATGAGCCTCCGAGGCGATCGCCTTCAACACGTCGGGTTGAAGCTGGGTATAAACCTTGATCTGGTCGAAGTGCGCGTTGGCGTAGACATCCACGGCTGCTATCGCTTGCGCGGGAGAGGTCACGTCAACGGCTCCGAATGCAAGCGGGCCGCCGCTGTCTATCAACCCCGCAAGCAGCAGCCTTGGCCCAAGTTCGTGTTCCTGGCTGATCTTTCTCCGCACTGTGGTCAGGAACTCGAACTCACCACCGCAGTCGCGAGCAGTCGTCACACCGGCGGCGAGCAGCGCGGGTCCAAACTCTACGCCGGAGTAGTGGGAGTGCATCTCCCACAAGCCGGGCAGCAGCGACTGGCCTTCTGCGTGCACGACGCGCATGCCCTTGGGCACGGTCACCTCCCCTCTCGCAGTGATGCGTCCGTCGCTGATGATTACCGTCGCATTCTCTATCGGCGGGGCTCCGGTGCCGTCTATCAGGCGTGCGCCGACGATCGCATAGTTTCCCTGGATCTCAGGCAGCGCCTGCCGTCCGAGATCGGCGAGATCGAGCATCTCCTGCTGAACGGCGCTGTGCACGAGTTCAGCGAGCACCGGTTCGTACTCGTCAAGAATGAGCTCCTGCGGCAGTCCTCCCGCGAAGGTCATCACTGCGGCGAGGCGATTGCTGTCATTCATCCACAGGATCTCGCGGCCGAAGACGAGGTTGGAGACGGTGTACCGGCTCAGTCGGACCATGCTTCCTTTTTTCAGAAAAGCATCGTGGCCTACGAGCTTGATCTCCAGGGGAAGCGCCTGATCGCTGGCTCGCAGGATCGGTAGCCGGGCCGGCCTTCCATTTTTCTCCCAGTACCGCATCATCATCATTTCAAGAGCGGCCGGCATGGAACCGGAGCCGACAAAGGCCACTCGGGGCCGTGTGAAGGAGCGGCTTGCGGCGCCCTCCCGCACGTCGGCAGACGTCTTCGACAGCTGCGTCGAGAGGTCAGCCCCAGCATTCGGCGGAAGGCTGTGCTGCTCGAATCTGAGAGGCCTGTATGAGGCATTCATCTCGACCATGGACATGCTGCTGCGCTTCATACCGCGATCGGCGGAGTTGACCCGCGTGTTCATCACCAGGCGGTCCGGACCGACCTGGGTGACGGTGTACTCTTCGACGCCAATCGTATGAAGAAGGAGATGAACGTTGTAGGTACCGTGCTCGACGATCAGGAATTGATGTTCTGCCCAAAGTGGCTCCGCCGCCGAGAGAAGTCCGAGGAACACGATGGCCAAGAAAACATACTCTCGTTTCATCTCTGCTGTTGACCCTTTCGGTCTGCAAGCCCATGCTTCTTTGACTGGGCGGGCCAAAGATCGATCACGGTCTGTCTCGTTAAGCGTCGCTACCATCACGCGAATACCTCTACTGTAACGCGCCCCCATGCGGTATTCGCGCCGGGTGGGCAGGCGGCGGATGCGCCGCGTTTACCGTTTGTTTACAATAAGGCATCCTCGATCCAATCCTGAATGCCAGTTGATATCCGCTAGAGCGCCCAACCCGACTGAGACACAGGTCTCGACCCCCTTGATCGGCGGAGATCGCGGCGACAGGCTTTCGGTGGACCATTGCAGCGTGGTGTATCGTCCGCCAAACATGCTCTGCGTACGACGAGAGGACGAGCAGGATTTCAAAGTTTCACAGAAATGAGATCTACCGCAGCACTTGCAGCTTCAAGGAGGTTCCATGGCTCTACGTCACGCTAAGACTCTTTTGTTCGCAGCCCTGGCAATCTGGTCTCTTGCACCGGGTTCCATCTCCTTCGGGCAGTCTCAATCGATCAATGGAACCATTCGCGGGCAGGTTACCGACGCGACCGGAGCTCCCATTCCGCAGGTGACGGTGTCGCTTAAGAATGCCGACACCGGATATACGCGGGACCTGGTGACGGGCATCGATGGCGCCTATCTTGCGCCCAACCTCCCCCTCGGAACCTACTCGGTCACGGCCACGTCGGGCTCGTTCGCGCCGCTGATTCAGCGGGGCATTCACGTGGATGCGGGCAGTGATCTTACGGTGAACGAGTCGCTGAAGGTCGGGTCCGTGACGACAGAGCTGCAGGTCACCAGCGATGCTCCGATGATCGAGACCTCGCGCGTGGACATGGGGAGGACGATCTCGGAGGCCGAGGTCCAGAACCTTCCGCTGACTTCGCGCAATCCTTATAACTTCATTCTGTTTCAGCCGGGTGTCTCCGGGCACCCGAATCCTGAGAATGGGATTCCGCGCACCGTGAACACGAACGGCCTTGTCGATCGCGTGCAGTACCAGCTGGACGGCATGGTGGATACGGAGGCAGACCGCTATGGTCTGCGGCTGTTCGCGATCTCGGACTCTTACGTGAAGGAGGTCCAGACCATTTCAAACTCCTTCACGCCGGAGTTTGGGAACACGGCTGGGATTATCTACAACGTCATCACGCTGCAGGGGACGAACGTCCTGCATGGAGCGGCGCAGTACATCTGGCGTCCAAAGGCGGCGAGTTCCTGCCCGATGCTGCAGAACTGCAATACGAGCGTGGCGGGCGGTAAAGCAAAACCTGATCTGCATGTGGACGACTACGTGGCGCGTCTCGGCGGTCCGGTGATCAAGGACAAGTTCTTCTTGTTTGGCGCGTACGAGAAGCTGAAGCGCGCGAATCCACAGGCGATCACAATCAGCTCCGCCACGCAGGCACTGTTGACGGCGAACGGTGTGCCGGCCAGGGATTTCAATACGGCTCCGCAGGTGCAGCGGGCACAGTGGGTCGATGTGCGCGGCGATTGGACGATCAACAAGAGTAATCAGGCGTTCGTTCGCTACAACTACTTTCGCAACGACTTCCCGTTCAACTCGAATGTGGGCGGCAACTTCGCGCAGTCGGCGTCGTCGGACTTCCGCGATCGCGCTCACATCATCGGAGCGCAGCTGATCACGACCTTCTCGGCAACGATATTGAACGAGTTTCGCGGATCCTGGCCGTATCGCAATCAGCAGCACTTCAGCAGTGCGGTGACAGGTACAGGCCCGATGATCACCATCACGGGTGCGAACGCGGCAAACTTCGGCGGCAGTAATGCGACGGGGGACAAGTTCCAGGAGAAGATTCCATCCTTCGCGGATAATCTGACGTGGGTGAAGGGGAAACACTCGCTGAAGCTAGGCGTCGGCTTCCAGAAGAACCTGGACACGCAGCTCGCGGATGTTTACACCCAGTACACCTTTGCGTCCGCGGCGGCGTGGATTGCGGCGAAGAACGGGACGGCTCCCTACGGTTACTCCACCGTGAGAGCGTCGATCGGACGACCGGGAGCGGCCTACCATTCCATCTTCTTCGACTTCTTCGCGCAGGATACATGGCAGCTCTCGAAGAAGCTTGTCGCCACGTACGGTGTTCGCTACGACCAGTACCGGGCTCCGAATGGGCTGGCGAACGCGCCGCTGCCGGAGACGCGCAGCTTCCGCACACCAATGGGCAACTTCGCACCGCGGATCGGTTTCGCCTACTCGCCGACGCCGGGCACGGTGGTTCGCTTGAACGGGGGTATCTTCTACGAGGCCTCCCCAACCAACATCTGGTACAACCCGCTCTACAGCAATGGTGATAAAACGTCGCCCAATCTCATTGCGACCGTGTCTGGAGGGTCAACCGGGGCGTGCGCGATTGCGTTCCCGAACTCGATCAATTCCATTCCCTCCTCCTGCTTCAGCGCGCTGACCCCGTATGCCTTGAATCCGAAGTTCAAGAACGAGTACACGTGGAACGCCAACGTGCAGGTCGCGCAGGAGTTCGGGAAGAACGATTCGCTGACCATGGGATACGTCCTCACGAATGGCCGCAACTTCGAGTTTCTTCGCAACGGCAATCTCATCAATCCGATCCGTGCCCTTGCCGATGGGCGACCGGTGTACAGCTCGACCGTCAGTGCTGCGACGCGGGCGAACCCGAGCTTCAACAACATCACTTACATCGACGTGGGCGCTAATACCAGCTACAACGCGCTGGTGGCGACGTACACCCACCGGATGTCGGCAGGCCTTACCTCCTCTGCCTCCTACACCTGGTCCCATGCGATCTCGGATGCGCCCGAGGCAAATTCGTTCGAGTTCTCGTTGCCGATCGCTGACCCCAGCAACCGCAGGTTTGATCGCGGCAACAGCTCCGTCAACCGGCCGAACTCGTTCACGCTCTCGGCCGTGTATCAGCCTGCGACGCATTTCGAAAACAGATATGTGAACGGGATCTTCACCAACAACAACTTTGCTTTCCTGTTCAACAGCTCGAGCGGCGATCAGCAGAATGAGACCACCAGCACGGTGCTCAACGGGGATGCGCTGGCAACGCAGAGACCGCTCTTTATCCGGCGGAACAGCCTGCGCACGCCGAGTATCTACCAGGCCGATCTCCGCTATACCCGCACGTTCGCTACGTTCCTGGAGCGAGTGAAACCGCAGATCTTCGCGGAGGCCAATAACCTGTTCAACCGCTCGAATTTTACGAGCATCAACTCCGGCGCCACCGTGAACAGTACAGGGGCGGTAACGATTGCGCCGACGCTGGCACCCTCCGGTACGGTTCTCGAAGCTCGCATCCTGCAGTTTGGCGCGCGCATCGAGTTCTAGGTCGTCAAGCATGGAGAGGAAGGGATGGTGATGACGAAGAAGTCCGCGTTCCCTGCTCCCGTTTACCGCGACACCGTGCTCGCCCCTGTCTTCACGGACGCCAAGCGGCTGTTTCTCTCCTCCATGATCGAGATTGACTACGCGCATCTGGTCATGCTGACGGAACAGAAGATCGTTCCACCCGCGGCCGCTGCCGCATGCTTCGGAGCGCTCGATGCTCTGAGGCGAAGTGAGATTGTCGCGACGGAGTTTGACGGCTCCTTTGAGGATCTGTTCTTTCTGCTGGAGCGCAAGCTCGCGGATATCTGTGGTGCCGAAAATGCAGGTCGCATCCACACCGCACGTTCCCGGAACGATATCGACATGACCATGTACCGAATGGTTTTGCGCGAGCGACTCCTGCAGACGATGGATGCTCTGTTGAGCTTGCGGGCGCGACTCATCGGTCTCGCTGCGGAGCATCGCTCTGCGTTGATGCCTGCGTATACGCACAATCAACCGGCACAGCCGACGACTCTGGGTCACTATCTCATGGCGATTGTGGAGGTCCTCGAGAGGGATTCCGAACGGATCCGCTCTGCCTTCCTGCGCGTAAATCGCTCCCCCCTGGGGGCGTGCGCGATCACGACGACGGGGTTTCCCATTGACCGGTCGCGTACGCAGCATCTTCTGGGCTTTGACGGTCTGCAGACGAACTCTTACGGTGCCATCGCTTCGGTGGACTACATCACGGAGAGCTGTTCGGTACTTGCAGTGACCATGCTCAACGTTGGGCGATTCACACAGGATCTACTGCTGTGGAGCACGGCGGAGTTTGGATACCTGCGGCTATCCGATGGATACGTGCAGATCTCAAGCATCATGCCGCAGAAGCGGAATCCGGTTCCGCTGGAGCATACGCGTATTCTGGCGTCGCGCGCTCTTGCCGAGTCGCAGGCCGTGCTCTCTTCGCTGCACAACACTCCATTTGCGGATATGAATGACAGCGAGGACTCCCTGCAACCGCTTTTGGATCTTGCCTTCGCGGATGGTCTGCGGTCGCTGAGACTTCTCGACGGCGTGCTTTCGGAGGCGACCTTCAATACCGGCACAATGGCAGCGCGCGCCGAGGGTGGCTTCCTCACGGTCACGGAGCTTGCGGACACGCTCGTTCGTCTGACAGCGATGACATTCCACGACGCGCACGGACTTGTGAGCGATGCAGTGAAGGATTCGGAGGGAAGCTTCGATCGGGAGAGGGTCGTCGCCTTCGTTCTGGAGGCCGTTCAGAGACGCGGGTTCGCTGTACCAGAGAGGGAGAGGCTCTACCGCTCGCTGGATGCGCAAAACTTTGTAAGGGTTCGGACGGTTGCAGGCGGGCCTGCGCCGGAAGCGCTGGATCCGGAGATCGCACGTGCTTCAGCCCAGCTGGGGCAGGATCGAAATTGCGTCGCTGCCTTGCGGGACCGGATCTTTGCAGCGTCTCAAGAGCTCCACGCAGCGGCCGCATCCATGCGGCCGTGAGCCGCAGGTGAATATGTTCCGAAGCTCGCCGCGCGCCTATGCCCCAACGCTGGCGCGGAAGAGACCGAAATAGAAGCTCTCATTCAAACTATCTTCCTCAACGTGTTCTAAGCCTCTCTTCGGAGGCTCCCAGAGAACGTCAGAACCCAAACGCTGCCGCGCTTCGCAACCGGCGCTGCAGGTGTCGTTCCAACAGCCCCACCCCGAACCGCAGTAGATCCGCCGTCCGTGCCCTCGGCCACTCCTCACCTGCGAGTTCAGACACCGTCGCCCGAAACATCCGCCGGATCTCCTCCACCCGCGCCGCCCCTAACGGCAGGCTTCCACGCCGCCGATCGTCCTCGCACGTCAATCCATCCGCCGCCGCAGCCCACCACACGGTCCCCCCCCGCAGATTCAGTCCGCACACCACGCATTGGCCCAGCTCCGGCATCCACCCCAGCAGACGGCTCATCCACAGGCAGAAGTACACCGCCGGCAGCCACACCCGCCCCACCTGGACCTCGGGGAGGACCGCCCCCATAAGTCGAAAAATTGCGTCCTCCACCGCCAGCTCCGGCAAGGCTTCCTCAAGCACCTCCGCCATCAGCTGCAGCGCCGCCGTCCGTTCCCAATCGATCGCGTCCGAAAGTGGCGACCACAATATTTCAAACGCATCCATCCGCACCAGTTCCTGCTTTGGCCGCTCCGCATACGTGGCCCGAACCACCGTCAGGGGTTCGAGCGCCCCCCCAAACCTCCGCCGAGACCGCATGGCATGCCGCGCCACCCCCTTCACCCGGCCTTGGTCGCGAGTAAACAGACTCACCAGCAGATCCGCTTCGAGAAAAGGCCACGTCCTCAGCACGATAGCCTCACCCGCATGCTGAATGACGCGACCCTCTGCCAACCCGCCCCCCACCCCGAACGCAAAACGCGCGACCCCGAAGAGCCGCGCGCCGCTGAGTCTCAAGTGTAATCTACCGCCCGAAATGCGTCGCGTTCTTCTCCTGAAAACCCGCCCACTTCTCCGGCAGATCGTCCCCGGCATAGATCGCCGACACCGGACACACAGGAACGCATGCGCCACAGTCGATACACTCGACCGGATCGATAAACAGCTGCTCCGCCTCTCCGTACCCCGTTTCATCCTTCTTCGGATGAATGCAATCCACTGGACAGGCGTCCACGCAAGCCGAGTCCTTGGTTCCAATGCAAGGTTCCGCAATTACATATGCCATCGTCTAAATCTCCCTTCTCACGCTCCGGAAAGCGAGCACCCGTATGAACGTTGAACTTCGATTCTAGCAGCAGGCCGCCTTCATCCTGCAATCCATGCCGCGCCAGAAACGTCATCTTCCATGGGCCGAAAAGATCCTTCTCTCACTGCCTTTCCGGAGTCGCTCTCCTGGCCGCAAACTCCGCTGGCGTCGGAATCGCCTCCATCCCGCGACCGGCGAACAGCTCCGCGAAGATGTGCTCCATCTCCCCCGATATCTTGCCATTCGTGGCGAGTGTCTCCCGGCTGTCCAGCGTAAACTCCCCGCCATCGAAGTGCGTCACCCGCCCGCCCGCCTCCCGCACCAGCAAAACTCCTGCCGACGTATCCCACGGATTCAGGTTGAACTCCCAGAACCCATCCAGCCGCCCACACGCCACATAGGCCAGATCGAGCGCCGCCGATCCAGCCCGCCTCACCCCGTGCGATCGCAGCGTGATCTCCTGGTAGAAATGCACGTTCGGACTCCGGTGACGCTTGTGCGAGGGAAATCCCGTCGCCGTCAGCGACTCCTGCAGCAGCCGCGTCGGGGACACCGAGATGCGTCGCCCGTTCAGCCACGCACCCCGCCCCTTCTCCGCCAGAAACATCTCATCCCGCAGCGGGTCGTAGGTCACTCCGGCCACCATCTCGCCATCAGCAGTCGCTGCCAGCCCTGCCGCGCGCCGCTCGCATCCCAGCACCACGCCGAAGACAGGAAATCCGTGCGCAAAGTTCGTCGTCCCATCCAGCGGATCGACATACCACCGAAACTCCGCATCGAGACCCTCGCGCGTCCCCTCTTCGCCATAGATCCCATGCGTTGGAAAGGCTGCCTGCAGCCGCTCCCGAATCAGCGTCTCGCTCGCCCTGTCCGCCTCGGTCACCAGATCAACGTCGCCCTTGTACTCGGTCGCCACGCCGCGCTCGTAAAAGCCGCGCAACAACGATCCAGCCTCTCGCGCGATCTCCGCTGCCTTCTTCACAAACTCGAACTCCTGCACCGATTCCTCCGTCTACACCCGCGCTCATGGCCTTCAGCGCACCTCCGCATAATACCCATTGCGGTATCGCAGCCGATACTTCGCCGCGAGCTCCGAGTCCCGCATGCGCACCACGATCTTCCGGAACGCCGTATCCTGCAGAGCCTGCGGCGCATAATATCCCAGCACATACTGCGTCCGCAGGTCGTCCGAGACATGGGCGAATGCCGGCTTCAGATCCTTCGGATCCTCGACATAGTAGTACCTGCCGCCGGTGTCATCCGCCATCTGAATCAGCGCATGCTCACCACCCGTGTTGCGCCCTGCGTCGGCCGCCACCGGCACAATAATGATCGAGTAAAGCATCGCCCCCGCCCTCTGCGCCTGCTCGAGCGCCTGCGCATAGCGCGATCTGTGTTTTGTGTCGCCGCCATCCGTGATCAACACCATCACACGTCTCCGGCCCGCATCGTTTCTGGTCTCACCCAGCCTTTGTGATCCCAGATAGATCGCGTCGTACAACGCCGTCTCGTCTCCGCGCTGCAACTCACCCAGCCCCGCCTCGATCCGCTTCTTCTGATTGGTAAATGGCACGATCTCCCGCACCGTATCGGCGAAATCCATCAGGTCGAGCTCGTCCTGATCTCGCAGCAGAGCCCGTACGAAGTGTTTCGCCGCATCCTTCTCCAGCCGCTCGTTCCGCAGCACGCTCTCGCTCGCATCAATCGCCAGAACAATCGAAAGCGGAGTGCTCGACTCCCGTTCAAACACGGCAATCTTTCGCGGCTTCCCATCCTCAAGGATCTCGAAATCATCCCGTCCGAGACCTGCCACCGGCGCACCCTTCGCATCCACCACGTTCACGGCTACATTCACCAAGCGCGTCTCAACCCGAATCGTCGGCGTCTCATCGCTTCCCAAGCCCTGCGGAGCCTCCGCTGGCTTCGACCTCGGTGGCCTGCGCTCAACCGGCGCCTGCAGCAGCAGTGTCCCAACTAAGGCAGCTACCGCCCACCTCACCGATCCACACCCTCAGAGGTCGTCTCCAGCCGCACGATCGCCTCCGGAAACGGCTCTCCGTCCGCCCACACCGCACCATCTTCAAACTGCTCCTTCTTCCAGATCGGCACCGTCTTTTTGAGCGTATCGATCAGCCACCGGCAGGCTTCAAACGCCATCCCGCGGTGCGCCGACGCCACCACAATCAATACGCTCGTCTCCCCCACCATCAGCCTGCCCAGCCGATGCACCAGCGCCACATCACGAACGCCAAACTTCGCAATCGCCTCCGCCGCCAAACCGCGCATCTGGTCGAGCGCCATCTCCTCGTACGCCTCATAGTCCAGGTGCAGCGTCCGTCGGCCGCGCGTGTTATCCCTCACGATCCCGTCGAAGGAGCACACAGCGCCATCCGCACCGCCCTTAAGCTGCTCCGTCAACGCCGTCGCGTCGATCCGTTCCCTTGTGATCGCAACCTGCATTCGTCCATTAGACGTGACCCACAGCTAAACCGCATCTCGCCGTGAACCGCCGCTCACCGGAGGCAGCAGAGCCACTTCATCCCCCTCGTGCAAAGGGGTCTCATTCCCCGCATACTCCTGGTTCACCGCCACCGCCAGCGACCGCACCAGACCATCATCGTTCAGCACTACGCGAACCCACGCTACAAGGTCGGCCACCCTCGCGTCGGCTGAAAGATGCACCGTGCGTTCCGATCCGCCCATCCGCTCCTTCAGTACGCCAAACAGCAACACCCGCACCTGCATGTGCTGAGCATACAAGGCGGCGATCGCGCGAGCGTCGAGTGGCCCACCGTCAACATTGCTTTCTCCCCGGAACAAAACGGCGGCCCCAGGATCTGGGGCCGCCGTATCAACTCCGCCAGTCGCGGACACTACGCTGTAGCGCTCAGCACCTCTTCACGGATAACCTCATCCTGAACCGCCTCTCGCACCGTCTTCGGCAAGGCAACCGCGAGCACATCCTCAATACGCGTCGCATAGTGAATCGTCACGCCCTCGATCTGATCTTTGGTCAGATCTTCCTCAACGTTCGTCTTCACATCCGCCGGAAGAATGACATCGCGGACACCAGCCCGTTTCGCAGCCAGAAACTTCTCCTTAATCCCGCCAACCGGCAGCACATTGCCGCTCAACGTGATCTCGCCCGTCATCGCTAGAAGCGGACGCACCGGTGTATCGGTCAACAGACTTACAAGAGCCGTCGCCATGGTTACGCCAGCGCTCGGTCCATCCTTCGGAATGCCGCCCGCAGGCACATGGATATGGATGTCCGTCTCCTTCAGGAAATCCTCATCCAGACCCAGCATGAGAGCGTTCGATCGAACCCACGTCAGCGCCGCCTGCATCGACTCCTTCATCACATCGCCGATCTGGCCGGTAATCGTGAAGCCGCCCTTGCCCTTCATCCTGTTCGCCTCGATAAAGAGCACGTCACCGCCAGCCGGCGTCCAGGCTAGTCCAACAGCAACGCCGGACCGCTTCGTCCGTTCGGCAATCTCCGTGTCCACGCGAACCTTGATTCCGCCCAGAAACTCGTGAATCACCTCCGGCGTAATCACCAGCTTCTCCGGCCTGCCTTCAGCAATCCGCCGCGCCAGCTTGCGGCACACCGTTCCAATTAGCTGCTCAAGCCTGCGCACGCCCGCCTCCCGCGTGTAGTGTCGTGCAATCAGACCAACACTCGCACTCGGAAACTCGATCAGCTCCGGCTCTATCCCATTCTCTTTGATCTGTCGCGGAATCAGGTATCGCTCGGCGATATTGACCTTCTCCTCCTCCGTATACCCGGTGAGCTCAATGATCTCCATCCGGTCCAGAAGCGGTGCCGGAATGGTATCCAGTTGATTCGCCGTGCAAATAAACAGCACCTTGCTCAGATCAAACGGTTGGTCGAGATAGTTATCCCGGAAGGTATTGTTCTGCTCCGGATCAAGCGTCTCCAACAGCGCGCTCGCCGGATCGCCCCGGAAGTCGCGCCCGAGCTTGTCGATCTCGTCCAGCATGAACACCGGATCCTTCACCTCGACCCGCTTCAAGTGCTGAATGATCTGTCCCGGCAGCGCGCCGATGTACGTTCGCCGATGCCCGCGGATCTCCGCCTCGTCGTGCATGCCGCCAAGCGAGATCCTCGAAAACTTGCGCCCCAGCGCCCGCGCGATCGACCGCCCCAGAGACGTCTTGCCCACACCCGGGGGCCCGACAAAGCAAAGAATCGGCCCCTTCATGTCCGGCTTCAGACGGCGCACGCTAAGGTAGTCCAGAATGCGATCTTTCACCTTCTGCAGACCGTAGTGGTCCTCATCCAGGCACTCCTTCGCCTTCAGAATATCCACCTCGCCCGCGGAGGCCTTCGCCCACGGCAGAACCGCCAGCCACTCCACATAGTTCCGCGTCAGCGAGTAGTCCGCCGCCATCGCGTTCATCCGGCTCAGACGCCCCAACTCCTTCAAAGCGTCCTTCTTCACCTCCTCCGGCATACCCGCGTTTTCGATCTTCTCCTTTAGCTCGGCGATGTCCTTCTGCGAGTCGTCCTGGTCGCCAAGTTCCTTCTGGATCGCCTTCATCTGCTCGCGAAGATAGTAGTCCCGCTGCGAATGCTGGACCGAATCCTGCACCTCCGACTGGATCTTGTTTCGAAGCTGCTGAACCTCCAGTTCCTTCGCCAGGTGCTTGTTAATCCGCTCCATGCGGGCCGATACCTCCGGCGTCTCCAGTAACTCCTGCTTATCGGTTGTGGTTAGGAAGGGAAGACTGGACGCGATGAAGTCAGCCAATCGGCCGGGCTCTTCGATGTTGATCGCAATCGTCTGCAGATCGTCTGAAAGCGTCTGCGATGCCGCCACAACCTGTTGAAATTGGCTCACGACATTGCGCTGCAAAGCCTCGATCTCCGGTGTCTTCTCCGGCTCCGTCTCCTCAATCACCTCAGACTCCGCCGTCATGAACGGCGTCAACTGGGTGAACTCGCCCAGACGAACACGCTCGTTCCCCTCCGTAAACACAAAAAGGCTCTGGTTCGGCATCTTGACGACCTTATGTACAGTCGCCCGCGTTCCAATCGCATGCAGATCCGCCGCCTGCGGCGAATCCTGGCGCGCATCCCTCTGAGCCACCACCAGGATTGTCTTCTCCTCGCCCAGCGACTGAATCAGCTGGATCGAGCTCTCCCGACCAACGGTCAACGGGAGAACGGCATGCGGAAACAAGACTGTGTCCCGCACCGGTAATATAGGCAAAGCACGGCTCTTATCGCCCCCTGTCTCCGCTCCAGTCTGGCCCGTCTTCGCTGCACTTGGCTTGATTACACTTACGAAATCGTTTGGCATTGAGTGTCCTTCTGTCAGATTACCTAATGTAAGATGCATCAAGCGACGATCGGTCGCAGAGTGTAGATCCCCAGGGTCCAAAACCCTTCTACTTGCTTATCGGCAACCGGGCGACAAACATCACTTGCTCGTCTGTTAGACACGTCTCGATAACCGACGATACGAATACCCTCCTCCTGATGTTCATGGTGTCGCACGGGCCGCAACCCCCTTCCGGCCCGTTCGCCCACACACCCCCTAGCTCTGGTCTGCTGCCGTGTATCGGCCTAGCTCCTTCACCATCCCGCATCGCTCCCGCAAGCTCTTGACGGCTGCGTCCGCCACCGCCTCATCCCTGAACCGAAGGTCCACGTAGAAAACATACTCCCATGGATGACCCGGAACCGGCCGCGACTCGATCTTGGTCAGGTCTGCCCCAACTTTGGCCAAGCCCTCCAACGCTCCCACCAGCGTTCCCGGCCTGTGCTCCACCGCAAAGGCCACGCTCATCTTGTCTGCAACTTCCTCCCCGAACTTCAACCAGTCCTGCTCTCGGACGACCAGGTGAAATCTCGTGTAGTTCTCCGCATGGTCCTCCACTCCCTCGACCAGCACGTGGGCCCCGTACACCTCGGCCGCCAGAGCGGGGGCGATGGCGGCTACCTCCCGCAACCCTTGTGCAACCACGTGCTTCACACCACCCGCGGTGTCATAGAACGGCAATGCTTCGATCTCCGGATGGGCCTCCTGCCACCTCCTGCACTGTGAGAGTGCGACCGGATGAGAGATCACGCGGCGTACCTCCTCGAACCGAACACCCGGCAGCGCGATCACGCTGTGCCGTATTCGCATAGAGCTCTCCCGGATAATCTGCACCGGCTGAGAAAGTAGAAGGTCGTAGTGCTCGGCCACTGACCCGTGCAGACTATTCTCGATCGGCAGAACAGCTCCATCCACATCTCCCGAGAGCACCTTCGCGATCACCTCCGCCGAGACCGCGCAGGCATCTACTTCCAGGCTCAGACTCTCCCGTGCAAACATCTGCATCGCTGCAAGGTGGCTGTTTGAACCCATTTCGCCCTGTATTGCAATCCTCATCCTCAACCTCTGCGTCTCTCTTAATTTGCTTTTTGGGACAACCTCGCCTCCCTGCCCGGCAACTCAACTCTGGTAGGTCGCGTCGACCTATAGAGACGCTCATCCGGCAGCTGACATTCGGGCGTACAGGAGAACGAAAATGCTCTGGACCATAACGATCGTGCTGTTCATCCTCTGGATTGTAGGCTTGGTCAGTAGCTACACTCTCGGCGGATGGATCCACATCCTCCTCGTCCTCGCGATCATTGTTCTGATCTTCAACCTGCTCTCAGGCCGCCGGGCACTGTAGCTGGCCAAGGCTTCCTCAATCCAGGTTTCTCAGGCCGTACAACAGAACGAACCGAACCGAACGACGAGTTTCAACGGAGACAACCCATGAACGACGACACCATCGCAGGTAAATTCGACAAAGCTGCAGGCAAGGTCAAGGAGACGGTCGGAGAAGCGGTCGGCAACGAAAGACTCGCCAACTCCGGTGCAGCAGACCAGGTAAAAGGAAACGCGAAGGAGACATGGGGCAACGTCAAGGACACCGCCTCGGACATGCACGACTCCACCCGGTCCAATACTTCGACGTCCTCAACCTCTCTCCACGATGACGCCCAGTCAACGGGACACGACGCCCGCCGCAGCGTTACCTCTACCGCGGAGAACATCAAGGATGGCATCCGGAACAAGCTCGATGACCTGAAGCGCTAGCGTTCCTGAAGCGCGACTCTCGACGGATAGCCCGCTCCGGTGGGCTATCTTTTTTGCTATCGACTCAGAAAAACGTCAGCAGCAACAAAGAAGAAGAAGATGACCGAGATGATTCCATTGAGCGTGAAGAATGCCGCGTTCATTCGCTTCAGGTCATTTGGCGAGATGATCGCGTGCTCATAAACGAGCAGAGAAGCTACTATCCCGATACCGACCCACGCCACAGCACCTAAGCCGAATAAAACCGTGAACCAGGCCAGCATCCCAATCATCGCCAGGTGCATACCTCGCGCCATCCAGAACGCACCCGCCAGCCCAAAGGCCTGCGGCACACTCCGCAGCCCTGCGCGGCGGTCATGTTCGAAGTCCTGACACGCATACAGTATGTCGAACCCACCCACCCACAGCAGAACAGCCGCCGTCAGCACAACGATGCGGGCGTCAAGCGATCCACGCACCGCAATCCAGGCCGCGGACGGTGCAATGCCAAGCGCCAGACCGAGCACCAGATGGGACCATCGGGTCATCCGCTTCATGTAGCTGTAGCCCAGAACGACAGCGAGAGCTACCGGAGCCAACGCCAAAGCCAGCCGATTTAGCATCCCGGCGCCCACCAGGAATAAGAGCGCGAAGACCAGCACGAATCCACCCACGAAATCCCGGCTAAGGACCCCAGCGGGAAGCGCTCGCATTGCCGTCCGTGGATTCACCGCGTCCAACTCAGCATCCGCCCATCGGTTGAAGGCCATCGCGGCAGAACGCGCGCTCACCATGCACACGACGATCCAGAACACCACGCGTCCCGCCGGCCAACCCCTTGCCGCCAGTACCGCTGCCGTAAGCGCAAAGGGAAGCGCAAAGATCGAGTGCTCCCACTTGATCATCTCGAGCGTGATCGCCATGCTCTTCCACCAGCTTGCCATAGCTCCATTCTAAAGAAGAAGGGCCGCTCGGGGGACCGATACGCCAGCCCGATACGGCCCTAACCCTCTTCGAAATGCGACTACTTTTCGCGCTGCGATCCGGCAACCTGGAGATTGTTCGTCACCTTGAACACTCCCGGGACGCCATTCGCCTTGATGTTGGCCACGTCCTTATCGGCCTGGTTGTCCACCACTCCAGACAGAGTCACGTTCCCGTTCACGACCGTGATCCGTATCGGCTTCGCGGGATCAATGGCGTACTTGTTCAGCTGCGGAGCACCATAGACCGCTCGAGCCGTCGCCAGGCGGATACGGTCGTCGTTCGGGGACACCGGCGCAACCTCGATGTTGTCGACCACATCCTTTACCCCGGGGTAGTTCGCCACCAGGCTGAGAGCAGAGTCCTTATCGGTCGGTCCATAGGCCACGCCGCCCAGTGTCACAACGCCGTTCTGCACGCCGATCGTGAGCGCATTGAACGCCGTCGTGCCGTACCCGACGCGGTCGTACGCCAGCTTCTCCGCCAGTTTGTTTCGCAGCGTCGTGTCTTCAACGGTTGGGCCGCCTACCTCAATCTCGTTCTCGACGCCCTTCACGTTCTTGCGATGGTGGGCCTTCTTATCCGCCTGCTCCTTGTCGCTGTAGACCTCTACCGTGCCCGTCAGGGTTACAACGCCGTTGCTCACCGCCGCCTTCACGTCCTTGAACCTTTTATTGTCGAGCGCCTTCGTCACGTCTGCCTGGATCTGCGCGTCGGCACCTGAGTCCGTTGCCTGCGCCAGCGCCTGCCGATGCGGTGTCAGTCCGATCGTCAGAAGCAGTCCAGCGGATACTGCCAGCTTCGTGAACATCGTTCTCATGATTGATCTCCTCCGTACATGTGAGTACTGCGATGTCGAGCCCTGCACACCATGTGCCGTCCGCCTGCACTCTACACTCTCTGAAACACGATTCCTCGGCAAAAGCTTCGCTGCCGACGATCGCTACCGGTAGCGCTTCCGCAGCTTGTAAACAACACTGAAGACTCCGGTCTCGTCCCGGGTTGCCACGAGAGACTGATTCTCATTGAGCGCATAGGTCACCTGAACCAACTGCTGCGCCGAGGAGTTTACATTCGTCGCGAAGGTGACGGCCACCTGTCGGGAGATCTGCTGCTGCACCGTGATCCTCGCGGTCGAGTTTCCAAGCGATCCCACGAACGCCGGATCAATCTTGACGCTGCCCCCGCCAAACAGCTTGGAAACCCGGTTGCTCACGGTGGCATTCAACGCGCCGCCCAGAAGAGCGCTCGTCGTCGGGTCGGTACCAGCCTGCACCTGCTGCTCGGAATACAACTGAGCCTCCTCCTGCGTCCTCCCCAGGGCCAGAAGGTTGAAGACGTCAGCCTCACTCAAAGGCGGCTCAGACCGGTACGTCGGCTTCAGACTTGTCGTCGTCCCATGCAGACCGATTGTGATGTCATAGTTTTCGACCCGGGCAAGCGCATCGAGATCGATAATCGGGTCGATCCGCACCGGGTTCGAAAAGTAAATGTCTCCCCGTTGCAGCTGGTACTTCGTTCCCGCAAAGGTCGCGCTTCCATCGGTGATCTGGATTCGCCCAAGAACGCTCGGCTCCGCAACCGTCCCGCGTACCGTCAGGTCCACGGTTCCCGCAATCTTCGCGTAGGAGTTCTGGAAATCGAGCTGCGGCGAACTTGTGACATGCACATCAAGTCGAATCTTGTTCGTCGTCGAGTTCGGGTCGGGCGGTGCGCTCACTCCGCCAGATCCCGCGAACGCGGCAAAGTCCACATCCGGTCCGATGCCGAAGCGCGTCAGCAGAACGTTTCCGGACAGCAGCGCGTTCTGGGGCGTGCCCTGCAGCATCACCTTCGCATTCGCCGTCCCGCTCAGGCCGTTGTACCGCACGCGCACCGTATCGGCCGTTGCCGTCAGGCTCGCGAATATCCCGTTGTTGTACGTGAGATACCCGCCCAGGCTCAACTTTCCACCGCCCGTGGTAGCCGTCAAGGTCTGCACAATCAGCCGGTCCGCGTTGAACACCATCGTCCCGTTCAGATTGCTCAACCCATTCGGAATCCCGTCCATCGCCAGGTTGGCCTGTTCGAACTTCACATCTCCCGTCAGGGCCGGCTTCTTCAAGCGTCCGCCGGCCGTAACCTGGAACTCCACCATTCCACTCGAAATCACATCCTTATCGAAGGTGTGCAGCAACGCCAATCCAACACTGCCGGTCGACCTGATGTTGATGGGCCCACCCTTCGGATCTGTTACACCGAGCACCTGCGCCGTTCCGCTCGCCCTCAGGTCAGTATCCTGCCCCGTGATATGGACCGGCTCCAACGTGGCCAGACCATCTTTCAAGTTCATGCGCACAGGCCCATCCGCCTTGAGCTCGAATCCCTGTGTCGTCACGTCCACCGGACTCAGCTCCGCCGTGCCGCTCAAGGCCTGCGGTGTCTTAAGCGGCCCACTCACGTTCACGACCACGTTGATCGCAGACTTCACCTTCGGTGAGTTCGGCGCGAAGATCGCCATCGGCTTTTCTAGATCCAGCCCCGTGAGTGTCAGCTTCGCCTGCGTCTCATAATTGCCGGCGAGAGACGTCTGACCGTTCGCCTGAATCGTCGCCCCGGTCAGCGTCGAGTTCAGCGTGTAGTACACCAGCTTGCCCTGACTATGGAGATCCGCCACGGCCTGGCCCAGCGGCTGCCCGTCCATCACCAGATTCGCGAGCTTTACATTTGCCTTCAACCCCGGCTCTGTCAGGGTGCCATTCGCATCGGCGTCCAGGCTCAGCGTTCCGTCCACCGGCAGCTTCTGCGCCTGCACGCTGTCGAACTTGGACAGCAGCAGGTTGTTGCCTTCCACATGGGCGTGAATACGATCGTTCGCCATGTTGTACCCGCCATTGCCGGAAATCTGCATCCCATGGAGCTTCACAAGAAACTGGCTGGCCTCAATATCTTTTCCAGCCACCGTTGCGTCCGCGCTTATGGACTCGAACCGCTCTCCGTACGCCATGCCGTCGGTCAGCGAAATCTGCGCCCCGCCATTCAGGCTTTTGAGCGTTCCGGCAGCATTCCCATTCACCGAAAGTGTCCCGGTGACCGGGTACTTGTCCTTCTGTCCCGCGATCTCCAGCACGTCCGCCATCTGCGCGTCGTTCAGCTGCACCTTGGCATTGACCGTGCTCCCGTCATCCCATACGTACGTCGCCACGCCGCGCCGCGAGACCTGCTTCCGTGGCTGCGCTGCCCCTGCCACATGCAACACCGCCGTCCCCCGCTTGATCGTGGAGTTCGCCACCGCCAGCCCCGTCCGTGGCGCGTACTCCGCATCCGCGACCACGGAGTCGATATGCACGTCGGCCTGCGTCCCCAGCTTCACCGCCAGGTCCGTCGCCTGCAAATGCCCTTTCACATCCAGATTGCTGATCGCGCCCTTGGCCGTTCCGTTGAAGCCCATAGACCCGTGCAGCACCACGGGTATCGCCGCGGAACCCTTCTTCCCGTTCGCCTGAAACCCCACCGTCTGCAGCAGCCGGTCGTACTCCGATAAATCACGGACCGATAGATCCAATCGCAGCGACGTAAGCGGATCGCCCTTATTCACGCCCAGCACACCGCTCGCATCCAGTGTCGACTGCGGTGTCTGCACGACCATCCGCTCGATATTCACCACCTCGGTCTTCCCGCGATAGTGCGCCAGCACCTGCCCGCTTACCGGAATGTTCGACCCAACCCCTCGCGACCTCACCCCGGTCGGCGCCAGTTTGACGTTTACATCGACATTCACACTGTCCGCAATCTGCGCCGCCGGTCCACCCCACTCTGCTCGCACGGGGCCGCTCATCATGGTGTCGAAGCCGAGATCGCCAAAATGCTCCGGAGCCGCGATATCCAGGATCGTTCGCAGCGCCAGCCTGTCGATCGTCACCTTCAGAATCGCGTTTGCGCGCTGCACCGGCGCCATGGTCAGCGACTGCACCGGCTCCGCCGCACCCACACCCTTGGCCGCCGTATTCGCCGTCGTTGCCGCGGCCACCGTCGTGGGTGAGGTCGCAGCCGTCTGCGTGGAAACCTCCCCCAACCAGTTTGAGACGCGCAGCTCGCCCGCCAGACTCCCACCACCCGGCAGATACCCCGTCAACGCCGTGAACAGCAGCTCCGTCGGCGTCACATGCAGCTGCGCCCCTCCATTTACATCGTGCAGCCGGACATACTGGTCCCTATACCCGGCGTTGTGCAGCTTCACCGCGCCGACTACCAGGTAGCCCGCCGCGCAATCGGGGTCTGGCGGCAGCACCTTTGTGCTCGGCTTGGCTGCGTCCTGCGGATGCCGTCTCTGCCAGAAGCGTGGCTGCTTCTGCGCCTCCGCCGGCGCCGTGTAGCAGTTATGTCCCTTCACGTCGAGCTCAAGTGACCCTGCGTTCAGCCCGTCAACTCCACCCAGGACCGCGATCTGTCTCAGCTCCAGCGAACCTTCGACGCTCGCCTGCCACTCCGGTTTTGCAAAATGGTTTAAAGCCGCTGTAGCAAGCAGGTTCGACGCCGCGCCCGTATGGAAGTCCAGCTTCTTCAGCAGCGCCACATCCCGGCCGATCTCAGCGTCGACATGTAGCGTCGATTGCGCCTCCTTCTGCTTGGCTATTCTCGTTCGCAGATCATGGAGGTCGACCGTTGCGCCATACCGATCCGTTGATGCGATGTAATGCACCCTCGCATCCAGATCGCGTGCCGCGACATCGAACGGAATGGCCCGGTCGTTCACCACCAGCAGCCCGTTCGCCAGCTCAATCTCCTTCGCTTGCAGATCCAGCAGCGTATCCTGCAGCGGCTCTGTGCTTGTGCTCGGATGCTTCGGCACCGGCTGATTCGTCTTTCCGTCCTTGTCGATGATCAGATGGACCTTCGGCTGCTCCACCCGCAGGTAGTTCAGCCCCACATGCGACTGAGCTCCCTTTCCCGCCACATGCGAGACGATCGTATTGATCTTCAGCCGCGCCAGCAGCTTGTCGATCGCAAGATAGGGCGCCTCTCCCGGACCCTCAAGCCCGTGGATGACCAGGCCATCCACCTCAATTGCGAGATGCCTGAGATCCAGGCTGATCCTTCCCAGCTCCACCCGGCCACCGGTAGAGTCCTCGAGTACCTTCACCACCTCTTTGCCAACGCGCCGGCTAAAGTCCGGAGTCGTCGAATACCACGCCAGTCCCCCGGCCAGAAGCAACACCAGCAGAAGCAGCGACCCCGCGACCCACGCGATGATCCGCACCCATCGAGCTGCCGCAGATTGCCTCCGCGCTGTCTCTCCCACCGCTGCCCCCTCGCTCATTGCGCTGTCGCCTCGTCCTGGCCCACGATGCGGACCGTACCCTGCGCCCGCAGGGACTTCAGCCAGTCACCCAGCAGGCTGCTTACCTGCTGCTGGAGCAACACCTCTTGGATCCGCTCCGAGATCGTGTCCAGCTTTGGCGCTGACGCCTTCTGAGCCGCGTAGAGCGGCAGAAGCGTCTTGTCGTAATAGCTCCTGATCTCCTCCGGCGATATCTGCACCCCCATGCGGAACCTCTGCTCGATAAACCGCAGCACCTCCATGCGCAGCTTCCATCGCAGCCGCACCTCGTCCACTGTGAATCCGTGCTCGCTCACAAACTCCTGCCACCCCCCGTCGGTCTCGCAGTGCTCCGTCCTGCACACCGGGAGCTCCTTCCGCAGCTGCAGGAGCTGGGCATCGAGCTCCTTGTCCGTGATCGGGAGCTGCGGCTGCACCTTCAGCTGCTGCAGAATCAGATCGCGGTTGATCAGCCGCTCCACCGCTCTCGAACGCGAAAACCCGCCCGCCGGCTCTGACAATGGCTGAAACACCGCAAATCGCTGCTCCTCCTGCACGTCGCTTTCGAGCACCACATCGCCATTCACGACTGCAACGACCCGGTCGATCACCGTCCCATCTCCGCCCTGCGGAAGCGCATTTTGCGAGGTGGCATTCGTGGGCTGGGCGCCCTTCGGCTCAGACACCGCGCCTCCGGGAGCCTGCGCCCGCATCTGCGGCGCTCCCAGCAGCAGCAGCAGCGCCAGTGTGAGCGCCATCTCCGACCTCGTCTTGCTGTTGCCGTTGATCATCTAGAAGCTCTGCCCGATGCTGAAGAAGAAGTTGAAGTGGCTCGCCTGCCCCACGTAGGGAGGATTGTTATTGAAGTCGTAGATCACCGGATAGATCGGCGGGTTGAGGTTGTAACTGAAGTCGGCGCGAATGGGTCCGACTGGCGTGTTATACCTCGCGCCGAGACCCACAGCATGGGAAAAATAATTGAAGTTGCACGTTCCGATCGATCCCGAAACGTTCTTGCAGGTGTCAGAGTTCGGCTGGTGGAACCGGGCAAAACTGGGGAACAGGTCCGCCGGGTGCTGGAACACATTTCCCATATCGTGGAAGACCACGAAATTTACGCTGCTCCCCACCAACGGAAGCACCGGCGGCGGCAACCGCAGCTCCAGGCTATTGACAAACACAGCCTGTCCACCAACCGGGTAGCCCGTCTGCAGGTCTCGCGGGCCCGCTCCGTTAATCGAAAATCCTCGATGGGAGGTTGCGCCGCCCGCATACAGCCGCTCCGGCAATGGCACCGGCGAGCAGCTTGCATTCGTATTCAGCAGATCACCCACGCAGGAGGACACTGCCGGAGAGGTGGGCGTCCCTGCATTCGGATTCACGCCGAAATCCTTCTCAAAACCAATGCGTGTATTTCGTGCAAACGTGTACCGCCGCTTGCTTTTCCCGAACGAGTAGTACGTCGAGTTCGATCCATCGATCTTGTTGAAATCCGTCTGCGATCCGAACTTCGACGTGGCCAGAAACTCCTGGATAGACGTGTACCAGCCCTTCGTCGCATCGAGCGGACTTGGCGACCTGCGATCGTGAAACCACGTGACTCCCGGCCCTCCGACGCGCACCGGTTGGCTCAGCAGAGGAATCAGGTTGGCCGAAACCTGCAAGCTGTTCGGATCCACCTTCACCCGCCGGTACTGAAAATCGTAGATAAACGTATCGGTTCTTTTCACCTTCTGCGTCACACGGAAGTCGCCCTGCAACGTCGAGGCCGCGAACGTGCTGATGTTCTGCACATTCGTGTACCCGCCAGAGACTTGCGCCGTCAGGTTCGGATTTCCCAGGAGATTGGGGTTCTGAAAGCTCAGCGTAGCCACCTTCTCGAGCAATCCGTAAGTCCCATGTAGCGTCAAGGACTGCTGCGTTCCGCGGAAGTTGATCCGCGACACGTCCACCGAAACCCTTGGACTTACGCCCGTCTTCCCGTTCTGCCCGAACTGCGCGTCGGGCGGCAGCCCCAGCTGGATCCTTGAAGCCTCGGAGATCTTGCCGCGGCTGGGCCGGCCCGTCTCCGCCTCGAAGCCGAAGCCATACGTCACGTCCCAGCGCCGCGCCTCCGTCAATTGCACCAACACGTTCTTCTCCGGCGCCTGCCCCGTCGGATTCTGCACCACCGCCACCACCTCGTTGAACAGCGCCAGGTTGTAGAGGTTCCTCTGCGTCGCCAGCAGCGCGGACTGATCCAGCGGATCGCCCGGATGCACCAGGATCTGTGCATCGACCACCTTTTCCTTCGTGTGCTTCAGCCCCGACAGCAGCACCTTGTTGACGAAGACTTGCTGACCTTCCACAACGTTCAGCGTCACATCCGTCTTGGTGGCATCGGCGCTCTCCACCTGCTGTTTGATCTCAACTCTGGCCTGGTCGAATCCTCGGCTGACGAAGTACCCCAGCACCGCATCCCGATCACCGGACAGCGTGATCAAGGAGAACGGCTGGCCCGACTGCGCATTCAACAGCTTCTTGACTTCCTCTTGCCTGGTCGCGTCGACCCCCGCCAGATTCACCGCCCCGAAAGTCTGCTGCGAACCCTCTTCAACCGCATAGGTCACGTGGATAAGCGCCAGCTTCAGCGGCTTTCCACTTGTGTTCTCGTCCGTATCCGAAACCTTGGGCGTCACCTTCGCATGGCTGAACCCGTTCGCCCGGTAGATCGACTCGATCGAACTCACATCGCTCGCGATCAAATCCTGGCTATAACGCCCGCTGCGCTGGTAGGCGTCCGATTTCTGCACCCGGATGCGCTCTCGCAGGGTGTCGTCGTTGAAGTACTTGTTGCCGCTGAAGCCCACCCCGGCCACCTTGTGCTTCACGTTCTTGTCGACGATGTAAAGAATGCGCTCGGACGGCGTGTCCTCTCCGATCACCCTCACGCTCACCTCAGCATCGAAGTATCCCTGCTGCTGCAGGAAATCTCTGATATTGTGCGTTCCTTCATTCAGCAGGTCGTTGTCCACCGTGCCCTCTTCGAAGACCGGTACCAGCAGATGCAACCTGCTCTTCGAGACCTTGGCTCCCTCGATCAGCACCTTCACCACAGGTCCCTCATTCGCCTGAAAGGCATAGTCAAGCTCCTTCTTCGGCGCCTCATAGGTCTGCTTTTCCAGCACAATCGTTCCCTCGAGCCGGTCTCTCTTCTGGTACACCGCCCGCAGATTCGTCAGCGCATTGCTCGTCGTGTCCCGGCTCACCTTGCTGCGCCGCTTCAACTTTCCCTTCTTCCGGAAGTCCTTCACCGTCAATCCGGGGTCCTGCCCGGCCACGGTCACATCCCCGACACGTGCCTGCTTCCCGGTGTTTACCGTGTAAGTCACATCCACTAATTGCTGGTCATCGTGTTTCACTGTCCCTGACTTCACCGTCGGCTCGAAGTATCCGTTCTGGGCCAGAGTCTGTTTAATCTCCGTCTCGCCCACCGGCACCGCAGAATCTGAAAACGCTGTCCCCGGCTCCAATTTGGTCGAGAAACCCAGCAGCGAAGTCAGCCGCTCGCTCTTCACGCCATCGATCGTTACCCGGCCGACGTAGTAACGAGCCGCTCCCTCGTAGATCAACGTCACACTGTTTCCATTCCGGATCCCGCGTACCGTGATGTCGCGATACCGCCCGCTGGCAAACAGACGCCGTGTGCTCTCGCGAACTTTGTCTGGATCAAGCGGCTGGCCGGCCTTCTGGCTCAGCTCGTTCGGCAGAGTCTCCTTCGCGCCAAAGGTCACGCCCTCAAACCGGATCTTGTCGACCAGCAAGCCCCTCCACTGCCAGATCGACGTGCTTAGCCCAGTCGGACTTAGCCCCGCTAAATCATCAATCGGAGCGCGGTTGGTGGTGCGAGTGCCCGGGGGTTGCGTCTGGGAAGCCTGCGGAACCGCTGCCGGACTCTGAACGCCTGCCGCTCCCTGCCCCGCCGTTGTTCCACTCGGCCCCTGCGATGGCGCGGGTATACCCTGTGCGCCCACCACCCGGGCCAGCAACAGGCATGTTAGGAACCCGACAAGCCTTACCGAACCGCAAATCCTCACTCCTGATCCTCTATCCTGGCCCAGTCGAATCAACCCGCACAGCCTCCGCGATCAACTCCTGATCGCCAACGCGCATCGACCAGCCACTGCTGCCGAATCCATTAAGATGCCGGAATCCATGCTGCGGTCGGCTGCAGCCCCACCGTCCCCTTCCTATACTAAAGAAAGCCTTATGCCTCCCGTCAACCCGCCCCTCGGCCCCGCCGCACTCTCAACCGATACCTCCCGCGTCCTCGACGGGGACGATCGCTACTCCCGCCAGATCCTGTTCCCAGGCATCGGTATCGACGGCCAACGCCTGCTCGCCCAGGCGCACGTCGCCATCGTCGGCGTGGGCGCTACCGGCGCCGCCTCAGCCTCTCTCCTTGCCCGCGCCGGAGCAGGAACCCTCACCCTTATCGACCGGGACTTCGTCGAGCCTTCCAACCTCCAGCGGCAGATCCTCTTCGATGAGGCCGACGCCCTCTCCTCCCTCCCAAAAGCCGAGGCCGCCCGTCGCAAGATCCACCTCTTCAACTCCACCATTCGCGTCCACGCCCACACCCTGGACCTCGTTCCCGCCAACATCCACGAACTTCTCTCCCCTGCCGACCTCATCCTCGACGCCACTGACAATTTCGAGACCCGTTACCTCATCAACGACTTCGCCGTTCAGCAGGGAAAGCCCTGGATCTATGCCGCCGCCATCGGCGCCTACGCCACCACCATGAACATCCTCCCGCGTAGGCCGGCCGAAGAGCTTGTGTCGCCAACGGGCACCGCCGCTCCTTGGCAACCCACCGCCTGCCTCGCCTGCCTCTTCCCCACACCGCCCACCGGTTCCGTCGAGACCTGCGACACCTCCGGCATTCTCTCCACCGCCGTTAACCTCGCCGCCTCCATCCAGGTCACCGAAGCTCTGAAGCTGCTCACCGGACAATCCCATCTCCTTCGCCGCACCCTCATCTCTTTCAACCTCTGGAATCTCACCAGCTCCGCCGCTCTCGACCGCAGCGAGATCTCCACCTCCACACCCAATCCCTCCTGCGCCGTCTGCCAGGATCGAACCTTCACTCACCTCGCCGGGGGAGGCCGCCCGCACATCACTCTCTGCGGCAGAAACTCTGTTCAGATCCATGAGCACAGCCGCCCCGTAGACCTCCGAGCCGTGCACGCCCGCCTCTCCCGTCAGACCGAAGTCGAGGACCTCCGAGCCAATGACCTCCTCCTCCGCTTCCGTCGCGGTTCCCTCTCCCTCACCCTCTTCAACGACGGCCGCGCCTTGATAAGCGGCACCACCGACATCGCGCTCGCCCGCACCCTGTACGCCCGCTTCATCGGCTCCTGAAGGAGGTCGCGCTCTCGCTTCTTGGACCCCAATCGGATCCTTCAAACTCCAGGCATCCCTCGGCTCTCTCAACATTCGCAGCAGGTTAGCTCCGTTTGCGATAGGCTGGATGGGGCGGCAACGAGCCGGAAATGGATCGAACGCACGATTTCCGGAGATGGCCGCTATCAAAGTCCAAGGTACAACTATGAGTGCAACAAAACCTACTCCAGCTCTGTTCAAGCGCAATCCCCCTATCGTCGGTGAAGCCGAAGCCATTGAGAGCGCGAAAGCCGGTGACGCCGAGGCTTTCTCGAAGCTCTACGCTCTCCATAAACGACGCGTCTACACCCTCTGTCTTCGCATGCTCGGCAATGTCTCCGAAGCCGAGGACATGACCCAGGAAGCCTTCCTCCATCTCTTCCGCAAGATCGGCAGCTTTCGTGGTGAGTCCGCCTTCTCCACCTGGCTTCACCGTCTCACCGTCAATCTCGTTCTCATGCATCTGCGCAAAAAAGGTCTGCAGCTCGTCTCCCTCGAAGAGACCATCAACCCCTCCGAAGAAGACGCCCCAAAGCGCGATTTCGGATCCCGTGATCCACAGCTCGCGGGATCGGTCGACCGTGTCGCCCTGGAGCGCGCTGTCACCTCCCTCCCTCCCGGGTATCGCATGGTCTTCGTCCTCCACGACGTCGAAGGCTTTGAACACAACGAGATCGCAACCATGCTTGAGTGCTCCACCGGCAACTCCAAATCGCAGCTCCACAAGGCCCGCCTCAAACTTCGTGAGCTCCTCCGCCAATCCGGACCAGTGGCGCATTCCGTCCAGGTTAGTAAGGAGGTCTCGCAGTGAATAACGATCCAGCCAGCTTCGAGAACATGACGGCCGCCGAGTTCGAACACCGTCTCCCCGACCTCTTCGCCAACGGCGACGGACGCGTCTCAGACGATCCCAGCCTCCAGAAATTCCTGCAGCAGAATCCCACCTGCGCCGCCCTCGTCCGCGACCTCGAGTACATCGCCGAGACCGCGAAGCACCTGCTCGATCCCGCCGAAGAGACCCCCAGCGACAATGTCTGGAGCAATATCCAGAGCAAACTCAAAATCGCAGCGTCCGGGGAAGAACCCGAGTAGCACCCCCCCAGGCGAACCACCTCCGTCCGCGTCAACATCCGCGAAGAGCCCGCCAAACCGGCGGGCTCCCCTGATTAGCTGTCTCCTCCTTTGGAGGACATCCAGCCATCAGCCTCCGCCTCCCGGATGCGCGAATGGCTTGCAACCCGCCTCTCCCCCATGTACTCTCACTCACAGGATGAGGATGCACGCCCAGACCGCCCGATTTACCTACTGCTACTGGTGGCTACCAGCGACCGTGGCGGGTCTGTCCATCTCTGGGTAACATCACAGGAGAATCCACCCCACCTAAGCCGCGACCTCCCAAGGGTCGCGGCTTTCTTTTGGACCGGACGCCCACTCCCAACAGACACCATGAACCCAGCCAGACAACGATGACCATCGATAGAAACCCCGAATCCGGAGACCGCATGAACACCTTCCCGATCGAAGCCGCCGGCCTGGCCCCTCCCCAGATCGCTCCCTCTCTTCCGCCGAACGTCCGCCGCATCGTTCTCACCGGCTTCATGGGCGCGGGAAAATCGACCGTCGGACGCCTTCTCGCGACCCATCTTCAATGGACCTTCCTCGACCTCGACGCTCACCTCGAAGCCCGCGCCGGCGCCTCCATCCCGGAGCTCTTCGAGCGCCACGGCGAGCCTCACTTCCGCCGCCTCGAATCCTCCGCCCTCGCCAGCGCCCTCCGCCAGCCGCAACTCGTCCTCGCCCTAGGCGGTGGAGCCCCAGAGACCCTCACCAATCGCCTCCTGCTTGAGCAAACCCCCGGCACCCTCACCATCTTCCTCGACGCCCCCTTCGCCACGCTCTTCGACCGCTGCATGCTCCAGGCCCTCAACCCAGGAGCCGGTGCAGCCGCCCGCGACGCCGATCGCCCCAACCTCCGCGACTCCGACACCGCTCAGGCACGCTTCAATCTCCGCCATCCCCTGTACCGCCGCCTGGCCCGCATCACGGTCGAAACCTCCGCGCTCAGCCCGGAAGAGACCGTCCCCGTTCTGCTCAGAGCCATCGCTAAAGTGGCCTGAACCCCCCATCCGCCCCCAACCATCTCCCGCCATCGGCATCATACGGGTACACCTGCACCTCTGATTCTCAAGGAGCACAGCCCTGTCATCCCTGCCCAACGATCCGCTTCTCATCGAGGACACCATGCGCAGCCGCAACGTCACCCGCGGCCACATCGCCTTCTTCTTCGGCCTCCTCATCAGCCTCTTTCTCGCCTGGCACCTCCTTAAAGAGTTCGAGATCCTCTACGTCAGCGCTCTCTTCGCCGTAGTCCTCTTCCCCATCGTCACCTGGATCATGAAGCTCAAGGTCCGCGGTCGCCCCATGTCCCGGGGCTTGGCCATCCTCATCCTGCTCGGTGCCGTCGTCCTCTCGCTCGTCCTCTTCTTCGCCATCGCCTTCCCTCCGGTCGTCCGTGATCTCCGCTCCTTCATCACCGACATCCCCGCCCGCATCCCCCTTCTGGTCGCCCGGTTCAAACGCTTTCCCATGGCCGACAAGATCGGCGTCGATGAGGTCGCCCAGAAGGCGCAGACCGCCATCGCCGCCAGCGCCACCTACCTCTTCACCTCCCTGCCCAACTGGCTCGCCCACCTCTTCGATATCCTCACCGCCGTCTTCCTCTCCATCTACTTCATGCTCGAAGGCGAACACGTCTACGGCTTCTTCCTCAGCCTCTTTCCCCTGGAGGCGCGCATCCGCCTCGACCGCACCCTCAAAGTAGCCGAGCACAAGATGAGTAAGTGGCTCCTTGGCCAGGGTCTCCTCATGCTGATCCTGGGCGTCTGCAGCACCGTCGTCTTCGTAGCGCTGCACGTCCGCTACGCCATCCTCCTCGGCGTCCTCATGGGCCTGCTCAACCTCATCCCCATCGCCGGCGGAGTCGTCACCATCATCGCCGCCGCCGCGGTCGCAGCACTCGACTCCTGGACCAAGATGGCCGGCGTCCTCATCTTCTACGCCATCTACATCAACATCGAAAATGCCGTGCTCACCCCCCGCATCATGCGGTCGAGCGTCAATCTCATGGGCATTACCGTCCTCGTCGCCCTGCTCATCGGAACCTCCGTGGCCGGCATCGTCGGAGCCCTCGTCGCCGTTCCCACCGCCGCCCTCATCTCCGTCCTGCTCGACGAGTACGCCGTCCAGAAGGACGCCAAGCTGACGCAGCTGCAATAACCCTCATCCAGAGACACCGGCAATGCCCGTATCCCGGCATCTCGGGAGAGCCTCGCCTCCACCCGCGAGACCCTCCTTGACCCACCCCGCCCGCGACAAAACCCTGTCTCCAGTGATATCGTTTCGCCGGCTGGGCATCGGGCGATCGCCCGCAACCCGGAGATCGCCCCCCCCAGCCAGAACAGAGGAATCCCATGGCCACCGCCGCTCTCGATCCCCGCCTCGGCAACCTCGCCGCGGACTTCACCTCCAGCTCCCACCGCATGCTCATCGACGGTCGCTTCGTCACCGCCGCCAGCGGCAAAACCTTTCCCGTCTTCGACCCCGCCACCGGCGAAGAGATCTGCCAGGTCCCCGAGGCCGACCACGTCGACGTAGACCGCGCCGTCCACGCCGCCGCCGCGCCTTCGACTCCGGCCCCTGGCCCTCCATGAGCCCCTCCAAACGCGGCCAGCTTCTCTGGAAACTGGGCGAGCTCATCGAGCAGCACACCGAAGAACTCGCCGAACTTGAATCCCTCGACAACGGCAAGCCCGTCTCCGTCGCCCGCGTCGCCGACGTCCCCCTCGCCGCCGACCTCTTCCGCTACATGGCCGGCTGGACCACCAAGACCCTCGGCTCCACCATCCCCCTCTCTGCCGGCAACGACTTCTTCACCTACACCACCCGCGAGCCCCTCGGCGTCGTCGCCCAGATCATCCCCTGGAACTTCCCCCTCCTCATGGCCGCCTGGAAGCTCGGTCCCGCCCTCTCGACCGGCTGCACCGTCGTCCTCAAACTCGCCGAGCAGACCCCCCTCAGCGGCCTCCGCCTCGCCCAGCTCATCGTCGAGGCCGGCTTCCCCCCGGGCGTCGTCAACATCCTCACCGGCTTCGGCGAGCCCTGCGGAGCCCCCCTCGCCGCCCACCCGCTCGTCGACAAGGTCGCGTTCACCGGATCGACCGAGGTCGGCAAGCTCATCGCCATCGCCGCCACCGGCAACCTCAAAAAGGTCACCCTCGAGCTCGGTGGCAAATCGCCCGCCATCATCTTTCCCGATGCCGATATGGACTCCGCCATCGCCGGCGCCGCCTCCGCCATCTTCTTCAATCAGGGCCAGGCCTGCTGCGCCGGCTCCCGCCTCTTCGCCCACGAGAGCGTCTTCGACCAGGTCCTCGAAGGCATGGGCTCCATCGCTCAAAAAATGAAGATCGGTCCCGGCCTCGACCCCTCCACCGAGATGGGTCCCCTGGTCTCTCAGGAGCAGTTCGAAAAGGTCACCGGCTACATCGCCAGCGGCCGAGAGCAGGGCGCAACCATCGGTGCCGGTGGTAAGCGTCATTCCGACCGTGGCTACTTCGTCCAGCCCACCGTCATCTCCAACGTCAGGCCCGGCATGAAGGTCGTCGACGAGGAGATCTTCGGACCCGTCGTCGTCGCCCAGAAGTTCTCCTCCGATGCCGACCTAGACCAGCTCGCCGCCCAGGCTAACGACACCATCTACGGCCTGGCCGCCAGCATCTGGACCCGCGACCTCTCCGCCGCCCACAAGATGGCACGCCGCATCCGCGCCGGCACCATCTGGGTCAACTGCCACAACGTCTTCGACGCCGCCCTTCCCTTCGGCGGATACAAACAGTCCGGATGGGGCCGCGAGATGGGCGCCGAAGCCCTCAACAACTACACCGAAACCAAAGCCGTCACCATCAAGCTCTAGTCCAGCCACATTGGGTGCCCCATTCATGGCAGCATCATCGCCATGAGTGGGTCATCGTGCGAAGCACGACCGCCCCCGCCCAAATTCGATTCATCCAATCGCGATATCCTCAATCTCATGCCCACGCTCTCCATCCGCGACCTCGATCTCGCCCACAAGCGCGTCCTCATCCGCGTCGACTTCAACGTCCCCCTCTCCGCCGACGGCCGCGAGATCACCGACGACACCCGCATCCGCGAGACCATCCCCACCATCGAGTACACCCTCCGCCACAAAGCCAAGGTCATCCTCTGCTCCCACCTCGGCCGCCCCAGGGGCAAGCGCGTCGAGACCATGAGCCTCCGCCCTGTCGTCGACCGCCTCCGCGAACTCCTCGACTCGCGTCTAGGTGAAAGCGAAAATGTCGCCTTCTCCCCCGATTGCGTCGGCGAGATCGCCACCGAACTCTCCTCCAAGCTTGAGTCCGGCCAGACCCTGCTCCTCGAAAACCTCCGCTTTCATCCCGGGGAAGAGGCCAACGACCCTGCCTTCGCCCAGCAGCTCGCCAGCCTCTGCGACCTGTACGTCAATGACGCCTTCGGCAGCGCCCACCGCGCCCATGCCTCCACCGAGGGCATCACCCACCACGTCAGGCAGTCCGCCGCCGGCCTCCTCCTCGAGAAAGAGCTCCAGTACCTCGGCAAGGCCGTCACCGATCCCATCAAGCCCTTCGTCGCCATCATCGGCGGCGCCAAGGTCTCCGACAAGATTGAAGTCATCGACCATCTGCTCGACAAAGCCGACACGGTCATCATCGGCGGCGCCATGGCCTACACCTTCCTCAACGCCCAGGGTCAGACCACCGGCAAGTCGCTCGTCGAGACCGACAAGATCGACGTCGCCAGGGCCGCGCTCAAGAAAGCCGAACAAAAGCACGTCCGTTTCCTGCTGCCGGTCGACCACATCCTCGCCGACAAGTTCGCCGCCGACGCAAAATCCGAGACCTTCTCGGGCACCGGCCCCTTCCCCGCGGACAAGATGGCCCTCGACATCGGCCCCGAATCCATCAAGCTCTTCTCCGCCGCCATCGCCGATGCGAACACCGTCGTCTGGAACGGACCCATGGGTGTCTTCGAGCTCCCCGCCTTCGCCCACGGCACCAACGCCATCGCCCATGCGGTCGCCGCAAACGACCACGCCACCACCATCGTCGGTGGCGGAGATTCCGTCTCCGCCATCCACAAATCCGGAGTCGCCGACAAGATCACCCACATCTCCACCGGCGGCGGAGCCTCCCTCGAATTCCTCGAAGGCAAGACCCTCCCCGGCGTAGCCGCCCTGACCGCAAAATAACCCGATACCCGATACCCTATACCCGATACCCGATACCCGATACCCGATACCTACAAACCATAACCCATCAGATCCGGCGGACAAACCCGCTCAAAATCTTCTTTACCGTAACTACATCCGCAGTCAGAACCACAAACTCCTCCTCCGGCAGATACCCAAGATCTCTGGCCAGCAGCAGAAGGTACTCCAACTCCGAAGCACTTGCCTTCGCTCGCTGCAGGTAGCCCGCGAACTCCGGATCGCTATCCACGCCGCAGCCCTCCGCAATGCGAGTCGCCACGGCCGTCGCAGATCGTCGCAGTTGCACCGTCAGACCAAAGATCTCCTCCTTCGGCAATCGCTTCGTCGCGCGATAAACGGCCTGCACCAGAACATGTGCCTTGACCCAAACTTCCAGCTGCCGAAAATCTCTCATCGTCGCAACTCCTTATTCGCAGTAACCTAACACTGACATGCGCCAGCACCTGTTCGCCGCCAACTGGAAGATGTATAAGACCCCCGAGGAATCCACCTCCTTCATCGAAATCTTCAAAACCCTCCTCCCTCGAGACAGTCCTGCCGAGTCGGTCCTCTTCCCCCCCACCACCTCCCTGCCCGCCGCCGTCCAAGCCGCACGCGGCACCGGCATTGCCGTCGGCGCTCAAAACATGCACTGGCTCGACGCCGGCGCCTACACCGGCGAAAACTCCCCCACCATGCTCCTCGCCCTCGGCTGCACCCACGTCCTCATCGGCCACTCGGAGCGCCGACAGTACTTCAACGAGACCGACACCACCGTCAACCTCAAGCTCAAGTCCGCCCTCGCCCACTCGCTCATCCCCATCGTCTGCGTTGGCGAGCACCTCGCCGAACGCGAGTCCGGCAGCACCGCCAACGTCCTCCAGCTGCAGGTCTCCATCGCCCTCGAAGGTATCAATCCAGCCCACGCCGCCCCCATCGTCTTCGCCTACGAGCCAGTCTGGGCCATCGGCACCGGCCGCACCGCCACACCTGAGATCGCCGAAGACGCCCACAAACTCATCCGCCGCTTCATCGCCGACACCCTCGGCAGCGACCTCGCCCACACCACCCGCATCCTCTACGGAGGCTCCGTCAAGCCCGACAACGCCCAAAGCCTCTGCTGCCTCGAGGATGTCGACGGAGCCCTGGTCGGAGGCGCCAGCCTCGACCCGGTATCCTTCTCCGAAATCATCAAAAACGCCAAAGGCAGCCGCTAGTTCCCGCTATTCCTAATCAGGACCGCCCGCTTACCGCACCACGCCCGCCTGGTCGATCGGCCAGTACACAAACGCCGCTTTGCCGTAGATCAGCGCCCGATCGACCGTCCCGAAGTCCCGGCTGTCGCTCGAAATCGACCGGTGATCCCCCATCACGAAATATCCATGCTGCGGGATCACCATCTCCGCCTCCGACCGGTCGTCCGTGTACCGCGATGGGACGTAGCGCTCCTCCACCCGGCCTCCATTCACATACACCCGGCCATGGTCGATCCGCAGATCGTCCCCGGGAACCGCGATCACCCGCTTGATATAGCTCTTCTGGTGATCGCGCGGATACAGAAATACCACCACATCTCCGCGATGGATCTCGCCCACCCGATACGCCATCTTGTTGATGAACAGCCGATCCTGGTCCTCGAGCATCGGCAGCATGCTCGTCCCCTCCACCCGCACTGGTTGATACAAAAACACGATAATGAACGCCGAAACGATGATCGACACCGCCGTATCGCGCAGCCACGATCGCATCCCGCTCCCTGCCGTCCCCGCAGGCCCAGCCTTCTCCCCTGCTGGAACTCCCTGGTCGGCAGGGCGAACCACGTTCGGTTCCTCTTTCAATCCCGTTCCTTCTCCCAAATTCTTCTCCACACTCATTCAGACGCTCCAGAACCACGGACGTTCACTAGCCCCAGCCCCGGCACCAGCATCTTCCCGTCGATCCCACCCGGCGACCACGTCGTCACGATCTCCTTCGCCAGCCGCGCGATCATCACCTCAGCCTCGTTATCCACCGTCCACCCCTTGTCCGCATTTCCGTAAGTAAAGATCGAGATCACCATCGGCCCGCTCTTTCCCGCCACTGTCGCCACATCGGCCCGTACCGCATCCAGGCTCCCCGTCTTACTCGCAATGCCGGATCCCGTCTCCGTCGAGTCTAGTGTCTCCAGATACCGCGGAATCGTCGTCCGGTAAAACTGATTGCGAAGCATCTTCAGCGCCACCTCGCAAATCCCTCGGTCCCGCACCGAGTCCGCCTCTCCGGCAACATCTCCCGGGCCCGCCATCTCACACCGCGTGATCCGCTCCATCACCGTCGCCATCTCCCGCGCCGTCGTCTTTCCCAATCCAAACTTCGGCTGATCCGCCGGCATCGGCCCAGTAGCCGGCTTCATGATCTTCTTGTACAAATGCGTGCTCTTCAGGCCCATCCACGCGATCCGGGCATTCACCGCATCGATTCCAAGACGGTCGATCGCAAGGTTCGTCGCCGTATTGTCGCTCACAATCACCATCATCGTCAGTACATCTTTCAGCGTCAGAGTCAGCGGCGTGTCAAAGAACATCAACACACCCGATCCACTCACCGCATCTCCCGGGCTCAGCGTCAGTCGGTCCTCCCAGTGAGCCTTCCCCGCGCGCACCTGCTCCATCGCCTCGAACAGGATGGTCAGCTTGATCACAGAAGCCGTCTGCACCGGCTTGTCCGCATCGATTGCAACCCGCTTGCCGGTATTGATCTGCTCCGCATACAGAGCCACCTGGCCGTGATGGCTCATGGCCAGAGTCTTGAGACGCGCTAGAAGCGCCTCGTCCGTCTTCTGCTCTTGGGCCGCCGTATGCTCCGCGGTACCATCCTGCGCGAGAACCTGCTCTGCTCCAGCACCGAGGACGAACGTTGCGAGTACCATACCTACCGCCGGCCAGTCTGCCCTGGTCTTAGTTCGCATGGCTCCCAGCATCTCACCCCTCCCTCCCCGATAGCTAGAGCGCCACTTCGCGATCGAACGATCTGGAGGCAATCTGCATCTCAGAGACTGATGTTTTGTGCACCGCGCCGGAGTTACGGTTGAGTGAGGCTCCACGGCGCGTTTCACGAAAGCGCAACGCTCGTAAGGTAGAATTATCTGAGCAGAAAGCAGCAGGAAGATAATGGCCTCTATCACCATGCTTGAGCAGGTGCCTCCTCCAAAGAACGGCAACCGCAGCTCATCCGAACTTCAGGAACTCACTACGGAGACCGCGAACGTCGCCTCCGAAGGTTTGGACACAAAGTCCGCTCTCGAAATCGCCCGCATCATCAACCAGGAAGACGCCAAGATCGCCGCCGCGGTCAAAAAAGCGCTGCCTGAAATCGCCATCGTCATCGACACTGTCGCCCGATCCCTCCGAGATGGTGGCCGCCTTATCTATGTCGGTGCCGGCTCCTCCGGTCGCATCGCCTCGCTTGACTCTTCGGAGTGCCCGCCCACCTTCTCCACCGCGCCCTCGCAGGTCCAATACATCATGGCCGGCGGCCCCAAGGCCCTCGCCTCCGCCTCCGATGTCAACGAGGACTCCCCCGAACTCGGTCAGCGTGACATCGCCCGCCGCAGACCCACCCGCAAGGACATCGTCATCGGCGTCTCCGCCAGCGGTCGCACCCCGTACGTCGTCGGTGCGGTCGAATACGCCCGCGCCCGCGGTGCCAAAACCGCTGCCATCACCTGCAACTCCAAGACCGAACTCTCCCAGGTTGCCGATACCACCATCGTCGCCGAAGTGGGCGCCGAAGTCATCTCCGGCTCCACTCGCATGAAGGCCTCCAGCGCCCAGAAGATGATCCTCAACATGATCACCACCGGCGCCATGACCCGCCTCGGATACGTCTACGAGAACCTCATGGTCAACGTGCACATGAAAAACGAAAAACTCGTCGAACGCGGCATCCGCGTCCTCATGAAAGTCTGCTCCATCGACCGCGAGACCGCCATCCGCACCATCAAGTCCGCCGGGAAGTCGATCCCCATCGCCGTCGTCATGCTCAAGGCCAGCGTCGACAAGATGGAGGCCGTCCGCCGCCTCACCAAGTCCGACGGCAACGTCCGCCTGGCCATCGACGACTCCCGCCTCGAACTCTAGGTCAACCCGCCCCCCCTATCGTTGCCTCACCGCCCTTCTTGCCTCACCACCATCCGTCGCCTCACCACCCTTCTTTCTTCACCACTATCCGTCGCCTCACCGCCCTTCTTTCTTCCATTCCGAGCGCAGCGAGGAACCTGCTTCTCTACCGCAAAGTGTCGCTCACCTTCGCGCCGCCGTCGCCTCACCGCCCTTCTTTCTTCCATTCCGAGCGCAGCGAGGAACCTGCTTCTCTACCGCAAAGTGTCACTCACCTCCGCGCCGCCCTCACCTCACCGCCCTTCTTTCTTCCATTCCGAGCGCAGCGAGGAACCTGCTTCCACACTTGCTCTTCGATTTGTCCTCCTGAGCGGAGCGAACGGACCCGCCTCTCGAAACTGAACCCGTCCCCTCCGCTCATTCGTCACTGGCGAAACCTCCTCACAACAGACATACTCAACACTCAAGGAGCCATCGCCATGAAGCCTCTCGCTGCCTGTCTGATCTTCTTGCTACCCTTGCACCCGCTTGCGCAAACGGCCGCAGCCCATACCCCAGCACCCCAGAAGATCATCATCGACACCGACATCGGAGACGACATCGACGACGTCTTCGCAGTCGCCCTCGCCCTCAATAGCCCCGATCTCAAGATCCTCGGCATCACCTCCGCCTGGGGGGACACCAGGCTCCGCGCCCGCCTCCTCGACCGCCTCCTGCGCGAGACCGGACACGCCGACATCCCGGTCGCAGTCGGCATCGAGCGGCATGCCCCCAGGGAAGGCGCCTTCTCCCAGGCAGCCTGGGCGCGAGCCGAACCTGACAGGCCCCATCCCGGCGCAGTCGACTTTCTCCTCGATCAGATCCGCAAGTATCCCGGAAAGATCACGCTCGTCGCCATCGCTCCCGAGACCAACCTCGCCGCCGCCCTCGCCCGCGATCCCATGACCTTCGGAAAGCTCAAGCGCATTGTCCTTATGGGCGGCTCCGTCCACCTCGGCTATGACGATCGCGCGCCGCTCCTGCTCAACCCGCCCGACCCCGAGTACAACATCGCCATGGACATCCCCTCTGCCCGAGCCGTCTTCACCTCGGGCATCCCCCTCGCCGTCATGCCGCTCGACTCTACCCAGATCAAGCTCGGTGAAGGTCCACGCCAGCTGCTCTTCACCCGGGCCACCCCCCTCACAGACGCCATCACCCTGCTCTACCAGCAATGGTCCGCAGCAACGAAGCAATCCACACCTACCCTCTTCGACGCCGTCGCCGTCGCCTTCGCCATCGATCCGAAGCAATGCCCCGTCGCCCCCCTCCATCTCGAGGTCGACAACCAAGGCTATACCCGCGAGACCCCCGGCACCCCGAACTCCCAGGTCTGCCTTCACTCCGAGTCCGACTCGTTCCTCCGCTTCTACCTCCCTCGCTTCCTCCCGCACGCCAGCGCAATCCATTAACGTTCTGCCCCCTCGGCCCGGGGGTTCGGCTATCCTTTTCTCCTGCGTCCGCCCTCGCTTCCCGCCCTTCTTTCTTCCATTCCGAGCGAAGCGAGGAACCTGCTTCTCTACCGAAAGGTGTCGCTCACCTTCGCGTCGCCCTCGCCTCACCGCCCTTCTTTCTTCCATTCCGAGCGTAGCGAGGAACCCGCTTGTCTACCGCGAGGTATCGCTCACCTTCGCGCCGCCTATTCCACGCGTTGAAGTGAGAAAAGGAGATTGCAACGGATAAGCCCACCAGCTCCTGTCAATTGCCCTTTCACGGAAATAGCACACAACGTTGACGATAAGGCTGGCGCATCCCCCTGTACGAAACATTTAAACTGGAGATGCTCCAACATCCACGTAATCGGGGTCCGTTCACATGCTCATGGAAATGCTAGGCAGGACCCCCGTCGGGGGCTGAGCTAACCGTTGTCGAATGAATATTTTACCCGTAAACCTCCTGAATGGAAGACTTTGCCGCACGCGAGCAAGCTAAGTTCTGTGTTGGAAAGACTTTGCGGCAATGATCGGGAGAGGGGGGGGTACACCCTCGCTCCCGCCCGCATCAACCTCAGCACCCCGTTATCCTCCCATCCTGTCCGTAAACTAGAACCCATGGACAAGTTCGTAGTACGCGGCGGCAACCCGCTCCTCGGTACCATAAAAGTCTCCGGCGCGAAGAACTCCGCCCTCCCCTGCATGGCCGCCGCCATCCTGACCGAAGAAGAAGTCGTCCTCGAAAACATCCCCCAGGTCCGCGACATCGAGACCGAGCGCAAACTCCTCGCCAGCATGGGCGCGGAGGTCGAACTCGGCTACGGCCGCGCCCAGCACCGCACCCACATCCGTTGCGCTGTCCTCTCCGACCCCGTCGCCAAGTACGAGATCGTCAAGACTATGCGCGCCAGTTCGCTCGTCCTCGGACCCCTGATCGCCCGCACTGGCATCGCCCGTGTCGCCATGCCCGGCGGCTGCGCCATCGGGGGCCGCCCCATCGACCTCCACATCAAGGGCCTCGAATCCATGGGTGCCACCGTCACCCAGGAGCACGGCTACCTCGAAGCCCGTGCCCCCAACAACGGCCAGAGCCCCCTCAAGGGAGCGCATATCGTCTTCGACAAGATCACCGTCACCGGCACCGAAGACCTCCTCATGGCCGCCACCCTCGCCGACGGAGAGACCATCTTCGAGAACTGCGCCCGCGAGCCCGAGGTCACTGACCTCGCCGCCCTCCTTGTCGCCATGGGTGCCAGGATAGAGGGTGCCGGCACCTCCACCATCCGCGTACACGGCGTCGCCAAACTCCACGGCGCGCGCTACAGAATCAATCCGGACCGCATCGAGGCCGGCACCTTCCTCCTCGCAGGAGCCATCACCGGCGGCGACCTCAACGTAGACTGCTGCGACCCCGCCCACCTCGGTGCCCTTCTCGCCAAGCTCGAACAGTGCGGCGTCCGCATCGACGTTGGCGAGGACAACGTCCGCGTCCGCTCCGGCGGCACCCTCAAAGCCGCCGACATCTCGACCGAAGAGTACCCCGGCTTCCCCACCGACATGCAGGCCCAGTTCATGGCCCTCGCCACCCAGACCGAGGGCACCACCATCGTCACCGAAAACATATTCGAGAACCGCTTCATGCACGTGCAGGAGCTCAATCGCATGGGCGCTAACATCACCGTTAATGGCCGCTCCGCCACCGTCCGCGGCCGGTCTGAGCTCCAGTCCGCCGCCGTCATGTGCTCCGACCTCCGCGCCTCCGCCTCCCTCGTCCTCGCCGCCCTGGTCGCCGACGGCGAGACCATCCTAGACCGTGTCTACCACCTCGATCGCGGCTACGAACGCTTCGAAGAGAAGCTCCGCGGTGTTGGCGCCCAGATCCGTCGTATGGGAGACGTCTTCAGCAAGCGCTGACGCCCTCACATCTCCTTCAGCTCCTTGGTGTAGGCATACGCATCGAGCGAAGTGCCACCTGCCGTCCCGTAGAATCCCGGACGCACGCCAATGCGCTCGTACCCTCGTCCCTCATAAAACCGGATCGCTCCATCGTTCCCGACATACACATCCAGCTCCATCCTCCCCACACCTGCCCCCCTTGCAAGCGCCTCCGCCTCCGTCATCAGCCGCCCCGCAACCCCCTCCCGGCGCTGCGCGGGTGAGACATCCAGCGTCACGACGTACCCCCGGCGCCCCCTGTGAGTCCGCTCCGTATGCACGATCACAAAACCCGCCAAGCTCCCACTCGAACGATCCTCAGCGGCTCGTTCCGCCACCACCGCGATGGCCTTGGAGCTCTCCGAAAACCGTCTCATCGACCTGCGATCAAACCGGAACGGCTCCGAAAAGCAAATCACATCCATCTCGAAAATTGCCTGGAGATCCGTAGGCCGGTACCGTCGAAGCACCACCTCATCCTCCATCGTCGCCTCCTTTCCAAGCGGGCCAGCGGCAAAAAAATGCGCCTCGCCATGCGGATCGGCGAGGCGCAACCTGCAAACGCCCTAGAAGAGGAACTTGCCTGAGATCTGCAGCTGTCGTGACGACCCGCCATCGCTGGTTGCAAACCGCGTCGAGGAGATCTGACCGAAGCTCGATGAGGTAGTGTTCCCAGATGGCTGTCCGAAGTTCGGATGATTGAAGATATCGAACGCATCCGCTCGCAGCTTAAAGGTAAGCCGCTCCGTGATCTTTGTATCCTTCTCACCAGAAAGGTCAACGTCCGCAAATCCTGGTCCGAAGATCTTGTTCCGGGATATGTTACCTAGGCCCGTAAAGACCGTCCTCGTCGCAGCCGGATTCGTCGGCGTCGGAGCAGCAACCAGAACTGCCGGATTCTGAAAGCTGCAGCCTGCCGCAGGCGTCGTCGAGAAGTTCACCGGGCAAACCGTTGACTGGATGAACGAAACGTTCGTGATCCCCGTTTGCACCTTCTTCGTCACAATCGGACCAACCAGATTCGGACGGATTAGCCCAGCAACTCCCGTGTAGGTCGAGGTGTTGTACGTCAGGTTTACCGGATTGCCAGTCTGGTACTGCACAATCGTAGAGAGCCGGAAGCCCTCGAACAATCGGTTCCCCTTGAAGGGCAAGTCGTAAATTGCCGTCGCCGAGTAGTGGTGCCGTGTATCAAAGTCCGACGGCCCATAATTGTTTCCGGGATTACTGCTGTCCTGGAAGGTGTACCCGCCCTGAGATCCGAGCGAGTTCGTATCCAGCGACTTCGAAAAATCGTAGGTCATGTTGAGCTGAATCCCATGCCCCGCGTTCTTCTTAGCCGTCAGCCACATCGCGTTGTAGCTCGACGACCCCACGCTGTTTACCTCGGCAATATTGGAGTTCGAAGCCGCTCCCGGTGCGATCGGGCTGGTTGCCGAGAGCTTCAGAAACGGCCGCGCGCCACCGCTGATCGGCTGATTCTGGTTCATTCTCGCTCGCAGATGACGACCGACGGATCCGTAGTAGCCGAGCGAAGCCACGATGCCACCCGGAAGCTGCTGCTGAACGTTCAGGTTGTAAGTCTGCGTATACGCATTGTGAAAGTTCGGGTTCACCGAACTGATTGCCAAACCATTCGCCAATGCCGACGCTAGCAGGTTGCCCACTGGAATCGGCGCGGATGCGTTGCTGTACGAGACTGACGAGCTGAATGGAAAGTTGCCGGCCACACCACCGATCGTTCCCGAAACCGGCTGGTCCGCCATGTAGCCATACCCGCCCCGCAGTACCGACCGGCCCGTGCCGAATACATCATAGGCAAATCCCAGCCGAGGCTCATAGTTGTAGTTCTGCTTGTAGGCAGATCCGACTCCATTCGTTCCCACTCGGATCAACGACACCGTCGCCGGATCGAAGATGGCGATCCGGTTCTTCCCCTCAGTGGGCGTGCCGTTCCATTCAAAGCGGAATCCATACTCCAGCGTCAGGCGTTCAGTCAGCTTGAAATTGTCCTGCACAAACGCACCCGCGGCATTCACATAGATACGGTCGCTGAAAACAGCTGGCTGAATGCTGAAGCCTGTCGCCGTGTCATTTGCAAAGTTGCCCAACGTGCTCGCATAGGTAATGGTTCCTATGTCCCCGTTGGAGTTCGCTCCGAGAAAGCGCCGAAACTCTCCTCCGAATTTAATGCTGTGCTTCCCCCTCAGGTACGTCGCCGTATCCGAGAACACCCCGAAGGTATCCGTGCGTCCCTGCGGAAATCCACTCGGTCCCCCAAAGGTCAGGCCCAGATCCGACACCGTGATCTGCGGTATGCCCGCCGCCGTGTTGATGCCGTCACCGACGTGATAATCGTTTGGGTTCAAAAGCGTGTTCGGATTAAAAGTGATCGCGATCCGATTGAATCCAAGCCGTCCCTCATTCACAAGCGTCGGGCTGAAGACATGCGTCTCGTTCAGCGTCAGCACCTGTCGTCGCGCCGTGCGATGATCTCCAAACCCTGGAATTGTGTCTCCCTGTAAAGCAGGCTCGGTCCGAACGTCATTCTGGATCGCATAAAACCCATGCATCTGATCCCTCTGGCTGAACTGGTGCAGCACGTCCCCCGTGTACTGGTCGATCTTTACCGGCCCGGGCGTGAACTGCGTGTAGTGCGTCTGAGGTCCATCGTTGCCGACCGGCACCAACGCCAGAAGCGCGTTGGCCGCAGGCTTTCCCGCCGCAATGATCGCTTGGCGCTGCGTCGGGGAAAAGACGTTGCTATTCTGCAGTACGCCCTGATGCTGCCGCAGCCCCTCATAGCTGAAGAAGAAGAAGGTGTGATCGCGCCAGATCGGTCCGCCAACCGCAACCCCGAAGTTGTTGCGCTTCAGAGGGGCCTTCCTTGCCGCCGCTCCGGTGACGAAGGGATTCCCCCGGTTGAAGTAGTTGCGCGCGTCGAGAGCTTCATTGCGAAAGTAATCGAACACCTCCCCATGAAACTGGTTCGTGCCCGATCGCGTGCTGACATTTACGATCGACCCGGAACTTCTGCCATACTCCGCACTGAACGTGGAGTTGTCGATCTTGAACTCGGAGGTCGTATTGATCGAGGGCTGAAACGTGATCTGGTTCTGACTCATGTCATTCAAGTTCACGCCGTTGATTTGAAAGTTGACCGAATCCTCCCGATTGCCGGCGGTAATAAACGAGTTCGCACCCAAACCCCGGCTGGCTCCCGTAAGACTTCCCGCCGTAGGCGCAACCACACCACCCGGTGTGAGCACCGTCAGGTCGAGGAAGTGACGTCCATTCAGCGGAATCTCCTGCACTGTCTGGCGATCAATAACCTGCCCCACCGTCATCGTCTGCGTTTCGATCTGCGGCGGCACCCCCTCCACCTGCACCGTCGTACCCGCGCTCTCGAGACCCAGCTTCGCGTTCAGCGTCTGATGTGCATCAACCTGCAGCGTCAGTCTCTCGACGACATAGTTGCTGAAACCGGCGGCTGCCACCGATACCTTATAGTCGCCCGGCTGAAGCGAGGGGGCCGTGTAGTTGCCGGCATCGTCGCTCGCCGTCGTGCGCTCAACACCGGTGTCGAGAGAGCGAATCGTCACCACAGCCCGCGGAATCACCGCGCCTGATGGATCCGTTACCGTTCCCGCCAGGGTCGCCGTGGATTGAGCTCGCGCTAGCGTCAGACCGCTCACCAGCAAAATAGCAACGTACAGAACTCTGAGATGAAATGCAGCAAAGCCTTTCATAAATCCTCCCGAAGTAGTACTTCGCCGCAGGTCATGCCTGGCGGGTAACACATCAGCCGAACCAGCACACGGATCTTCGTCCCTGCGCCTCGCCCTCTGAAGCAAACCGAACTTTTAGGTAATGACTGGCCTCCGGAGCTGCCCCCCTGTTACCCAGCCTTCACCCAATATTTTCGTGAATGTATTGAACCTTTCACGCACAGACTCACATGTCAATAGGTACGCACGTTCCGCAAATCGGTTCACCTGCGCTCCAGTCGAACCCACCCCAGCGCAGATCCAATAGCCTTCCATCTTCACCGGAACATCTTGAAGAATTCTCGTTGGAGGGACCTTGGCCCTAATGGATGCGACACGCTAAACCGCGACGGTGAACGTATCCTCGCTGCGAGTCACAGCCCGATACATCGTATCGCGCTCGAACGGAACTCTACCTGCCTCCGTGATCAAACGGATTAGATCGGCGCGGCGCATCCCCTGCGGCGTCGTCGCGCCGGCATCGTGGTAGATCTTCTCTTCGATCACCGTACCGTCGATATCATCCGCACCAAAACGCAGCGCGATCTGCGCGATCTTGGCCGTCATCATCTGCCAGTACGCCTTGACATGCGAAAAGTTATCCAACATCAATCGGCCAACCGCGATCTGCTTAATGTCCAGCATGCCCGTCGTCCGCGGAAGGTGCTCGAGAACCGTATGGTCCGGATGAAACGCCAGGGGAATGAACGTCTGAAATCCGCACGTCTCATCCTGCACGGCGCGCAACCTCAGCAGGTGATCCACCCGGTCCTCTTCGTTCTCTATGTGCCCGTAGAGCATCGTCGCGTTCGATCGCAAACCACTCTTGTGCGCCAGCCGAGCCGTCTCCAGCCACTCTCCCCCATCGATCTTGTGGTCGCAGATAATGTGCCGCACCCGGTCCGCGAAGATCTCCGCACCGCCTCCCGGCATCGAGTCCACGCCCGCAGCCTTCATCTGCTGCAACGTCTCCAGAATGGACATCTTCCCGCGCTTCGCCAAGAACGCCACCTCGACCATCGTGAACGCCTTCACGTGGACCTTCGGAAACCGCACCTTCAATCCGCGAACCAGATCCATGAAGTACTCGAACGGAAGATCCGGATGCAGCCCACCGACAATGTGGAACTCGGTCACCGCCTCCGTGTATCCCGAGGCCGCAGTCTCCCACGCCTCCTCAAGAGCCATTGTGTACGTTCCCGCCTCACCCTTCTTCTTGCCAAAGGCGCAGAGCCGGCAGGACGCCACGCAGACGTTGGTTGGGTTGATGTGGCGATTCACATTAAAATACGTCACGTCCCCGTGCAGCCGCTCGCGCACCAGGTTCGCCAGCCACCCCACCGCGAGTATGTCCCCGCTTCGGTAGAGCGTCACACCATCCTCAAAACACAACCGCTCCCCTGCCGTCACCTTCTCGGCGATGGGCTTGAGCCGAGCGTCGTCCGTCTGGAAACCGTGCCGCGCACGCTCTATGGGAGTGAGGAGCCTCATAGCACAATTCTACGCCGCACCGGTACTCCGCTCCATCGTCCCAGGTCACTGCATCGGCTTTGCTTCGAGAGAGTCCACCATTCGCGGTTGCACAACCATCCCATCGAACAGGGTCGCACCCACCAGGTGGTCGCCCATGGGTCGAACGAACCTGAGATTCCATCCCGTATCCCAGAAGTGAACCGCAAGCTCCGGTAGCTGCACCGTGTACGCGAGGTGAGTTGACTTGTTTGCCGCAAGGTAGATTCGCTTCGTCGCTCGGTCGAAGAAGATGTCGCTCGCGTCCTGCACGAAAAGATTCTTCACGGTCTTCCAGCTCGCGCCACTGTCCGGTGAGATCCAGACCCCCTCCCGTCCACCCACCCAGATATGACCCGAGTCATCAACCGTCATCGCCGTAATCTGTGTCAGCCCTTGCGGGAGCGCGGCTGTGGACCACGTCTCCCCGCCATCGGCTGATCTCACAAGGTCATGAAGTGTCGCAGCCGCAATTAGAGAGCCCTCGCCCGCAACAAATTGGTAGCCCTGCGCCTCCACCCCGAAGATCGCCTTCCAACTCTCACCGGCGGTTCCGCTGCTCAGCAAGCCTCGCGAAGTCGCCGCATACATCCTGTCTCCCACCGTCGCGATCGAGAAGGTGCTCCCGTCGAAGGTCTCCTTCGGAGCCGCGGCCTTTCTGCGAGAACTCGCCGCTGCATGTGCGCTTCCAGCACCCCGACCCACCTCTCCCGATGCTCCCTTGGCCAATATCTTTCCGCCCCGCACACCCTTCTGCGGCGCCTTAACCTTCTTGGGGGTGACCGGCTTTGTCTTCTCAGCAGCTGGCGCCACCGTTAAATCCACGTCCGTCACCCTGCTCCAGCTTGAGTCCCGTAAACGGAAGATCCCATGGTTCGAACCGGCGATCACCGTCCCATCCGATGCCTGCCCAAGACTGAACACATCCCGCCCACCCAGCCCTGTGCTCTGCTGCACCCAGCTCAGGCTTCCATCCTTGCTCTCGAAGACTCCGCCCCAGTCTTTGTCGTTAAGCACACTGATGTACACCGTGGAAGGCGATCGAGAGTCCGCGACATAGCTCGCCACCTGCCGGGCCGTGAAGCCGGTATTCGAAGGTTGGAAGCTGGAACCTCCATCCTCACTTGCAAGAACGCCGCCGCGATCGGTAGCCATAAGAACGTGCTTCGTATTCGAGGGATCGACAAACACATCGTTCACGATCACCTCTGGTCCCGTCGTCCTTGTCCATCCCTTACCAGCATCGGTGGTTCGAAACAGTCCCTCGGTTGTGCCCGCATACACGACCGCGAGTTCCTTAGGATCTTGCATCAGCACCCGCGTTCGCCGGGCTGTCGATGGGATCCCCTGCACCTTCTGAAACTTGTCTCCACCGTTATCGCTTTTATAAATTCCGGAGCACGCGCTCGCGTAAACAGTCTTCGGGTCCTTTGGATCCAGAATGATCGAGAATACGTCGGAGTCGTCGATCACTCCTTCCTTGATATTGTTCCAGTGCTCGCCTCCATCGGAGGTCTTCCACGGCAGGTGCCACGTTCCCACGTAGATGATCGAAGGATCTTTTGGGTCGATCGCCACCGACTCGACCTCATGGATCTCTTTGCTTCCCTCAGGACTAATCAGCTTCCAATGATCTCCCCCGTCCGTCGACCGATACACACCCTCCAGCGTCCCCGCAACGAAGACCTTTGCATCCGAGGCCGCACCCGCCAGGGAGCGCACGGACTGTCCCTTCAGGTCCGCGATCTCGGTCCAGCTTTTGCCCTCATCCCTGCTTTGAAACAAACCTCCGTCCGTGTGGCCGAGCACCCACATGCCTGCCAGCAGATGCTTCGGATCGGCATGGTCCACTTGAATGTGGTCGAGGACTAGATCGTCCCGCTTTCCCACGCGAGCTAGTCGCTTCCAGGAACTTCCTCCATCCTGGGACTCGTAGATCCATCCGTTCGTGGTACCCAGGTACAGATGCTTCGGGTCCTTCGGATCGGCCGCGAACGATCGCGCATCGCCGCCGTATGGTCCAAATGGAAGCCAGTCGGCAGCCGTCGCCCGCTGCAGCAAGACACAGGGAAGAATCCAGACAAACACAAAAAACAGAGGATACCGACAGATACTTATTACTTTCCACATCTTCATCGGAGCTTCAGAGCCTTCATGTGAGGAGACAAGGTACAGCCACCGGCTGCTCATAGTCCTGCAACACAAAGGCTGACTGGGAGATCCCAGTCAGCCTTTGTGCTTTTGCTTCTGTGTTGCTACTTCTTGTGGTGACGGCGACGACCGGCAGGAAGCGCTTTGCGCGGCTGAACCTTGACTGCGGATTCATCCACTGCTGTAACGCCGGTGCTGTCCATCGTTGCACCTGCCGGGATAAGGGTGTTGGTCACCGTCTTGCCATCCGTCGTTCCGGTATAAGCCGAGACGCGGGAGGCATCGATGCCCTTCTCCTTCACCAGGTAGTCCTTCGTGTTGACGGCACGCTCCGCAGCCAGCTTGCTGCCTCTCTTCTCTCCGCCCGCCGCATTGCCGACGACCGCAAGCTTCGCGTCCGAGGTGCGCTGTAGGTTGAGCGAGATATCGTCGAGGCAAGCCTTCGCTTCGTTGTCGACGCGAGCCGGACGGCGTGTGTCACGTTCGAAGTTGATCGAGCACAGATTGCTGGTGGTCGGTGCCGGCGGTGGTGCAGGTGCGTTCACCGTCACGGTCGTCGTCGACGAGGCAGTCTGGCCCTTGTCGTCAACTACATTGCACGTCACCGTGATCGTTCCCGGGGCTGCTCCAGTCGTCGTCAGAGTTGCGGTCGAATTGCTGCCGCTGACCGATCCCGCGGTTGCGCTGTAGCTGTAGGTAAGCGGTCGATTCTGCGGGCTCACACCATTAGCGGTGATCGTCGAAGAATCGCCGGGGTTTACCGTGGATGGGTTCGCCGAGCAGCTGATGGTCGGTGGCTCAAACGCCTTGACCGTAAAGGCGGCCGTGCAATCCGCCATCTGGCCAGGCTTGTTGCCCTCGGTTACATGACCCTTCGCGCTGAAGGATCCGGGCTGCGCCGATTTGGTATCAATGTTCGCCGTGTTAGACGTCCCGGAGATCGTGCCTCCATCGGTCGTCCAGCTGTAGCTGGCCGTCTTCTTCGGATTCAGATTCAGCGCAGTTCCCGTTATTGTGATCGGGTCACCCGGAAATGCCGTCGCCGGCGAAGAAACGCAGCTGTAGGTAACTGGAGGCGGCGGGATGATGCTGCCAAAGTGTGTCACGATACCGCTGCTCAACTCTGCCGCTCCGACGTTGGCTCGTCCGCCAAGAACTCCGCCAGTGGGAATTCCGACATACGGGCCGTAGTCCTCGTGAAAATACCGGTAGTCAGCCTCAAAGAGACGCAGCGAAAAACGGTGGCTCAGAAACGGCAGGTCGTAGTCCATGCCTCCGCCGGCCGCCAGGGTGGGTCCCCACATGTAAGGCTCGTGATAAAAAGGTGTTCCGCTGTTGTTTGGTCCACCAACACGGGCGCCACCAGCCAGAGCATGCGCAAACACCGTGAAGTTTTCCATCGGAGCCCGGAAGATCGGTCCGGCTGAGGCAAAGTAAAGGCCGTCATTCTTTCCGTCCGGGTGAGCCGTGAACTGGAGCTCAGCTCCAACATACTTGTTGAAATAGTAGGCCGCGCTTCCGGCAGCCCCCACGTCCACCGAGGAGTAGCTCACACCAGCAGGCTTCACCTGTCCGTGCGCGCCGTAGTACGAATACCCAGTAAAAATATCCACACGGGAAGGGTTGGGCCCTGCAGGGGCGGGCGTGCTGGGCGCAGTCTGTGCGCCCAGGTTACCTGCACCTAGGGTGACTGCACATGCAGCCAGTACGAACCGGCCAAGACTGGAAAACGGGCGATAAACCATTCTGCTTCCTCCGCTGAAACTCAAGCTTATAAGACGAGAGACCTTTATACTGAATATGTTGTTCTTTGATTCTATAAAGTTTACCGCAGTTGCAGCCGCGCATAAGAAGAAATTGCGCGGAGCACCGCAGAATCTTCGGCTTCCGTCATTATCGTCACTTCACAGGAAATCTATAGGCCCGGCGAACCTTCGAAGTACACAACCACGCTCTTTCGCAGCCCTTGCCTGAAGACATCCCGGCCCTAACCGCGCTCGCAGACCGCCCTGGAACTGGTTATGGTTACTCCGCAGTAGCGATCCAGCTATACCGTGAGTACCATCCTCTAGCCCTCGGATACAGGGCCCACCTATCCCAGATTCAGCGTCTTCCGCACCGTCCCACGCTCAGCCTGTATCTTCTCCTGCAACAGCGTAATCGCATACAGCAGCTGTTCAGGCCGAGGCGGGCATCCCGGTACGTAAATGTCCACCGGAATGATCTGGTTCACCCCCTGCAGCAGCGCATAATTGTTGAATACGCCCCCCGAAGTCGCGCACGCCCCCATCGAGATCACCCACTTCGGCTCCGGCATCTGCTCATACAGCCGCCGAATCACAGGTGCCATCTTCTGCGAGACCCGCCCGGCAATGATCATAAGATCGCTCTGCCGCGGAGAGGGACGAAAGACCTCCGCCCCAAACCGCGCAATGTCGTATCTCGATCCGCCCATCGACATCATCTCGATCGCGCAGCACGCCAGCCCAAACGTCATCGGCCACACCGAATTCTTCCGAACCCAATTGATGGCCGCATCCAGCGACGCAAGCACGATACCCTCGGGCTGGTCGTACCCCCAGCTCACCTCGCTTACCTTCTCGCGATTCTTTCCGAAGCTCTCCAGGTTGCCGAAAAAATAGCGATCCCCCGCCTGCGGAACCCCAGTCGGGCGCCCGTTGCTCGTATTCTCGTTTTCGCCCGTGTTCATACCCCAAGTATAAAGCCTGAATCCTACAAAAAAGCCTTCGTTCTACCCTCGCCCACAGGCATATCGCTCCACCTTCACGCCACGCACAGCCCCCGCTCCAGGTCGTATCTCTAACTTCACGCGAAATCGTATCCACCCGACCCTGCCCAGCCCCGTCGCCCTTCCCCCCTCTGGCTGCTCCATCCGGTGCGCCGTCGTCCCGAAGTGCGAGGCAACCAGCCCCGCTGCCCTCGTCTGGTGGGCAGTCCCCGGCGCCAGACTCGCATCCAGAATCTCAAGCACACCCTCCGGCTGAGCCGAAACCAATTTCGCCAGAGCCTCCTCGTCCGCCGCGGAAGCCGTCTTCGCCCCGATCACCCGCCCATACTCCGCCTCCATCGCCCGGAACGCCCGCTCGTCCGCGGCATACCGGAACCTCCTGGGATTCCAACCCACCGCATCCTGCGCCCTGAAGCTGAAATCCGTGCTCACCAGCAGCGGCGACACCGACCGGTACGGCGGTGTGGCTATCCCCGCATAATCCAAAGCCGGCCGGCTCCCTCGTGCCGGCATCACGCGCGCCACCCATCCCGAAGCAATCGGCTCCAGCACGAAATCCAGCCCGCCCTCGAACTCCTTCCGGAACTCCTGCCCTGCCCGAACCTCGCCCTCGAGCACTGCGCGCGAGCAGCTTGCTGAACGCCGCGGAGCTACGGTCGCCTCTCCCGCACCCCCAGCCCCCAGCATCACGACGACCATCAGGCCGGCTCCTCTCCCTCCCCTACCGCGCATTCTCCGCAATGGCCTCCAGCAGCGCCTGCCGAAGATCGGCTCGCTCCGCATGCTCCAGCTTCGAGCCATCCCGCGTTAGGTAGAACACATCGATCGCCATCTCCCCCTCCGTGTCCACCAGTGCCACTTCGATATTGCATCCTCTCGCCGCCAGCGTAAGACTCAGAGCTCGCAGCAGCCCCGGCGTGTCCTCCGCCGACACCTCCACCAACGTACTGTGGGACGACGCCTCCTCGTTGAACGAGATCACCGGCTCCCTCTGCACCTTCGCCGCCCTTCGCCTTCCTCGCTTGCGCCCGCTCAACAGCTTCTCAATCGAGGCGCTCCCCGCAATCACGTCGTGCGCGCTCGTCACAAACCTTCCCCGCTCCGATTCATTCATCTCCAGCGTCCGGAACTCATCCGTAAACCGGAAGCTGTCCACCACCACGCCCCCCCGGTTCGAAAACGCATCCGCTGTCACGATATTCATTCCCCAGGCCGCCAGCACTCCCGCCATCGTAGCGAACAGCTGCGGTCTGTCCTTTGTCACCAGGGTCAGCTCGCTCACACCCACCGCGTAGCGAAAATTCAACTGCACTGCGTCCTCCGCAAACCGGGTCGCCATTAAAAAATGGGTTCGCACCTGCTCCGTCGTCCGCGTCCGTACATACCGCTCCGGAAATCCCTCCAGAAACGCCGCCACCCCGGCCATCTGCCCCGGCAGCGTGGAAGCCACGCGCTCCACCAGCTCCGTCTCCCTCTTTCCGACCCGCTCCTCGTCCACGCTGCGATCGAGATAGTTCGACGTCGCGATATACAGCCGCCAAAGGTTCTCCGCCTTCCACGGCGTCAGAGCGTCAGGATGCACCGCATTCAAATCCGCATACGTAAACAAAGTCAGCATCCGCAGCGCCTCGGGCGTTCCCACCTTTCCCGCAAACGTCCGTACTGTCTCCGCGTCAAAGATATCCCGCCGCAGCGCCGCCGACATCTCCAGGTGGTTTCGGATGAGCTTCAGCACCATCCCCGCCTCATACGATTCAAGCTCCAGCCGCGCCAGGACGTTCTCCGCCATCCGCGCGCTCTCGACTGCGTGGTCGCCCGTGTTACGGCCCTTCCCCGTGTCATGCAGCAGAGCCGCCAGGTACAGCAGATCCGCATGCGGCAGATCTCGCAGCACCGGCGCAAACCGCCCGGCCCACTCGCCCACGCCTCCACTGGGCGCCGTATCGAGCCCATGCAGCGTATCGATCAGCACAAACGTGTGCTCGTCCACCGTGTACCGGTGGTACGCATCGCGAATCACAAGCGCGTCGATCCCGTGAAACTCCGGAATCAGCAGGTCCAGCAACCCCAAAGCATGCATCGACCGCAGCGCCGCCCCCGCTCTCACGCCTGTCAAAATTCCCCGCAAGCCGTTCCACAGCGCAGGCCCCTCTTCCAGATTCGCCGACAGCACCGGCAGACCTTGCGATATCCGCGCCTCCGCCTCCGCCCCCAGAAGCAGCTCCATCCGAGCCATCTCCGCAAACAGCTCCAGCACCACATGCGGATCCGTCGCCGGGTCGCCTCCACTCCCCGCGGCAGCGTTCAGCACCACCGTCCCGGCCTCCATGATGTACCCCACTCGAGCGGCCGCGCTGCCCTTCCCCGGCTTCCACCCCGCTCGCAAGCCCCTCAGCTTTCCTGTGGACTTCGTCGCCTGCGCCTCCGCCATTCGCTGCATCACCGCCCGCTCCACACTCCGCGCATGCCGGAAGTACACCCGCATCCAGTACGCCGCGTCCACCTTCCGCGCCCCGCCTGCATCGTCCGCAAGTCCAACCGCAGCCTCCGCAGCCCGGTCCTGCGCCTGCCAGTCCAGCGTATTGTCGTCACGCTCATGCCGGTAATGCAGAAAACTCCGCACCAGCATCAGAAACTCCGCCGCCTCCTCGAACTCCCTGTCCTCCGCAGTCCATTCCTCCCTGTCCAACCCCACTTCCTCCAAGCCTTTTTTTGCCGTCCCATTGCCGCTGCCCCGCAATGCCTTCAGCCACCCACACACATGCACGTCCCGCAAGCCACCCGGGCAGTCCTTCACGTTCGGCTCCAGGTGGAAGAGCGTTCCGCCGTACTTCATATGCCGCGCCCGCGTGATGTCTAGCAATCGCCTCGCGATCGCCTGACGCTCCTTCCCCAGCAGCTTCGGCAGCACCTCCTCCCGCAACCGCTGCTCCACTCCCGTATCCCCCGTCACCATCCGTTCATCCATCAGAGCCAGCGTGAACTCCGTGTTCTGGGGATCGAAGCGCTCGCACTCCGCTACCTTTCGCGTCATCGGCGAGACCCGCATCCCGCAGTCCCACATCTCCTGGCTCATGCGCCGGATCGCGTCCTTCGCGTCCTTCTCCGCCACCTTCGCGTCCAGCAGAAACATCAGGTCTATATCGGAATGCGGAAACAGCTGCCGCCTCCCATACCCACCCACCGCAACCAGCGCGATCCCGCCCTGCGATCCCTCCTTGCCGGCACTCGGTCCGGAGTTCACCTGAGCCCAAAGAGATCGCACCAGGGCGTCAACAGCAGCCGCCCGCTCCCCCAACGCCCCAAGCGTCGGTCCGCCCCGGTCAAACGCATACCAAAGCTCCAGCATCGTCCCCTGGTACCGTCCGCATACGTCTTCGTCGTCGCTCCCCTGCATTCGCCCGCCTCGAATACGTTCCGCTAAAGCGCAATCTCCCCGCGTTCGTCGTTCCGAATGCGAATAGCCTCGTCAATCCTCGACACAAAGATCTTTCCGTCGCCAATCTTGCCCGTCCGCGCCGCCCTCGTGATCGCCTGGATCGCCCGCTCCAGCATCTCGTCCATAACCACCATCTCCAGCTTCACCTTCGGCAGCAGATCGACCGAGTACTCCCGTCCCCGGTAATACTCCGTATGCCCCTTCTGCCGCCCGTGCCCTCGCGCCTCGATGATCGTCATTCCCGCAATGCCAATCTCGACCAACGCATCCTTTACTGCGTCCAGCTTCGATGGCTGAATCACAGCCTCAATCTTCTGCATACCCCATCCCTTCCCCGTTCCTCTCCGCCTTGCCTCGCTCTTGCATTTGCCTCCCTGTCGGCATCCTGAGCGAAGCGAACGGACCCGCTTCTCGCCTCCCGAACCTGGTGCGCCCAATCGTAACCCTCTTCCCCGTGCTGCGTCAGATCCAGACCTCGCGTTCCTCATCCTCGCTCACCCGCAGAATCCTCGCTCACCCGCAGACCGATCGTCTTGTCTACCGCAAACAGCAGCGCCAGCCTACCAGCCATTGAGAGCGCCCCCGCCAACGCCGCCGCATCGTCGCTCGCCTGCCTCGCCAACGCCGCCACCCGGTCCGTCTGTGCCGTCGCTGGCCTCTGCCCCACGGCAAATCCTCCACAGCTAACCAACACAGGAAGAGCGAGAATGACCTTCATCACAGGAACCGCAAATCGATCACAGGAACCGCATATCGCAACCGCCCCGTCCAAAAGAGCCGATGATGAGGAGAGAGATACCAAGAATCAAAGAGAGAGACCAAGAGTCGGAGAGGTACACCAGGAGATCGGCGGTGCCGCCACCCCGGCAGGGATCTGCTGTAGCAAACCTGCCCGGCAAATCGCCGCATGCCCCTCATTTGTCTTCCCTGATGGCCTTACTCTACACAAGCCGCTCCCCAAACCAAAGCGACAACTCGCTCCTTCCCTCCACCGCAACCGATTCGTGAAAGGCTCCTCTCATGTCCCAAACCAAACCCCAAACTGGATCACAAGTCGTCTCCCGGTCGGCCTCCCAAGCCTCGCCTAGTCCCGCCCGCCACAGCTGGAGCTCCATCACCCCCGAGCAGCTCAACCCCCTGCTCACCCGCCAGTTCGTCACCGGCCAGCAGTGCATGCTCGCCCGCATCGTCCTTCGTAAGGGCTGTCTCGTTCCCGAGCACTCCCACCCCAACGAGCAGATCGCCTTCATCCTCGAAGGCGCACTTCGCTTCAACCTCCCCGGCGAGACTCATACCGTCCACGCGGGAGAGATCCTCGTCATCCCCGCCAACGTCCCACACTCCGCCGAGGCCCTCGAAGACACCATTGACTTCGATATCTTCGCCCCGCCCCGCCAGGACTGGATCGACGGCCAGGACAGCTACCTCCGTTAGCCCGGAATCTCGGGCCCCGACCAGTTAGCGTTGAAGCAGCTCCCGGACCATTCGCTCCCACTCCGCGCGCAGGTCGCCCGTCGCCTTCGGACGGCCTGCGCGCCGATACCAATACGCCGCATTCGCGATCTCTCCTCCCTTCCGGTGGAGGTAGGCATGAACCCACGCGGAGTCGCCCGTCTCGATCTCCTGCGCGATCTCATGGGCCCGCTCCCAATCGCCTCTCGCATCCCACCACAACGCCAGCAGCGCTTCCCCGAACGCACTCCCGTCTGCCGCCTCAAACTCCGCAAGGGTCATCCGCCTCATCTCCCAACGCTGTCCGCCTGCGCCGCCGCATACCCTCGCTCCCGCATCCACTTGATCAGTAGATCCGGCCACACACTCAAAGCTGGATTGCTCCCCGCCAACCCCGCGCCATGAGCCCCGTTCTGGAACAGGTGCATCTCGACCGGCACCCCCGCCTTCACCAGCGCCGCATAGAACATCACACTGTTCATCACCGGAACCACATTGTCATCAGTCGTCGCGAACAGAAAGGTGGGTGGCGTCTCCTTCGTGACCTGCGTCTCCGCCGAGAGCGACTTCGCCAGCGCCGGGTCCGGTGCGTCTCCCAGCAGATACTTTCTCGATCCCATATGCGCGCTTGGATTCATGAGCGTAATCACCGGATACGCCAGGACCAAAAAGTCCGGCCGGCTTCCCTCTCGCTCGATCGGATCCCCCGCATCTGGTCTTCCCGAGTCGAAATGTGTTCCCGCCGTCGCCGTCAGGTGCCCGCCCGCCGAGAACCCCATCATTCCCAAATGGTCCGCGGCCACCCCGTACTCCGCCGCGTTCGCCCGCACCATTCGAATCGCCCTTTGCGCGTCCCCAAGCTCGATCGGATGGTGATACTCCGGGCCCAGCCGGTACTTCAGCACAAACGCCGCCACCCCGCGCTCGTTCAGCCACCACGCAATCTCAGACCCCTCCTTCTCCATCGCCAGGTGCGTATATCCGCCGCCCGGCGCCACCACAACGCCCGTCTTCGTCGCATTCGACTTGGGCAGGAAGACCGTCGGCGACGGCTTATCCGCATCCGCCGTCCCTTTCGCGCCCGGAGCCCCGTTTGGCCATAGCAGCAGCGTCTTTCCACCAGGCGCCTCAGCACCCTGTGCCCCCTCCATCCCCATCATCACAACCAGAACCGCCGTCAACAACCTCATTCGCATACCATCTCCCCCGCGTCCGTTCATCCAGTCCGTCGTTCATGCTATCGGCTCTCGACTCCTCTCTGCCATGCGAAGACTCGGTTAATTTAAACCGCCGATCCACACGCGACGGCCCCCGCGCCCATCCGCCAGCGTAGACGCTCCTACCCCGCATCTGTAACAATCCAGCCTGGAAAGCGCGCCTCCCGGCAAACGCCGCCACGGTCGCACCAAGCACTCCCCGGAGCCCAAATGAGCACAGTAAAAATCGGAAACAAGCAGGTCGGTGACGATCAGCCCTGCTATGTCATAGCGGAGATCGGTATCAATCACAACGGTGACATCGACCTCGCCAAACGACTCATCTCCGTCGCCGTAGCCGCCGGCTGCGACGCGGTCAAATTCCAGAAGCGCACCGTAGACATCGTCTACACCGCGAAAGAGCTCGCCACACCCCGAGAAAATCCCTTCGGCACCACCAATGGCGACCTCAAGCGCGGCCTCGAGTTCGGCAAGGAAGACTTCGAGGAGATCGCCAGCTTCTGCAAATCCCTCAAGACCCCGTGGCTCGTCAGCCCCTGGGATGAGCAATCCGTCGACTTCATGAAAGATTTCGATACCCCCGTCTACAAGATCGCCTCCGCCTCGCTCACCGACGACAACCTCCTCCGGCACGTCCGCAAAACCGGCAAGCCCATCATCGCCTCCACCGGCATGAGCACCTACGAGGAGATCGACCACGCCGTAGAGGTCCTCGGAAAGCAGGACCTCATCCTCATGCACACCACCAGCACCTACCCCGCCAAGTACGAGCAGCTCAACCTCCGCGCCATCCCCACCATGGCCGAGCGTTACGGCGTTCCCATCGGCTACTCCGGACACGAGACCGGCATCCCCACCACCGTCGCCGCCCGCGTCCTCGGAGCCTGCGTCGTCGAACGCCACATCACCATGGATCGAGCCATGTGGGGATCCGACCAGTCAGCCTCCCTCGAGCCAAACGGCATCAGCCGCCTTGTCCGCGATATCCGCCTCGTCGAGCAGTCCATGGGCGACGGCATCAAGCGCGTCTACGAGGACGAAGTCCCCGTCATGAAGAAGCTCCGTCGCGTCGGCGCCGCCGTCTAGCTCATGTCCAATCCCAACCAACGCATCGATGGCCTGGAGACCCTCCAGGCCATCGCCTTCGACGTAGACGGCGTCCTCACCGACGGTAAACTCACCTGGAATGCCGCCGATCCCGCCGCCGAATCGAAGACTTTCTCCTTCGCCGACGTCATGGGCATCTCTCTTGCCCGCCGCCTCGGCCTGCATCTCGCCCTCATCTCCGGCGAACCTTCCCCTCTGGTCGATCGATACGCCGAAAAATTGCATATCAAGCACGTCACCAAGGGCTGCCGCGACAAGGCCACCGCACTCCGCGAGTTCTCCGCCGCAATCGCCATCCCGCTGGAGCACATCTGCTTCTTCGGCGATGACGTCAATGACCTCTTCGCCATGGAGATCGCCGGCCTCTGCGCCTGCCCAAAAAATGCCGCGCGTGATGTCCTGGCCCACGTCTCCGCCCGCGGCTTCGTGTCCACCCAGCACGGCGGCCATGGTGCCGTCCGGGAGTTCGTCGACGCCATCCTCGATGCGCGCAGACTTATAGCCCGCGACGTCTTCCAACTCCGCCCACCCGTCTAGCCCATCCCGTTCGCGCTCTCAGCATCTTTGCTCTTGCCCTGCTTTCTTCCCTTCCGAGCGCAGCGAGGAACCCGCTTCCCGTAGCGCCACAGCCTCCCCTCCTGTCCCACCATTTACGATAAGGCCCAAATGAAACTCTCCGACTATGTCGTCCAGTTCGTCGCCGATCTCGGCATCACCAACGTCTTCCTCGTCACCGGCGGCGGCGCCATGCACCTCAACCAGTCTCTCGGCGCCGAGCCCCGCATCACCGCCACCTGCAACTCGCACGAGCAGGCCTCCGCCATCTGCGCCGAAAGCTACGCCAAAGCCACCAACGGCCTCGGCGTCTGCATGGTCACCACCGGCCCCGGCGGCACCAACGCCGTCACCGGAGTCACCGGCGCGTGGCTGGACTCCACCCCCACCCTCTTTATCTCCGGACAGGTCAAACGGCCCGACCGCATGTTCGACCCCGCCACCGGCAAACCCCTCGGCATGCGCCAGCTCGGCGTCCAGGAAGTCGACATCTGCTCCATCGTCCGGCCCATCACCAAGTACGCCGAGACCATCCTCGAACCCAGCGACATCCGCTACCACCTCGAGAAGGCCGTCTATCTCGCCCTCAACGGCCGCCCCGGGCCCGTCTGGATCGACATCCCCCTCGACGTCCAGGCCACGCCCCTTGAAGATCCCGCGAAGCTCCGCAGCTTCGATGCCTCTGAAGTCGCCGGCCTCTCCAACATCACCGGCACCTCCAACATCCCCTCCGAGGTCGCCCGAGTCATCGAGGCCTTCAACAAATCCGATCGCCCCCTGCTCTTCGCTGGCAATGGCATCCGCCTCGCCCGCGCCGAACAGGAATTTGAGGAACTCCGCAAGCTCCTCGGCGTCCCCACCGTCGCCACCTGGTGCGCCGCCGACCTCGTCCCCTCGGACGACCCCACCTTCGTCGGCCGCCCCGGATCCGTCGCCGCCCGCGGAGCCAACTTCGCCCTCCAGAACTCCGACTTCCTGCTCGCCATCGGCGTCCGTCTTGACTTCGCCATCACCGGCTACGCCCCCCACAACCTCGCCCGCGAAGCCCACAAGGTCGCCGTCGATATCGACCCGGCAGAGTTACAAAAGCTCCACCCCCATCTCCAGCAGCCCATCTGCGCTGACGCCAAGGCCTTCCTCACCGAGCTCCTAAAACACAAGGATCAGTTCAGGCCCCGCGACTTCAAACCCTGGCTGGCCCGCTGCGCCGACTGGAAGCATCGCTACCCCGTCGTCACCGAAGAGCACCGCAACCCCGAGGGCCTCGTCTCCATCTTCAACCTCGCCGAGATCCTCGGCTCCGAGTCGAAAGCCGAAGACAAGCTCGTCTCCGGAAGCTCCGGCAGTGGCATCGAAATCTTCCTGCTCGCCTGTCCCACCCGCAACGGACAACGCATCTTCCACACCGCCGGCCTCGGCTCCATGGGCTACGCCGTTCCCATGTCGATCGCCGTTGCCGTCGCCAATCCCGGCCGCGAGGTCATCACCGTCGATGGCGATGGCGGCTTCATGTTCAACATCCAGGAGCTCGAAACCATCCACCGCCTTCAGCTCCCCATCAAGTTCTTCGTCCTCAACAACGACGGCTACTCCTCCATCCGCGCCTCGCAGACCGCCTACTTCGGAAAGGCAAGCATCGGCGCCGACAGGAACACCGGCCTCACCATCCCCGATCTCTCCAAGGTTGGCGCCAGCTACGGCCTTAGCACCTACGTCATCGCTGACCAGACCAACCTCCGCGCCGAAGTCCGCAAGGTCCTAGACATGCCCGGTCCTGTCCTCTGCGACGTCCACGTCCTCCCCGACGAGCTCCGCGCCCCACGCCTCCAGTCCTACCAGAAGCCCGACGGCTCCTTCGTCTCCAAACCCCTCGAAGACCTCTTCCCCTTCCTCCCTCGCGAAGAGTTCCTCGCCAACATGATCGTCAAACCTTTACCCGAGTAGCGCTTCGGCTACTTCACGCGAGGCCGGCGCGCTCGGGTCAGTCCCTGTCGTGATCCCGTCTGGCCCATCGAGCTGTTCGCGGCGATCACCGCCCCTTCCTCCGGCCCCGTCTGAGATACTGAAGGGGCATGTTCGCCGCCCCTCATAGCGCCCCGTCCCTCTCCGGCCTCGCGGTTCGCGCCCATGGAGGCCCCCATGTCCTTTGACCTCGGAACCGCCCTCCCCGCGCCCGAGCAGGAGATTCAGCCGCTCCACCCACCCGTCATCCCTATCCCGCAGAACCCCGGCATCCCCACCGGCCGCCTCTCCCGCCTCGTTCGCCTCTTCCCCAAGGGCCAGTTCGTCCGCTACCTCTGCGTCGGTGTCTGGAACACTGTGTTCGGATACATCACCTACGCCACCTTCCTGTTCCTCTTCTCGCACCTCCTCCCCCAGCGCTTCCTCTACCTCGCCGTCGTCGTAGCGTCACTCGTCTCCACCCCCATCAACATCACCGTTGCCTACTTCGGTTACAAGTTCTTCGTCTTCCGCACCTCCGGCAACTACCTCGTCGAGTGGCTCCGCTGCTTCGCCGTCTACGGCATCGGCATGCTCCCCGGCCTCCTCATCCTCTCCGCCCTCACCCGCCTCCTTCAGACCGTGCTCCACAACCACCGCGCTCCTCTGCTCGCCACCCTGGCCCAAGCCCAGCTTCTCGCCGCGAACCATCATCACCTTGTCTCTCTGCTCCAGCACGCATCAGATTCCAGGGCCGCCGCAGGCTACATCGCCGGCGCCGCCACCATGGCCTTCACCACCATCTCCGGCTTCGTCGGACACCGTAAGTTCTCCTTCAAACCCGCCAAGTCGGCAGCCTGACCTGTTCCGTGTTCCTTGTTTCTTGTTTCTTGTTTCTTGTTTCCTGTTTCCTGTTTCCTGTTTCCTGTTTCCTGTTTCCTGTTTCCTGTTTCCTGTTTCCTGTTTCCTAGAATGATCCCGCAGCCGGAGCGTCCACTACCTTGAAGACCATCTCCATCGTCACCCCCTGCTACAACGAGCAGGACAACGTCCTCAACCTCTACAACCAGGTTCGTGACGTCATGACCGGCATGGGCCGCTACCGGTACGAGCACATCTTCATCGACAACCACTCCGCCGACGCCACGGTCGCCATCCTCAAGCAGATCGCCGCCCAGGACCCCAACGTCAAGGTCATCGTCAACTCCCGCAACTTCGGTCACATCCGCTCCCCTATCCACGCCCTCTTCCAGGCCACCGGAGACGCCGTCATCGGCATCGTAGCCGACCTCCAGGACCCCCCGCCCATGATCGTCGACCTCATCCGCGAGTGGGAAAACGGCGCCTTCTGCGTCCTCGGCATCAAGCGCACCAGCGAAGAGGCCTCGCTCATGTTCTGGGCCCGCAAGCAGTACTACCGCATCGCCGAACGCCTCTCCTCCATCGAGACCATCCAGAACTACACCGGCTTCGGCCTCTACGATCGCAAGGTCGTCGATCTCGTCCGCTCCTTCGACGACCCCTACCCCTACTTCCGCGGCATGATCGCCGAGATCGGCCTCCCCACGGTCAAACTCCTCTACGACCAGCCGTCGCGCAAGTTCGGCATCACCAAAAACAACTGGTACACCCTCTACGACATCGGCATGCTCGGCATCATCAACCACTCCAAAGTCCCGCTTCGCCTCGCTACCTTCGCCGGCTTCGGCGGCTCCATCATCGCCTTCCTCATCGCCCTGGGGTACCTGCTTCTCAAGATCGTCTTCTGGTCCACCTTCAGCTTCGGCCTCGCCCCCCTCATCATCGGGGTCTTCTTCATCGCCTCCCTCCAGCTCGTCTTCCTCGGCGTCATGGGCGAGTACGTCGGTGCCATCTACACCCAGGTCCAGAAGCGGCCCTACGCCGTCGAACTCGAACGCATCAACTTCGATAACCCACCCGGCCTCCCCAGCACCACCCCCATCCACCTCTCCCTGCCCACCGATCAAACCCACTCCACACGCATCCCCGACCAGGTCACCTCCCCCTCCTAGCGCGCCGCTGCAATTCGCGCTTCTTTCTTCCATTCCGAGCGCAGCGAGGAACCTGCTTCCCGCCTTTATGTTTCCTGTTTGTCATCCTGAGCACAGCGAACGCACCCGCTTCCCGACCCGTAGGCATCACTCACCACCGCCTTGTCTCGCTTTCTTCCATTCCGAGCGCAGCGAGGAACCTGCTTCTCGGCCGCCACAAATCACCCGGAGACCCCAATGAAAGATCTAGTCCGCAAACAACTCGCGCTCTCCATCGAGACCATGCAAAATGTGCTGGCCGATGACACCATCCATGCAGCCGTCGTCCGCGCCGGCGAACTCACCGCCGCCGCCATGAAGGACGGTCGCAAACTTATGGTCTGCGGCAACGGTGGCTCCGCCGCCGATGCCCAGCACCTCGTCGCCGAATTCGTCTCCCGCCTCACCGTCGATCGCCCCGCCCTCCGCGCCCTCGCCCTCACTACCGACACCTCCATCCTCACCGCCATCGGCAACGACTACAGCTACGACAATGTCTTCGAGCGCCAGGTCGAAGCCCTCGGCATTCCCGGCGACGTCCTCCTCGCCATCTCCACCTCCGGCAACAGCAAAAACTGCGTCAAAGCCCTCCAACTCGCCCGCCAGCTAGGCATTCACACCATTGCCTACACCGGCAACAACGGCGGCGCCATGTCCGCCCTCGCAGACATCAGCGTCATCATCCCCTCCTCCACCACCATGAACATCCAGGAATCCCACCTCGCCCTCGAGCACATCTTCTGCATGGTCGTCGAACGCTTCTACTTCGGCCTGGACTTCGGCTCGAAACCGCAACACCTCGCCGAGTAGGCCGCCCTTACCAGAGCCGCAATCGCTGCAGTCGTCACTGCCGCCCTCGCCTCGCCGTAACCGCCGTCACCACCCCTGCCCTTCTTTCCTCCATTCCGACCCTGAGCTTGAGAAGCGGAGGAACCTGCTTCTCCCCGCCACACACCCCCGCCCCAAACCGCATAATCAACTCATGCCGGTCTTCCGCCCACTTCTCTTCGCCGTCCTCACCCTCGCCGCCCACGCCCAGCTGGTCCCCGTCACCACCGGTCTCGCCCACACCCCCGACGTCGACCTCGCCTACGAGATATACGGCCCCCCCTCCCCCGCCACCACCGTCCTTGCGGTCAACGGCGGCCCCGGCCTCTCCCACATCTACATGCTCCAGAACGACGTCTGGCAGCGCCTCGCCCGCACCCGCCAGGTCGTCTTCTACGATCAGCGCGGCCTCGGCCGATCCACCCGCATCTCCCCCGGCGCCCCCCAGACCATGGACGCCGCAGTCGCCGACCTCGACGCCGTCCGCGCCCATCTCCGTCTCGAAAAGGTCGACCTCGTCGGCGACTCCTTCGGCGGCCTCCTCTCCATCGCCTACGCCGCCGTCCACCCCGAACACATCCACAAGCTCGTCCTCTCCGACTCCGCTGCCCCCAACCTCAGCGCCATGAAGCGTGACCTCGCCGACGTCTTCCCCGACATCATCGCCCGCGAGCAGGGGGAAGCCGCTAAACTCACCGACCCCCGACAGATCGCCGAAGCCGGCCTCCGCACCCACTTCCGCATGATCTTCTACAGCCAGGAGCTCTGCGAACGCTACCTCGCGAATGCCCCAGACCTCGGCCTTAACCCGCAGGTCGGCGAGGCAGTCAGCAAATCCATCTCCACCCTCGACCTCACCCCCGCCCTCGCTAAGTTCAACTTCCCCACCCTCGTCCTCAACGGCCGCTTCGACCTGAACGTTACCCCGCTCGTCGCCTGGAACATCGCTAAAGCCATCCCCGGGGCGCAGCTGGTCTACTTCGAAAAGAGCGGCCACCTCCCCTCCTACGAGGAGCCCGACCGGTACATCTCTGTCGTCGACACCTTTCTCCGTTTCGAGACACCCACATCCGCCGCCCATAACTGAGCCGGAGCAACAACCCGCACACCTCACAGCCAACCACATCCGTCGAACGTCCCTCAAAGCCATTGAGGAGTTAGTAAAATGGCCTATCAGAACGCACTTGTAAAAACTGTAATTCAGGTCCTGCACGACGGAGAACGTGGCTTCGCAGACATCGGCGAACACCTCAAGAACCCCTCCGCCAAAACCTACTTCATGCAGGAAGCGAAGACCCGCGGAACCTTCGCGACTGAGCTCGAGTCCGAGTACGGCACCGACTCCGGCGCATCTACCGACATAGGAGGCACCGCCGCTGGCACCGTGCACCGTGTCTGGAGCGACCTCAAGGCCAATCTCGGGGGCGGCGATCACACCCTGCTCGAAAGCGCGGAACAGGGCGAAGACGCATCCAAGAAAGCCTACAAGGAGGCCTTGGAGGACACCAACGTCAGCGGTGCCATGCGTTCCATCCTCCAACGTCAGCAGCAGCATATCCATGACTCGCACGATAAGGTCAAAGCCATGCGCGACAGCACCTCCTAGATCCGAATAGCTTTTTATTCCCCAGGGTCGCGCGACAAGCGCGGCCCTCTTCCTTTGCCCGCAACCTCGCTCCGGATGTCACAATGTCAGGGTCCATGCCCTCCAATCCTCTATCCACGGAAGACCTCGACCACGTCCTAAGCCACACCCGAGACCTCTGGCCCGACCTCCGCAACGCCCGCCTCTTCGTTACCGGCGGCACCGGCTTCTTCGGCCACTGGCTCCTCGAATCCCTCCTCCACGCCGACCGCGAACTCAACCTGAACGCCCGAGCCACCGTCCTCACCCGCAACCCCACAGCCTTCAGGCACAGGTCGCCTCACATCGCCCACCACCCCGCCATCACCCTCCTCGAAGGCGACATCCGCACCTTTCCGTTCCCCGCTACCCTGCAGCAGGACCCCCACACCCACATCCTCCACGCCGCCACCGACTCCGGCGGTCAGCAGTCCAACCAGCCCGTCTTCGCCCTCGCCGAATCGATCTTCGAAGGCACCCGCCACACCCTCCATTTCGCCTTAGAAACCGGCGCCCGCCGCCTCCTCTACGTCTCCACCGGAGCCGTCTACGGCCGCTCCTCCTCGACCGAGACCCACATCCCCGAAACCTCCACCGCCGCCCCCGACCCGCTCCTCCTCAGCTCCTCCTACGACGAGTCCAAGCGCATGTCCGAGCACCTCTGCGTCGCCTACTCCCACGGCACACCGCTCGAAGCGGTCATCGCCCGCCCCTTCGCCTTCATCGGTCCCCACCTTCCCCTCGACGCCCACTTCGCCATCGGCAACTTCATCGGCTCCGCCATCGCCAACACCCCCATTCACATCCGGGGCGACGGCACCCCTATCCGCTCCTGGCTCTACATGGCCGACCTCGCCATCTGGCTCTGGACAATCCTCCTCCGCGCCCCCGCCAACCGCGCCTACAACGTCGGCTCGGAGGACGCTCACACCATCGCCGAGGCCGCCCACCTCACCGGCCGCACCCTCCGCCCGGCCCTTCCCATCCAGATCGACGGCACCCCCAACCCCTCCGCCCCCATGAACTCCTACGTCCCCTCCACCCAGCGCGCCCGCGAAGATCTAGGCCTCCACCAGACCATCTCCCTCGAAGAAGCCCTCCGCCGCTCCGCCGCCTGGCACGGTTACTCAGCGCGATGAAATCACGCCTTCCTTTCTGAGCGTAGTGAGGAACCTGCTTCTCGTCTTTGCTCTCTGGCTCGCTTACCGCAAAACTCGATAGAGGGAGTACCCCACCGCAATATCAGGCAAAGCGCCGCTACACGACCACCAGCCCCGCTTTCGCCGTTCCCACAAACTCGGTCACCGTCTCCACCATGTAGTCCAGCATCTCCTCCGTCAAGCCCGGGAACACGCCGATCCAAAACACATTGTTCATCACGTAATCCGTATTCGGCATCTCCCCAACCACCCGATACTCCCATCCCTCATACGCCGGCTGCCGCGTCAGATTTCCTGCAAACACCAGCCGCGTCCCAATCTTCTTCGCCTCGAGCGCCTGCGTTAGCTGATCCCGCGTAAACGGCGCACCGGCCTTCACGCCGATCGGAAACCCAAACCAGCTCGGGTCCGCGTTCTCCCCGGCCACCGGCAGCTGCAGAAACTCCTCCATCGGCTTCAGCGCCTTCTTCAGGTAATCAAAGTTCGCCTTGCGCCTCTCGATGAACTCCGGCAGCTTCGCGATCTGCGCCACACCCAGCGCCGCCTGCATGTCCGTCGCCTTCAGGTTGTATCCCACATGCGAGTACGTGTACTTGTGGTCGTATCCGCACGGCAGCGATCCCAGCTGCCAGTCAAACCGCTTCCCGCACGTGTTATCCACGCCCGGTTCGCACCAGCAATCTCTACCCCAGTCACGGAAGCTGTCGATAAGCACCTGCAGCGCCGGTTTGTTCGTCAGCACCGCCCCGCCCTCACCCATCGTGATGTGGTGCGCCGGATAGAAACTCACCGTGGCGATATCCCCAAAGGTCCCCACCTTCTGGCCGTTGTACGTCGCCCCCAGGGCATCGCAGCAGTCCTCCACCAGCCACAGGTTGTACTTCTTGCAAAAGTCAGTTACCGCGCCTAGGTTGAACACATTCCCCAGCGTGTGCGCGATCATGATGGCCTTCGTCTTCTCGCTGCGCGCCGCCTCCAGCTTGGTCACGTCAATCTCGTACGTCGGCAGAACCACATCCACAAACACCGGCACCAGCTTGTTCTGGAAGATAGGATTTACCGTCGTCGGAAACCCCGCCGCCACCGTGATCACCTCATCCCCCGGCCGCAACGCACGATCGCCCAGCTTCGGCGAGGTCAGCGCGCTCAGCGCCACCAGGTTCGCACTCGATCCCGAGTTCACCAGCGACGCCGATCGCACGCCGAAAAACCGCGCCAGCTTCTTCTCGAAGTCCTTTGCCCACCGCCCCGTCGTAAACCATCCATCAAGCGCCGATTCCACCACCGCGCTCATATCATCGGCCCGGATCACCTTGCCCGAAACCGGCACCGCCGACATCCCCGGCACAAACTCACGCTGTGGAAAAGCCTCCGCATGGTACTGCGCCGTCAGTTCGAGAATCTGCTGCTTCAGCTGCTCTGCACGCTCGCTCATATCTTCTTTGAGAATACACAGACCGGGCCGAACCAACCACCCGCCCTGACCCATCTCACCACCGTTCGAAAGGTATGATTGCAAGCAGCAAACATCCTCCCCCAAGGACCGTGAATGAAAGCCGTAATCCTCGCCGGCGGCCTCGGCACCCGCATCTCGGAAGAGACCTCCCTCCGCCCCAAACCCATGGTCGAAATCGGCGGCCGGCCCATCCTCTGGCACATCCTCAAGCTCTACTCCGGCCACGGCATCAACGACTTCATCATCTGCTGCGGATACAAGGGCTACGTCATCAAGGAGTACTTCGCCAACTACTTCCTCCACATGTCAGACGTCACCTTCGACATGCAGCACAACAAGATGGAGGTCCTCGACTCGGTCGCCGAACCCTGGCGTGTCACCCTCGTCGATACCGGAGAATCGACCGGCACCGGCGGCCGCCTCCGCCGCGTCGCCAAGTACCTCGACCCCCCCGGCCCCGATGGCAAACCGGTCCCCTTCTGCATGACCTACGGTGACGGCGTCGCCGACGTCGACATCACCGCCTCCATCGCCTTCCACCAGCAGCACGGAAAGCTCGTCACCCTCACCAGCGTCCAGCCGGTCGCCCGCTTCGGCGCCCTCGGCCTCAAGGACACCCAGATCTACTCCTTCCAGGAAAAACCCACCGACGAGGGCGGATGGATCAACGGCGGCTTCTTCATCCTCAACCCCGCCGCCATCGACGCCGTCACCGACGACGCCCAGATGTTCGAACGCGAACCTATCGAAACCCTCGTCACCCAGGGCCAGGTCCACGCCTTCTTCCATCACGGCTTCTGGCAGGCAATGGACACCCTCCGCGACAAGCAACAGCTCGAAGACCTCTGGACCAAAGACAAAGCTCCCTGGAAGTCCTGGTAGCGTTCATCGGCGAACGCGATGCACACGAGGACCCGCATCCAAGGGTACATCGGAACTTGGATCGCACCACCATCGCAGTAGCCGTTCTCGCGGCTTCCCCACCTCTCAAAGCACATCGTCGGAACAAGCCATTCTCCTACCGCCACGAACCAAGTATCCTCAGGCTGTGACCCCAAACTCCTCGTTCTCCTGGCAAGGCCGCCGCGTCTTCCTCACCGGCCACACCGGCTTCAAAGGCGGTTGGCTCGCCCTCTGGCTCACCAAACTCGGCGCCCAGGTCCGCGGGTACGCCCTCGACCCCTCCACCACCCCCAACCTCCTCACCGTAGCCCGCATCGCCGACACCATCGACGACGTCCGTGGAGACATCCGCGACGCCGCCTCGCTCGACCGAGCCATGGCCGACTTCGCCCCGGAGCTCGTCTTCCACCTCGCCGCCCAGCCCCTCGTCCGCCTCTCCTACGACGACCCCATCGGCACCTACGAGACCAACGTCATCGGCACCGCGCGCGTCTTGGATGCAGTAAGACGGACGCCGTCCGTCCGCGCCGTCGTCTCCGTCACCACCGACAAATGCTACGAGAACAAGGAGTGGGTCTGGGCCTATCGCGAGTCCGATCCCCTCGGCGGCTACGACCCCTACTCCTCCTCAAAGGCCTGCGCCGAGATCGTCTCCGCCGCCTTCCGCCAGTCCTACTTCAACCCCGCCATGCTCTACCAGCCCGGTGGCCACACCACCGCCATCGCCACCGCCCGCGCCGGAAACGTCATCGGTGGCGGAGACTGGTCGCTCGACCGCCTCATCCCCGATCTCATCCATGGCTTCACCACCGGCGATCCGGTCCACATCCGCCGCCCGCAAGCCACCCGCCCCTGGCAGCACGTCCTTGAACCCCTCCACGGCTACATCACCCTAGCCGAAAATCTGCTCTCCCCCGGACCTGAAGCTGCGAAATTCGCCACCGCTTATAACTTCGGCCCCTCCGAGGATGACGCTCAGCCCGTCCAGTGGATCGTCGAAAAAATGACCGAATTCTGGGGCGACGGAGCCTCCTGGACCCTCGATCCAGACCCCGGCGTCCACGAGGCCGGATACCTCAAGCTCGACGCCTCCCGCGCTCGAGCCGATCTGAACTGGCGCCCCCGCCTCCGCCTCGAGACCGCTCTTCACTGGCTAGTCGACTGGTATCGCGCCGCAGGTCGCGGCGAAGACCTCCAGGCCCTGACCTTCCGCCAGATCGCCGCCTACGAAGCCCTTCTCCTGAAGTCCTAGCTCCGAGATCCGCCATCGACCTCCAGACCATCGAAACCATCGAGCACCCGCGAACCTACTTCGCATGCATCGGAAACATAAGCGTCCGCCCCTCAGCCCGGCTGCCGCCAACCTCCGCGCGGCGCAGACGAACTTGCCACAGAACCGCCAGCGTGATCGCGGATCCGATCGCCGCGAACGCTCGCCCATACCAGAGTCCACGCAAGGTCAATCCGTCCCCGAACGCTAGCCAGTACGAGAGCGGCATGCCCAGCGCCCAGTACCACAGCACATTCACCAGCATGGGCGTCCGCGTGTCTCCAAGTCCGATCAGCGCGTAGGACAGAATGACGTTGGCCGCATCCCCCAGCTGCAGAACTCCACAGATCAGGAAGATCGGCGCAGCCGTGGCAATCACCGCCGGGTCGTTGGTGTAGATCGACGCCCAAAGGTGTGGAAATCCGGCAAAGGCCATCGCAGCCAGGGTGATAAAACTCATCCCGATCAGCAGACTGGCCTTCGCCGACCGGCGTACCTGCGGCAGGCTCCCTCGACCCGCGCTCTGCCCCACCCGCACCACCGTCGCATACGAGAGGCCCAGGGGCACCATATACACGAACGCGTCCAGATCCAGCACCACCTGGTGCGCAGCCAGCATCGTCGCTCCCAGCCGTGCGCACAGAATCGACATATAAGTCGATACGCCCAGATCCGCCAGACCCTCAACAGCGATGGGCCATCCCATCTGTCCCAGCACCCGCAGACGGCTGAAATCCGGACGCAGCATCCTCCAGGAAAGCTCCGGTCCGCTAACCCGAGAACTCCTCCAAACTCCCCAGATCAGCAAGCCGGCCATGTACACCCGCACCACGCACGTCGCCCATCCGGAGCCCGCGATTCCCATCGATCGAAATCCAAGATGCCCGTACAGCAGCGCCCAGTCCCCCGCCAGGTTCACCAGGTTCGCGGTCAGCAGCGAGATCATCACCAGCTTCACACGATCGATCGATTGCAGATATCTCCGTAGCGCCATGTACAGCAGCAGGGGCGCGGTCGACCAGATCAGCGCATGGAGGTATCGGCTCGTCTCCGCGACGATCTCCGCCGACGTCCCAAATCTTGTGAGCAGAGGGATGCATCCCATCGTCGCCACCATCACCAGCGGCGTCCCAATAATCACAAACCACATCGACTGGGCGAGCGTACGCGCACACTCGGCCTTGTCGCCGCGGCCGTACGCCTGCGCAATCAGCGTTTCAACCCCGGTCAGCAGATAGATCGCACTGAACGCAATCGCGTAGAAGATCGTATTGCCCAGCGAAGAGGCCGAAATCGCCAGCGCCGAGTGCGGCAAACGCCCAACCATCACCGCATCCACGATGTACGTGGACATCCACCCCAGCTCCCCCAGCGCCAACGGACCGCCCAGGCGAGCGGTCAACCTTAGTTCAAGCGGCAGCGTATTCGCCGCACGAGCCGAATCTTCGCGAACTCGCCCTTGAGAACTGCTGATCTTCCCACCCTCCTCGCTCAACGCTGTCTCAGGTCTGATTGCCACGGAGCCGCAGAAGTGGCTACGCCCAGGAAGGTAGCTACTATACCGTCAAAAGATCTTGCGGAAGCTACTGAAGGCAGTGCCCCAACTCACGTCTAAGAGGTCCCCTGAGCCCAAAATCCACAATGAGTGACTTTGGTGTGTCAGCGTTGGTTACCGTGAGTCCGCCTAGCTAGCTCCAGCTCAAATCGGCCGCACCCTTCACTCCGCCAGCAGCTTCCCTACATCCCAACGCAGGGTCGCCTCCCGCACCTCGCCCACATACGTCTTTGCAACCCTGCCCCTCCGGTCAATCAGCAGCGTCGTCGGTATACCCTCCAGACCCGCACTCATCTGTGACATCGCGTCCGGAAACGCCATCGGATAAGTCACGCCGTACTGCTTCGCAAACCAACGCACCTTCGCCTCGCGGTCGCCGCTGTCGAGCGAGACCCCGACTACTGCAAACCCCCTCGCCCCAAACTCCCTCAACGTCCGGACGATCGCCGGCGTCTCCTCCCGGCACGGCCCGCACCACGTCGCCCAAAGATTGATCGCCACCACCTCGCCCCGGTGGTCCTCAAGCCGCCACGTTCCTCCTCCCACTTCCGTCAGAACCACGCCTGCCATCACCTGCCGCTTCTCCACCGGTGTCAGCCCCGCCCGCTGCCCGACGCGCTCCCGGACCGTCCCTATGAGAAGCACGACGGCGGCGGCCAGCACGACAACCACCGCACCGCCCAGCCTTCGCCTCTCCTCGCTCAAACCGCCCTCCCCGTCCGTACGAGTCTCGCACGACCTTCTTCTGTGTTTAGGGATCAAAGCAGCCGGTCCTCAAACTCTGCGCATCCAACCGGAAGCCCGCATAAAGCGATGCTCAGAATCCCCACGCAAAGTGAGACGCATGGAACGCACCCTGCTGCCCGGAAGACCCTACCCGCTCGGAGCTACACCTAACTCCAAGGGAACTAACTTCGCCCTCTACTCCGAAAACGCCACCGCCGTCGCCGTCTGCTTCTTCGACGAAAACGGCAAAGAGACCGATTGCGTCACCCTGCGCGAACACACCGCCCTCGTCTGGCATGGACTCATCCGCAATATCAGGCCCGGTCAACGCTACGGTTACCGGGTCGACGGACCCTGGGCCCCCGAACAGGGTCATCGCTTCAATCCCCACAAGCTCCTCGTCGACCCCTATGCCAAGGCCATCACCGGTGACGTCGACTGGAAAGCCCCCATCTTCCCCTACGACCTCCTCGGTGGAGACGATCTCAAACGCAATGACGAAGACTCCGCCGCCGGTGTCCCCAAATCCGTCGTCGTCGACGGCCGCCACTTCGACTGGGAAAACGACTGCTCGCCCGACATCCCACTCGCCGACTCCGTCATCTACGAGGTCAACGTCCGCGGCTACTCCATCACGAATCCAATGGTCCCCGAGAAGCTCCGTGGCACCTACGCCGGCCTTGCCTGCGATGCCAGCATCAACTACCTCAAAAAGCTCGGCGTCACCGCCGTGGAGCTCCTTCCCGTCCATCACTTCATCGACGAAGGCCACCTCGTCGATCGCGGCCTCCGCGACTACTGGGGCTACAACACCCTCGGCTACTTCGCCCCCATGGCCCGCTACAGCTCCTGTGGCGACGATGGCTGCCAGGTCGACGAGTTCAAGCAGATGGTCAAAGCCCTCCACAAGCAAGGCATCGAAGTCATACTCGACGTCGTCTACAACCACACCTGCGAAGGCAATCGCATGGGTCCGATGCTCTCCTGGAAGGGCGTCGACAACGCCACCTACTACCGCCAGGTCCCCGACAACCCCCGCTTCTACATGGACTACACCGGCACCGGCAACACCCTCAATCTCATGAACCCGCAGGTCCTCAAGATGGTCATGGACTCGCTCCGCTATTGGGTCACCGAGATGCACGTCGACGGCTTCCGCTTCGACCTCGCCAGCACCCTCGCCCGCGAACTCCACGACGTCTCCAAGCTCTCCTCCTTCTTCGACACGATCAATCAGGATCCCACCCTCGCCGACATCAAGCTCATCGCCGAACCCTGGGACGTCGGCGACGGCGGCTATCAGGTCGGCAACTTCCCCGTCGTCTGGGCGGAATGGAACGGAAAATACCGCGACACCGTCCGCCGCTTCTGGAAGGGCGATGAAGGCACCCTGTCCGACTTCGCCTACCGCCTCACCGGATCCTCCGATCTCTACCAGTCCGACGGCCGCAAGCCCTACGCCTCCATCAACTTCATCACCGCCCACGATGGCTTCACCCTCTGCGATCTCGTCAGCTACGACGGGAAGCACAACGAGGCCAATGGCGATAACAACTCCGACGGTGCCAACGACAACGACTCCTGGAACATGGGCGCAGAAGGTCCCACCGAAGACCCCTTGATCAACGAGCTCCGCGAGCGCCAGACCCGCAACTTCCTTACCACCCTCATCCTCTCGCAAGGCGTCCCCATGCTCTGCGGCGGAGACGAAGTCGCCCGCTCCCAGCGCGGCAACAACAACGGCTACTGCCAGGATGACGAGCTCACCTGGTACGACTGGAACCTGGACGCTCCCCGTCGCCGCCTGATGGAGTTCACCGCCAAGCTGATCGAACTCCGCCGCAACCACCCCAATCTCCATCGTCGCAAATTCTTCCAGGACCGCACCGTCAAAGGTAAGCGCGGCGCCGAGCCACAGATCGTTCGCGACATCGCTTGGTACAACACCGACGGCAACGAGTTCCCCGACGAAGCCTGGGGCGAACCCTGGAACCGCACCCTCGGTCTCATGCTCAACGGAAACACCCTCGGCGTCACCGACGAGGAAGGCCGCCCCGTCACCGACGACAGCTTCCTCATCCTCGTCAACGCCTACCACGAGGGCGTCGAGTTCACCCTTCCCGACCCGCCCCCCGGCAAACCCTGGACCCAGCTCATCGACACCCAACACATCGACGACCCGTTCAAAGAAGTCCCATTCACTCACAAGGTCATTCTCGGCGGCCGCTCCATGCGCGTCTTCCGCGATGGCCCCGGCCTTAACCCCTCATCTCTCCGGCATCCAAGTCTCTAACGCCGGATAATCCTCCAGCAGCCAGCGGCAAGGGGACCGCTCCCGCCAGCTAGAGCCGTCCCAGTAGCTCCATCGTGCGTCCCAGGAGCTCCATAGCGCCGAGAGGAACTAGGTTTGGAGCGCCCACAACCAGGGCGCTCCCTTTTCTTCGCCCACAGAAGGCCTAGTGATTCGGAGCCCAGAGCGCGTATCCGAAGTGCTCCGCTGTTGCCGCCTCGGCCATGAAATAGTGCGTCTGGATAAAGCGGCACAGTGGCACAGCAACATCGTTGTCATGCACCACCCGCGCACGATACGGATACAGAAACAGCGCCCCGATCTCCGCACGTATCTTTTCGTTCGACACGCCGCACTGCTCTCCGGGTGCCTCCAGCAGCAACACCGGTCGCTCAGGATGTGCCGCCAGCTCACCCATTTTGCGTTCCACCTGCTCCGGCCTTATGACATCCGCGCCTTCAAAGAAGTACCCCTCATCGACATTCCACACGTGATACAAGCCAAAGTGGGTGATAGAAAATCCGAAGGGCGCCTCATAGATCGTCCCCCGCGACTGATCAAACATCGCATCAAGATCAAGCACTCCCCTCCTCCTCGCGGCAGCCCGGTATTCGGCAAACTTCTTGTGCGCCAGCTCCGCACCGAGCTGAGCCTCCATGCGGCCAAGAATCCATCCATCAAGCCGCGTCGGCTGCTCCGATCGCTCCATCGCCAGGATGCTCGGCAGCGCACTCTTCCCCAGCGCCGTCGCGACCGCCTTCGCCTCCCACAGACCGGAGATCACGATAAAAACCAGCCACAACGCGGTCTGATAAAGTCTCCACCGCCGCCGCCACCCATGCGTCAGAAGCGCCGCCGTAACAAACCACGGAAGCCCGTTATAGAGCACATGCACCGGATCGCACCGTCCCAGCACCGCCGGAAGAGCGCACATCCCGATCGCCAGCAGAAGAGGGATCTCCGACCTCCTCTTCGACCGAACCAGCGATCCAGCGCAGCAGGCCGAAATCCCGATTGCTAGAAAAAACAGCAGCAGATGCGGCGCCGGCATCACTGGAAAGTTATACCCTCCGAAACGGAAGGAGTTCATCGTGAGGAGTGCGCCTAGCCGCGCCGCGATCACCGTAGAGCCCACCATCCCCGCAAGTGTCGCTGCAAAGACCAACCAGTGAGCGGTCGTCACCAACCACCCAAAATACAACAGGTAAGCGGCCGATCCTAGACCAAACGCGATCGCGAACTCCGGCGAATTCACCTGCAGCAGCAGATACATTGGAAGCGGCAACAGCAGCAACCACGTGTGCCTCCTGTCCCCGTGCGCCGACCGCAGCCCGCGATAGAGCAACAGCGCACAGGAATACGGAAGAATGTAGCGAAGAAGCGAGTAATTCAGCCCCATGTTCGCGGTCGCCATCAGGGAGAACGCCCAGAAAAAGAGAAACACCGCTCGCTTGGCCGCCGGCGCCCCCTCCATCCATTGCAGGCTCACGTACAACAGGGAGAGCCCTATCAGCGTCACTGCCACAAAAAACAGCCCGTACGCGTCCCCTGCGCCGAGATGCAGCAACCGCGCCACCATCGCCGGTCCGTACAAATACATCGCGCCATACGCAAATTCGAACTCGCGGTACGGTACACGCCCCTCCAGCAGCAGCCGAACTCGGTCAATCATGTACACCGACTCACCAAATCCATCCAGCTTGCGCGTCCACAGGTATAACGCTGTGCTCACCACAAACGTGCCCGCCAACGCCTTCTTCAGCGTCCGCCCGGAAAGCGGCCTTCCCTCATCCCTCCCCGGCACAGCCTCCGGCCCAAACAGAAAGAGAACGATCGCTGCCGCCGCCACCAGCAGGACGGCGACGCGGTTGTTGTATCCGAAAACATAAGAGGCCGAGACCGACGGCGCGACCGGAACCAGGTACGGCAGCCAGAACAGAGCCGCCACCAGCACCAGAGAGGCAGACACCGCCACCATCTGCTTCTTTTGCATGCCGCTAGACAACCAGCCGGAACCTCGATCGGGAGTGGTCAAGCAGTCACAATACCAGCTTCCGCTTCATCGCCTCTCCGCCACCAGCCCCTCGTACAGCTTCACCATCTGCTCCGCAATCGCCTCCCAGGAGAACATCGCCTCCACCCGTCTCCGCCCCGCATCCCCAAACCTCCGGCACCGCTCCGGATCCGCCATCAGCTCCGTCAGCCGCGACGCCAGATCCCTCGCAAACCGCTCCGGCTCCACCGGAAATCCAGTCACCGCATCCGGCTCAAACGGCACCAGGTACCCCGTTTCCCCATCCACCACCACCTCGAGAATGCCCCCCGTCGCACTCGCCACCACCGGCGCCCGGCAAGCCATCGCCTCGAGGTTGATAATCCCGAACGGCTCATACACCGACGGACAACAGAACACCTGCGCATGGCTGTACAGCTCGATCGCCTCCGCCTTCGTTACCATCTTCTCGATCCACACCACGTTCCCGCCCGCTGCCCTCGCAGCCTCCACCTTCGCCCGCATCTCCGCCGCAATCTCCGGCGTGTCCGGAGCCCCCGCGCACAGCACGACCTGCATCCCAGGCGGCAGATACCGGATCGCCTCAACCAGGTGCGTCACCCCCTTCTGCCGCGTAATCCGCCCCACAAACAGCACGTACGGCGACGCCGCATCGACCCCATACTTGGTCAGCGCCCCCGTCCCTTTTGCCTGCTGATACTCCGCCAGATCGATCCCGTTGTAGATCACATGAATCCGCTCCGGATCAACCTCCGGATACGCCTTCAGAATGTCCGCCTTTGTCCCCTTGGACACCGCGATCACCGCATCCGCATCCAGGATCGCTGTCCGCTCCATCCACGAGCTCATCGCATACCCGGACCCCAGCTGCTCCGCCTTCCATGCCCGCAAAGGCTCGAGCGAATGCGTCGTCAGCACAAACGGCACACCGTAGAGCTTCTTCGCCAGAAACCCCGCCATCGACGCATACCAGGTATGCGTATGCACGACATCGATCTTGCCCAACTCCTTCATCCACTGCAGATTCAGCGCCAGCGCATCCACCGCCGTCTTGAATTTTTCCGCGGTCCCCCCGCTAATCTCCGGCGGCGGCTCCTCCCCCCTGACCTGCAGATTCCCCTCTTCGGCCACCTGCTCGCCCCAGCAGTGCACCTCCACCTCAATCCGCTTCGCCAGCTCCCGGCTCAGGTACTCCACATGAACCCCTGCCCCGCCATACACCGCCGGCGGATACTCCCGCGTCATCAGCCCTACCCGCATCCCAACCTCCCCTTCAACCGCCTTCGCAGCCTACCACCCGGCCCGATCCCGCCTCCACTCCGCCTCGCTCGGCCCACCGATCCGCAAAAATCTGCGACTTCCGTTTTCGTTTCTTGGCGCCCTTTCGGCTCATCTGCTCCCTTCGCAAACCTTTTGCCGCGATCGCAGTCCAAACAGCGCCCGCAAAACCGTGGACCCATCCAAACAGACCCCGTCCTCTCGCATCCAACTACTTCACAGGACACGAATGCCCTCAGGTTCCGAAGCTCACCCCGCCATGCAGCAGTTCAACGACAAGATCGAGGAGATCCGAACCATCTGTCGGCTCCACGCCTTACCGACCGGTCAATGGGAGAATCTTGTCGATCTGCCCTTTCGCCTCTCACAGGACTCCGGCCTCCGCTCCGATCTCGTCGAAATCGTTCGCTCGCTCCAGCGCGGCAGCCTTCATCTGCCCGATGTCCTCGACCTCATGGTCCTCGCCGTAGGTGGACCCACGGCTCCCAAACACAGCAGAGAACTCAGCGAGCCGCTCAACCAGATCGGGGGCTTCCTCTCCAGTGTCGGACGTTGGCCGGATACCGATACCCGACCCATCCTAGCTCCCGGCGAAGTTCCCGAAAATATCGAGAAGTTCACCCGACCCCAACCTCGTCTGCGGCCAGTTCCACCACCTCCGCCAGCACCTGAGCCGTCTGCTCCAGCCCCTCAGCCTGAGCTCGTCGCGCGTCCTGTTCGACTCTTCGAAGCCCGGCCCAGGCGCTCGCCCGCGGCTTCTGACTCGTCCCCGTCTCAGCCCATACAGGCGGACCTCGATCGCTCTAAGCCAGACCGCCCACAGCCGCCATCCGAGCCCAGCCCGGAACAGCCTGTCCAGGCAAGCCCCACCTCCAACTCGCCCGAGCCGGAACCACGAAATAGCCCCGAACCGGATACCTCTACAAGCTTCGGTCCCAACCTCGGAAAAAGTACGCTCCTCCCCGAAGGCGACATCAGCCAGGCTCTCGGCCGCCTCGAGCGCGGCAACCTCGAACTGCGCGCGCATCTTGACTCCATCGATCAACGCATCAGCCGTATGGAGCCGCTGCTCGAATCCGGTACGCCGCTGCCCGATCTCTCCGACCTTCGAGCCGCACTCACAGACCTCACCACCTCCACCAGCGAGCTTCCACTTCTGCTCCATCGTGAGTCCAGTCCGCGCGATCCACTCCGCACCGAACCTCTCCACGTCGAACCCCTGCGCCCCAGGCCGCTTCGCCCAACGCACCCCGATCCAGAGCCGATCCGATCCAATCCACTCCGGTCCGATCCGTCCCCCGGCAACAGCTCTGCTCCGACCTCCGCTCGCGCTCGCTTCAGAGCCGACCGCCTCAGCGACACGGCAGCGGAAACGCCTGTCCGTGCCTTCGCAGAGGAACCTGCACAGAGATCTGTACAGGGATCAGAGACGTCCGACCCCCCCCGTAAGAGCTCTGGCCCTGTCCAGCTGCCTGTTGCCCCGCGCTTCAGCCGCTTCTCTCGCGATCCCTCCTCCACCGACCCGGCTCCCCTCGAGAGCAGGTCGGAGACAAGACCGCTGGCAGGACCTGCCGCGCCCCTTCCCATCGCCTCCCGCCCCGGCCCCGAGCTCGCCTCTCCACCCGACCAGCCCCGGCCCATGGCGCTCCCCCGCGGCTTCTTCGGCACCATCCCTGAACCAGATGAGGCCACCATCGACATGGCCGTCGACCCGCCGCACAGAAGACGCCGGTTCGGGCTTATCGTAACCGTTCTCATTCTTCTTGGCCTCATCGCCGCCGCCGTTGCCCTCTACATGCGCAGCATCGCTCCCGACGCCAATGCCCGCACCATTACGCCGGTTCCGGCGCCGAGGACTCCTGGTGTCAGCCGCTCTCCGGCCTCCACCAGCCCACCGCCGTCGTCCACCGCTGCCCGTTCCACCTCTGCCGGCAGCTATGCTCCAGTCGCACGTGGCACGTCGCAACCGAGGGAGACCCTTGCCCAGCCAGTCGCAACAAATGGCTTTAGGCCCGCGCCGAACTTCGTCCCAGCGTCCGTCATGGACGGGCATCTCGTCGCCGCGCCTATGCCCAGTCAGCCTCGCGTCCCCGCATCCTCCGGCACCCAGGCCATCGTTGTCTTGGAAGTCAATATTTCCAGCACCGGTCAGGTTGAGGACCTCTATGTCCTCGGCGGCAGCGCCGCTCTCCGGCCCGCCGCGATCAATGCAGTGCGCAACTGGCGATATAAGCCTTACAGCCTCAATGGAACTCCAACCGAAGTGCGAACCGTCGTCCGTGTCGACTTCAGCGAGCACAGATCGCAGCCAGCCGATCGTGGAGCCCCCTTTCCTCGCTGAATCGGCAACTCCGATCCCGATCGCATACTTTGTCTTCACCCATGTCCCACAAATCCAAGCCCCGGTTCGGCCAGAACTTCCTGGTCGATGATCGCGCCCGCCACGCCGTCGCCGACGCCCTCGGCGACATCTCCGATCGCACCGTCCTCGAGATCGGCCCCGGCCACGGATCGATCACCGAAATCCTCGCCACCCGCGCTCGCCGCCTCATCGCCGTCGAGCTCGACCCCGCCTTTGTCGCCGAACTCAACTTCCGCTTCCGCAACGCCCCCAACGTCACCATCGTGGAGGCAGACATCCTCGAAACCGACCTCACCACTCTCATTCCCTCGAACATCCCCGCATCAGAAACTGCGGAGGGAGACCCTGGCTCCTTCGACGTAATCGGCAACCTGCCCTACTACATCACCTCCGACATCCTGCTCAAACTCTTCTCCACCGCCACCCATGGCCGCCTCTGCCGCGCCGTCCTGATGATGCAGCGTGAGGTCGCCGACCGCGTCTCCGCCTCGCCCGGCGTTCGCGACTACGGCATGCTCTCGGCCACCGCTCAGATGTACGGCGCCGTGCAGACCCTGTTCACCCTTCCGCCCTCCGCCTTCAACCCTCCACCCGACGTCTACTCCACCGTCCTCCGCCTGCAGTTCGCTCCTCGCTTCGACGAGCTCGGGGTCGACCCTCTCGACTTCGTCAAGTTTCTCCGCGTCTGCTTCGCCCAGAAGCGAAAGACACTCGCCAACAATCTTCGCGCCGGTGGCTTCGCGGATCAGTCGGTCCATCAGGTCTGGCCAGCCTCCATCTCGCCCCTCGCACGAGCGGAGACCGTCACCCTCGAAGGCATGGCAGAGCTCTTCCGCGCCCTTCGTCCACGCTGACATCAAGCCGTCAGATCTCCCGGCCTACTTGGGGCTCGACGGAGGCAATTGCCTCGAAGTAGCTGGAGCCGGCGCTCGAGAGGAAGCTGGACTCGGCGCAGCCGCCGGCGAACTCCGCATCGATGCCGGCGGCGCAGGCGACGGGGAAGACCGCATCGGCACCGGCGCGGGAGCCTGTGGGGAAGGCGCAGGCCTCATCGCCGGTGGCGGAGCCGGCACCGACGAACCTGGCGACGGCATGGACCTCTGCACCCCTGTCGGCTGCAGGCTTCGGTTCCCTGGCCCGTCCTGATCCAGTCGCCCACCTCCCCTGTCGATCGGATGAACCCGCACTCCCTGCGGAGGCGGTGCCGGCACCGATGAGCCCGGCGTCGCAATGACATTTCCAGAGGGATACACCGGCCTCATACCCTGCCCCGCCGGAGCGGTTCCTCCTGCAGGAAAGTTACCCGCCGGAACAGCAATCACTCGACCCTGCCTGTATTCTCCTTCGAACCCATCCGCACCACGCTGCCCGGCAGCCCCGGGAATGCCCGCAGCCGCCCCACTCCCGCCCGCAGTCCCGCCCCCCACCGGGACACCAGGTCGTGACACCGCCTCCGGCACCCTCCGCCCAGCGGGCGCAGTCAGAGCCCCCAGCATCGGCTGCCGTGTAATCCGGTCCACCGGAAAATCCCTTCGCAGCGAAGACCCCACAGCGCTTCCTCCGCGCGACGTGTACGCTCCCTCAACCGTCCGCAAGGGGATTGCCGTGTGCCCCGCAATCTGCCGCGCCTCGGATACCCGCAGCCTCTCTCCCGTCGGTACCGGCCCACTCCGCACCGGGATGATCGGATGAATGTGAACCGGCCCTCCTGGTCCCATCAGCCCGCCCGCAGCCGGTGGCAACGGACGCGTGTACCCCGGAGGCACGTTCGACAGATTGATCGTGTTCCCGCGCCGCGTCACTCCTGCCCCGCCGTCTCCCCGAAATCCTCCGCCCCCGCCGTACCCTCCCGACGGAACCCATCCCCATCCAAAATCCTGCCAGTAGTTCCAGCTCCCGCAGCGGAACGGCGTCCATCCCCACGCATACCCCGAGCTCCACACATAGCCCGGCCCCGGATACCAGACCCAGCTTCCGTACCCGTACGGATCGAATCCGCTCAGCCTCGCATCATAGGGCTGCCACACCGGCCCCTGACCCGCGTCGAACCACGTCCCGTTTGCATCCAGATCCGACCACCCATACCCCTGGTCGCCCGCATACCGGTTCCGCGCGGACGTCCTCGCAGCCAGCGCATTCGCCGCTCCCTGCTCCCTCTCCTCGTTCCAGTCGTCCCAGGAGCTGGGTTCGATCTGCTGCGTCAAAAAGTACCGCCCACCCGCCTCACTGTCGCCGCGCAGCGACTCTCCCCTCCCCACGTCCACCCGAAACCCCGCGTCCGCCTGCGCCCCCACCCGCTCCACCCGCGCCGTTCCGTCAAATACCGCCACCGTCGCCGGCGGCTGATCGAGCTCGATCCGGACCGTCGCGTTCGCCACCGGCCTCACAAAGTCTCTCCCCGCCTCGATCCGGTACGCATACTTCGAGGTCGCTCGTAGCTCGGCGTAGACCAGCCCGTTCGACAGCACCATCTCCGTACCATACCGCCCGTCCGAACTCGCCCCCATCCGCGACAGCAGCACGGATGTCCTCGGCGTCAGCCGTATCAGGCTCCCGTCCTCGAACTCCACCTCCGCCTCGCCGTCCTCCCCTGTCTCCAGGCGGGCTCCCTCGATCAGCGGCATGTTCAGCTGCGCCGAAGTCCCCGTCGGATAATCCACATTGAGAACCGTCACGTCCCCGCGAAAGTACGCCAGTCGCGCCGCCCGAAACGGCCCGTCGTCAAACGCCCACGCAGCCCCCGGCAGCAAGCTCGATAACAAGGTCAACAGCCCTGCAAACCAGAGAACCCGCAACCCAACCCGTCGCTTACCACTTATTACCTGCCGCATCGCCTGGACCCGCGTTTCTCCGCCGCCGGTCCCGCCCCTCAACCGCAGGGGAAAACCCGCTCGCCTACCGGCCGTCGGCTGCCCGGTCCAGAAGCTTGGCTGAGCGTAATCGTACGCGCTGCATCATCTCCGTGTCACCCGCCAGCTCCCGCAGCAGCGGCGCGATGGTACCCAGCTCCACTGCCCGTCCAGACTCGCTCGCCTGCGACAGCACATCCAGCTCCGCATCCAGCCCCAGACGGTCGTACCTGCGCTTGAACTCCAGCTTGCGTCCCTCGTCCAGCGTCGTCGCAATGCCCAGAAACAAGTCCGTCAGCATCGAGATCTCTTTCTTCTCCGTGTAGTTATAGGTGCACGAACCCCTCCCGTCCGGCCCCTCGTAGATCAACGTCTTCGTTCCCGTATCCGCGATATTCTTGGCCTTCGACGCACAGGCAATCCCGAAAAACCGCTCCGCCCGCGCCGCCTTGAAGATCTTCGCTGTCGTCGCCGGGGAGATCATGATCTCGCGCTTCACGTGCGAGCTGGCCCCAGCCGCGCCCGTCTGCCCCGTCCCCGCCTGCCCCTCCCCCGTCTGCGTTCCCGGCAATCCCGACGTCGCCTCCTCGGCCTCATACCGCCCCGTCCCGTCCTCCCGGACCAGCACCTGGAACCGCGGCACCACCAGCCCCGGTCGCTCAAACTGATACGTCACCGTCGCTCTTCCACCCGTCGCCGCGCTCGCCGCCGCCGGTTCATTCGGCACGGCAGCGCGCTCCTGCCCACCCGCCGGCCCCGTGAAAACCCCCACTATCAGGCAGAGCAGACCCACCCCAGATACCGCCCTCAAACCCCTCATGGACGCCTGCCGCCCTGAACATCCAGCGTCTGCGCGGTATGGATATGGCAGATCGCCACCGCCAGCGCGTCCGCCGCATCCGCCGACTCCGGCTCCCGGTCCAGCTTCAGCAGCCGCGTCACCATGAACTGCACCTGCTCCTTCCCCGCCAGCCCATACCCCACAACGCTGCTCTTGACCGACAGCGGAGCATACTCCGCCACCGGCAGACCGCAGCTCGCCGCCGCCAGCATCGCCACACCTCGCACCTGCCCCAGCTTCAGCGCCGACTTCGCATTCGCCGAAAAAAAGACCTCCTCGATCGCCACCACCTCCGGCCCATGCAGCGCCATCAGGGCAGTCAGCTCCGCATACACCTGCAGCAGCCGCAGCGGCGTCTTCTCCTTCTTGCTCAACCGGATCGTCCCCGCCGCCACCTGCACCAGTCGCGGCATCTGCCCCGCCTGGTCCAACCGGTCCACCTCGACCACACCGTACCCTGTGAACTCCGTCCCGCAGTCGACCCCGAACACCCGCATGCGCGAAGTCTACCGTATCCCCACCCGCAAGACCTCCACCTTTCACCATCCGGTCACCACAGCAACACCACACCAACTACCGTGAAATCCCCTCCATCGGAGAGCTCGCCGTCGCATACAGCCGCCTCGGCATCCGCCCCGCCAGGTACGCCTGCCGACCCGCCAGCACCCCGTGCCCCATCGCCTCCGCCATCAGAACCGGATCCCGCGCACCCGCTATGGCTGTGTTCAGAAGCACCGCGTCAAACCCCATCTCCATCGCGATCGCCGCATCCGATGCCGTCCCCAGACCCGCGTCTACAATCAGCGGAACCTCGGTAATCAACTCCCGCAGCATCCGCAGGTTATGCAGATTCGCCAGCCCCACCCCCGTTCCAATGGGTGCTCCCAACGGCATCACCGCCGCCGCCCCAACATCGATCAGCCGCCTCGCAAACACAATGTCTTCAGACGTATACGGCAGAACCGTGAACCCTTCCTTCACCAGCACCCGAGTCGCCTCCAAAGTCGCCTGGACATCCGGATACAGCGTCGCCTGGTCCCCGATTACCTCGATCTTCACCCAGTCCGACAGCCCCACCTCCCGTCCCAGTCGCGCCGCTCGAATCGCCTCCTCCGCCGTATAGCAACCCGCGGTATTCGGCAGCAGAAAGTACCTCGCGGTATCGAGGAAGTCCAGCAGTGACTCACTCGTCCGGTCGAGGTTCACCCGCCTCACCGCAACCGTCACCATCTCCGCGCCCGAGGCCTCGATCGCGTCGCGAGTCTCCGCGCCATCCTTATACTTGCCCGTCCCCACAATCAACCGCGACTGAAACGCCTTGCCCGCAATCACCAGAGGATTCATTGCCAACCTCACCCGTTAACCTTAGCCCAAAAACGCAAACGGCCCGCGCTCTGAAGAGAGCTGCGAGCCGTCTGGCGGTGATCTGTTGAGATTGACCTGAGGGCATCCTCTCTTTGGATGGGCCTCGGTGGAGAAACTGCTGTTTGGAACCACCAGGTCTAGAGCAAAATGCCCTAAGCCTCAGTCACCTCACGTACGTTAGTGCAACATGTACTGTCTGATTTCATAGGCTGGACCATCCTCCTTTCCCGTGTAAGAGCAACACTACTACTCCGCCGCGAGAAAAATCAAGTCGACCAATCGCCCGTTTTTATCCCACTCAAAATGCCTCCTGTCCCTTGTCAACTTCACCTCTGCCAGCACCTGCATCTGTTGTGCGTTCGGCAACGAGCCACGGTCGATGCGTCACTTATCAGCCACACCGCCCGTGTAGACTCTAGCTCGTCCCAATGCCCCTTCCGTTCCCACGTATTCTCCGCGTCTGCCTCGCTGCAGCATCGCTGGCGGCTGCCTCGGCATGCGCGCAGGGCCCCGACGGCTCCCAGCTCAACACCTCCCCGCTCGAGGACGCTCCCGCCGTCGCCTCCGCCGCCCCCACCTTCTTCCATCATCCAGACGCTCGCTACCTCATCTCCGGCCAGGCCAACATCATCTTCCAAGCCCACGCCCCCTTCCACTCCCCCTATGAAGGCATCAACTCCACCGTCGGCCGCGGCGAGTACAAACCCTCGCTCCTCGGAACCCTCTACCTCGGCGCCCAGATCCGCAAGGCCCCGCGCACCAGCACAGATCTCATTCTCGACATCGAATCGTCCGGCGGCCGCGGCATCTCGCAGGCTCTCGGCCTCGCCGGTTTCACCAACCTCGACGTCGTCCGCAACCCCACCCTCGGCTCCAAACCCTACATCGCCCGCGTCCAGCTTCATCAGACGATCGGCCTGACCAGCAATCTCGTCCCCAAAATTATTCCCGTCGACCGTACCCAGTTCTCCCTCGCCACCCAAGCCCCAGAGCGCCGCCTCGAACTCCACGTCGGCCGAATGAGCCTGCCCGACTTCCTCGACCTCAATGGCAGCGGCTCCGACAGCCACCTCCAATTCATGAACTGGACCGCCGACAACAACGGCGCATGGGACTACGCCGCCGACACCCGCGGATACACCTACGCCGCCGTCGCCGAGTACATCGACCGCACCTGGTCCGCACGCTACGCCCTCGCCCTCATGCCCACCGTCGCCAACGGCGTCAATCTCGATTGGAACCTCCGCCGCGCCAGCGGCCAGAACTTCGAGCTTGAACTCCGCCATCCCATCCTCGGCCCCCTCCTCCTTCCTGATCGCAAAGGCGCCATCCGCCTCCTCAGCTATGTCAACCACGCCAACATGGGCGTCTATCGCACCGCGAACCGCAACTATCTCCGCGGCATCACCCCCACTCCGGTCATCACCGCGCACCCACAACAAACCACCGTCAAGTACGGTTTTGCCGCCAACTTCGAGCAGGAGCTCACCCCCGACTCCCACCTCTTCGGCCGCTTCGGCTGGAACGAGGGCCAGCACGAGTCCTTCGCCTACACCGAGGTCGACCAGACCTTCGAGCTCGGGGCCGATCTCACCGGCCATCGCTGGTCCCGCCCCAACGATAAGCTCGGCGTCTCCTTCATCTCGAACGCCATCAAGCGCGACCATCAAAACTACCTCGCGCTCGGCGGACTCGGCTTCCTCATCGGCGACGGCCGCCTCACCTATGCCCGCGAAGACATCCTCGAGAGCTACTACACCCTCCACACCTGGCGCGGCCTCTACTACGCCCTCGACGCCCAGTTCATCGAGCACCCCGGCTATAACCGGGAGCGCGGTCCCGTTCTGGTCGAATCCGTCCGCATGCACATCGACTTCTAGGCCCACACCCACGGTTCGGCCCGGGAGCACAGGTCCAGGCCTAAACCTAAACGATCGAAGACTTTGTGCAAGAAATACGGGTGGGGGTGGGGAGGTCGAATCGTATACTCAAGCCGTGCACCCGTTCTCTATCTTCACCCTCCCGGCCCTCCTCCTGGGCCTCCTCTTCGGCAGCTTCCTAAACGTCCTCATCTCCCGCCTCCCCCGCCGCGAGAGCATCGTCACCCCCCGCTCCCACTGCCCCCAGTGCGGCACCCCCCTCCGCTGGTACGACAACGTCCCCCTCCTCAGTTACGTCCTCCTCCGCGCCCGCTGCCGCGCCTGCAAACAGCCAATTCCCTGGCGCTACCCAGCTGTGGAGCTCGCTGCCGGGCTCTGGTTCTTCCTCGTCGCCGCTCGATTCGCCTCACAGTCGAGCCGCCTCCACAACTTCGGTGCGACAGGCCTAGGCTCCCCGGATCTCCCGCTCCTCATCGCGGCAATCTCCCTCGCCGTCCTCGGCCTTCTGCTTATTGCCCTCATCGTCATCGACTGGCAGCACCAGCTCCTCCCCGACGCCCTTGTCTTCCCCGGCATCCTCCTCGCCTTCCTCCTCACCTCCACCCAGGCCATCTTCGTCGGCCCCCAGCAGGACATCCACCTCCACCGCCGCAACCCTCTCACCAGCCCCGGTGCCGTCATCGACCGTGGCAACCTGCTCCTCACCGGCCCCGAGGCCATCCTCGGCCGATGGCTGCTCTCGGTCCTCGCCGCCGCCGTAATCCTCCTCGCGGTCCGAGCCCTCTACAAGCTCCTCCGCCACCGTGAGGGCATGGGCGTCGGAGACGTGAAGCTCCTCGCCCTGATCGCTGCCTTCCTGGGCTTCTGGCCCGCCATCCTCGCCCTCTTCGCCGGTGTGCTCTTCGCCACCCTCTATGCCGTCACCCTCCTCGCCCGCCGCCGCGCTGACCCCCTCACCCGCCTCCCCTTCGGCAGCTTTCTCGGAGCCGGCGGCCTCCTCAGTGCCCTCCTCGGACCGCAGATCATCTCCTGGTACAAAACCCTCCTCTGATCCTTGATCCGGTGCAGAGAACCCTCCCTCCTCGCTAGGCCCGCAGAGCTTCGCTTCTTGACACTTGCCAGGGGCACTCATAATCTCGAAACTGGCGATGCAAACGTACCCCTACATCTGGAACTACCTTCCGCTGGTTCTGCAGGTACTCGTCGCCTTGGCCGTCGCGGGCGGCATGGTCGGCGCATCCTTCTTCCTCGGCAAACACAAGAACTCCCGCACCAAGGCCGGCGCGTACGAGTGCGGCATGGACCCCATAGGCGACGCCCGCGGACGCTTCTCCGTCCGCTTCTACATGGTCGCCATGCTCTTCATCCTCTTCGATGTCGAGGCCGTCTTCATGCTCCCCTGGGCGGTCATCTTCCGCCGCCTCCCCGCCATCACCGGATCCCGCCTCTTCGGCTTCTGGGAGATGCTCGTCTATCTAGGCTTCGTCGCCGTCGGCCTCTTCTACGTCTGGAAGAAAGGCATCCTCGATTGGTCCAGCGACAGAGGAGATCTCTAGCCATGTACGATCCCGCCACCGCGCTCCATGGCCTGGAAAAGGTCCGCCAGGCCCATCCCGGGAACCCCGCTCTCGGCGCGCTCTCCAGCCTCGCCACCAACGCCCGGTTCGATCGCAACGAACTCACGGTCACCGTCGCCCGCGAGACCATCCTTCCTGCTTGCCAAGCTATTCAGCAGGCCGGCTATAACTTCCTCGAGGATGTCACCGCCGTCGACTGGTATCCCTCCGAGCCGCGGATGCAGATCACCTATCACATCCTCTCGCACCGCCTGAAGAGTCGCGTGCGCCTCGTCGCCTTCCTGAATGGCGATGACCTCGCCATCGACTCCATCATCCCCGTCTGGCCCTCCGCCAACTTCTACGAGCGCGAGGTTTTCGACCTCTTCGGCGTCCACTTCGGCGGACACCCCAGGCTCACCCGCATCATGATGCCGCTCGACTGGAAAGGTCACCCTCTTCGGAAGGACTACCCCGTCGAAGGCTACCGGTAGCCCCCAGCAAACGGTTCGCAGCAGCAGATAAGGCAGGTAACTCTGATGTCCCCCACCTCCGCCCCTCCAGAGATCGACAACCTGCTCATTCCTGACGTGGAAGATGTTGTCGCCGACTCCGCCCGCCACGACGAGAAGAGTGGTTCCGAAGGCGACCAGACCATGGTCCTCAACATGGGCCCGCAACACCCCAGCACCCATGGCGTCCTCCGCCTCGTGCTGGAGATCGACGGCGAAACCGTAGTCTCCTGCGCTCCCGATATCGGCTACCTCCACACCGGCATCGAGAAGACTTGCGAGGCCAAGTTCTACCAGCAGGTCGTCCCCCTCACCGATCGCATCGACTACCTCAGTCCGATGACCAACAACCTCTGCTACTGCCTCGCCGTAGAGAAGCTGCTGGAGCTTGAGATCCCGCCCCGCGCCCAGTGGATGCGCGTCCTACTCAACGAACTCACCCGCATCTCCTCGCACTTGGTCTGGCTCGGCACCCACGCGCTCGACGTCGGCGCCCTCACCATGTTTCTCTACTGCTGGCGCGAGCGCGAAGACATCTCCCGTATCTACGAGAATGTCTCCGGCCAGCGCATGATGAGCTCCTACTTCCGCATCGGCGGCCTCGCCCTCGAACCTCCGCTCGACTTCTTCTCCCAGGTCCAGGCATTCGTAAAAAAGATGCCCTCCCGCATCGATCAGTACGAGAACATGCTGACCGGTAATCCCATCTGGATGGGCCGCCTCAAGGACGTCGGCCACCTCTCCGCCGCCGACGCCATCGCCCTCGGCGTCACCGGCCCGCCCCTCCGCGCCTCGGGCGTCGACTGGGACCTCCGCCGCGACATGCCCTACTCCAGCTACGAAAAGTTCCAGTTCAAGGTGCCGGTCTCCGATCGTGGCGACGTCTGGGCCCGCTACACCGTGCGCATCGAGGAGATGCGCGAGTCGCTCAAGATCTGCCAGCAGGCCCTCGACGGCATGCCCGAAGGCCGCATCGTCGCCGACGCCCCTAAAATCGTCCTCCCCGACCGCGAGCAGATGAAGACTCAGATGGAGTCGCTCATCGTTCACTTCAAGCTCGTCACCGAAGGCTTCGCCGTCGCCGCCGGAGAGGTATTCCAGGCCGTCGAAAGTCCCCGCGGAGAGATGGGCTACTACGTCGTCTCAGACGGCACCGCCAAACCCTACCGTGTCCACATGCGCAACCCCAGCTTCGCCACCCTCCAGGCCCTCGAAACCATGTGCAAAGGCCGCCTCCTAGCCGACGTCGTCGCCGTCATCGGCTCCATCGACATCGTCTTGGGAGAGATCGATCGCTAATGAGTATGGCCGAGCCTGATCACGCTAAGCGGTCTGAACAACATCTGGTGCATCTCAACATGAACAAAGGGTGGGCTAGCGCTTTTGAACGTAGTTGGGACTTCGAGCGGTAAAGAAAAAAAACGTGAGTCGCTCCACGCATGACTCTGGCTCTCCACCGCGAACTCTGGACCTCCTGGGCCTCCCTGCTCCGCTCCTACACCGGCGCCCACGGCCTCAACTCAACCCACCACGCCGTCGTCGAAGTCGGCCGCGCCGAAATCATCCTCCGCGTCGACACCCGCTGGCTCCGCTTCACCCACACTTCATTGACCTCGAGCGATCCCGAAGCCCAAGATCAACCCTTCGCCCTCGAAGAAGACGGCACCGTCACCCTCAACGGCCACCGCGAAGAGATGGACCTCGTCGCCGAACGCCTCGCCCGCGAGATGATGTCGAGGTAGCGGTAAAGATCCCGCCTTTGTTTTCCTCTGCGCTCGTTGCGTTCCACTTCGCGGCCTTTGCGTTCGTCTTTGTCGTTGCCGTTCGAAGACCTGCCGTAAAATCAAATTCAGATGAGCACAGTCGCCAACACGATCTTCTCTCCCGAGCTCGCCGCCCGCTTCGACCACCTCGTCACCATCTACCCGCTCAAGCGCTCCGCCCTCGTCCCCATGCTGCTCTACGCGCAGGATGAGATCGGCTACATCTCGGACGCAGTCGTCCATGAGATCGCCCGGCGCATCGGCATCTTCGAGCTCGACGTCCGCAACGTCCTCTCCTACTACTCGATGCTGCGCACCGAGCCGGCCGGTAAATTCAACGTCCAGGTCTGCACCAACATCTCCTGCATGCTGCGCGGCGGCTACGAGATCCTCGACCACTGTAAAGCCACCCTTGGCATCGGTCATAAGCAGGTCACCAAAGACGGCCTCTTCTCGCTCGAAGAGGTCGAGTGCATCGGCGCCTGCTGCTGGGCCCCCGCCATCCAGGTCAACTACGACTTCCACGACGACCTCACGACGGTCAAGGTCGACGACATCTTGGCTAAATACCGTGCCGGCCAGGGTACCGACGCCAGGTAATCGCGACAGACACTCCCATATACTCCCGGACCCGCTAATTTCTTCTGGCGGGCCCTTTCGCGTTCATGCTCTACTGGTCCCGCCTCCCCTCAGGGCCCCGTCACTGTGTCTCTCATCCCCCTTCGAGGTTGTCTTACGATGCGTTCGCCCCTCCTTCCTTTCGCTCTCTGCTGCGCCCTATCTCTCGCCCTCGGCCCGGTGTCGGCCTTCGCTCAATCGGAGAAGAACGACTCCGGCGACAAGGACATGGCCGAGTTGCAGCACTACACGCTCACGATGGCCAAGGTCAACGCCTACGCTGAAATCTTCGGAGACCTCAAGGCTCTCGCCAAGGCACACCCCGAACTAAAGGACAAGCTCGCAGGGGACAGCGCGGACAGCCTCTCCGCGTCGGAGCACCGCATCGCCTCGCAGCCCCAGGTCGTCGCCGTGCTCCTGAAGCACAGCTTCACCCCGCGTGAGTTTGTGGTCTTCGGCGTGGCACTCTTCCAGTCGGCCTTCGCCGAAGCCACCGCCAAGCAGAACGGAATCGATCCCGGGAAAGCAGCCGCCGAGGCCCACGTCAATCCTGCGAATATGACCTTTGTGGCGCAGCACAAGACCGAACTCGAAGCAGTCATGGCCAAGATGAAGGAAGCGTCGGACAAGGACAGCAGCGACAACTAGGGGCCGACGCCTCTTGACGACCTTCGTCCATTGTCACGCGATGTGCTGACCTATTGGCAGCCCGCGTGATCCACCCTCTCCGTGTTCATCGCATCGCAGTGCCTCGGTTCGCGCACAACGGACCCCGGAGACACCCGCAATCGCTTTTGTATACTGGCCAAAGATGAGGCCACCGAAATGCCAACCTTAGTCTCCCACCCGGATGAGGTAAAGGTCCTCTCCCGCCGCTTTGGCCAGGGCGCCGCCTCCATCGACAAGTACATCGAACTCGACGGCTACAAGGCTGTCCAGCAAGCCCTAGAACAGGGTCCCGAGATGTCCAACTGGATCATCAACACCATGAAAGCCTCCGGCCTTCGCGGTCGCGGTGGCGCCGGCTTCCCCACCGGAATGAAATGGTCGTTCGTCCCCAAGACCTCAGACAAGCCCAAATACGTCCTCGTCAACGGCGACGAGTCCGAGCCCGGCACCTGTAAAGATCACGTCATTTTCCTCCACGATCCCCACGCGGTCATCGAAGGAACGATGATCGCCGGCCTCGCCATCGGCGCCAAAATGGGCTTCATCTATCTCCGCGGCGAGTACCGCTACCTGCTCAAGATCGTCGAGAAGGCCGTCGCCGACGCCTACGCCAAAGGCTTTCTCGGCAAGAACATCTTCGGTCGCGCGGGCGTCGACTTCGACATCATCACCCAGACCGGCGCCGGTGCCTACGAGGTCGGCGAAGAGTCCGCCCTCATGGAGTCGCTCGAAGGCAAGCGCGGCATCCCCCGCATCAAGCCCCCCTTCCCCGCCGTCGTCGGCCTCTACGGTGGACCCACCGTCATCAACAACGCCGAGACCATCGCCGCCGCTCCCCACATCCTGCTCATGGGCGGCGAGGCCTACGCCAAGCTCGGCTCCGAGCGCAACGGCGGCACCCGCCTCTTCGGCATCTCCGGCCACGTTGAGCGCCCGGGCGTCTACGAGCTACCCATGGGCTACTCCCTGCGCAAGGCCATCTACGACGTAGCCGGCGGCATCAAGGATGGCAAGCAACTCAAGGCCGTCGTCCCCGGTGGCTCCTCCTGCCCCATCCTCACCGCCGACGAGATCGACGTAGGCCTAGACTTCGACCAGATGGCCAAGGCCGGCACCATGCTCGGGTCAGGCGGCATCGTGGTGCTCGACGAGACCGTCTCCATCGTCGAGTTCGCCCTCCGCGTCATCAAGTTCTACCAGCACGAGTCCTGCGGCTGGTGCATCCCCTGCCGCGAAGGCACCGACTGGATCAAAAAGACCCTCACCCGCGTCTACGAGGGCGGCGGCAATCGCAAGGACGTCGATAACGTCCAGTACCTCGCCGAAAATATGATGGGCCGAACGTTCTGCCCCCTCGGCGACGCCGCCGCCATGCCCACCATCGCCTTCGTAAAAAAATTCCGCAAAGAGTTCGAAGACTACATCGACGGCAACCGCGCCGGCGCCCCGCTCATCACCGAACAGGAGCTCGTCGGAGCCGGTCATTGAACTTACGCACCACCCTCTACCTCGTCATACTCCTCATCTTCATCACGATCATTATCGGAGTTAGGCGCTGGCAGAGCACTCAACACCGCAGCGCCGATCAAGAGATCCTGATCCAGAAAGCGCATCATCACTAAGCTCGAAGCGGACCAGCGACACACAAGCTGACTAAGGATTCCGAATGCCAGACGTAACCTTCACCGTAGACGGCAACAAGATCACCGCACCCGCCGGCACCCTGCTCATCGAAGCCTGCAAGTCCGCCGGCATCGAGATCCCCGCCTTCTGCTACTACCCCGGCCTCTCCCTCCAGGCCGCCTGCCGCATGTGCGTCGTTCGCATCGAGAAGATGCCCAAGCTCCAGACCGCCTGCACCACCCCCGTCGCCGAGGGCATGGTCGTCGCTACCGAGACCCCCGAGATCGCCCAGGCCCGCAAGGCCACCCTCCAGCTCCTGCTCGGCAACCACCCCCTCGACTGCCCCGTCTGCGATGCCGGCGGCGAGTGCGAGCTCCAGGACATGACCTTCAAGTACGGTGCCGCCGACAGCTTCTACGCCGAGCCCAAGAACCATCGCGAAGAGCAGAAATGGTCCCCCGTCGTCTACTTCGACCGTCCCCGCTGCATCCTGTGTTATCGCTGCGTAAGGATGTGCGGCGAGGGTATGGACGTCTTTGCGCTCGGCATCCAGAACCGCGGCGCCGCCTCCGTCATCGCCCCCAACATCCCCGCGTCCGAGTCCCCCGACGCCCTCGCCCACCTCGACTGCGAGCAGTGCGGCATGTGCATCGACGCCTGCCCCGTCGGAGCCCTCACCTCCGGCACCTACCGCTACAAAACGCGACCCTGGGAGATGAACCACGTCGCCACTATCTGCACCCACTGCGGCGACGGCTGCAAAACCACTCTCGGCGTCCGTTCCACCACCGACGGCTCCGAGATCGTACGCGGCGACAACCGCGACAAGTCCGGCATCAACGGCGACTTCCTCTGTAACAAAGGCCGTTACGCATTTGACTTCGCCAACCACGAAGACCGCATCACCACGCCGTTAGTCCGCCAGCCCGACGGCACCCACAAGCCCGTCAGCTGGGAGGTCGCGTTCGACCTCGTCGGCAGGAAATTCCGCGATCTCCGCGACACCCGCGGCGGCAACTCCATCGGCGTCATAGGCTCCAATCGCATCACCAACGAGGAAGCCTACCTCCTCCAGAAGTTCGCCCGCACCGTCCTCGGCACCAACAACATCGATCACCACCGCACCGCCGACTACGCCACTTTCAGCGCCGCTCTCTCGGGCCGCGGACACCTCGCCGCCTCTCAGCGCGATACCCAGACCGCGCCCGCCGTCATGCTTCTCGGCGGCGATCCCTCCAACCAGAACCCCCTTACCGCCTGGAATCTTCGTTCCGACGTTCGCCTCAACGGAGCCCGCCTCTACATCGCCAACCACGAAGAGATCAAGCTTCGCCGCCGCGCCAAGGCCTTCCTCCACATCTCCCCCTTCGGCTACGGCGCGCTCGCCAGCTTCCTCGCCGGAGACGACTCCGCCGCCGAAGCCCTCGCCCAGCCCGGCTCCGAAGTTGACGCCGCACAAGAGTTCCGCAGCGCCGTCCGCGCCGAAGAGCATCTCCTCGTTCTTATCGGCTCCGAGATCCGCGGCGGCGATCTCAAGCGCCTGCTCGATTTCGGCACCAACGTTCCCGGCCGTAAGTTCGCCCTGCTCGCCGACTACGTCAACTCCCGCGGCGCAGCCGACATGGGCCTCCTCCCCGACCTGCTCCCCGGCTACGTTCCCGTCAGTCAGCCCGGAGCCCTCACCGAATACAACTCGCCGCGCGAACCCGGTCTCGATCTCCTGCAGATCTTCGACGCTGCCGCCGCCGGCAACCTCTCCGCCCTCTATGTCGTAGGCGCCAACCCCGTCGCCCGCTTCGGCGTCGATCCCGCCTCGCTCAAGAACACCTTCGTCGTCGTCCAGGACATGTTCCTCACCGAGACCGCAGCCCTCGCCGACGTCATCCTCCCTGCCGCCAACCTCTACGAGAAGTCCGGCTCCGTCACCAACTCCTACGGCGACCTCCAGAAGGTCTCGAAGGCCGGTGACCGCGCCGGCGTCCGCACCGACTTCGAGATGATCGTCCGCATCGCCGACAAGATGGGTGCGCACATGCCCTCGCTCGTCCCCTTCGGCAAAGGCCTCCGCGCTGACATGGGACAGACCCGCGGCGCACAGTCCGGCGAGGCCGACCGCCACGCCATCTGGCTCACCGCCAACAACCTCGAGCCGCGCCTCAGCCCCTTCGACCCCTCCGCCATCCTCGACGAGATCCAGCGCCTCGTCCCCGGCTACAACCTGCTGCGCCTCCAGCTGCTCAGCGGCAACGACCAACACCTCTCCCCCGCGCCCGCAACCGATCTCGTGAAGATCCAGCCCGCCCGCCGCGACCTCGTCCTCCCCGCCAACGACACCCTCTTCACCTCTGGAACCCTCGGCCGCTACTCCGCCATGCTGAACGACATCCAGCAGTTCCAAAGCCGCCAGGCCTCCGAACTCAACCAGACAGCTGCGGATTGATGCCCGCTAGACTCAGGAAGCGAATTGATGCTTGGATTGACGAGAGATGTTTCGGAAATCCCTCGAAGTATGGTGACAACCACCGAAAGCATCCCAGGCTTCGAGATCACAACGACACTGGGGACCGTTGAAGGAATAGTAGAAAGGTCCTTCAAATCGATGTCAGTAGGCGGTATTGGCGTCGTTCAGGGTGGAGAACTTAGCAGTATGCTTCGGGATGCGAAGCGACAGATGGAACAGGCAGCCTCAGACCAAGGCGCAAACGCAATAGTCGCTGTAAGGTATGAGGTAGGTGCCAGAGATTTAGAAAAAAGCGTTGTGGTTTACGGTACTGCTGTCAAATGTCAGAAGATCTAGAGGAATGGATTGTCAGAGCAGGATCTCGAACTCGGAAAAGTAAATAAACAAAATGCCACCCCACACCCCATTCCTCACCTTCCTTCTCCTCTCGATCCTCAAGATTGCCGTCGTCCTCGTGATCACCCTCACCACCGTCGCCTATACCGTTCTGCTCGAGCGCAAGGTCCTCGGCCGCATGCAGAACCGATGGGGCCCGTCGCGCACCGGCCCCTTCGGCCTCCTTCAGCCGCTCGCCGACGGCATCAAGCTCTTCCTCAAGGAAGACCTCACCCCTATCCTTGCCGAGCGCCCGCTCTTCATCGCCGCCCCCATCATCGCGCTCTCCTGCGCCCTCATCTCCATCGCCGTCGTCCCTTTCGGCCCCATCTTCCAGGTCAAGGGCGTCGACCTCTTCGAGATCGCCGACATCAATATCGGCCTGCTTGTCATCCTCGGCATCACCTCCATCGGCGTCTACGGCATCGCGCTCTCCGGCTGGTCGTCGAACAATAAATACGCCCTGCTCGGAAGCCTCCGCGCCACCTCCCAGATGATCTCCTACGAGCTAGCGCTCGGCCTGTCCCTTGTGGGCGTCGTTCTCCGCGCCGGATCCCTCCGCCTCCGCGACATCGTCGCCTCCCAGTCCGCCCACGGAGCGCTCTCCTGGAACGTCTTCGGCGGCCTCCAGATCGTCGCCTTCTTCATCTATCTCCTCTCCGCCTACGCCGAGACCAATCGCGCCCCCTTCGACCTCCCCGAGGCCGAGTCCGAACTCACCGCCGGCTACCACACCGAGTACTCCTCCATGAAGTTCGCCATGTTCTTCATGGCCGAGTACGCCAACATGCTGACTGTCGCCTGCGTCGCCACCCTGCTCTTCTTCGGCGGCGCCTCCAGCCCCTTCGGCCACCTCATCCCCGCCTTCGGCCCCGCTCTCCTCCAGGCCATCCTCCCCATCTTCTGGTTCGTCGCCAAGGTCTTCTTCTTCATCTTCCTCTACATCTGGATCCGCGCCACCGTCCCCCGCTTCCGCTACGACCAGCTCATGAGCTTCGGCTGGAAGTTTCTCCTCCCCATCGCCATGGCCAACATCGTCGTCACCAGCCTCATCCTGGCCCTCCGCGCCTGACCCGGCAGACCGTACGACGGCTCGGCCCACCGTTACGACTTGTGGGGCACGTCACACCGGCAAAGAAAGAGACGCAGAATCAGGACTCGACTTCTTCGGGGCCAGATACTACGCCAGCAGCATGGGGAGATGGATGAGCCCCGACTGGAGCCGCGAAAGAAGACCCAGTTCCGTACGCAAAGCTCGACAATCCGCAGAGCCTGAATCTGTACAGCTACGTCTTCAATCCCGTGGGTTCGGGAGGAATCAAGGTAGACGGCAATACCGCTGGTCGTTTGGGTTCGACAGCAAATGCTCTTGCGAAGGGCATGACCAATTCTGATATCAACGGTGCGGTCAAACAGGCAGTTACGGACCTCGAATCAGGAGGGATCACTTGGCAGAACTGGGACAAGCCGCCAACTCTATGTCCAATCTGTCCCAGAATCTTACTCGTGCTCCCGGAAACTCTAATCTGTCGGATCAGACACGAACTCTTTACACGAATGCGATCAATGCAAGAAGCCGGCGCTTCAGAACATAAAGGACTTGCAGCACTAAAGGCTAGCCAATGAATATGCAAGAGACGAATGTTGAGGCAGCATACGATTTACTACACACTGGGGGCGCAAGTTCCGAGGCGATATGTGCCGCGATTGTTCAACTCGGAAAGCCGCTTAACGAAGAACAGATTCATCGAGTGAGTTCCGTGGTTGCTCAATATCTCCATCATGAGAACTTCTTGGTTCGAAATCGATCGATCTGGTTCCTCGGGTGTTGGGGAAAGCTTCCGGGGTATCTGAATGCAGTCATCGACGCAGCTAAGTCAGACGACGAATTAGATAACCGGGCCTTCGCAGCAAGATGTGCAGGGCAAATCTTGAAAAAGGTCAAAGCCAAAGCAGCCATCGAATCCCTGTTTGAAATGGTCAACGATCCGGCGGAGGTGCCAGACGTGAGGCTTGCCGCTTACAGCGCGCTTCTCTACGCCTACAAAGGCGATAAGGCGCGGGCAGAGGCTAGTGACTTCGAACCTATGGGTGACAAACAGTTGGGGGACTTCGATCTCTCTTGGCTAGCCTCCCTTCCGAAGTGGGCCGAGGGACTCCCGGATAGAGCGGCTTGAATCTCCTCTGGCCGTCTCTTCGGGGGCGGTCTTGCTACGTCTGGAGCCTTCATCTGGGAGCTGTGCCGACCGGGAGAAAGACGCGCTGCTTCGCATCAGCTGGGGTTACACGTCACCCCAGAAGCAATTGCTGCCCAGCAACCTCCCACAACCCACAAATTCGCTAACGGGTGCGCCGTTCCCATTACCCCCCATCCAGCATTCCAAACATCTCCCCCAAATCAAGATAAATCGCCGTCCCCGCAATCTCCAGCCGCGTCCCCCGCACCGGCCTCATCCCTTCCCGCGTATACGTCGCCGCCGACCGGTCCCCCGGATCCACAATCCACAGATTCTCCGCGCCCATAGCCACAAACTCATCCATCCGCCGCATCACCCGCCCCGGCCGATCCTCCGGTGAAAGTATCTCCAGGCACAGCAGCGGAGCTGTCACCCGCACCCGCTCCACCGTCTCCCCCCGCCGCACCAGGCAGATATCCGGCAGCCGCACCCGGCTCATCGACGTCCGCGTCCGGTACTCCGACAGCACCTCAATCCCCCACTCCTCCCGCCGCGCAAAGAACCACGCACCAATCGCAATCTGCAGAAAACTGTGGTCCCATTCCCCCATGTTCTTCTCCTCGAGCACCCCATCCACAAACTCGACATCGGGCTCATAGCTGGAGGCGAGATACTCCTCAATCGAAATTAGCGCTGGAACAGCCGACCGTGTCGCCATGTCGCCCTCCTTAGTCCCTCCCAGCCATTATGCCTCCGTCGCCACAAACCCGCCCCGCTATCCTGCTCTACAATCAATGGGACCGAACAGATTAGAAAACACCAAGGCCCATCGGACCACATGCAACTCGCCCTCTTCCTCATCTTCGGTGCACTCGTCGCCACCCTCAATCTGCTGCTCCAGCGCGCCCCATCAACAGCGCGCTCTCGCTCGTCATCGTCATGATGTCGCTCGCCGTCCTCTATTGGTCGCTCGGCGCGGAGTTCCTCGCCGCCGCTCAGGTCATCGTCTACTCCGGCGCCATCATGGTCCTGTTCACCTTCGCCCATCATGCTGCTCAAGGCCGGCGAAGAAGAGCGCACCCAACATCATCGTCACCGCCCTCGTCGTCACTCCCACATCCTCGCCCTCCGCGCCTGACCTCTCCCGTCGGAGGCTGACCCTTTGAAGAAAGGCGTGCATGAAGATCGGCATCACCTGCTATCCGACCTACGGCGGTAGTGGCGTCGTCGCGACTGAACTCGGCATCGAGCTCGCCGCTCGCGGGCACGAGATCCACTTCATCACCTACTCCCAGCCTTTCCGCCTCACTGGCCGCGAGGCCAACATCCATTTCCACGAAGTCGCCGTCTCGAACTACCCGCTGTTCGAGCACCCGCCCTACGATCTCGCCCTCGCCACCCGCATGGCCGAGGTCGCCGCGTTCTACTCGCTCGATCTCCTCCACGTTCACTACGCCATCCCGCACTCCGTCAGCGCCTACCTCGCCCAGAAGATGGTCGGGACACGGACACTCGCCAACCGCGGCCGCCACCTTCCCTTCATCACCACCCTCCACGGCACCGACATCACCCTCGTCGGCCTGGATCGCTCCTACCTTCCCATCACCCGCTTCGGCATCGAGCAGTCCGACGGCGTCACCGCCATCTCCAGCTACCTCCGCGACCGCACCCGTGAAGCCTTCGCCATTACCTCCGAGATCGAAGTCATCCGGAATTTCGTGAACTGCGACGTCTACCTCCGCAAACCCGATCTTGTCGCCTCCATGCGCCCTCGCTTCGCCCGCCCCGCAACCTCTACCGAACCAGCCGAACGTCTTGTCGTCCACCTCTCCAACTTCCGCCCCGTCAAACGCGTCCCGGATGTGGTCGAGGTCTTCGCCCGCGTTGCCAAAGCCATGCCAGCCCGCCTCATGCTCATCGGCGACGGCCCTGATCGCTCCATTGCCGAGTACCTCGCCGCCAAACATGGGATCCAGGACCGCGTACACTTCCTCGGCAAGCAGGACAACGTCAACGAACTCCTTCCGCTCGCCGATCTCATGCTCATGCCCAGCGAGATGGAGTCCTTTGGCCTCGCTGCACTCGAGGCCATGGCCTGCGGCGTTCCCACTATCGCCACGCGCGTCGGCGGAGTCCCCGAACTCGTCATCGACGGAGAGAACGGCCTCCTCTTCAACATAGGCGACGTGGACGCTATGAGCTCCGCCGCCATCAGCCTTCTACGAGATCAACCACGGCTCGCCAAAATGGCCGAAGCCGCCCGCAAAACCGCCCAGGATCACTTCTGCGCCTCCCGCATCATCCCGCTCTATGAGGCGTACTACGACCGCGTCGTAGCTCGCGCCGCCTCCACTCCCGCATAGCCTGCCGGACTTCCACTCGACGCACTCGACCACGACTCCGCACCTGTCTCAAGGATCGGCATAAGCAGCCTCACCTGCGTCCCCCTTCCTGGTCGGCTGTTAATCTCGACGGACGCCAGATCGCCGTACAGCACCTTCAGTCGCTCTCGCACGTTCCGCATTCCGATACCCGTTCCAGACCGCACCAGGCTGCCCACCGGCGCGGCCGTATCCCGTTTGCGCGACCTCTCCGCAGCGATCTCCGGAGCCATGTTCGGCGCCATCCCCACCCCGTCGTCCTCCACTTCCAGCAGCAGCTGCCCTTCGCGTGTAACGCGGCTGCGCAACGTCACCGTCCCTCCACTGATGCGCGGCTCAAGCCCATGCTTAAGGCTGTTCTCGATGAGCGGCTGCAGCAGCATGCTCGGAACCACGATATCCAGCGTCTCCTCCGCGATCTGCTTCACCACCCGCAGCTTCTCGCCAAACCGCACCACCTCGATTGCCAGGTAGTCATCCGTAAACTCAAGCTCCTCGCGAAACGGCACAAACGCGTCTCTGTCCTTCAGCAACACTCGCAGAATGCTGGCCAGCTTGCCGATCATCTCCCGCGCCAGCTCTGGCTTCGACCTAATCAGCGACGTGATCGAGTTCAGCGTGTTAAACAAAAAATGTGGATTGATCTGCCGCTGCAGCGCATCGAGCCTCGCCTCCAGCAACAGCCTTCCCTGCTCCTCCAGCTTCCGTTCGATGCGAATCGCATTCCAGATCTTCAGCGGTATCCCGACCACGACCGGCGCGGACGCACAGATCGCAAGCTCAATCAGCCAGCGGTCCGAGTGCAGCTCGAACAGCCGCCTCGGATAGACCCGGGCCAGCGAACTCCACGCGAACTGCATCCCCGAAATCAACAGCAGCAAAAGAATCTGCCTGTCCAGATGCGGCCGTCGCAGATTTCGCGTTACCCAACGATAGATACTGAGATCTATCATCGGCGAGAACGACCATACATCTTCCACGTTCGCGAACCGCCCAAACATGCTCGCCAGCCCCGCCACCATCAGGTTCACCGGCAGCGCCCAATACTCCTGGTGCCGAAGCGCCGGAACCGCCAGCATCGCACCTCCCGCCATCGCCGCCAGCGGCCCCATCAAAACGCCCAGCAAGATCGTCGTCTCAAACGACAGATCGGCCGCCAGAAAGTTCGGCACCGATACCCGGATCCACACGCCCAGCGTCATCGGGATGCAAATCATCGCCAGCAGACCCACCGTCTCCCGAGGCGTTCGGTGCGCCTTCAACAGCAAATCCTTGAACGTCTTCGACCGCGCCAGCGAACTCGAAAAGGCCGCCGCCACGCCCAGTTCCACCAGTAGCGTTATTAAAATCAGCTTCGGATCGGGCTGCGTCACACCCATACTCTACGCTTCCAGATCGCACCGTATGCACTCTCGCTGTGCTCTTCGATCGAAGCCGCATCCTTCTGCCCGACAGCGAATCATATAATTCATCTATGCCCTTCACCAGCATCACCAAAGTCGCGGATGCCGACTTCCCCACCCGCTGGGGACACTTTCGCATCCTGGGCTTTGAAGGCGTCGTGGATAACCCACAGCCCTGCAACGAGGCCATCCCCGCGCCTACACGCCGCGTCGAGTCCGCCGTCGCGCTCGTCATGGGCGACATCCACTCCGCCCCGCCCATCGTCCGCATTCACTCCCAGTGCCTCACCGGCGACGTCTTTCATTCGCTCCGCTGCGACTGCCGCCAACAGCTCGAACTCGCCCTCTCCACCATCGCTGCCGCGGGCGCAGGCATCCTCCTCTACGAGCAGCAGGAGGGCCGCGGCATCGGTCTCATGGCCAAACTCCGCGCCTACGAACTGCAGGATCAGGGCCGCGACACTATCGAGGCTAACCTCGAACTCGGCTACAAAGCCGACTGCCGCGTCTTCAAACTTCCCGCCGAAATCCTCAAACAGCTCCACGTTCCCGCCGTCCGCCTCATCACCAACAACCCCGAAAAGGTGGAGGCCCTCGAACAGGCCGGCATCCGCATAATGGAACGTATCTCCGCCATCGTTCCCGAGTCCATCCACAATTCGCATTACCTCGAAACCAAACGCGAAAAGATGGGCCACCTCGTCGGCTAGTTCGGCGGCCGTTGCATCTCATCAACCCCTATGGCAGCCCGTCGGTCAACAACACGCCAACCGGCCGCTCGCATCGGCACCGCCGGTTGGACCATACCGCGCGCCCACGCCCATCAGCTTCCATTCACAGGCTCTCATCTCGGGCGCTTCGCTCAAATTTTCTCTTGCGCCGAGATCAACACCAGCTTCCACCGCCCGCACCGCGACTCTACCTGGCAGAGATGGGCCGTAAGCGTGCCCGATCATTTCCGCTTTTCCGTCAAGGTCCCCCGATCAATCACGCACGACGCGGCGCTCTCCTTATCGCCCGAAACCGTTACCGAGCTCGCCACCTTTCTCGAACAGGCGCGCCACCTTGGCTCGAAACTTGGTCCTCTCCTCTTTCAGCTTCCGCCAAAGCAAGCCTTCGACCCGGTCCGCGCGACGGCCTTCTTCCTTCATCTCCGTAGCCTCCACACTGGTGCGGTTGTTCTAGAACCCCGGCATCCCACTTGGTTCACCACGCCTGCCGAAGCGATCCTCCTTCGCCACCAGATCGCCCGGGTAGCAGCGGACCCAGCCCCCGTCCCTGAAGCCGCTCAGCCAGGAGGAGCTCAAACGCTCTTCTACTATCGCCTTCACGGCGCGCCCCGCGTCTACTACTCGGCCTACACGCAGGATCAACTGCAATCACTCTCAGCACAGATCCGCAGAAATCTCGCAACCGCTGAGACCTGGGTCATCTTTGACAACACCGCGTCTGGAGCAGCCCTCGGCAATGCGCTCGATCTCAGGGGTCTCCTCGCATCCCTACCACCACCTTCGCCGTAGTCACCGCCTGCCCTACATGCCTCTGCGTATGCTCCGCGCAGTGCACCAGCAGCCCACCCACCGTCGTCGGCAGCAACTTCCGCCCAACCCCGCGAACCTCCTCGTAACTCCCGGCCGAGATCGCCAGCACCCGCCTTCGCGCCGCCTCCAGCCCCAACCGAAACTCCGCCAGTAACTCTGCCCCAGTCGCCGCATCTGCCATCTCCCCCGTCAGCGCGGAAATCTGCTCCGCCGATATCTGCCGCCCCTCTGCATAGGTCAGCAGACGATCCAACGATCTCGCAATGTGCCTCATTTGGTAAGCCATGGACGCTACTCCAAACGGTCGTGCCTGCATCTCGGCATCACTCAGTCCCTCACACCAGCGCGAAACATCCTCCTCCGCCAGCTCCAGCGCATGCAGCACCTGACGCCGGACCGCATCCACCTCCGTCAACGTCCCCCGAAGCCACGGCTCCGGTCTGTTCTCCTCCGTCCCAGCAGCCCCCATCACAACCCCTTCCTCTCCCGGAACTCCCGCACCACATCCCCCGCATCCCGATGCTCCGCGTCCACCGCCTCGTTCATCGCCCGCATCTCCTCTGCCGACACCTTTCCCGCCAGCCGGTCCATCGCCACCTGCATCTCCGGATGCGCCCGCAGCGACTCCTCCCGCACCAGCGGAACCGCCTCATACGGCGGAAAGTAGTGCCGGTCATCCGCCAGCACCGCGAACCCCAGCGCTTGAATCGGCCCATCCGTCGAGTTCCCTGCCACAATATCCACCTGCCGCGCCGAAAGCGACCGGTACAACAATCCCAGATCCATCACTCGCGGCGACCCCGCAAAGCGCAGCCCGTAAGCCGCCTCCATCCCCCGCAGACCGTCGGGTCTCTCCTCGAACTCATACCCCACGCCCAGCCTCCAACCCGCCGCATGCGGCACCGCATCGCTCAGGGTCCGCAGACCCAGCCTCTTCGCGTCGTCTCCCCGCACCACCATCGCGAACGTATCCTCAAATCCCAGCGGAGCCTCCACCCGAATCTGATACCGTTTCGCATACAAACTCCGAATCGTTGCCAACACCCGCGCCGCATCCCAATCCACCGGCTGCTTCAGAATCGCCGTCAGCGCCGTCCCTGTGTACTCCACATAGGCGTCGATCCGCCCGCCCACCAGCGCCTGCTGGCAGATAAAACTTCCCGCCAGATAGAACCGCCGCTCCACCCGCCGGTGCCCCACCTCTTCAATCTCCTGAGCCAGCAGCTCCCCCGCAATCACCTGCTCTGTAAAGTTCTTCGCCCCAATCGTGATCCGCGACGATCGCGGCGGCGCACATGCTGTCAGCAGCAGGACCGAGGCGATCAGGAAAGGAAAAGCCCGGTATCCCCTCTTCCCTGCTCCCTGGCTGCTCACCGCTCCCGCACCGCAAACCGCCGCTCCAGCAATCCCAGCCCCGCATCCGCGATCAGCGCCAGCAGAGCCGCCGGGATCGCCCCCGCCAGGACCAGACCGTTGTCCACCGAAGCCACCCCGCGAAAGATCAGCTCCCCCAAACCTCCCGCCCCGATCGCCGCTGCAATCGTCGCCACACCCACACACGTCACCGTCGCCGTCCGCAGCCCAGCCAGAATCACACTCGCCGCCAGCGGCAGCTCTACCTTCCACAGCCGCTGCGCACCCGTCATCCCCAGCGCATTCGCCACATCCGTCAACGCCGGATCCACACTGCCTATCCCCGCATAGGTGTTCCGCAGAATCGGCAGCAGAGCATACCCCGTCAATGCCAGAATCGCCAGCCGAGCCGCATTCGCTCCCAGCCACGGCACCGGCAGCAGCAGCCCAAACAGCGCCAGGCTCGGCACCACCTGCACCACATTCGCGAACGCAATCACCGGCTTCGCCAATCCTCGTCGCCGCGTCAGCAAAACTCCCAGCGGCAGACCGATCGCCGCCGCCAGCAACATCGCACTGAGCGTCAACCACAGATGCTCAAAAGTCAGCCGCGCGATCTCCCACCCATGCGCATGAAGGAATCCCATCAACTTGCGCCACCCGCCCTGACACCCTCTGCTCCACGCTTCCCGTTCTCCTGTCCCGCACCCGCCCTGCGCACTGCCCGCACATACTCCTGAACCGCCGCCAGCCCGCTGCCCATCACCTCACCCGATGCGAGATCCGCAACCACCGCTCCGTCCGCAAGAAACACCACCCGCTGCGCTAGATACAAAGCCTCGTCCAGATCATGCGTCACGATCAGCACCGTCTTCCGAACCCGCTCCAGCAGACCCCGCAGCATGGTCTGCATCTCCGCACGCGTAATCGGGTCAAGCGCGCCAAACGGTTCATCCATCAGCAGCACCTCAGGATCCGTCGCCAGAGCCCGCGCCAGCCCTACCCTCTGCCTCTGCCCACCCGACAGCTGCCACGGGTACCGTTCTCGAAACTCCGCCGGCCGAAGCCCGGCAAGCTGCAGCAGATCGTCGACTCTCGCCCTCCGGTCCTTACTCCCCTGCCCCGCAAGCTCAAGCGCCAGCCCCACATTGCGCTCAATCGTCATATGCGGAAACAGTCCTGTCTCCTGGATCACATACCCGATACTCCGCCGCAATCCCACCACATCGCTATCCGCACTCCTCCGCCCCGCCACCTCCACACTCCCGGAGCTCGGCGTCACCAGCGCATTCACTGTTCGCAGCAGCGTCGTCTTCCCGGACCCGCTCCGCCCCAGAAGCGCCGTCGTCGTCCCCTGCTTCACCTCGAGCGATACGCCGCGCAGCAGCTCCCGGCCATCCGGCAGCCGATACTTGACCTGCAAGAAAGCCACTCCGGCATCACCAGCCATGCGAGTCACCACCGAACTCTCTTTCAACACAGCTCGGCCCGAACCCACCCGGCCCGCAATCCTCTACTCCCCGGCACCGTCAACCGTGGACGGCGCTCCGTCGTCGGAAGCAACAGCAGCCGCCTCCGCACCTCCGTGTCCCTTTACCCGAACCACCGTGATCTTCTCAAACCCTTCCTTGAACGTCGGTGGCCGAAGCCTCTCCGCCATCTTCTGCATCACCTCGTCCGTCACCACCCGGTCGCGCTTGGAATTCCGCTCCATGCACACCGCCAGCGGAACGTCGAAGAACACCGCCTGCACCTCATACCCAAAACTCTTCGCCATCTTGATCCACTGCCGTCGCTCATGCGGAGACAGGTTGGTCGCATCCACATAGTTCCACGGCATCTTCGCAATCAGCCGCGCCCGCAGCAGGCTCCGCAAAGTCGAGAACACCAGCCCCTGGTACCGCTGGTCCGTAATATCGTCAAACAGCAGCGTCCGCAGAAGGTCGCTTGACAACGGCGTCACCCCGCGACGCTTGTACCAGGTCGTCTTCCCAGAACCCGGCAGACCGATCGTCAGCACGACATATCCCTTCGGAGATTTGGCCGCGGTCAGCTCGGCAGGCGGTGTGCCCAGGCTCTCAGGCTGCACCTCAACCTCAATCTTCCGCTCGGGCGGTGCAGGCTCCCGCACCTCCCTCGGCGTCGCAGGCTCACGGAACGAAGGGGGCTCTTCGCGTTCCGCGGCAGTGGTCCCCCTCAACTCGAACGCTTCCCCTGTGCTCCCGGCAAGCGGCATCTCACTCACCGCCGTTGCCTCCGCTTGCGCAGCCCGCTCCGGCAGCGGATCGGGGTACGACGGACGCAGCGGTGCAAGCTGGTTGGCAGGAAGCTCCTGCCCGATCTTGCCGGTCGACTCCGACTCGTTTGGTCCACGTCTGGGACGTCGTCTCATCTTTTCGCTGATCCATTCGCGCAGGTCGCGCATCCCTCTCTTGTAACACCGCCCGTATGCACCCGCAAACCGTCGCACCTGCCCAGCCAACAGCCTCCATCCCACCCTGCCCTGTTTCGATACTCCTGCTGCGAGAACACCCTCCCGCACATCCGCGCCCGTCGCTTTACAATCAAATCAAACCCATCCACGACAGGAGCAATCGCACGTATGGCAGTTAAGGTAGGCATCAACGGCTTCGGCCGCATCGGTCGCAACGTCTTCCGCACCGCCCTCGGAAACCCTGAGATCGAGTTCGTCGCCGTCAACGATCTCACCACGCCCGCGACCCTCGCACACCTCCTCAAATACGATTCCATCCTCGGCAATCTCAAGCAGGAGATCTCCGCCGACTCCGACTCCATCACCGTCGATGGCAAAAAGATCAAGGTCTTCGCCGAGCGCGATCCCTCCAAGCTCGATTGGGCGTCGGTCGGCGCTCAGATCGTGGTCGAATCGACCGGCTTCTTCACCGACGCCACCAAGGCCAAGGCTCACCTGGGCACCACCGTCAAGAAGGTCATCATATCGGCCCCCGCCAGTAACGAGGACCTCACCGTCGTCCTCGGCGTCAACGAGAACAAGTACGAGCCCTCAAGGCACAACATCATCTCCAACGCCTCCTGCACCACCAACTGCCTCGCCCCAGTGGTCAAGGTCATCCACGAGGCCTTCACCATCCAATCCGGCATCATGACCACCATCCACAGCTACACCAACGACCAGGTCATCCTCGACACCCCGCACAAGGACCTCCGCCGCGCCCGCGCCGCCGCCCTCTCCATGATCCCGAGCTCCACCGGCGCCGCCAAGGCCCTTAAGCTCGTCATTCCCGAGATGGACGGCAAGCTCGACGGCTTCGCCATCCGCGTCCCTACCCCCAACGTCTCCGTCGTCGACCTCACCTTCGTCGCCGAAAAACCCATCTCCGTCGCCAGCATCAACCAGGCCCTTAAGACAGCCGCAGACGGCCCCCTCAAGCCTTACCTCGGCTTCACCGAAGAAGAGCTCGTCTCCTCCGATTTCAAAGGCAATCCCCTCTCCTCCATCGTCGACTCAAAACTCACCAAGGTGGTCGGCCAGACCGGCAAAGTCATCTCCTGGTACGACAACGAATGGGGCTACTCCAACCGCGTCACCGACCTCATCCTCTTCCTTGTGAGCAAGGGACTGTAGTCTTCCCGCTCCTACCGTCAGCCCTGTATCCACCATGGAGACAGGGCTGACTCCCATCGCTGATCATCCTCGTCACGTCCAATAAAGCACCCGCGCCCCCGGCAGCAACTCCCCGAGAGTCCCCTCAAAGAACTCCCGCATCTCCCCCATCGAGTCCTTCGGATACACGTACTTGAACCCGCCAAACTTGGTCCGCTTCTCCGCCCGCCCCTCCTCCCGCAGATCGAGCGTCGTATGCGGATACCATCCCACCAGCACCTCCTTCGAGCTCGGCGTGAACCGGTGCGTAATCAACTCCGCCGTCAGATCTACCGCATCAACCCCCTCCATCGCCGCAGCCACCGCCGTGAACAGGCTCCGGTACTCCTCCCGCCAACCCTCCACCGGCATGATTGGCGCAACCGTAAGCCCCACCGGATACCCCGCCAGCGCCATCGCCCGCAGCCGCTGCGCCATATTCGACGTCCCTCCCTCGAAATCCCGCGCCACACTCGCCGCATTCACCGAGAACCGCACCCTCGTCCGCCCCCGGTGAGCCAGCGGAACGAGCCGCCCCACCCCGTCGAACTTCGTCGTCCATCGCAGCTGCACCGGCGCGTCCCACTCCCCGAAGAACCGAATCGACTCCTCGAGCGCCCCCGTCAAATGCTCGATCCCCAGCGGATCCGTATAGCAAGACGCCTCAAATGTCGTTCCCTCATGCGCCCGCCCGCGCGATCGCGACGTCACCTTGCCCGTGCCGGCATAGGGCCGCAATCCCTCCAGGATCTCCGGCAGATTTGCATACGCGCGCGTCACCGGCGGCCCACTCAGCGAACCCGCTAGATAGCAGTACTGGCAATGCGCCGGGCACCCCTGCGCAATATGGAACTGCCAGTCCGCGGACGGCGGGATCGGCTGCAACTTGCGCTGCCCCGGAGGCGAAACCACGATCGCAAACGTCGTCTTCGCCAACGCGTAGCTCTGCCTCTCCGTCTCCGCCGCAAATCCCGTAAGCCTGTTACCGGAGAGCCGAACCACCTCCGCCCCGAATGACGCCGCCCGCTCCAGCATCACCCTGCCATGCGGCAGTGCAAACGCATCCGGCGTAATCAGCACGCGGCGAGGACGCCAGATCTTTCCTTCCAATCGACCGATCTCGGAAGGCGTCACAGGCTCCGGGAAGGTGGCCGCCGAAGCAATCGCAGAAAATTCAGGCATACCCTTTGGAGTCGAAACTCACGCCAACGATGCCCGCAAAAACCCAGATTGCGCCCCAGAGTTGATGCCCTAAACGCTCCCTCCGCCGACACCCCCACCGCATCAATTCCCGATCGCAATCCGTGCCCCCAGCATCCAACACAGCATGAGCGAACGCCAGAACATCCCAGGCTCCTCCCCCTACGAACCCATCATCGGCTTCTCCCGCGCCGTCCGCGTCGGCCCCCATGTCTACGTCTCCGGAACCGGTCCCGTCGGTGCCGATGATGCCGATCCCGCCACCCAGACCGACCAGGTCCTCACCATCATCGCCGGCGCCCTCAAAGAGGCCGGCTCCTCCATCGAGCAGATCGTCCGCACCCGCATCTATCTCACCCGCGCCGAAGACTGGGAAGAGATAGCCCGTATCTACGGCAAGTTCTTTTCCATCACCCGCCCCGCCGCCACCATGATCGTCGTCGGTGCTCTTCTGAACCCGACTTGGCGCGTGGAAATCGAAGCCGACGCCCATATCCCCGACTAAGCTCGTCCCGCGCGGCCTCCATCCGCACCATCGGCAACTCTCCCCCACTGCTATCCTTGAACACTGTGGCCGACCTCACCTTCTCCCAACCAGCACGCCGCAACTATCTCCTCCCCATCCTCATCGCTCTGGCCGTCTTGGCCGTAGCCGTCTTCCTTGTGCTCCGCCTCACCCCGCACACCACCGCCGACATCGCGGTCACTCACACCGCCGTCTATCCCTCACACATCATCTTCAAATCCAACTCCATCGTCCTCAACAGCGACCAGGCCCAGGACGACATCTACATCTTCGTCAGCCTCCACATTGCCAACCACCTCCGCCTCCCGCTTTTTCTCAAGGACTTCAACGCCGTCCTCACCCCGGCAGCCGACACCGGCGTCCAACCCCTCACCACCAGCGCCGTCGAAAAGCCCGACCTAGCCACCCTCTACACCACCTTCCCTAACCTCCGGAAGCTCGCCGACTCCCAGACCGCCCCACCCCTCTATCGCGATACAAAAATCGACCCGGGCCAGACCGTCGAGGGCTACGTCGTCCTCCACTTGCCCGGCACACAGCCCCTGTGGGATAACCGCTCTGACGCTAACCTTTCCGTCGACCTCTACCACCAGCCATCCCTCACCGTCGCCATCCCGAAACAGCAGGCCGGACCCGCTGCACAGAAGATCCAACCCTGACCTGTCCCGTTCCCCGAGAACGTTATGACCCGCCGTCGTTTCATCGCCGACATCTGGACCGCCACCACCGCCACCCTCACCGGCGACCAGGCCGCCCACCTCGCCCGCGTCCTCCGCGCCGAGCCCGGACAGATCTACGACATCGTCGCAGGCGGCTTCCTGCACCGCGCCGAGGTCACGACTGTCTCGAGCTCTCCTGAGGTTGTCCACTTCAAACTCCACGAAGAGCTCGAGTCCGACACCGCCCTCCCCCTCCATCTCCTCATCGCCATCTTCAAGTTCGACCACCTCGAATGGGCCATCGAAAAAGCCACCGAACTCGGCGTCGCGAAGATCACCCCCATCCTCGCCCGCCGCACCGAGAAACACCTCTCGCTGGCAGCCGGCAAACGGGTTGAACGCTGGCGGCGCATCGCCCTCGAAGCCTCCAAGCAATCCCGTCGATCCAACATCCCGCAGATCGCCGATCCCACCGCCCTCAAACCAGCCCTCGCCGCCGAGCAAAACCCCACCCGCATTCTCCTCAGCGAGCTCGAACAGTCCACGCCCCTCGCCGCCGCCCTTGAGCAGGCAGGCTCTCCCGACACCGCCCTCGCCATCGGCCCCGAAGGCGGCTGGACCCCCGAAGAGATGCACCTCTTCCACGAACACGCCTGGCTCCCCGTCACCCTCGGCCCCCGCATCCTCCGCGCGGAAACCGCCGCCATCGCCGCAATCGCTATCGCCTCCAGCAAATTAGGCTAGTCGCCGCGCCCCCACCCTTCTCCCTTCCACTCGAGCGCATTGAGGAACCTGCTTCTCGCCCTGGGCCTTTTATCTGTCATCCTGAGCTCAGCGAACGGACCCGCTTCTCCCCTAGACGATTACCCACTACCAAGCTCCCGCTTAGCCTCCTGGGGACAGCAAAGGCTCGGACCAGGTCCGAGCCTCGCCTTTCCCACGCCAACCCTAGCTGAAGATCTCCTTCACCTTCTCAAACAGACCCCGGGAGTGCGGCACATTCTCAACCGTCATCGTCTCAGCGAGCTGCCGCATCAGCTCCTTCTGCTGCTTCGTCATCTTGCTCGGCGTCTCTACCCGCACCTCGACGATCAGGTCGCCCTTCCCTCGCTCATTCAGGTGCGGCACACCCTTCGCCCGCAGCTTGAACTCCCGCCCACTCTGCGTCCCCTCCGGTATCTTGATCGACTCCATCCCCTCCAGCGTCTGGATCTCGACCTCCGTCCCCAGTGAAGCCTGCGGAAAGCTGATCGGCAGCACACAGTGCAGATCGTCCCCGTCGCGCTCAAAGAACTTGTGCGCCTTTACGTTCAGCACCACATACAGGTCGCCCGCCGGTCCTCCGAACTTGCCGGCCTCCCCCTCGCCCCCGTACCGTATGCGCGTGTCCTGCTCCACACCCGCCGGCACCTTCACCTTGATCATGTGCTCCGCCTGCACCCGCGTCTCTCCCCGGCAAACCGCGCACGGGTCGACGATCAGAGTGCCCGTCCCCTGGCATACGGAACACGTCCGCGCCACCGAGAAGAAGCCCTGCTGGAACCTCTGCTGTCCGCGCCCGCCGCATTGCGTGCAGGTTATCGGTGCCTTGCCCCGGGCCGCGCCCGTTCCTTTGCACTCGCCGCATACGTCAAGCCGCCGGACCGTGATCTCCTTCTCTTTCCCGAAGACCGCCTCCTCAAATTCGAGCGTCAGGTCGTACCGCACATCGCGCCCACGCTGGACCCTGGATGCTCGCCGGCTACCACCCGCGCCATTAAACATCTCGCCAAAAATGTCGCCGAAGATGTCCCCGATATCCTGCGCGTTCCCGCCGAAGCCGCCGCCCCCGAAGGGTCCGCCCGCACCCGCTCCGCCGCCATTCGTAAACGCCGCATGCCCATACCGGTCGTACGCCGCCCTCTTCTCCGGGTCGCTCAGCACCTGGTACGCCTCGCTGCACGCCTTGAACTGCTCCTCAGCCTCAGCATTGTTCGGGTTCCGATCCGGATGATGCTGCATCGCCAGCTTGCGGTAAGCCGTCTTCAGCTCCGCATCGCTCGCATCTCGAGAAACACTCAGCAGCTCGTAGTAATCGATCTTGGTCACGTTTGCCGTCGCACTCATCTCTTAGTCTCTACTCCGAAATTCTTCCAAGGCCGTCTTCCTTGGCACTTCTTTCTTGGGACCTTCTTTCTTCCATTCCGAGCGAAGCGACGAACCTGCTTCTCCGCCGTTGCCCTGGCGTTCGCTTTCGCTTCGAAATATCAGACGCCCTCACCGTTACTCGCTCACCTGATGCGGATTGCTCGCGATCCGCACCAGCGCAGGCCGCAGCAACTTCTCGCGGATCTTGTACCCGCGCCGAATCTCCTCCAGCACCTGGTGGTCTGGAAACTCCCTGGTTTCAATGCTGCCCAGCGCCTCGTGAACTCGCGGGTCAAACTGCGCCCCCAGCGTCTCTACCGCCTGAACATTCAAGCCCTTCAGCGCGTCCTCCATCTGCTTCACAATCATCTCGACGCCGGACTTCAACTGCTCCGCCGACCCCTCCGCTTTCAGCGCCAGGTGAAAGTTATCAATCACACTGAGAAATGGCTCAACCGTCGCCGACACCGTATAGTCGCGCGTATCCTGCCGCTCCTTCACCTCCCTCTTCCGGGCATTGTCGAACTCCGCCTGCAGCCGCGCCAGCCTGTCCCGCAACTGATCGCGCTCTCCCCTCACCTGCTCCAGTTCCAAGGAAGCCGCGTCCGGGTTAGTCACCGCCGGATCTTCGCGCTCCGTTGCTCCCGCAACCACCTCCGGCTCCTCAAGATCCACCAGCCCGCCTCTCTGTTCCGTCATCTCGTCCTGCATCTCTGCCTCACTCCTCATCGGTTCACTCGCACTTCTATTGTTGCCCATCCGCGCCCATCGCGCGACCTTCTCCCACTGCGTCTCCATCCGTCCCCCATCCTCAATCTCGAGCAGATTCGAAAGCGATCCAGCTCCCGCAGAAGGCCATAGAGATCCGCATGCACTGCCCGCCTTATTGGATGTCTTTGCTCTACCTCAAGACACATACAACCGATCCCACAGCATTCTGTCTGCGGTGATCTTCACCCGATCGGATGCAGCATCCGGTCAAAAGCGCCCGCGATGTAACTCACCGCATTCATCGTCCTCTCATAATCGATCCGCTTGGTCCCAATCACTCCAACCGTTCCCATCTGCTCCCCCCCAACTCGCGCGGGCGCCGCAATCAGCACCAGCCCCGCCATCTCCGGAGCCTGCTCCTCAAGGTCGAACACCACCCGTACACTCTGCTGCTTCGCATCGATATACGCATTCAGCAGCTCCACCAGCCGCTGCTTCGCCTCAAGCGCCGCCAGTACCTCCCGCAGCCGGTCCCGGTCCGCCTCGCTCGCCACTCCCATCACCAGATTTCCCACCCCACCCACATAAACCGTCTGGGACCTTATCTCCGCAACCGGAACCGCTCCCGCCCACAACTGCTTCACCGCCATCAGCATCCGCTGGTAATCGTTCCGCTCCTGTTCCATCCTCCGCGCGATCTCCGCCCGCACCCGCTCCAGACTCCATCCACGAAAGCTCTCGTTGAGAAAAACCGCCGCCGCTTCCAGCTCCCCCAGCCCAAAGTCCCGGTCGACCGCCAGCACCCGGTCCCGCACCATCCCGCTCTTCGTCACTACGACTGCCAGGATCCGAGCCGGAGCCAGCCGCGAAAAGTGCACATGCTCCAGCAGATCACCATCCGCCACCGTCGTAATCGCCACACCCACACCACTCGAAAGCGTGGCTAAAACGTGGCTCGTTCGCTCCAGCAGCGCCTCCGTTCCCGCAACACCCGCAAACCGCGAATCAATCTCACGCCGAGATCGCGCCGTAAGTCGTTCCCCTGCAGCCCTTTTGCCACCACTCAACTCATCCACGTACATCCGGAACGCCCGCGCCGTCGGCACCCGTCCCGCCGACGTATGTGGCTGCTCCAGCAATCCCGCATCCGCTAGCGCCGCCATCTCATGGCGCACCGTCGCCGAACTCAGGCCCGCTCCATCGCTGCCCAGGCGCGCTATGGTTCCCGATCCAACCGGCTCCCCAGTCTCGACATAGCTCTCGATAATGGCGGCAAGAATGGCCCGCTGCCGTGCCGTAACACGCTCCGCATCCGCCATCAAACCTGCCTCCGCCAAATCACCTGCTCCGATCTCAGTAACTCTCACTCACTTATTCTACCGAACTCGTCAACCCCCTACTCAATCTCCAGCACCCCTCCACCCTGCGCCGCCACCCGCTCCGCCGCAACCACCACCTTCCGCGCCACCGCGTAAAAGCCCTCGGCCGAGTCGCTCTCCGGCCCCGCCAGCGCCACCGGCATCCCCCGGTCACCACCCTTCCGGATCGCCGGATCCAACTCCAGCGTCCCCAGAAACTCCACGCCAAATTGCGCCGCCGTCCGCTCTGCCCCACCCTTCGAAAAGATGTCGATCTCCTCTCCACAGTGCGGGCAGCGGAACGTGCTCATGTTCTCCACGATCCCCAGCACCTCCACCCGCACCTGGTGAAACATCTCAAGCGCCTTCCGCGCATCCTCAAGCGCTACATCGCTCGGCGTCGAGACCACCACAGCTCCCGTTAATGGCACCGTCTGTACCAGCGAGATCACCACGTCGCCCGTCCCCGGCGGCAGATCCACAATCAGGAAGTCCAGCTCTCCCCACTCCACCTGCATCAGGAACTGCCGGATGATCTGGTGCAGCATCGGCCCCCTCATCACCATCGGCTTGTCCCCCGGCGAGATCAGACCCACCGAGATGAACTTCACCCCATGCGAAAGAATCGGTTCAATCCGGTTCTCCCCCACCACGTTCGGCTGTCGGCTCACACCCATCATCGTCGGCACATTCGGGCCATAGATGTCTGCATCGATCAGCCCCACCTTGTGCCCCAGCTTCGCCAGCGCCACCGACAGATTTACCGCCACCGTGGTCTTACCCACCCCGCCCTTGCCGCTGCCCACCGCAATCACATACTGCACACCCGGCAGAGGCTGCGGCCCCTGCGGAACTCCTGCTCCCTGATGTCCCATCACACTCCCTCGCGATCAGCTCAACCGCACTTGCCGTTCTGCCACTTTCTGCTATACCGCTCATGATTCGGGCCTGGTTCAGCCCTGGCTTCTCTTCCCGTCATCCCGCAAGGAACCTGCCTTCTCCATCCCCCTGTTCCCTGTTCCCTGTTCCCTGTTCCCTGTTCCCTGTTCCCTGTTCCCTGAAGACCTAAACATGCCATCCGTCCCCTAGCGCCGCCCGCATCGCCTTCTTCCTCTGCGTCTCTCCCGCCCGCATCTCGCGCCGCCGACCCGCATCCTCATACCGCCGCCTCTGGTGCTCCGTCTCCGGAATCACCTGCGGCACCACAATCCCCATTCCTTCCCGATCCACCGCCACAAACGTCAGGTACGCCGACGACACATGCCGCATCTTCTGCGCTCGTATATCCTCCACCATCACCCGCACCCCAATCTCCATGGATGTTCGAAAGGCCCGATTCACACTCGCCTTCAAGATCAGCAGCTCTCCCAGCTTCACCGGAGCAACAAAATCCAGGTGATCCATGCTCGCCGTCACCGTAAACGCCCGCGCATGACGGCTCGCCGCCATCGCTCCAACCAGGTCGATGTACTGCATCAGCCGCCCACCAAACAGATTCCCAATCGCATTGGTATCCGCCGGCAGCACAATCTCGCTCCGCTCCGACTGCGACTCCACCACCCTCCGCGTCAACGCCTCTTCACTCATATCTCAAGTGTAATTCGCCGCCGCTTGCAACCTCCGCGCGCCACGCGCACCATCAAATCCATGGACAAGATCGCCGCCCTCTCCGAGATCCTCAAACAGAACCCCACCGACGCTTTCACCCGCTACGGCCTCGCCATGGCCCACGCCGCCGGAGGCCACACCGATCAGGCACTCGCCGAGTACGACACCATCCTCCAGCACACACCCGACTACGTACCCGCCTACCAGATGTCCGCGCAGCTCCTGCTTAAACTCTCCCGCACAGACGAAGCCCGCGCCCGCCTCCACGCCGGTCTCAGCGCCGCCGCGCATACCGGCAATGCCCATGCCCAATCCGAGCTGCAAGCCATGCTCGACGATCTCGGCGGGTAAACCCGCTCAAACAACCGACTCATCTCGAAAGCATCGCCGGGCTGGCAGCATTCGGCTGCGCTCCCGCACTCTCCGCCACCGCCGTAAACCGCGTCGTCGGAAAGGCATCGGGATAATGGTCACGAATCCACGCCGTCATCCTCTCGCGCACCACGCATCGCAGATCAAAGTTCTCGCTCGCATTGCGCGAACTCACCAGGCATCGCAGCTCCATGCTCCGCTCCGTCAGATTCGTCACCTGCAACCCGCATACCTGCCCGTTCCACAGCGGCGACGGATGCACGATCGCGTCCAGCTGCGACCGCAGCTCCTCCACCGGAATCGAGTAGTCCACATAAAGAAAAGCCATCCCCATGATGTCCGAACTGTCTCTCGTCCAGTTCTGAAACGAGTTCTCGATGAAATAGCTCAGCGGCACAATCAGCCGGCGCAGATCCCAGATTCGCACCACCACATACGCCGTCGTGATCTCCTCAATCCGCCCCCACTCCCCCTGCACCACCACTACATCGTCGATTCGGATCGGCTCCGTCAACGCAATCTGCAAGCCAGCCAGCACATTGGACGCCGTAGACTTCGCCGCGGTCGCCAGGATCAACGAAGCCACGCCCGCCGAAGCCAGCAAACCCGATCCATAATGCCAGATACGAGGATCGTTAAACGTCCACAGCAGCGCCCCGATCGTAATAACGACCACCAGCGTGATCGCCATGCGCCGAAATAGCTGAAACTGCGTTTGCACCCGACGCGCCCGGATGGTGTTGTCAACCGAAAGGTCATACTTCCGCAGCAGTACCGTCTGAGCGACATAGATGCAGCCCACCGCGAACCACCCCAGCGCCGCCACGATCGCCATCACCAGGCCCTGGCGCGCAACCTCCTCAATCCCGCCAGAGACTCCCGGCACAAACGGCAGCGCCACCAGCACACACGTCAACACAAAGATCGTTCGTGCGGGCCGCCCCAGGTGCTGCAAACCCAATCCCAGCCCCAGTGCAGCCGCCTCCTTCCTCTTCAACAGCCGAAACAGCACGTAGTGAACCGTATTGGCAAACACCAGCGCGCTGCAGAACAGAAAGATCACGAAAAACCATCCGTGCCGCAGGTGAATTCAGCCATCGCTATCCCCCTTCTCCACCAGCTCTCAACCCCAGCGCCTTCGCGAACACCCCTACAATACCAATCTCAGTAAACCAGACAAGGGGGCCGCAAACCTTCCACGCCACGCACGTCTCCTCTGCACTGAACCCCCGGCCCGTCACCCGACCTCTATACTTTGATCATGGCGACCTTAAACTTCCCCGCTACCCTCGGCGCACTCCGCAACAGTGAATACACCCCCCAGCGCGTCGCCCGCAGCGTCAAGGATGAGCTCCGCGACAACCTCATTGCTCGTCTGCGCGTCAACGGTACCTCTGGAGAATCGCTCTTCCCCGGAATCGTCGGCTACGACGACACCGTCATCCCGCAGATCGTCAACGCCGTCCTCTCCCGCCACAACTTCATCCTTCTCGGCCTCCGCGGCCAGGCCAAGTCCCGCATCCTGCGCGCCCTCACCACCCTTCTAGACCCCCACTGCCCTTACGTCGCCGGATCCGAGCTCCGCGACAATCCCTACGCCCCGCTCAGCCGCTACTCCCGCGACCTCATCGCCAAGATGGGCGACGCCACCCCCATCGCCTGGCTCTCCCCCGACGATCGCTATGTCGAGAAGCTAGCTACCCCAGACGTCACCGTGGCCGACCTCGTCGGCGACGTAGACCCCATCAAAGCCGCGCGCTCCGGCCAGGAGCTCGGCTCCGAACTCACCATGCACTACGGCCTCCTGCCCCGCGCCAATCGCGGCATCTTCGCCATCAACGAGCTCCCCGATCTCGCCGGCAAGATCCAGGTCGCACTCTTCAACATCATGCAGGAGGGCGACATCCAGATTAAGGGCTACCCCATCCGCCTCCCCCTCGACGTAGCCATCGTCTTCTCCGCCAATCCCGAGGACTACACTGCCCGCGGAAAAATCGTCACCCCGCTTAAAGACCGCATCGGCTCCGAGATCCGCACCCACTATCCGGAATCCATCGACGAGGCCATCGCCATCACCGAGCAGGAGGCTTGGACCGCGCGCACCTACGCCGCCGATAACCAAACCATTCAGCAGATCGAGATTCCTCACTACATCCGCCAGATCGTCGAGCAGGTCGCCTTTGCCGCCCGCGAAGATAAAAAGGTCGATAAGCGCTCCGGAGTCTCCCAGCGCCTCCCCATCTCCACCATGGAGCTCGTCGTTTCGAACGCCGAACGCCGCGCTCTCCTTCATGGCGAATCCACCGTCGTCCCTCGAGTCGGCGACATCTACGCCGCACTCCCTGGCATCACCGGCAAGATTGAGCTCGAGTACGAGGGCGAGATGCGCGGAGCCGATACCGTCATCCGCGAGATCATCCGCGCCAGCGTCGCCGGCATCTTCGACGGGTACTTCGCCGCCACTAACACCCAGCAAATAGAGCAATGGTTCAACCTCGGCGGTTCCGTCCAGCTCAACGACGCCCAGCCCGCCGCCGCCTCGCTCGCCGAACTCCAGCAGATCCAGGGCCTCTTCGAAAAACTCTCCCCGTTACAAATCAACTCCAAGTCAGCTCCCGAGACCGCCGTCTCCGCCGCCGAATTCCTCCTCGAAGGCATGTACGCCCACAAACGCATCTCCCGCTCCGAGGAGCGCAGCTTCTCCGCCGCCGAAAAGAAGTCCCGCAACGATCAAGCCGCGCAGTACGCCGAACGCCTGCGCGAACGCGAGTCCGAACGCGAAGACCTCACCGCCAAATCCCGCACCCGCCGCGGCTTCAACTAGACCGCCGACGCCCTGTCGGCCCACCTCTGTCATAAGGGTGAGATATGCCCGAGCTCCCTGACATTGCCGCATATCTCACCGCGCTCGAGCCGCGCGTCGTCGGCCAGACCCTCGATCACCTTCGCATCGCCAGCCCGCTGCTCCTCCGCACCGCGCTCCCGCCGATCGCCTCCATCGAAGGCAGGCAGGTCCTCTCCCTTCGCCGCATCGGCAAACGCATCGTCTTCGTCTTCGATGGTGAACTCTTCCTGGTCCTCCACCTCATGATCGCCGGCCGCCTTCACTGGCGAGCCGTCGGCGCCAAACTCGGCGGCCGCAACAACCTCGCCGCCTTCGACTTCCCCCACGGATCGCTCGTCCTCACCGAAGCCGGCGCCAAACGCCGCGCCTCCCTCCACCTCGTGCAGGGAGAAGCAGCCCTCACCCAGCTCGACCCCGGCGGCCTCGACGTCCTCTCCCTCAGCTTCGAAGCCCCCGTACTCTCGACGAACTCGAAGCGATCAAACGAAAGTGATCTGCTGCCCATGCATCGGCTTTCGCGCATGGACGTCTAAACTGGAACGAGGCTCCTCTATGAAACGCATCCGCTATACCAAGTTCACCGGCGACCTCGCCTCCTCCTTCGGCCTCGAAGACCTCATGCAGGCCCTCTCCGACTTTCTCCTCGACTCCGACTTCCAGGACCCCATGTCCCGCTTCCAGCAGTTCGACGGCGAGCAAACCATGGAAAACCTCCGTGAAGCCATCAAGCAGGCCCTCCAGTCTGGCGAGCTCTTCGACGAGGAGGCCCAGGAAAAGTTTGAAGCCCTCTCCGAAGACCAGGTCGAAGAGCTCATCGACCAGATCATCCAGAAGATGCAGGAGCAGAACTTCATCAACGCCGAAGAGCCCAGCGAGCAAGGTCAGGGCCAGGGAAACGGCAACGGTGAAGCCCGCTTCGAGGTCACCGACAAGGCCATGGACTTCCTCGGCTACAAGGCCCTGCGCGAACTCCTCGGGCCGCTCGGCCGGTCGTCCCTCGGCCGCCACGACACCCGACACGAGGCCTCGGGCGTCGAAACCAACGGGTCATCGAAGCAATACGAATTCGGTGACACCCTCAATCTCGACATCACCGCCACCCTCTCCTCCGTCTTCGCCCGCGAAGGCCTCAGCGTCACCTCCGGCGAAAACGGCACGCTCGACCTCGAGTACTCCGACCTCCACGTCCATCAGGCCGACTACCAGAGCTCCTGCGCCACCGTCGTCCTGCTCGACTGCTCGCACTCCATGATTCTCTACGGCGAAGATCGCTTCACCCCCGCCAAGCGCGTCGCTATGGCCCTCGCCCACCTCATCCGCACCCAGTTCCCCGGCGACACCCTCAACCTCGTCCTCTTCCACGACACCGCCGAAGAGATCCCCATCGGCCAGCTCCCCCGCGTCAAGGTCGGCCCGCACTACACCAACACCCGCGAAGGCCTGCGTGTCGCCCAGCGTATCCTCGCCCGCCAGACCAAGGACATGAAGCAGATCGTCATGATCACCGACGGCAAGCCCTCCGCCCTCACCCTCCCCGACGGTCGCATCTACAAAAACGCCTTCGGCCTGGACCCCCTCGTCATCTCCGAAACCCTCGAAGAGGTCGCCCGCTGCAAGCGCTCCAACATCATGATCAACACCTTCATGCTCGCCGAAGACTTCGCCCTCATGCAATTCGTCCAGAAGGTCTCCGCCATGTGCCGAGGCAAGGCCTACTTCACCAGCCCCGATCGTCTCGGCTCCTACCTGCTGATGGACTTTATGAGCCGCCGCTCCAAAGCCATCCACTAGGGTAGTTGACCTTCCGTCCACCTCGTCACGGGACGAACCAGCACTTCGGGACGTTCTGCCTGAACCAGAATGACACCGTTATTCTGTCTGCCGGAGGGCAGATTCTAAGGCACCTTCCAGGGTGGGGTACACGAACTCGTAGCCCAGCTCCTGAGTTCTTGCGGGCAGCACCTTCTGGCCTTCGGTGACGATAGTGGCGCCCTCGCCGAAGGCCAGCCGAATCGCGAACGCCGGCGTCGGCAGGATCGCCGGACGGTTGAGCGCACGTCCCAGAGCTTTGGCGAAGACGGCGTTCCGGACCGGCTGAGGAGCGGTGCTGTTGATGATGCCCGAGGCTCCATCGATGGCGGCAGTAAAGAGGCCGACCTGGTCGGCAATGTGGATCCACGAAATCCACTGCCGGCCCGAAGCGATAGGTCCCCCCAGACCCAGTTTGTACAGAGGCAGCAGCGCTTTGAGGGTTCCCCCATCCGCCCCCAGAACAATGCCGATCCGCAAAATCGCAAGCCGCATCCCCAGGCTGCGAGCGCGCTCCGCCTCATGCTCAAGCGCAACACACACCTCGGCAAGAAAGTCGGCGCCCGGACCGTCCTCTTCCGTAAAGGTCGCGGTCTCGGACGTCCCGTAGTATCCGATCGCGGAGGACACGACATAGGCCTTCGGTCGCGTGGCCTCAGGCAGTTTCTCAAGCTCCGCCATCAGCTCCCGTGTCCGGTCGACGCGGGAGCTGCGAATCTCGGCCTTGTGCGCCGTGGTCCAGCGCCGCGCCACCTCGGCCCCAGCCAGATTAACAACCGCATCTGAGCCTGCGCAGAGCTGTGCTGCCGCGGGCGCGGTGCCGGCGCGAAGGCTGCCGGTGACGACCGTATCGCCCCGCCCCCGAAGGTGCGCCGCGAGGTGTCGGCCGATGAAGCCCGAGCCTCCAAGAAGGGTGATCTGCATCCTGCGAGCGTAGCACCTTGCCCGCAGTGGTTTGGCTGCTCCGCTCTATGCAGCGGAACACTCCGCAAGCCGCTTCCTTCAACCGGTACACCCGCACATAATCGAAGCTCATCGCGAACCCCGGCGCATCAAACGCCGCAATCCCGATCTGAGCTCACGGCCCAAGCTGGCGCCGCCACGTCTCCCACGCGACCAGCCAAACCCATCCATGCGTGTACGCCGTGTACCTCTTACCCGCGTCCTCAGCAAAGGTAAGCCGTTCCCTTTTACTTAGCTAAGCAGCCCCCCTCATCCAGCCAGGGAACCCTTTCCTTCGCTCCGAGCGTCTATACCCTCGAATCTCGCGGCAGTCCCGCTGCCGATCTACCGGAGCCCCATGACACCTCAAGAACAGACCATGATCCAAGGCCTCATCGACAGAGTCCAGCAAACCAGGCTTCCCGAAAAGGACTCCGACGCCGAAAATCTCATCCAGGGGAGCCTCGGCCGTAACCCCGACTCTCTCTACATCCTCGCCCAAACCGTTCTCGTTCAGAAATACGCCCTCGAACAGGCGCAAAAGCAGCTCGCCGACCTCAAATCGCAGCTCGATCAGACTCATCAGACCCAGAGCCAGCCGCGCCACTCCACCAGCTTCCTTGGAAGTCTGCTCGGACTCGGCGATTCACCCCCTCCGCCGCCGCTGCCGACGTCTTCCGGACAGGGTAACCCCGGCTCCGGCCCTCAATACGCCCCCGTACAAAACTACCCGTCGCAGCCCGGATACGCCCAGGGCGCTCCCCAATACGCGCCCTCCGCTGCCGCACCGGCCGGCGGCGGGTTTCTCCGGAGCGCCCTCCAGACTGCCACGGGCGTAGCCGCCGGTGCTCTCGCCTTCCAGGGTATCGAGTCGCTCATGCACGGCTTCGGCGGAGGCGGGGGAGGCTTCGGCGGTCAGCAAGGCTTCGGCGGCTTTGGCGGTGGCGGCGGACCCCGCGAAGAGGTCACCAACAACTACTACGGCGATACCGGCCGCGACTCCGCCGATGGTGGTGGACTCTCAAATGACATCGAAGATCGCCGCAACGACGGGGGAGACCAGTTCGCCGGGGACAACAACGTGTCCGACGACACCGGCAACGACTACGCTGCCAGCGACGACAACTCGGGCGGTGACAGTCTCTTCGATTCAGGCAGCGACAGCTCCTTCGATTCCGGCGGCGACTCCGGTGGTGGCGACGACAGCAGCTTCTCCTAACGCTCTGCAACTCGCAGCGCGGCTGGGCCCGGTCTCATAGTGTCGCCTCGTAAAATGAGGCGACACCATGAAGCCTCAACTCAAGTTCGAGATCAAGCCCCACCTCAGTCCGAAGTCTAGCCGCGTCCTCGTACCAGCCTTCCTAGCCCTCGCCATCGCCTTCGTCTCAGCGAATGCCTGGTTCGCGTTTCGCTCCGTGCAGCGACTGCTCAGCGCCGAGCACTCCGTCGAACACACCTGGCAGGTGATCAACCAGGTCGAGCGCATCCTGAGCTCCGCCGTCGACGCCGAAACCGGCAATCGCGGCTTCCTCCTCACCGGCGATGAGTCCTACCTTGACCCGCTCAACAACGCCGTCCGGGAGCTTCCCCAGGAGCTCGATCGCTTCGCCGCCCTCACCTCCGACAATCCCGTCCAGCAGACCCGCCTCTCTACTCTGCGATCCATCCTCGGGCAGCGTCTCGCCCTTCTCCATCAGGACATCGGGGCCCGCCGCTCCGGCTCCATCACCGGCCCCCAGAGCCTTCTCCATACCGGCACCGGAAAGGCGTACATGGATAGCGTGCGCCACATCGCCGATGATATGGAGGCGGAAGAACGCCGTCTGCTCGGTATCCGAAGCTCCGAGGCGCAGTCCAGCAGCCGCCGCGCCCGCTTCGCCGTTGCCCTCGCCAGCACGCTCGATCTCGTTCTGATCATCCTCCTCTTCCGTCACTTCGCCCGCGAACGAAACCTTCGCATCGCCACCGAAGTCGCCGCCGAGAAGCTCGCCATCTCGCATCGGCAGATCGAGATCAACGCCGCCGAGATCCTTACGCTCAACGCCTCGCTGGAAGAGCGCGTGCGCCAACGCACCGCCGATCTCGAGACCACCAATCGCGAACTCGAAGCCTTCAGCTACTCCGTCTCCCACGACCTGCGCGCCCCCCTCCGAACCATCGACGGCTTCTCCCTCGCCCTGGAGGAGGACTTCGCCGACGCCGTCGACAGCGTCGGCCGCGACTACATCGGGCGCATTCGCGGAGGTGTGCAGCGCATGGGCCAGCTCATCGACGCCCTCCTCCAACTCTCCCGCATCACCCGCGCCGAGATCACACGCGAAGACTTCGACCTCAGCGAACTCGTCCGCTCGGTCGCCGACAACCTCCGCCAGGAAAACTCAGGCAGCGATCTCACCTTCAACATCGAGCCCGGTCTCGAGGCCAACGCCGATCCCAAACTCCTCCGCGTCGCCCTCGAGAACCTGATGGGAAACGCCGTCAAATTCTCCTCGAAAAAGCCCGATACCGTCGTCGACTTCGGCTGGGATCAGGCGCAACAGGCCTGGTTCGTCTGCGACCATGGCGCTGGCTTCGATATGTTTTACTCCGAAAAACTCTTCAACGCCTTCAACCGCCTGCACGGCGACAAAGATTTCAAAGGTTCGGGAATCGGTCTCGCCACAGTCGCCCGCGTCATCCGCCGCCACCACGGTCGCATCTGGGCGGACAGTACCGTCGATCATGGCGCGACGTTTTGGTTTACGTTACGATAAGGGCCATGGCAAAAGCAGGACGTCTCATCCTCCTTGTAGAGGACGACCCGGACCATGAGCTCCTCACGATTCGGGCTCTGAAGAAATCCAACATCGTCAACGACGTCCGCGTCGCACGCGATGGCGAAGAGGCCATAAATCTACTCTTCGGCGAGGATCCCGTCCGTCCTCAGGTCATCCTGCTCGATCTCAAACTCCCCAAAGTCGATGGCCTCGAAGTGCTGCGCCGGATCCGCGAAAACGACTCCACCCGCATGCTCCCCGTCGTCGTTCTCACCTCGTCCGATGAGGAGCGCGACCTGGTCCGCAGCTACCAGATCGGGGTAAACAGCTACATCCGCAAACCGGTCAACTTCGATGACTTCGCGGAAGCCACTCGGCAGCTCGGAACGTATTGGCTGGTGCTTAACGAATGCCCGCCGAAGAATTAGCTCCGCACTCTCTTCGCATTCTCCTCGTCGAAGATAATCCCGACGACGCGTTCCTCCTCGAGCGTCACCTCCGTCGTCATGGTTTTGCGCCCGTCATCACTCGCGTCGAGACCGCCGACGAGATGACCTCCGCGCTCGTGGCCTCGGATCTTCCAAATGTCGTCCTCGCCGACTACAACCTTCCCAATTTCAGCGGCCCCGCCGCCCTCCAGCTCCTCCACGCGACCGCCCTCGATATCCCTTTCATCATGCTCTCCGGTGCCGTCTCCGAAGAGATGGCCGTCGACTCCATGCGTGCCGGTGCCCACGACTACGTCACGAAACAAAATCTCGCCCGTCTCGTCCCTGCACTCGAACGCGAGCTCAAGGAGGCCTCCGCCCGCCGCAACCGCCTCGTCGCGGAACAGGCCCTCCGCGCCAGCGAGTCTCGCTTCCACCGCCTCGTCGAAGCCATGCCCCTCCGGCCTCACCATCTGCGACGCCACCGGCCGCATCACCTATGCCAACGTCGCCATCGAGCGGCTCCTCGGCTACGCCCCCGGTGAGATCACCTCCGGCCGCGTCATGCTCAGAGCCATCTGCCCCGCCATCGGTGTCATCAACACGGACGAACTCACCGCCGAGCCCTTCGAGGCCGTCTGCAACACCACCTCGGGGCAGACCGTCGACGTCCTCATCGGGGTCGCTGTCCTCAATCCGGAAGAGACCGTCGGACATCGCCAGATCGCCGCCTTCGTCGCCGATCTCACCCTTCAGAAGCAAAGTGAAGAGGTCCTTCGCCGCACCGAAAAACTCGCCGTCGCCGGACGCTTCGCTGCCTCGATCGCCCACGAGATCAACAACCCCCTCGAGGCCATCACCAACTGCCTCTACCTCCTCACCCAGACCGACCTGACCACCGACGGCCGGAACTATCTCGACCTCGCCCAGAAAGAACTCGACCGCGTCGCGCAGATCACCATGCAGACATTGCGCTTCTACCGGCGCTCCACTCGCCCCGCTCTCGCCGACGTCCACGAACTCATTGACACCGTCTTCACCATCTTCGACGCGCGTCTCCGTCGTGCCGATATCGAAGTGGTACGCCAGCTTCGTCCCATACCCGCCGTCTTCGCGCACGATGGTGAGATCCGCCAGGTCCTCGCCAACCTCGTGGGTAACGCCATCGATGCCCTTCCCAACGGCGGTCACATCCATCTCCGGACCACCCCCACAACCCACTCCGGCCGGCCCGGCGTCACCGTCACCATCGCCGACACCGGCACCGGCATGGACGCGCCCACGCTCAAACGCATCTTCGAGCCCTTCTTCTCCACCAAAGGCATCACCGGCACAGGTCTCGGCCTCTGGATCTCCCAGGAGATCCTCGGTCGCCACAACGGACATATGCAGGTAAGAAGCCGCCTCCATAACGACGGCGACCCCGGCGGCACCGTCTTCCGCGTCTTCCTTCCCACCGAAGGCGATCCCTCGCCCCCGACGCAGCTTCCGCATCTAAAAGCGGATGAGCAAAGCCGCTAATCTCGCCACCCAGCAAAGCTTCGGAAAAGCCGTCAACTCCAACAACCTCGCGGAGATCAGAAACCTCGTCGCCGAGGACTGCGTCGACCACGATCCCGCCCCCGGGCAGGTCAAAGGCCCGCACGGATACATCGCCCTCTTCCAACACATGATCGCCGCCTTCCCCGACTTCGCCGTAGACGTCGAGCATATGGTCGCCGATGACGACAACGTCGCCTTCGCCTACACCCTCACCGGCACCCATCGCGGAGAGTTCTTCGGCGTCCCCCCAACCGGTCGCAAGATCCGCGCCCGCGGCCTCCAGATCTCCCGCTTCAACTCCGACTCCAAGATGATCGAGCGCTGGGGCAGCTCGGATCAACTCGGCATCCTTCAGCAACTCGGCGTCGCCTGACCGTTACATCGGCGTAGCGTACGCATGAGGCGTTCGGCTGAAAGCGAACGCCTCGCACCTCCCGTAGCCACTTCTCTTCGAATCTTACAATCTTTGAATTGGAGCGCTATCGATCGCAAGCACACGCCCGAGTCCGGCCGCCTGAGCAAACAGGATGACATGTCGCCCGCCCGCCATCTTGTCCTGTCTCCCAAGAGGCAACCGCACCGTTGCACCCGCCGAACTCCGTACCTCTCCCACCCGAGTCATGCTCCGCGCTACCGAAACATGCGACAGCGTTCGCCCGGAGTTCTCCCCACGCGCAACCTGCGATGTCCTCATGTCGTCCGTTACCACCGCAAACAACTCCGCTCCGCCTCCCGCCGCATCTCCGGTCGTCGAGTACGTCACCAGCAACAAGTCCCCCGAAACCTTCGCCGACACAATGTGCACAGCTATCGGCGACGCGTGATCCGTCTCCTTCACCGCAGCCAGAACCGCTCCCCGATCGCTCCCCAGCACCTCGTGCTCCCCGTTCACCACCACCTGCGGCGTGTACGCACTGTCAAGGCGAAAGTGCGATCGATACCCGTCCTGCCTCGCCGTATACACGTCTGACGAAAATGGGTCGGCCCACCCCAATCTGTTCCAGTACGTGACATGTTCGCTGATCCCCACCACCAGCTGCCCCGCCTCAGTACGCTTCCCATCGATCGCCCGCAGCAGAGCGTCCGCCGGAGGACAGCTTGAGCAACCCTCCGACGTAAACAACTCCACCAGCACCGCATGCATCGGCGCACCTGCACCCACCGTTGCTACACCCTCTCCTTTCGCCGGGATGACGCCACTTGCCAACGCAAACGCTAACCCCACATACCCCGCTCTTGCCGCAACACGCATAGGGAAGCCCTCAACCTGACTGCCTATCTGACGCGTCCCGCAACAAACCGATTAATAGATCTCGGCGCCCACCTCTTTTATCCCGACTGAAGCGAAGGAGGACTTCCGGCACGCCCTCCTTCGTTTGGTCATTGTGAGCGAAGCGAACGGACCCGCTTCTCTACAAACACCCAAATACCCACATGCCTAAACTCCATTTCGACTCGGCAGTCAAATTCCCCCGGCCTGTCGCCTCTTCGCCCAAACCAGATATAGCCCCCACGCCGCCACCGTGCAGTTATCCGCTACCCGCCCATCCATAAGCATCTCTTCAAACTCCTCCACCCGCACCCGGTGCACGGTCATGTCGTGCTCCTCCGGATCCCGCTCCACCTCACCCGCCCGCAGCGCCTCCGCCAGAAACACGTGGTGCTCCTGCCGCATCGCCCCATACGCAATCCACAGCCGGCCCAGCCTGGTCATCGTCCCGGCCATCAGCCCGGTCTCCTCCCGCAGCTCCCCCCTCGCCATCTCCTCGGTATCCACCTGCGCCATCTCCCACCCGCCCTGCGGAAGCTCAAAGTACGTCCCCTGCACCGTGTACCGGAACTGACGCACCAGAGTTACAAATTCCCCCTCAGCCGTTCGCTCCAGCGGAATCACGATCGAAGCCGGATCCTTGTCCATCACACCGTAAATCCCGCGCACGCCGTTCGAGCGCTCAATCACGTCCTCACGCACACTCGTCCACGGGTTGCGGTAAACTTCCCGGCTGCTGATCGTCCTTATGCTCTTCTCTCCACTCATCGGGAAGCCGTCTGCTCTCCACCCTCTGTCATCACCGGCAGATCCACATGCGACGGATACTTCGGCGACCCATAGATCGACACCGTCTCCGCCTTGTAAGCCTCCGCCGGAGCCTTCATGATGTTCTCGACATACGTCTGCGGATTGCGGTCATACAGCGGAAACCAGCTCGACTGCACCTCCACCATGATCCTGTGCCCCTTCAGAAAAGTATGGTCCGCCCCATGCAGACTCCACTTGTACTCGTTCACCTCTCCGGCCTTCACCGCCTCCGGGTGCTCGAAGCTCTTGCGGTACCGCCCCCGAAAGATCTCGTCCGCGATCATCAGCTCATACCCCGCCATCGCACCCGGCGCATCGTCTGGATAAACGTCGACCAGCTTCACCACCCAATCCGCATCCGTCCCCGTCGTCGCCGCGAAGAGATCTGCCGCTACATCGCCCGTCACCGTCACATCATGATCCAGAACGCCCGTCGAGAAGTTCGCCACATCCTTGCGCCCGCTCACGAATCTCTGGTCCTCCACCAGCCACGTCCTCCACTTCGAACCCGTCCCGTACGTCGGCTGGATCGGCCGGTTGCGATACGGCACCGGGTCCGCCGGATCGGCCACGTAAGCCGCCGCCGTCGTCTCGTACGCCCCCGCCGGCTCCGTGAAACTCGCCTTCTTCTCCGGCAACAGGTAAAGCTTCTCCGCCTTAACCCCCAACTTCGGCGGCCACGCCGGATACCGCTCCCACCGGTTCTCTCCCGTCCGGAAGCTCGCCGTATCCTTCAGATCGAACCCCGGCCTGCCCTTGAGGTAAAACTCGAAGAACGGGGCCTCTATCGTCTTTCGATACTGGTCGTCTGTCGCCGCACCAAAGTCAAGCGCCCCCAGATGCCGCGTCGTCCCGCCCCATCCCCCGTGGTTCCACGGGCCCAGCACCAGGAACACCTCGTTCTTCGCGTCGTGCGGTTCAAGCGCGGCATACTCCGCCTGCGGCCCCCACATATCCTCCTGGTCCCAGTACCCGCCCACCTCGAGCGTCGGCACCTCCACCTTCGCCAGGTGCGCCTCAACCGCCATATCCTGCCAGAACTTCGTGTACTCCGGCTGCGATAGAAACGCCTTCGCCGTCGACAGATCGCTCATCCCCGCCTGCTTTGCTGCCCCCTCGAAGTTCACGTTCTTCAGGAAAAAGTCGTACGTGTCCTCCTTCGTGTCCACCCGCGCATCCGTCTTCTGCGCCTCCAGCTGCTGCACATAATCAAAGCCGTACGTCTCGCGAAACGCCCCGTTATGAAAAAAGTCGTCGCCCATCCAGATGTTCGTCATCGGAGCCTGGGGACTGATCGCCTTCACCGCCGGATGCGCGTCGATCCCCGCCATGATCGCGAGAAATCCCGGATACGAAACCCCAAACACCCCTACCTTTCCACTGTTGTTCGGCACAGTCTTCAGCAGCCAGTCGATCGTGTCGCGCGTGTCCGTCGTCTCATCCACATCCTTCTTGCCCGTGTGCGCCACTACCGGCCTGTTCATCACAAACTGTCCACCCGACCCATACCTCCCGCGATCGTCCGCAAACACAAAGATGTACCCGCTCACCGCCAGCTCCGGCTTATACCCGTTCACCCGGTCCGACGTGTTCCCGTCCACACCATACGGCGTCCTCTCCATCAGGAACGGCAGCCGCTCCCCACCCTTCTCCGACCCCGCCGGCCGCAAAATCACGGCATGGAGCTTCACGCCGTCGCGCACCGGAATCATCACCTCCTGCCGCGAGTAGTCCCGGAAGTGGTTCAGCTTCGCCGCGTCATCGCTCGCCCGCGTCCACTCCACCACCGTTTCGCTCCCTCCGGCTTGTGCGGCGTGAGCCGTCACCTTCAGCCCCGTCAGGCTTCCGCCGCCATCGCGAACAAAATCGTAGCGATCTCCCGTCGGCGTGACGAAGTGATCCCGTGCCTCCGCCGATAGGGCTACCCTCGCTCGCCGCTCCCCCTCCGCATAGATCTGCCCGCCTTCCCGGTACACCGACAGCAGCACGTCCGGCTCGCTCACTTCCTTGTAGAGCCCAGGCACGCTCGCCACGTCGGCCTCCGGAAGCGTGACCTTCTCCTTCGGCTTGCCCGCATCCTGCGCATATCCGGTCGCGTCGAAAGCCAACGCCACACCCGCCATCACCCACATCAACGACCAGCATGCCTTCAAGAGAAACCCTCGATTTGAATTCGCTTCCTCTAGCAGCCGAAAATCCGCCCGGCATGCAGGCGGATTCTTTGTCTAACGATCGGTCAACACCTTTAGCCAATCGCTACAGGCTCGACCGGTATCGCAGTCGCATCGCACTTCCATCCCTCGCGCCCATGCGTTCCATCACAAAACGGACGCTTCGACGACAGACCGCACCGGCACAGCGAGATCGCCGGCTTACCCGTCAAATCCCACTCCACCCCATTCACATCTACCAACGAAATCGGACCTTCCACCCGGAACGGCCCATTCGGCCGAACCGTTATCTTCACCGCTTGCTCTGCCATAATCCTGAAATCTCCTCCTCCAATAGTCTGAGCCAAGCATAGCAAAGCAAGGTCGGCGCCCGTCCCCTCACACCGCGTCCAGCATCACCTCATCCACATAGCACCACGCCCAGTTCTCACCCGGCTCCACCGACCGCATAATCGGGTGCGTCGACGTTTGGAAGTGCTTCGTCGCATGCTTTCCCGGAGAAGAGTCGCAGCAGCCCACATGCCCGCACTCCAGGCACATCCGCAGATGCACCCACCTCGACCCCTCGCGCAGACAATCCTCACATCCGTCCGCCGATGGCTTCACCTCCCGAATCTCGCCCATATGGGAACACTTCATCGCACCCTCCTTGACCTCGCCCGTAAATCCCAGCACCGACATCCTATGCTCTTCCATCCTTGGCCGGCAGAGCTCCACACCATCGCTATGACCCCGTAGCCGGCCAGAGTCACGCACCCGCTCTACTTCGCCAGGTCGTCGTCCTCCAGCCCGTACTCCTTCAACTTCCGGTACAGCGTCGTCTTCCCGATCCCCAGCAGACGCGCCGCCATCAGCTTGTCCCCGTTCAACTTTCGAATCGTCCGCATGATCGCCTGCTTCTCCATCTCCGCGATCGGCGTCACCGCGCTTACACCGCTGGGCAGCCCCTTCTGCGGCGTCGTCACGCTCGCTTTCGACGCCTCCACATCCCTCTGGTTTCGCTGGAAGTTCTTCAGCTGCGTCGGCAGATTCGCATCGTTCAACTCCTTCCCCGTCGCCAGCGCAATCAGCCGCTCCACCGCGTTCTCAAGCTCCCGAACATTGCCCGGCCACTCATACTCGGCAAATACCTTCAGCGTCTCCTCCGACAACACCAGCGGCTCTCCCCGCTCCCGCTCCAGTCGTTCCAGAAAATACCGCGACAGCAGGGGAATATCCTCCTTGCGCTCCCGCAGCGGCGGAATCCTCAAGCTCACCACATTCAGCCGAAAGTAAAGATCCCTGCGAAAGCTTCCCTGCTCCACCATGGCCGCAACATCGCGATTGGTTCCCGCCAGCACCCTCGCCGAAAATGCCACCTTCGTCGCCGACCCCACCGGCTGCACCTCCCGGTCCTGCAGTGCCCGCAACAGCTTCACCTGCACGTCCAGTGGAAGTTCGGTGATCTCATCCAGAAACAACGTTCCCTCACCCGCACTCACCAGCAGACCCTCGCGCACCCGGTTCGCACTCGTAAACGCGCCCGGCGCATGCCCGAACAGCTCGCTCTCCATCAACCCCGGCGCCAGCGCTCCGCAATCAACCGGAACAAACGGCTTCGCTGCATGCGGTCCGTTCAGGTGGATCGTACGCGCCACCACCTCCTTGCCGCTTCCGCTCTCTCCCAGAATCAGCACCGAATGGGTCGATCCCGCAACCTTCAGGATGATCCTGTGCAGCCTCTCCATCTCGGGCGTCGCGCCAATCAGCTGCGCCGGCGCCCTCATGCGAATCCTCGCGCACTTCCCATCCCCGCCTGCTTCTCCCCTGCCCGGCCTCTCACTCCGGCTCGTACACCCGGGCAGAGACATCCAGCAAACTCGCTCGACGCAGCCTTCCCATCGGGGCCCTCAACCCCACGACCTTCGCCCCTCGCTCTGACATCCCTTCTCAACCTGGCCCACATCTGTAGATAGCTCCCCGTCTCTGGCCCCTCTGTTGTACTGCACCGCAGCACCCGTTTGCTAGCGACTTCTCCCCCAGGGTGCCCTGGGGTGGATACCACCTGCCCACTCCCTCCCCGAGACGCACCTCCGCCCGGCCTGAAAATGCCCCACTCGCTCCGCCCGAATCATGCCATCGGTCCCACTTCACCCCCCCCGCTCGCCCCACCAGGCCCGCTGCTCTCGACCTCTATAATCGCCGAATGCCTTCGCCCGCCACATCCCCGGCCATCTTCCGTCCCGACAACCGCGCCGCCGACGCCCTCCGTCCCATCCGCTTCACCCCAGACTTCGTCCGCACCGCCGAAGGTTCCGTCCTCATCGAGGCCGGCAACACCCGCGTCCTTTGCAATGCCACCATCGAGCAGGGCGTTCCCTCCTGGCTCCGCAACTCCGGCCGCGGCTGGGTCACCGCCGAGTACGGCATGCTCCCCCGCGCCACCCTCACCCGCACCGCCCGCGAGTCCGAACGCGGAAAGGTCGGCGGCCGCACCCACGAGATCCAGCGCCTCATCGGCCGCAGCCTCCGCTCCGTCGTCGACATGAAAGCTCTCGGCGAACGCACCGTTATCCTCGATTGCGACGTCATCCAGGCCGATGGCGGCACCCGCACCGCCGCCATCACCGGAGCCTCGGTCGCCCTCGCCCTCGCGCTCGGTAAACTCGTCTCCGCCGGTACCCTCAAGACCTCGCCCCTCCGCCAGATGATCGCCGCCACCTCCGTCGGCATCGTCGACGGCAACACCCTCCTCGATCTCTGCTACGAAGAAGACTCCCGCGCGACGGTTGATATGAATGTGGTCATGCTCTCCTCCGGCGGCCTCGTCGAAACCCAGGCCACCGCCGAAAAAGACTCCTACACCCGCTCCGAACTCGACCGGATGCTCGACCTCGCCGAAGCCGGCATCCGCCATCTTCTCGCCGCCCAGCAGACCGCACTCGCCTCCGCCGCCTGACGCGCGATATCCTCTTCTCGTTGCCGCTTCGCTACCTCATCTGCCTCGCCGCCGTCGCCTCGCTCGCTCTCGCGGTAGCTCTGTCCGTGGGCACCCGCCCCACCCACGCCGCCGAACTCCCGACCGCCATCTCCCAAAGCACCAGCTCCCAAACCGCCGGCTCCCAAACCACCGATCCCCAGACCGCCGATCCCCAGACCACGCCAGAGCACCTCCGCGCCTCCGCCTGGTGGCCCACCAAATCCCTCCCCAATCTCGACGCCTACGCCGGAACCGCCGCCTGCGCCACCTGCCACGCCGATATCGTCGCCTCCCAGGCAACCAGCCAGATGGCCCGCACCCTCACCCCCGCCGCCCACTCCACCGTCCTCAACCAACACCTGCAGAAGATCTACCACTCCGGCCCCTACACCTACTCCCTCGCAAAATCCCCGGGTAAAAAAAGCGCCGACATCTCCGTCTCCGTATCCGACGGAGTCCAGCAGCAATCCGCCATCTTGCAGTGGGCCCTCGGCTCTGGCGACGTCGGCCAGAGCTACCTGTGGCAGAAGGATGGCGCCTTCTACGAGAGCCGCTTCAACTCTTCTCCACGCTGGACACCTTCGACGCCACCCCCGGCCGCCTTCACGGCGCGCCCATCTCAATCGACATGGCCATCGGCCGCCCCCTCGAACCCTTTGAGACCAGAACCTGCCTCTCCTGCCACACCACCGCCATGTCCTCCGCCTCCCCGCTCGACCTGAAGTCCATCATCCCCGGCGTCAGCTGCGAAGTCTGCCACGGCCCCGGCCGAGACCACATCGCCGCCGCCAAGTCCCACCTCGCCACCCCCTCAGCCCCCTGGAATAAGCAGATCGTCAACTCCGCCCGCATGTCCCCCACTGAATCAGTAAACTTCTGCGGAGCCTGCCACAGCACCCCTTGGGACGTTCGCATCATGGGCGCCGTCGGCGTTCAAACCGTGCGCTTCCCCGCCTATCGCCTGGAAAAAAGCCGCTGCTGGGGCAGCGCCGGAGACGCTCGCCTCACCTGCACCGCGTGCCACGACCCCCACGAGCCACTCGCCCGCGATCCCGTCGCCTACGACAGCGCCTGCCTCGATTGCCACGCCGCGAAAAAGAATCTCCACTCCGCCGGCTCCCCTCCCGTCACACCCCCCGACGCCGGGCACCCCGGCCCCGCCTGCCCCGTCGCCACCAGCAAATGCGCCACCTGCCACATGCCCAAGTACGATCTGCCCGAGATGCGCTACAAATTCACCGAACACAACATCCGCATAGCCCGCCGCGACGCCCCCTTCCCGGACTGACCCGCCACTATGCGCCGATCGATCCCACCTTTCGCAGCCGGCCTCATCGCCGCAGGCCTCTTCCTAGCTGCGTCCCCCCCGGCCCTTGCGTACGGGCACCAGGAACCCCATCCGGATCCCCTTCAGCAGCTGCAGCAGCTCACCGCGGCCCAGCAATCCGCGCTCAGCTCCGGCGATCCCTCCCAGATCGTCTCCGCGAGTCGCCAACTCGCCTCGCTCGCCCTTCGCCTGCTCGGCAATCTCTACGCCGGCGAAGGCAAGCCGGGCCCCTCCGCCGAAGCCCTCACCCGCTCCTGGGAGCTCGCGGCAGACTCTGCTCCCGACCCTGCCACGGAAATCGACACCGGCCTCCTCCTGGTCACCTCCAATCTCACCCTCGGTCGCCCAGTCGTAGCTGCGCGCATCGAACAGCGACTCCTCCGCGACGCCGGCGACAGCTCCCGCCTCCATCTCATGATCGCCGGCGCCCACCACGCCGCCGACGACCTCGCCGGAACCATCGCCGAGCTGACCCGCGCCATCGCCCTCGATCCGCAGGGCGCCTCCGCTCACCTCGCGCTCGGCAACGCCTTCTGGGAGCTGAACGAGTACGGCCCCAACTCCGACTCTCTCCGCGAGTTCACCGAAGCTCAACAGGGTGACCCCGCCGGCTATCTCAGCAACTTCAACCTCGGCTCCGTCCTCTCGCAGCTGGGGCACTACCCTGAGGCCGCTCCCTTTCTCGCAAAGGCCGCCGCCGCCGATCCCGCCTCTCCCGACCCCTGGCTCCAGCTCGGCATGAACGCCTACGTCGGCAATCACCCCGCGGAAGCCCTGTCCGCGCTCGAGAAATGCGTCGCTCTCACCGGAGCCGATCAGGCCCGCAACAGCTACCAGATCCGCCGCGTCTATGCCGTCCTTAGCCGCCTTTACGCGGAGGCGGGCAGCGACGTGGAAGCTCGGCGCCTGTCGATCCGCGCCGAAGAAGTCCACGCCCAGATGCTTCGCAGCGATGTCTCGTCCACCCTCTCTGAAAACACCAGCTCGGTCACCAACAACTCACCCCCACGGCCAAAGCCGCCATCGGCCCTTCCCGGCCTGGCAACCGCTCCAGCCCCACCCTCGCCCCCCGCCCAGCCCGAGAACCTCCAGCTCGAACAGCAGCTTCAAGCCCTGGTCGCGAACAGCCTCAACGATGCCGGAACCGCGCTTGCACGCAATCACGACTACGCCGCCGCTCTTCCGCTCTTCCGCGAAGCCTCCGTCGCCGATCCCACCCTCTCCGCGGCGACCCGCAATCTGGGCCTCGCCGCCTTTCACACCGGTAGCTACGACGAGGCCATCACCGCCCTCACCCGCGCCCTCGAACAGAATCCCACCGACACCCTCGCCCGTACCGACCTCGACCAGTCCCTCGCCGCCCTCCGCAACACCCATCCGCCCCCATCCGCATCCCCGCAGAAGCCATGACACCAGCTCAAATCTCCACCAACTTGGCGTAGTCCCCGTCTCACCTCGCTATACTTGGATCAGCACATCGAAGGAAGCCCCGGCCAAACCCCGGGGCTTTCTCCTTTGGAATGACGAATTTACCCGTAAGCTCTTTGATTGCACGATTTTGGCGACACCAGTTTTGTTATCTCGTTGCTTTCAATCGACTTGCGCCACCTACCCCCCCGGGGGGGTAGGCCCTGTCACGTCGCAACCCACCAGACACACAAGGAGACCCCAAAGCCATGCAATATCCACTTTGCCGCCACATCAAGACCAGCGGCGTCCGTTGCCAGTCACCCTCCCTCACCGAAGCGTCCCTCTGCTACTTCCACTCCCGCCTCTACCGTCGCCACACCGGCTTTCGCCAACTAGCCCCGATCGCGGGCAGCCCCGCGCCACCCTCATCCCCGGCCAGCACATCGAACTCGCCCCGCTCGAAGACCGCGAGTCCGTCCAGGTCGCCCTCTCCGTCGTCATCAACGCACTCGCTACCGGCCAGCTCGACACCCGCCGCGCCACCGCCCTCCTCTACGGCCTCCAGCTCGCCTCCATCAACTCCGCCCACCTCCACCTCAGCCCCTACGCCCCCGACATGGTCCGCTCCGTCCAGTCCACCCCCGAAGGCCTCGACCTGGCCGAACCCGGAGCCACCCTCGAGATCAACGACGGCTCTCGAAGCCGCCGCCGAGAGCACCATAATCCTGGCAAGGCCGACGCTGGCAAGACCGACGTTGGCAAGATCCAGGAGACCGGCGCGATCGAAGCTGCAAACGAGTCCGAATCGTCGCACACGGATCCCTTCCAGTTCGGAGCCGCATAACCCGGCCACGCACCATCCCCACCCGTCTGTACTGTGTAAAATGCCGTTAGAACACATCGAATAGAATTCAGGAGATCCAAGCCACCATGAAGTTGACCCCAGGCAAACTAGCCGGCCTTAAAGCCGTCTCCGATCAACGCGGCATCATCGCCGCTGCAGCCATGGATCAGCGCGGATCGCTCCAGAAATCCCTCGCCAAGGATCGCGGCGGATCCGCCGACGGCCACGACCTCGAAGAGTTCAAGATCCACGTCACAGAAATCCTCACCCGCCACGCCTCCGCCATCCTCCTCGACCCCGAGTACGGCCTCCCAGCTGCCAAACACCGCAACGGCAAAGGTCTCCTGCTCGCCTACGAGAAGACCGGCTACGACGCCCAGACACCCGGCCGCCTCCCCGATCTCCTTGATGTGTGGAGCGTCCGCCGCCTCAAAGAGGCCGGCGCCGACTGCATCAAAATTCTCCTCTACTACAGCCCCTTCGAACAGTCCCACATCAACGATCACAAACACGCCTGGACCGAGCGCATCGGCGACGAGTGCCGCGCCCACGACATCCCTTTCTTCCTCGAGTTTGTCGGCTACGACGCCGAGGGCGGTGACGAAAAGTCCCTCGCCTATGCCCTCAAGAAGCCCTCCGTCGTCTCCGGCGCCATGGCCGAGTTCGGCAAGGAGAAGTACGGCGTTGACGTCCTCAAGGTCGAGGTCCCCATCGAGATGTCTTACGTGGAAGGCACCCGCTCCTTCAAGGGCGAGAAGGCCTACACCCGAGCCGAAGCCCTTCAGCACTTCCGCGACGCTGAGTCGATGACCCACAAGCCCTTCATCTATCTCTCCGCCGGCGTCTCCAACCCCGTCTTCATCGAGACTCTCGAGCTCGCCGGCGAGTCCGGCACCAAGTTCAATGGCGTGCTCTGCGGCAGGGCCACTTGGAAGGAAGGCATCCCCATCTTCGCCAAACAGGGTGCAGACGCCTTCAAACAGTGGCTCGAGACCGAAGGCGTAGTGAATATTAACAACGTCAATAAAGCCCTTGTAGCGGCCAGCCCCTGGTACCTCAAATTCGGCGCCAGCAGCATGGAAGAACTAGGCTAGACTCCCAACAATTAGCCCAAAAACAGAGACGCGGAGCCCTAAACCTCCGCGTCTCTCTGCGTCCGGGCCGAGAGCGCTTCTCCGTCGAAGCCGTCCAACACCTGTCATCCAAGGAGACCAATGACCCTCTCGACCCCGCTTCTCCCCGCCCGGCCGATCACTCGTTTGCTTCCTGTGTTTTGTTCTACCTCTCTCCTCAGCCTTTTTCTTCTGCCTCCCGCATATGGCCAAACGCCGCCTGTGACGCTTCCTGCAGGAACTCCGCTCGTCATGCGCCTCATTGATAACCGGCCCATGCGCGCCGGTCTACCTGTCACAGCCGAGCTGATCTACCCCGTCTACTCGGATAACCATCTGGTCGTTCCGGCCAAGTCCCTCCTGAACGGCACCATCGTCGCCCTCCGCCCGGATACCAGCCGCCGCATCCGCGCCCGCCTCGGCGGAGACCTTACGCCCTTTCACATCCCGGTCGTTCAGTTCACCGAACTCGTGCTTCCGGATGGCGCCCGCGTTCCCATCAGCACCGAGACCTCGACCGACGGTGCCCCCATCTTCCGGGCCGTCGCCCCTCCTCCCTCCAAAGGCGGATTCTTCCGGCAGCAGTTCGACATGGGACTTGCAGTCGCTCGCAGCGACGTCGCCCTGTTCACCGCTCCTGGCAAAGCCGACCGCCTCACCCAATTCGTCTACAACCGGCTGCCCTACCACCCCGAGCGCATCGAGAAGGCTACAACCTGGACCACGCAAGCGGCAGCCCCCGTCTCGCTTCCCGCCCAGCCCGCATCACCGGCCCCGGTTATCTCCACTTCGGCCCAACCCAAGCGGCACTTCTGGGAAGAACCTGCACCTGTCGAGACCCCGCCCGACAACGCTCCCGGCCGCTGGACCATCCAGGCCTACCTCGACCAGCCGCTCAGCTCCGAGACCTCAAAGCCCGGTCAGGCCATCAAAGCTACCGTCGCCGATCCCATCCTGAACCCGGATGGCGCCGTCGCCATCCCCCAGGGCGCCACCCTGGTCGGCACCGTAGCCAAGGCACAGCCCGCCCGGCGCTTCGGTCGTACCGGAACGCTCACCTTCAACTTCCGCCAGCTCACCTTCCCCGGTGGCGATCCACAAAACGTTCAAACCCAGCTCACCGGAGCCGACTCCGCAAGAGATCTAGCCCTCAACTCCGAGGGACAGGTCAAATCGAAGCCCCAGGACAAAGTCAGCCTTCCTCTCATCCTCGCCATCATCGCCAGCCGCCCGCTCGACCGTGGGGAAAATGGAGCCAGCGACCATCAGCTCGGGAAAAACGCCGCCAGCGGAGCAGCAGGCCTTGGCCTCGTCGGAACGATCATTGGGCTCTCCGGAATTTCGCCGAATGCTGCCGCCGGCATCGGCTACTACGGCACCGCACTCGCCGTCTACGACCGCTGGATAGCCCGGGGCAAAAAGGTAGACTTCCCCCGCGACACCCGCATTGTCGTACAAACCGTAGCCCGTCGCTCGGCCGCCATCCACCCCGATCCGGCATCCCCCGCGGATCCACCCCAAAAGCCAGATCGCTAAGCCTTTCCGATAACCAGGATCACTCCCACTCAATCGTCCCCGGCGGCTTCGACGTGATGTCGTAAACCACCCGGTTAATCCCCCGTACCTCGCTCACAATCCTGCTCGAAATCGTTCGCAACACCCCATAAGGGATCGCCGCCCAGTCCGCCGTCATCCCGTCCTCACTCTCAACCGCCCGAATCGCGCACACATTCGCATACGTCCGCTGATCCCCCATCACCCCCACGGAGTTCACCGGCAACAGCACCGCAAAGCTCTGCCACACCTTGCGGTACAGCCCCGCCCGCTTGATCTCGTCCACCACAATCTCATCCGCCGCCTGCAGAATCGCAACCCGCTCCGCCGTCACCTCTCCCAGGATCCGCACCGCCAGCCCCGGCCCCGGGAACGGCTGCCGCTCCAGCACCTCCTCCGGCATCCCCAGATCCCGCCCAATCCGCCGCACCTCATCCTTGAAGAGATCTCGCAGCGGCTCGATCAGCTTTAGCTTCATATCCGCCGGCAGACCCCCCACATTATGGTGGCTCTTAATCGTATGGCTCGGTCCGTGCACGCTCGAGGACTCGATCACGTCTGGGTACAGCGTCCCCTGCACCAGCCACGCGACCTCCTCGCCCACATGTCTCTCGTGCTCAAAGATCTTCCGCGCCTCATCGTCGAACACAGCGATGAACTCGTTCCCGATCACCTTCCTCTTCTCCTCCGGGTCGGTGACGCCCGCCAGTCTTCTGAGGAAACGGTCGCTCGCGTCCACAGCCACAACCTTCAGTCCCAGCGACTCGCGCATCGTCCTCTGGACCTTCGCAAACTCATCCTTTCGCAGCACTCCGTTGTTCACGAAAATGCACGTTAGCCGCTCCCCAATCGCCCGCGCCACCAGCACCGCCGCCACGCTCGAATCCACACCTCCACTCAATCCGCAGATCGCATGTCCATCCCCCACCTGCGCCCGCACCCGCTCCACCGTCGTCTGAACGAAGTGCTCCGGCGTCCAGTTCGCCTCCGCCTCGCAGATCTCAAGCACGAAGTTCCGTAGCAGCTCCACCCCCTGCCGCGTCTGCACCACCTCGGGATGAAACTGTACCGCCCAGATCCCTCTCTCTTCATCAGCGATTCCCGCCAGTGCGTTGCTCGTCTGGGCCGTCAGCCTGAATCCAGCAGGCAGCTCCTTGGCCTCATCGCCGTGCGACATCCACACGTCCATCGTCCCCGGAAGCCCTCGAAATAGCGGCGTTTCCGCCACAATCTCCACCTCGGCATGGCCGTACTCCCGGCGCGGCGCAGGCTCCACCTTTCCGCCCAGGTGATGCACGATGAACTGCAGCCCGTAGCAGATCCCCAGCACCGGAACACCCATCTCCAGCACCTTCGTATCCGCCGCTGGAGCATCGACGTCGTACACCGAGCTGGGACCTCCCGAGAGGATGATCCCCTGCGGCGCCAGTGCTTCGATCTGCGCCAGGCCGACCGTGCACGGCAGCACCACCGAGAAGACGTTGAACTCCCGAATGCGTCGCGCGATCAACTGCGTATACTGTGATCCAAAATCCAGAATGACGATGGTAGAAGCTGTCGGTGTGTCCACACGCCCAGTGTAAATGCGCGCCCGGCACCCGATCCGATTCCCTTAGCTTGGATCCTTGTGACGCGTATTCGTCACTCCCGTCACCACACCAAGACCCAGAAGAATCACGACAACCGCAATGATATAAGTCTGCGGAATGTGCATTAAGTGTGCCAAATACGCCACACCAGCAATCAGAATGAGATAACCAACAGCATAAAGCGCAAAGGACATGGACGTTCTCCGTACAGCAGATTCTCTAAGAACCTTGCCGTGAACTGCACAATTCTACCCCGGGTGGCCGGAAGTCCTTTCACGAAAACTCGCAATCTCCAATCTCATCGTTGTGATTCGGTTCCCTTCTGGGAATGGCTCCAGCCGTGCCATCACATATCTCTCGATCGCTTCACCATGGGATCCCATGCTCTTCCTTTACTGGACCCCTTGCCTCGACGGCGCGCCATAGCTGGAGGTAAGCGACCAGCCTCGTCACATGGAAGAAATCCGAAGCCACAAGATAGAACACGGTGACGCCCGCCCACCACCAGGTCAGGAACTCCTGCGTTGTCACACTCTCAAAAGGTAGCGGACATGCAGAGAAAACAAGAGCGAGCACCAGCAGCGCAATCTTCACGATCCCCATCACCAGGTTCACCTCGACCAGCTTCATCTTCAGCGCTCCCAGGTGAAACCCCGCACGCAGACTATCCAGAATCCCCAGACCGCGCAGCATCGCCAGCAGCGGAGCCATCGCAAACACCCAGCTCACCACCGCCCACAACGTAAACAGTGCTAGTGTCCCGACGATGACCAGCGCAGAATACGTCACCAGGTTCGGCTCTCCGCCTCGGCCGAGAGGCTCCGTGATCGCCGTCGAGCCCGCCCACACCATCAGGGCAAACCAGATCGCAAAGCTTCCGCCCAGCGCCAGCACCCGAACCACTTGCAGCCCGATCAAGGTCACCGGCCTGGCCTCGAGCAATGCATCCGCTCTCCGCAGGACCACCGTCCTTCCAATCGACGAGACCACCACCCACACAAGCAGCAGCAGCGGAACCATCCATCGCGCCACCTGCAACACCATCGGAAGCAGAAGGGCAACCGCCCCCGCCAGCTTCGTAACCGAACCCATGGGATCCGTTACCGTAAGCTGGTCGAGCCCCAGCCGCGCCACATCCCTGGTCCCACCAGTCGCGGCCGAGAAGATGCGCAGACCGTATCTCCCCACGAGCCACAACGCCCAAGATCCAAAGATCCATCGCCAAAGCACCTCGAGCCCCACCAGCGATGGATGCCGCCAGCACCACGACATCGTATGCACAAACGACTGCGTCCCACGCACCCTGTTCGACCCGGAATCCCCATCCGCACGCTGCACCTGCCCGGTCGGCGCCTCCTCGGTCTTCTCCCTTCGCTGCTTCCTGTCTCCTTTTGCCACTACTTCACCACAAGGTTCACGAGCTTGCCCTTGACCACGATCGTCTTCACCAGGGTCTTCCCCGTAATTCGTGCCTGCACCTTCGCCTCCGCCAGCGCCGCCGACTTCATGACCTCTTCGTCGCTCTCGGCAGGCACCTTCACCACCGTCACCAGCTTCCCATTCACCTGGACCGGCACCTCCATCACATCTTCCTTCGCCAGCTCCGCATCGGCCACTGGCCACGCCTGCCGCAACACAGCACCCTCGCCTCCCTGCTGCTCCCACAGCTCCGCCGCCAGAAACGGCGCGAACGGCGCCAGCAGCAAGGTCAACGTCCGGAAGACCTCCGAAGTCACCTTCGCCGAGACCTCGCCCGAACCTATCGCTGCCTCCTTCGCAGCAATCTCATTCACCAGAATCATGATCGACGCGATACACGTATTAAAGTGCCATCGCCCACCAAAGTCCTGCGTGATCTTCGCAATCGTCTGGTGCAGAGTCCGCAGCAGCGCTCTCTCTTCGACGCTCTTGTCCGCAACGCTTCCCTGCGCAGTCGCCTCTCCCACCGTCGATGTCTCTGCCGTGGCCGCGGCACTCAACCGATACACCCGCGACAGGAACCGGCTCACCCCCGCAACCCCGTCCTCCTGCCACTCCAGATCGCGATCCGGCGGCGCCGCGAACAGCGCATACATCCGCGTTGCATCCGCGCCGTAGCGCTCGATCATCTCGTCCGGGCTCACCACGTTGCCCTTCGACTTCGACATCTTCGCGCCGTCCTTGATCACCATCCCCTGCGTAAACAGCCGCTCCGCCGGCTCGCCGTTCCCGATCAGCCCCAGATCCCGCATCACCTTCGTCCAGAACCGCGAATAGATCAAATGCAGAATCGCATGCTCGACCCCGCCGATATATTGATCGATCGGAAACCAATACTTCACCTTCGCCGAATCGAACGGCGCCTTGTCGTTCTTCGCATCCGTGTACCGGTAGAAGTACCAGCTCGAATCCACAAACGTGTCCATCGTGTCCGTCTCACGCCGCGCCGGTCCCCCACACCCCGGGCACGTCGTATTCACAAACGCCGCAACCCGCCCCAGCGGTGACCCGCCCTCCTGCGTAATCTCCACCTGCTCCGGAAGCACGATCGGCAGCGCACTCTCGGGCAACGGCACCACACCCCCAGGTTCCACACCCCCAGGTTCCACACCCGCATGCCCGCGCTCGCAATACACCATCGGAATCGGCGTTCCCCAATATCTCTGCCGGCTCACACCCCAGTCCTTCAGGCGATACGTAACCGTAGAGGTTCCAAATCCTCCGGCCTCCGCGAACGTCGCCATCTTCTCCTGCGCCTCGAGCGAGCTCTCGCCCGTCCACTCGCCCGAATCGACCAGCACCCCCTCGTCCTCACCCAGGTATGGCAGCGCAAGCTCGTCCGTATCCACATTCGGCGCCACCACCCGCTTCACCGGCAGACCATACTTCGTTGCAAACTCGAAGTCCCGCTCATCATGGGCCGGAACGCTCATAATCGCGCCCGTCCCGTAGTCTGCCAGAATGTAATTCGCGATCCAGATAGGCACCCGCTCGCCGTTGAACGGATTCAAAGCAAACCGCCCTGTCGCGACTCCATGCTTCTCGATCGCCCCTACATCTCCGGCCTCGCGCGCCACCCTCTGCTGCGCGATCATGCTTTCAATCTCCGCTGCCAGCCCGACATCGATATCCGCAAACCCCTTCGCTACCGCATGTTCAGGAGCCAGCTGCACCGACGTCGCCCCAAAGATCGTATCCACCCGCGTTGTAAACACCGAGATCTTCTCCGGGGAATCCTCGATCGCGAACTCGACCGTCGCACCCTCGCTCCGCCCGATCCAGTTCGCCTGCATGGTGCGAACCTTCTCCGGCCACCCCTCCATCTTCGCTAATCCGTCCAGCAGCTCATCCGCATACCTCGTGATGCGCAGAAACCACTGCGTCAGATCTCTCTGCTCTACAAGAGTGTCCTCATGTCTCCAGCAATTGCCCCCACCATTCGGACCTGGGATGACCTGCTCATTCGCCAGCACCGTCTGGCACTTGGGGCACCAGTTCACCTTGCTCTTCTTTCGATACGCCAGACCCCGCTCGTACATCTTCAGGAAAAACCATTGGTTCCATCGGTAGTAGTCCGGCAGGCACGTCGTCAACTCGGTCGACCAGTCGTAGCTCAACCCCATTCGCCGCATCTGCTTTCGCATCGCCGCAATGTTCGCGAGCGTCCACTCCCGCGGCGGCGTGTTGTTCTTCAACGCCGCATTCTCCGCCGGCAGCCCAAACGCGTCCCACCCCATCGGGTGCAGCACGTTGTGCCCGTTCATCCACATGTACCGCGCCAGCGCATCGCCGATCGCATAGTTCCGTACATGCCCTATATGCAACTGGCCACTCGGATACGGCAGCATTTCCAGGCAGTAGTACTTCGGCTTGCCCCCCTCCTTCTCCGCCACACTTACCGGATCAGCCTTGTACATCGCCGGATCCGCATCCCACCGCGCCTGCCACTTCGCCTCAATCTCCCCAGGCATATAGCGTGTCGTCTCGTCGCGTTCCATGCCTCGATCCTCTCCCACCAACACGCTCTTTGCCTGCGTTTCCATAGGCTCGATTGTATAGACGTCGACCGCAATCAAGCGCTTCGGCCCCCCCCCGGCATTTGCCGGGCAGATAAGCCTCCCGCTCCATCCCTATGCCACACTTCTTCCATGTCCAGCGCAGCCGTGTCCACGGTATCTGCCGAGGGAGATCCTCAAGTTCGGAAGGATTCCGGCACGTCCCGGCGCTCGATGGACGCTTCTTCGTCGACCTCTGCGGCCGCCGTACCCTCCGTATCTTTCCCCTCTCTCCGGTCTGCCTCTTGAGCATCGCCGTCCAGAGACAGGCCTTCGCGGTAGATCACCCCTGCTCACCCGCGGCTAACGCCCGCAACCTCGAGACATTTCGCGCCTCATCCCCCGGCATATCCACCGGCGTCTCCGCCACAAACGCCGCATGCCCGAACCGCTCGTCCGCCAGCAGCCGCCGAAACGCCTCCGCCCCGATCGTTCCTTCGCCGATATGCTGATGCCGGTCCAGCTTGGACCCGCGCTCCGCCTTCGCATCGTTGCAGTGCCACACCCGCACCGCTTCAAACCCTATCGTCTCGCCCACCAGCGCCATCGTCTCCCTGTATCCTCCCTCCGAAACCATGTCGTACCCCTTCACATGGCAGTGGCACGTGTCCAGGCATACTCCCACCGGCACGCAATTGCGCAGCCGCTCCACCAGCTCCGCCACCTGCTCAAAACTCCCACCCAGCGAGAACTCCGCCCCCGCCGTATTCTCGATCAGCACCCGCAGCCCGCCGTCGTCCATCTTGAGCCCCTCCACCGCCCGCTCAATCCCCTGCGTCGCCAGCCGCAGCCCCTCCTCCCGCGTCAAGCCGTTCCAGCTTCCAGGATGCAGCACCAGGAACTCCGCTCCCCACGCCAGCCCGCGCTCCACCTCCCCCCGGAACGCCGTCACCGCATTCTTCCGGACACTCTCCGTCTGGCTGCACAGGTTAATCAGGTAGCTCGCATGAATGACCAGCGGCGACACGTCGTGCTCCAGCCGCAGCGCCCGCATCTTCGCCCCATCCTCCGGCTTCACCGCCGACGCCTTCCACATCCGCGGACTGGAGCTGAAAATCTGAAACGTGTTCGCACCCGCGTTCACCGCCCGTTCGACCGCCGTCCAGCAACCCCCCGCAACCCCAACGTGCACACCGATCCGCTTCTTTTGCCCATCCTTCATCCGTCAAGGCTATCCCACGTTCCTGCGCCCCTGCACCGCGGGCAGTTCATCTTCTAAGCTCGGAAACCGGAACGAGAACCACCGCTTCTAACTCTTTAAAAGCATCACGCATCGACCTTGTACCCGCCATCTTTGCCGTCGAGGTGCCCGAAGCTTAGCGCACTTTGGCGTAGTGACCCCTACCGATTCGCTATGATCGTAGTAGCAGCCAGGGTGCATCGGAGGACCTCAGCTGCTTCTCAGCGCTCCGACTCCCCGGGCTTGATCGTCCGCGCACCAGTACAACCCCAACCGAATGACGAATTTGGCCGTAAACCCAATAGGGAGACGATTTTAGGGGCATCGTCTCCGCTAAGTTGTTGAGGGAGGCGATTTTAGTGTGTACCCCCGGGGGGGGGCACCCCCTCCTGAGCTGACCCAATCCCCCTGCGGTGGTCGTCAAGGACCCGGCAGAACTGGTCTTCCATCCACGCAGGCTCCTCCTCAAAGCCGCCATCGCTCCACAAAATCACCGCGGCTTCAGACCAGGTGAGGTAACAGAAGCGAATCAGCACCCGTGATCGGACCCGAGGCGGCCTCCTTGGGAGCAAGCTCGACTTCGTGCATCTGACCCTTGGTTGATCGCTGGTACGAAGCGGAAAATTTCCCGGAGCGTTAACATCAGGCAGGTAGTCTCCAGAATCTATGCCCCCAGCGAAACGACGACCCAAGAAGCACACGCCTGCGGGACCTGCCGCACCCGCTACGCCTGGCAGGAAAGCGGTCAAAAAAGCTTCCGCCAAGCCGATTAAAGAAGCTCCGGATATGCGCTTCTTCAGCCGCGACGAGAGCTGGCTGCGTTTCAACGACCGCGTGCTCGAAGAAGCACGCGATGAGACGAACCCACTTCTGGAGCGGGTGAAGTTCCTTGCGATCACGGCAAACAATTTGGATGAGTTCGTAGAAATCAGGGTCGCCGGCATCCTCCAGCGGATCGAAGAGGGAGACGTGCAGGCGCAGGCAGCCGATGAGGGCGGTTTAACTCTGGAGCAGCGTCTGAGTCGCTTAAGCGAGTGGCTCGCCACGTTCGTGAAGGCACAGTATCGGTGCTGGAATAAGCAGCTGCTTCCAGCTCTCGAAGCAGAAAAAATAAGGATCCTGCGGTGGAAGGAACTGGATGACGAGACACGGGAGGAGGCCCTTCGCTTCTATGACAATGAGGTCGACCCGCTGCTCACCCCGGTCACCATCGATCCTTCTCATCCGTTTCCGCGAGTCCTGAATAAAGCGCTTTGCCTGGCGCTTCTGCTGCGGCACAAGCGTGGCGCAAGTGACGGCATCCGAACCACGCCGGTGTTGGGCGTTGTGACTGTGCCTCGGTCCTTACCGCGCCTGATCTGTCTCACCAATCGCGGTACCGGAACAAATTTCATCCTTTTGCACGAGTTGATTGAGTCGCAGGCAAAACGGATGTTTCGCGGGTACGAAATCCTGGCGCAGACGGCCTTCCGCGTGACCAGAAACAGCAATCTCTACCTGCAGGAAGAGGAGGCTCGATCCGTGCTCGAGAGCGTTCGCGCGGAACTCTACAACCGTCGCAAGGGCGATGCCGTCAGACTGGAAATCGAGTGCTCGGCCAGTGAAGAAATCGTAGAGCGGCTGCGAAGCAACTTCGAGCTGGATCCGTGGCAAGTGTTCAAAACCGACGGCCCCGTGAACCTGTCGCGGCTCATGAACCTCTATACCGAGGCAAAGCGGCCCGAGCTCAAGTACCCCCCCTTTACTGGAAAGGAGTACAAGATCGGGCCAACGTCGACGGATCTGTTCGAGGACCTTCGGCGTCATGACATCCTTCTGCATCATCCGTTTGACAGCTACAAGACCGTGGAAAAATTCATCGAAGCGGGGTCCGTGGACCCTGCGGTCATCTCGATAAAGCAGACGCTCTACCGCACCAGCGCGGATTCTTCGATGTTTCGAGCCCTGATCGAAGCGGCGCAAACCAAAGATGTAACTGTGGTCGTGGAGCTGATGGCGCGCTTCGATGAGGCCTCCAACATACGGTGGGCGCGGGAACTCGAAGATGCGGGCGTAGGAGTGTTTCACGGAATCTTCGGCCTCAAGACCCACTGCAAGCTCGCGCTGCTGGTGCGAAGGGACCCAGATGGAACGATTCGACGCTACGCGCACCTGGGTACGGGTAACTACAACCCGGTGACGGCACGCTTCTATACAGACATCAGCTTGCTGACGGCGCGGCCGCAGATCACAGAGGCAGTGCAGGCCGTGTTCAACTACCTGACCGCCGAAGCTGAGGGGGAGGCGTACCGTCCTCTGATGGTCGCTCCCTTGACCCTCGCGGAAGACTTGCTAAAGCTGATCGGCCGGGAGACGGAGCATGCGAAAGCGGGGCGGCCGGCGAGCATCGTGGCGAAGATGAACGCGCTGCTCGACCGTGAGACGGTGGAAGCGCTGTACTCGGCCAGCCAGGCGGGCGTTGAGGTCGATCTGATTATCCGTGGTATGTGCTCCCTGCGTCCCGGCGTCAAAGGGCTGAGCGAGCGCATTCGGGTGCGGTCCATCGTAGGCCGCTTTCTGGAGCATAGCCGCATCTTCAGCTTTGCAAACGGAGGCGAGGATGAAGTGTACTGTGGAAGCGCGGACTGGATGCCCCGGAACCTCCAAGAACGATGCGAGGTAGTCTTTCCGGTGACACAGCCCGACCTAAGCGAACGCCTGCGGAAGGAGATCCTGGGAGCTTACCTGGCTGATAATGTGAAGGCTCGCCTTCTGCAGGCAAGTGGAGAGTATGTCCGGGCAGCCGCCGGCGGTGTGCCATTTGCCGCACAGGATTACCTCATGGCATTGGCCTCCGCACCGGTAGACGCTACACTCGCAGTGACCCAGGAGAAGTCTCATCATCTCGTGGAGTCGTCCGTCTGACCCTGCATGGTGGAAGCGCAGGGCCATTCTATTCGTATGGGTCATCCACTGGTCTGGGCGACTGAACCATCGGGCTAGTCAATTACTGCACTACGAAGGTGACCTGCGTACTGTGGATGCGGTTGCCACTGGCAGTGGTGCCGCTCCCAACGACGGTCACGTTGTACTTGCCTGAGGCTGCCGGAGTGGTGGAGGGCACATTCGAAGCGTTGATGGCCGAACTTCCAGAGCCACAGCCGTTAGCACCGAGTGCGCCAATCGAGAGCACCACGGCCAGCAAAGCTCCCCAGCGACGGCGGCGCGGCACGGTGAGCAAAAGAATGGAAGCCAAGGCCGCACCAGACCCGGCGACGTATACGGAGCGCATCCCGTGAAGACCCGTCGAGCCCATCTCGCTGCGGTTATTGTTAGGGGTGAGCCTCACGCGGCCATTTGATGTCTTGCCGTTTGTCACGTAAGCGCTAAGGGTAAAGACGGTTGGACTGCCGCTCGTTCCGGTGATGACGACCGGTGTGATTGAGAAGCTATAGCTGCCCGCGAGTGTCACGTCGGCGACGGCCGTGAAGGTGACCGGCCCCTTGAAGCCGTTAAACGGGTTGACGGTGAAGGTGATGCCAGTGGCGTTGCCGCCGGAAGGAGCCGTCGTGGACGGGGTACAGGGCGTAACCGAGAAGTCCGGCTGGGTGCTCGAGACGACATCGGTCAGCAAGCTGCCCTTGGATCCGCCAAAATTCGCGTCGCCAAAGTACACCGCGCTCACGGTGTGCCCACCCGACAAGAGGGAAGAGGTGCTGAGAGTATACGAGGCGGATCCGTTGTTAAGAGAGATCGGGGAGCCCGTTGCGACGTTGTCCACTAGGATCTGCACTGTTCCAGTAGGGGCAGGCGAACCAGTGATTGCACTCGCCACAGCTACGGACAGAGCAAGAGATCCGCTAGCAATCCCGCACGGGGCAGAGGAGGTGGTGAGAGTCGTACTGGTAATCGCTGACCCAGTCGGGCTTCCGACTCCAGAGGAGGCTACCAGTCCCCATTTTGTTACTAAGTTATAGGCGTCGATCGTTCCCCAGCCGGTCGCGAGATCATATCCAGGGCCGGCACTGTAGCCAATGGAACCGCCGCTGGGGCAGTTCGGAGAGCCCTGGATGCAGGTGCTGTTGTTGTTCCCGGAGGTAGTGTCGTGAAAGGCGTTGTTGTAGAAGGTGGAGTTGGCCAGGCCGTATATCTGCGGGTTTGCATTCCCTATGCGACCGCCGATCTTCTGTTCCACAAGAGCGAGAATCCCCGCGAATCCTGGAGCCGCTGCTGATGTACCACCGACTACGGACAGGGTCTGGCCATCAGAGCCTCGAAAGCCAGTAACGCAGGAACCCTGGACGCAGTAGAGATAGCCAACATGCGATCCGGCTGAATTCAGAGCAATGTCAGGCACGTCCCGGGAGAGGTCAGCGGGAACTCCCGAGCCGACCTGCCAAGCGGGCTTAGAGAAGAAGGCGCTCGCACCACCACCGCCCGAGGCAAGGCCACCGGAGCCAGATTCGTTCCAGACAGCCTCCGGTATGTAGCCGGTGGCGGAACCGGAGTTCGAGCCGTTGCCCGAACTCCAGAACGTGCCTGAAGCATCGTTGAAGGTCGTTCCGCCGGCCCCGGTCACGAACGGCGAGCTCGCAGGAAAGTCCACCGCGAGACCGGTGGAGGCTTGAGCGGTTTGGAAGTCGCAATCAGTCGCACCGGAGTCTCCGGAAGGTCCAACAATCGTCTGTCCCTGAACGTTTGCCTGCTGGAAGTACTGGTTGAGAGCGACGAGGTTCTTCTGGCCCCAGTCGCTCTCGCAAGAGCCATAACTTATCGAAATAATAGGCGCGAGATTCGACGTGATGGCGTTGATCAGGGAGAGACCAACGACGTCGTGAGAGTTGACGTACAGGATGGTTGCCGACGGGGCGACGGCGCCAGCCCACTCTACATCCAGCATCGCCTCTCTGAGATCGCCAGTGGTCGTTCCGGGATCGGCACCGAAAAGCTTAATCGAAGGAGCGTTGGCAGACAGGCCCGAGGCGGCACGAAAGGCGGCCGCATCCGACAGTGAGATATCCGTCTGGCCCATGACAGCGATAGTCACGCCGAAGCCGTTGATGGAATTTGCGAGCAGCGGGGCAACGTCGTAGATGGTATAGAAGTCACCAGGAGCGATGTAGTGGTTTCCGCTAAGAGACGAGGTGAAGTTCGGTTGCACGACAGTTCTAGCTTGGGCGCGCGACTTGAGTTTGAAGTCGTTCAAGCCTGTGATTCCATTCACGACTCCGGCGAGAGCCGATGGAACCACAGGATCGATCAGATTCGAAACGTGCGGCTCTCCGTCGAGCGAGAGCTGATGAATACTCGTGCCGAGAGCCGCCTGAATCTGCGCCACCGTGCCCGAAACAGTTACGAAGTTCGAACTTGGAGCGACATCTGTGATCTTGAGACCATGGCCGATAAGCCAGGCGGAGATCTTTGCTAGATCAGAGCTCGAAAGACCGAACTGTGCGCCGTATTGCATGGGCGTCAGCCATTGATGAAATCTGGGAGAACTCGGATTCTGCTGATCGATGGTGAGCTGATTCAACGCGGTTAGCTGCGCGGGACTCATATTGAAGTGCAGGGTTACCGAAGAGAAAACACGATCGAGAGGCGCTAGACCAAGATCGGTGGATCGCCGGGCAGGTCCGGAGATCATGTGTCCTAGCGAGCTGCGGTCACTCTCCGAGATTGCGCTGATGCGATTGGGAACAGCCGCTCGAACAGTGGCGGTACAGGCCAGAAGGGTCAGGATAGAAGCGACGATACTGCGAAAAGTTCGAAGGGGCATGAGGAGGTCCTGCTGTTCCGGAAGATGCTGAGGCAGATCCCGCCCCGGCCAAAGCAGCGCGCCGTGAACAGAGAACGGCTGGGGGTGAGCTATACCACTTCCCAAGCTTAGACCGACACTGCAGGAAAAGGTTTCGGGTTCTGGCGGGATGATACGGCACCAGCGTGCAGCGGAGAACTTTGCACGACGCTTCAAATGCGGCCTACTGAATCGTCACCTGGTACTGATAGGTATGGCGAACGGAGTTGACGCCATCCGAACCGGCAGCGGTGATGATGTAATTCTGGGTCCCCAATGGAGTGCCAGGATCGGAAGGGTTCGTTCCAGTGCCTCCTCCGGAAGCCGCCGCGATCGTGGTGCCAAGGCCACAGCCAAGGTCCGCAGTAAGCGAAACGGCGAGCAGAACGAGCACAAGTGAGGGCAGCGATCGGTGGCGACGCGGAGCCAGGAAGAAGCAGAGAGAAGCCAGGGTAGCACTGGTGGCATAGCTCCATACGCTCACGGAGCTGACTCGCTGGGTGGAGCGGTTGGTTCGCGGAGCGACGGTTAGAAAGCTGATGGTTGCAGACTGCCCGACGGGAACCGACGCAGGGGAAACACTGCAGGTCGCCTCGCTATCCCCCGGAGGAGAGCAGCCCGGGCTGATATTGCCGGTGAAGCCGCCGGTCGCTCCGATAAGTGCAGTAGCGGTTCCATTCTGGCCTCGAGTGATAGTGAGCGTCGACGGATTCATGGTGACACTAAAATCCGAGATCGATAACGTGGTGACCGCGCTCGTGGCCGAAGCGTAGTTATCGTCGCCAGTGTACTGGGCATAGATATGGTGCAGTCCGGGCAGGAGACCGGTCGTGGTCAGGCGGACGTTGGAGGCGTTAGCTCCGTTGGCAACGATAGCCGAGCCGTTCCCCAGAGGAAGTACAGCACCATTGTAGGTGTCGAAGAATGTTACGTATCCGGTAGGCCCGGTGCCGAAGTTGGTGTTGGCTGTCACCGACCCTGTGAAGATGATATTGACACCGTTAAGGGAGTTGGAGCCGTTGGTGTTGGTTGTGACGGTAAGCGCGGTCGGAAGTATTGTGGGAAGAACGGAGACTGCCGCCGAGGTACTGGTGTTCCAGTTCGTGTCGCCGCTGTACACCGCGGTCAGGTAATGGGTCGAACACCAGAGAGGGAAGCGCTTGCCGTGGATTGGTTGGTGGCGACAGGAGCACTGGCGATGAGCTTGCCCGAGTCATAAAAGCCTATGCTGCCTCCATACGTATAGGTGCCAGTGCCATTTCCGGCATTGGCGACACTGGCGGTGATGTAAATGGGCTCACCGGCCTGCGGGGCGGCGGGATTGACAGTAACGTTAGTGTTGGTATAGCCCTTGACGGTTTTGATGGGCAGGAGGACCGGCGTTTGGCATTGGAAATTCTGATTGCCCTGGCATCTCACCTCGACGGTGTAGGACCCGGGAGAGGGGATGGAGAGGACGATGTTAGCGGTGGCGCTGTTGCCTCCGGGGTTAGGACTGAGTGTCGCGGTGTAGAAAGCTCCGGTGACACCCTGTATCTGGGCGTAGACGTCTCCGCTGGGGGAGGCCGAAGAGCCCGGAAGAGTGACCGTTGCGGTCGCTGTTGCCGTCGCGCCGTATGGCACGGAGATGGACGGGGAGAGGGTCGCCGCGAGTCCAGCGTTGACGATTGCCACGTATGCAAGGCCCTGAGACTGTAGCCAATCGGTCACGGCGCTGAGCTGATCTGACGTGGGCCCGAACTGCGCGGCGAACTCCTCTGGCGTAAGCCACTGGTGGTAGATGGGCGAGGCTGGGTCGGTCTGGGCGGCGAGCAGTTGGTCGAGGGCGGCAGTCTGGAGGGCAGAGGGGTGGAGACGGACGGTAAGGGTGAGTGGCTGCGATATGGGGAGCTGGCCGGCGTCAACGGCGGCGTTTGCGGCGAGCGCGGGAAGAACGCGGGTGGCAACGGCGACACGCTGCGCATGCAGCAATGGCGCGCCAATCGCGGTGATTGCGAGGAGGCAGAGGGCTTCGATGGCACTTTTTCGTGGTGATTTGCGGTGATGGTGGGAGAGCCGCGCGGTCATCATGTCCTGACGATGATTACAAAGGACTAATGGGCGGGCAATAGCGGACACCGGGCCGTTTGGGGGACGGACCGGTCTTTTTTCGTGGTATTGACGTGGTGAGTTTGTGGTGCTTGGGTGGTTTTTACGTGGTGTATTTGCCGGCTTTGACGAGGTGCTGCGCGACCTGGCGGCGGAGGGCGATGGTGTCGACCGGGTCGTGCTTCGAGAGGCGGCGGAGGATCGCGGTCTGGGTGCGGAGGTTGTCGCCTTCGGCCACGGCGGCGATGACCTTCTTCGAGGAGCGCTCGATGATGTCGAAGGCGTGGGCGGTGTAGATCTTTGCCATGGCAACGGGGATCTCTTTCGAGCTGCCGCTTGCCTTCCCTTCTGAGATCTTCCGGGCGCGGAGGATGGCGGACTCCATGGCGAAGACCTCGGTGATGCTGTCGGCGAGGGCGGCCATGACCTCCTGCTCGTCGGCGATCCTGTCCATGTATCTCTGGGCGGCGGTGCCGGCGGCGAAGAGGGTGAGCTTCTTGGCCTGGGCGAGGAGATGGATCTCTTCGGCGAGGGGCGAGTCGGAGTCTTCGTCCTCGCGCGGGGTAGGGCCGGACATGACCTCGTCCATGAGCTGCTTGATGGCGGGCATGAGGGCGAGTTTCCCCGTCATCGCGGACTTCATCAGCCAGCCGGTGATGATGAGGCGATTAATCTCGTTGGTGCCCTCGAAGATGCGGTTGATGCGGGCGTCGCGGTAGGCGCGCTCGGCGGGGTACTCCTCGACGTAGCCGTAGCCGGCGTAGATCTGGAGGGTCTCGTCGACGACCATATCGAGCATCTCGGAGGCCCAGACCTTGGAGATGGAGCACTCGACGGCGTAGGACTCGATGGCCTTCTGGATGGCGGCGGTGTCGTTCTTGTCGACGTTCGCCAGGGCCTTGTCGATGAGGCCGACGACGCGGTGGGTGAGGGCTTCGCCAGTGAAGATGCCGACGGCCATGTCCGCGATCTTCTCCTGAATGAGGCCGAAGTCGGAGATGGGCTTGCCGAAGGCTCTCCGCTCTTTGGCGTACCTAATGCCGTTATTGAGCGAGGCGCGGGCTCCGCCGACGGCGGCGTTGCCGAGCTTGTAGCGGCCGACGTTGAGGATGTTGAAGGCGATGTGGTGGCCCTTGCCGACCTCGCCGAGGAGGTTCGCGGCGGGGATTTTGCAGCCGGTCAGGATCAGTGGGCACGTAGACGACCCGCGGATGCCGAGCTTGTGCTCTTCCTTGCCGACAGCGAAGCCGGGGGTGCCTTTCTCGACGAGGAAGGCGGTGAGACGTTCTTTGCCGGCGTCCTTGCCGCCGGTAGATTCGGGGACGAGGCATTTGGCGAAGATGGTGAAGAGGTCGGCGAAGCCGGCGTTGGTGATCCACATCTTTTCGCCGTTGAGGGTGTAGGTCTGGCCATCGTCCGAGAGGACGGCGCGGGTGCGGGCGTTGACGGCGTCTGAGCCGGAGGTCGATTCGGAGAGAGCGTAGGCGCCGATGAGTTCTCCGGAGGCGATGCGGGGGAGGTACTTCTGCTTCTGGGCGGGGGTGCCGTACCAGACGAGCGGGAGTGTGCCGATGCCGGTGTGCGCGGAGAAGGCGACGGAGAAGCTGGCCTGGCGGGAGATGTTTTCCGCGATGATGGCTGAGGTGGCCTTGTCCATCTCGAGGCCGCCGTACTCCTCGGGGATGTCGACGGAGGTGAGGCCGAGGTCGGCGGCTTCCTTGAGCAGGCGGCGGGTGACGGCGAAGTCTTTGTGCTCGATGGCGTCGGATTGGGGGAGGATCTCGTTGACGGCGAAGTCGGTGGTGGTCTGGGCGATCTGGCGGTGTTCGGAGGTGAAGTCTTCGGGGAAGAAGCAG
>JAABUK010000131.1_pt1 | contig 176475 bp, 182 predicted proteins | sample 5559141 | NCBI WGS metagenome assembly JAABUK01 (sample SAMN10711869, study PRJNA513367) | rock metagenome | isolation source: Antarctica rocks | place: Antarctica: Victoria Land, Pudding Butte nord | collected 2016-01-03
GCTCGGGTTCGGTATCGAACAGCGGGTCCTGGGCCGTCATCGATTCCATGGACACAGTTTTCCCGACCGTGCCCGCCCCGCAGGCGTGACACACCGGTCATTCGTGGTTACTGACCCACGCACCTAGCGGTGCACAGCCCGCATCGCATGCTCGCGGGCCAGCCCACTGAGGGTGCGGTTCAGCTCATCGAAGAGCTCGCCTGCGATCACCCCGTTCCATCCCTGAGGTAACAACGGCAGCGGCAGACCGGGGTCCAGGTAGGGCAGTCGTCGCCACTCGGTGAGCATGGGCACGTACTCACTGAATGCCTCTCGGGGGCTTGGCGCAGCTGAAACCGCCCGGTCCAGCACCGGCCGGTAGCGCTGGATGAAATCCGCGTAGAGCGCGGTGAGCTCGTCCAGGTCCCACCACGAGCGCACCTTCGCGCGCAGGTCGCCGAAGGCGAGGTGCTCGGCGCCGAACATGTCGACGTAGCCGGACAGCGCACGCCGCCCCAGGGTCTCCCGCGTCTCCCGGGCCAGGTTGCCGGGAGCCACCCAGACGCCGGGCGCGGCGGTGCCGAAACCCAGGCGGACCAGGCTGGTGCGCAGGGCATGACGCTTGTCCCGTTCGGACTCCGGAATGGAGAAGACCACCAGCAGCCATCCGTCGTCGATGACGGCACGCTTACGGTCGAAGATGCGGGCGTCGCCCTCGGCGAGCACCTCCAGCGTTGACGTGGACAGGGCGTACCCCGCCGCACCCCCCTGCCGCTGGGCGGCCAGCGTCTCCCGGCGCTTGAGCCGGGAGATCGACGAGCGCACGGCGGGACCTTCTATCCCGAGGTCGGCCATGAGCGCGACGACGGCGGCCACCGACAACCAGTTGTGCTCGGCGCGGGCGTAGAGCCCGAACATCGTCACGATGAGCTGGCGCGGCTGGGGCTCATTGCGGCCGTGCGCGGCCTTGGTTACCCGCACATCCGTCGTCATACGCACACGATAGTGGCTCTGAACGGGCCTCCGTGGGTATCGCCATCAATTGACGAGCGTCAACAAACAGGCATAGTGTGACGGGGGTCTCATCCGCACGCGGGAAGGTAGGTCATGGCGCTGTCACCGTCTGCACATCTGGACACCTTCTGCCGGGACAACCTGCCCCCGTGCGAGCTGTGGCCGGACATCGAGGTCACGCTGGATGAGCTGAGGTATCCGGAGCGGCTGAATTGCGCATCCGCCCTGCTGGACGAGCAGGTCGCCGTGCTCGGCGCCGACCGCCCCTGCTTGGTATCGGCAACCCAGCGGTGGACCTACGGCGAGCTGCAGCGACGAGCCAACCAGGTGGCCCAGGTGCTCACCGAGGACTACGGGCTTCTTCCTGGCCACCGCGTGCTGCTGCGCGGACCGAACAATCCGTGGCTGGTGGCCTGTTGGTTCGGCGTCGTGAAGGCAGGCGGCGTGGTGGTCACCACGATGCCGCTGCTGCGCAGCCACGAGCTGGGCAAGCTCGTCGACCTAACGAAGACCGTGCTCGCGCTGTGCGACCACCGATTTGGCGAGGAGCTGACCGGAGTCTCCGACGGACTGACCACGGTGTTCTACGGTGGCACGGGGCCAGCGGATCTGACGGCCCAATGCGCGACCAAGTCCGGCGCGTTCACCAACGTGGACACCGCCGCCGACGACGTGATGATGCTCGCGCCGACCTCCGGCACCACCGGGGTGCCCAAGGCAACGATGCATTTTCACCGGGACGTGCTGGCCATCACGGACACCTTCTCCCGCCATGTCCTGCGGCCCCGCGCCGACGACGTCTTCACCGGGACACCCCCGCTGGCGTTCACCTTCGGGCTCGGCGGCCTGGTGATCTTCCCGCTGCGTGTCGGGGCGTCCACGGTGCTCCTGGAGAAGGCCACGCCTGCTGAGCTGGCCGACGCGGTCAGTGAGCACAAGGTGACGGTGCTGTTCACGGCCCCGACCGCCTACCGGGCGATCTTGCGGGAGGGCAAGGCCGAACAACTGGGCGCGCTGAGGCGGTGTGTTTCGGCGGGCGAGCACCTCCCCGCTGCCGTCTGGCGCGAGTTCCGCGACGCCACCGGAGTCGGGATCATCGACGGGATCGGGGCCACCGAGATGCTGCACGTGTTCATCGCCGCGGCCGACGAGCAGATCCGGCCGGGATCGACCGGACGGGCGGTACCGGGGTATCGGGCGACGATCCTCGATGACGACGGCGAGCCCGTGCCGGACGGAACACCGGGGCGGCTGGCGGTCATCGGCCCGACGGGCTGTCGGTACCTCGCCGACGATCGCCAGCGCAACTACGTCGATCGCGGCTGGAACATCACCGGCGACACCTACCTTCGCGACGCCGACGGCTACTTCTGGTACCAGGCCCGCAGCGACGACATGATCATTTCTTCGGGCTACAACATCGCCGGGCCCGAGGTGGAGGAGGTTCTCGGGGGACACCCGGACGTCGCGGAGTGTGCGGTGGTGGGACGGTCGGATCCGGAACGCGGCATGATCGTGCACGCGGCGGTGGTCCTCGCGCCGGGGGTGATCGGCGACGAGGTCAAGGCGCACGAGTTGCAGAACTACGTCAAGCAGACGGCGGCGCCCTACAAGTACCCGCGCAGCGTGGAGTTCCTGGACGCGTTGCCCCGTACCGAGAGCGGCAAGTTGCAGCGATACAAGCTGCGCACGTCCCGGGTGCTGCAATGACCGTCGCAATGGCCGGCGCAGACCAGGGCGGCCTTGGCCGGTGCGGGTCGCCAGTCCACAACATGTTGCAGCGTTGACGAACGTCACAATCACAGCATATGATGGCCCACGGACCTGAGCGGAGAGCAACATGAAGATTGCGGTGGTGGGCGGCGGACCGGGCGGCCTGTATTTTTCGGCGCTGGTCAAGCAGTTGGACCCCCGCCACGAGGTGACCGTCTGGGAGCGCAACGCGGCTACCGACACCTTCGGGTTCGGCGTCGTGTTCAGCGACGAGACGCTCGGCGGGATCGAGCACGCCGACACCACGGTGTATTCGCGCATGCAGGAGTGCTTCGCCCAGTGGGACGACATTGACATCCACTTCCGAGGGACCACCTACACCTCGGGCGGCCAGGGCTTCGCTGCGATGGGCCGCAAGAAGCTGCTGCAGATTCTGCAGGAACGATGCCGCGAGCTCGACGTGCTCGTGCACTTCAGCACCGCGGCCCCCGACGTCGACGCACTGAGCGCCGACTACGACTTGGTGCTCGCGGCCGACGGGGTGAACTCCGAGATCCGCGCCCGATACGCAGACGTGTTCGGCCCGACGCTGGAACGCAGGCACAGCAAGTTCATGTGGCTCGGAACCGACAAAGTGTTCGAGGCGTTCAAGTTCTACATCAGCGAGACGCCCTTCGGGGTGATGCAGGTCCACGGCTACCCCTACGGCGACGCAGGCAGCACGTTCATCGTGGAGATGCACGAGGACGTCTGGCAGCGCGCGGGCTTCGACGAGACCGCCGGGGAGGTCTTCGGCCCCGGCGAGAGCGACGAGCGGTCCATCGCGCGGGTGCGTGAGCTGCTCGGGGACATCCTCGAGGGGCATCAGGTGCTGGCGAACAACTCCAAGTGGATCAACTTCACCACGGTGCGCAACGAGACTTGGCGCCGCGGCAACATCGTGCTGCTCGGGGATGCCGCGCACACGGCGCACTTCTCCATCGGCTCGGGTACCAAGCTGGCCATGGAGGATGCGCTGGCGCTGGCGGCGTGCCTGCACGAGCACGACACCATGGTCGAGAGCCTCGACGCCTACGAGGCCGAGCGCCGCCCGGTGGTGCTGTCCACCCAGCGCGCGGCGCAGGCCAGCCTGGAGTGGTTCGAGAACATCGACCAGTACGTGCACCAGGAGCCCGCCCAGTTCGCGTTCAACATCCTCAGCCGCAGTCGCCGGATCACCCACGACAACCTGCGCCTCCGGGACGCCGAGTTCGTGCAGGCCCTGGACGAGTGGTTCGCCGATCACGAGGTGGCCCGCGGTGTGGTGTCGGGGCCGCCGACCGCGCGGCCGCCGATGTTCCAGCCGTACCGGATCGGGCAGCTGGAGCTCAAGAACCGGGTGTCGGTGTCCTCAATGGACATGTACTCCGCTGTCGACGGGGTGCCGGGCGACTTCCACTTGGTGCACCTGGGCAGCAAGGCCCTCGGCGGACCCGGGCTGGTGATGACCGAGATGGTGTGCGTCTCGGCCGAGGGTCGGATCACCCCGGGCTGCACCGGCCTCTACAGCGCCGAGCAGGAGCAGTCCTGGAAGCGGGTAGTGGACTTTGTGCACGCCCAGAGCACCGCGAAGATCGGTGTGCAGCTGGGGCATTCGGGCCGCAAGGGCTCCACCAAGCTGATGTGGGAGGGCATTGACCAACCGCTGGAGCAGGACAACTGGCCGGTGGTCGGCCCGTCGGCGCTGCCGTACTCACCCGCCGGCCAGACGCCACACGAGCTGACGTCCACGGACCTCGACGCGATCACGGCGCGATTCGTGGCGTCGGCCCAGGCGGCGGCCCGCGCGGGCTTCGACCTGTTGGAGCTGCACTGCGCCCACGGCTACCTGCTGTCCTCATTTCTCTCGCCGCTGTCCAACCAGCGCAGCGATGAGTATGGCGGCGTGTTGGAGAACCGGCTGCGGTTTCCGCTGGCCATCTTCGATGCCATCCGTGCAGTGTGGCCGGCCGAACGACCCCTCTCAGTGCGGATCTCCGCCACCGACTGGGCCGAGGGTGGAAACGAGGTCGACGACGCCGTCGAGATCTCCCGTGCCTTCGCCGAGCACGGTGTCGACGCCATCAACGTCTCCACGGGGCAAGTCGTCTCCACCGAGCAGCCCGCGTTCGGGCGCAGCTACCAGACGCCATTCGCGGACCGGATTCGTAACGAGGTGGGGGAGAAGTACGGCACCACGGTGATTGCCGTCGGCGCGATCTCCTCCTACGACGACGTCAACTCGGTGCTGCTGGCCGGCCGAGCGGACCTCGTGGCGCTCGGGCGGTCGCACCTCTACGATCCACAGTGGACGCTGCACGCCGCAGCCGAGCAGGACTACACCGGAGCGGGCGCCCAGTGGCCGGACCCGTTCGCCGGCGGCAACCGCAAGCCGCCGACCGGGCGCACCGACGGTCCACGCCCGCGGCTCGAGCTCATCCGGCAAGGTGAGCAGGGCACCCGGCACCGTCGCTGGACGCCCTGACCCCTCGACCACCCTGGAGAGACCATGTCCGTCCTATCCGGATTCGTCACCGCCTTGTCGTCCGGCGCGATCGAGGTCGTCGACCTCACCGCCCCGTTGTCCCGAGAAACGCCGATCCTCGAGCTTCCCCCGGAGTTCGGGCAGACCCAGCGATTCGAGCTGGAGGAGATCAGCCGCTACGACGACCGAGGTCCCGCGTGGTACTGGAACAACTTCCGGACCGGTGAGCACACCGGCACCCACTTCGATGCGCCAAACCACTGGGTTACCGGCAAAGACAACGCCGACATCGCCTCGGTGCCCGTTACTCGGCTGATCGCCCCGGCCGCCGTCCTCGACTTCTCGGCCCAGGTCGCCGCCAACCCCGACTACCTCATCGAGATCGACGACATCCGCGCCTGGGAGTCCGACCACGGGCCGCTGCCCGATGGCGGCTGGTTGCTCGTCCGGACCGGCTGGGACGCCCGCACCTCCCAACAGGAGGCAATCAACGCCGACGACTCTGGGCCGCACAGTCCCGGGCTGTCCGCCGATTGCGCGCGCTGGGTCGCGGAGGAGTCCGCCGTGATCGGCATGGGTGTCGAGACGGTCGGTACCGACGCCGGGGCAGCGCACTCCTTCGATCCGGCGTTTCCCTGCCACTCCGCACTGATGGGCAGCAACAAGTACGGCCTGACGCAGCTACAAAACCTGGCCCAGCTGCCCCCGACCGGCGCGGTGCTCATCGCCGGGCCGCTGCCCATCGTCACCGGCTCGGGATCGCCGGCACGGGTGCTCGCCCTCGTCGAACGCTGATGAAGGTCGCGCAGGCGATCGGCCGCGCCCTTGCCGGGGCGGGAGTCGACCACGTCTTCGGCGTCGTAGGCTCGGGCAATTTCCACGTCACCAACGGCTTGGTCGAGGGTGGGGCCCGCTTCGTGGCGGCCCGGCACGAGGGCGGTGCGGCCACCATGGCCGACACCCACGCACGAATGACCGGGCGGGTGACGGCGCTGACCGTGCACCAGGGGTGCGGACTGACCAACGCGATGACCGGCATCGCCGAGGCGGCCAAGAGTCGCACCCCGCTGCTGGTGCTCGCCGCGGAGGCCACTGCGCCCTCGTCCAACTTCTACGTCGACCAGGACGGGCTGGCCCGGGCCGTCGGTGCGGTACCGGCCCGCATCAGCTCCGCCGAGGCTGCCGTTGACGAGGCGCTGGCGGCCATGGCGACGGCATTGCACCAACGGCGGACGGTGCTGCTGAACCTACCGCTGGAGATCCAGTCGCTCGATGCGCCCCACATCTCCCCTCGGTCACCTCCCGCTCGGCCGGCGCCCGCCGCCCCATCGGCGGATGACGTGACCCGACTCGTGCGGGCACTGGAAACCGCCCGTCGGCCGGTTTTCGTCGCTGGGCGCGGCGCGCGCCCGGCCGGATACGCGCACGCAGTCGGCGAGCTCGCTGAGCAGTGCGGTGCGTTGCTGGCGACCTCGGCCGTCGCCAAGGGGCTGTTCCACGATCAGCCGTGGTCACTCGACGTCTCCGGCGGCTTCTCCGCACCGACCACGGCCGAGCTGATTCACGGCGCCGACCTCATCATCGGTTGGGGATGCGCCCTCAACATGTGGACGATGCGCCACGGCCGGCTCATCGCTGAGGATGCCACGGTGGTGCAGGTGGACGACACCCCCGAAGCACTTGGCGCGCAGCGGGAGCTGACGTTCGGGGTGCTCGGCGACGTGGCCGAGACAGCCCGATCCGCCCTCGCTGCGGTGGAGAAGCGCCGCGGCTATCGCACCGCCGAGGTGCGGCAGCAGATCGCGGCAACCGGACGCTGGTCCGACGTCCCGTATGCCGACTCCGGGACGGGCGACCGCATCGATCCCCGCACGCTGAGCCTTCGGCTCGACAAGCTCCTGCCCGCCGAGCGGGTGGTCGGCGTCGACTCGGGCAACTTCATGGGTTACCCGAGCATGTTCTTGTCCGTGCCGGATGAGGAGGGCTTCTGCTTGACGCAGGCGTTCCAGTCCATCGGGCTCGGCTTGGCCACCACCATCGGAGCCGCGCTGGCGCGTCCCGACCGGCTGGCCGTGGCCGCCCTCGGGGACGGCGGATGCTTGATGGCGGCGGCGGAGCTGGACACCGTGGTGCGGCTGGGGCTGCCGATGGTCGTCATCGTCTACAACGATGACGCATACGGCGCCGAGGTCCACCACTTCGGCCCGGACGGCTATCCGCTCGACACCGTGCAGTTCCCGCCCACCGACATCGCAGCTATCGCTCGCGGACACGGCTTCACCGCGGTGACCGTGACGCGGGAGGCGGACCTCGCGCCGGTCGGGCAGTGGCTGGCCGGTGACCGGCAGAGCCCGTTGCTCATCGATGCGAAGGTGACCAGGGGCGAGCCGGCGTGGTGGCTGGAGGAGGCGTTCCGCGGGCACTAGCCGCGACGACGGCGCCGATTCGGGTGCTCGAACGTTGAGCGGAACAGACTCAAGTCTGTGGACGTTCTACCCGTGACACCATTGCGCTTGACCGGAAATCAGAGGTGACCAGTGGACTCCTTCACGCCCACAACCAAGACGCAGCAGGCGATTTCGAACGCTGTGCAGTCGGCGACCACGGGCGGGCACCCCGACGTGCGCCCCGCACACTTGCTCAGTGCCCTGTTAGCCCAAAGCGATGGAATCACTTCGCCCCTGCTGCAGGCCGTTGGCGCCGACCCGGCAGCAGTCCGGGCCGAGACCGATACCCTGGTGCGGCGCATCCCGGCGGCTGCGGGCGCCACCGTCTCGGCTCCGCAGCTGGACCGGGCCGCGGTTCGCGCGCTCACCACTGCGCAGGAGCTGGCCGGGCAGATGGGCGACGAGTACGTCTCCACGGAGCACCTGTTGGTCGGCCTGGCCCAGGGCGACTCCGACGTGGCGCAGCTGCTCGCCAGGCACGGCGCCACACCGGACGCGCTGCGCGAGGCCTTCGCCTCCGTGCGCGGCTCCGCGAAGGTCACCAGCCCCGACCCGGAGGGCAGCTACCAGGCGCTGGAGAAGTACGGCACCGACCTGACGGCGCGGGCCCGCGCCGGCGAGCTGGACCCGGTGATCGGCCGGGATACGGAGATTCGTCGCGTGGTGCAGGTGCTGAGTCGTCGGACCAAGAACAACCCGGTGCTCATCGGGGAGCCCGGCGTGGGCAAGACGGCCATCGTCGAGGGACTCGCACAGCGCATCATCGCCGGCGACGTCCCGGACAGCCTCCGCGGCCGTCGGGTGATCGCCTTGGACCTGGGGTCGATGGTGGCCGGCGCCAAGTACCGCGGCGAGTTCGAGGAGCGGCTCAAGGCCGTGCTGGAGGACATCAAGTCCAGCGCCGGCGAGGTGATCACCTTCATCGACGAGCTGCACACCATTGTGGGCGCCGGCGCCTCCGGCGAGGGTGCGATGGACGCAGGCAACATGATCAAGCCGATGCTGGCGCGCGGCGAGCTGCGGCTGGTCGGCGCGACCACCTTGGACGAGTACCGCAAGCACATCGAGAAGGACGCCGCCCTGGAGCGGCGCTTTCAGCAGGTGTTCGTCGGGGAGCCCACCGTGCCGGACACCATCGGCATCCTGCGCGGTCTCAAGGGCCGGTACGAGGCGCATCACAAGGTGCAGATCAACGACGCCGCATTGGTCGCTGCTGCCACCCTGTCCGACCGTTACATCACCTCGCGGTTCCTGCCGGACAAAGCCATCGACCTCATCGACGAGGCGGCGTCGCGGCTGCGCATGGAGATCGACTCACGCCCGGTGGAGATCGACGAGCTGCAACGCTCGGTCGACCAGCTGCACATGGAGGAGATGGCGCTGGCCAAGGAGACCGACGCCGCCTCGCAGGACAGGCTCGCGCGGTTGCGGGCCGAGCTCGCCGACCTGACCGAGCAGCTCAACGCGCTGAACGCACGCTGGGAGCAAGAAAAGTCCGGGCTCAACCGGGTCGGTGAGCTCAAGGAGCGCCTCGACGGTCTGCGTGGGCAGGCGGAGCGGGCCGAGCGGGACGGCGACTTCGAGACCGCCTCGCGGCTGCTCTACGGCGAGATCCCGGTGCTGGAGAAGGAGTTGGCCGCGGCGAGCGCCGAGTCCGTCGACGACGTGATGGTCAAGGAGCAGGTGACCGCTGACGACGTCGCCGATGTCGTCGCGGCCTGGACGGGCATCCCGGCCGGACGGCTGTTGCAGGGCGAGACGGCGAAGCTGCTGCGGATGGAGGAGGCGCTCGGTAACCGAGTGGTGGGGCAGACCCAGGCCGTGCAGGCGGTGAGCGACGCGGTCCGCCGAGCTAGGGCAGGGGTGGCCGACCCGGACCGCCCCACCGGCTCGTTCCTGTTCCTCGGACCGACCGGCGTCGGCAAGACCGAGTTGGCGAAGGCGTTGGCGGAGTTCCTGTTCGACGACGAGCGCGCCATGGTGCGGATCGACATGAGCGAGTACGGGGAGAAGCATTCCGTGGCACGGTTGGTCGGGGCGCCCCCCGGCTACGTCGGCTACGACGCGGGCGGACAGCTCACCGAGGCGGTACGGCGCCGCCCCTACACGGTGGTGCTGTTCGACGAGGTGGAGAAGGCGCACCCCGACGTGTTCGACGTGCTGCTGCAGGTGCTCGACGACGGTCGTCTCACTGACGGCCAAGGGCGCACCGTGGACTTCCGCAACGCGATCCTGGTGCTCACGTCCAACCTCGGCGCAGGTGGTACGCACGAGCAGGTGATGAACGCGGTGCACCGGGCGTTCAAGCCCGAGTTCATCAACCGCCTCGACGACGTGTTGATCTTCGATGCGCTCAGCGAGGAGCAGCTGGAGCACATCGTGGACATTCAGCTGACCTCGCTCGGGCGCCGGTTGGAGGCCCGCAGGTTGACGCTGCAGGTGTCCGACGACGCCCGGAAGTGGTTGGCGGAGAGGGGCTTCGACCCGGTGTACGGCGCGCGGCCGCTGCGCCGTTTGGTGCAGCACGCCATTGGTGACCAGCTGGCGCGCGAGCTGTTGGCGGGAGCCGTGCACGACGGTGACGTGGTGACGGTGGAGGTGGCCTCCGATGGCGCCGCGCTGACCGTCGGCTGAGCGGCCACCCCGGGGGCATTGCGTGACCTCAACGCCGTTTTGAGCGCGCAGATCGGGCGTTCAGGTCACGGAGCGCCCTGTGTGGCGCATGCGGCCCCATTAGGGTGTCTCGGGTGAGGGCCGCATGAGCGCAACGCTGATCGCCCTGGGTGTGCTCGCGCTGCTGGCCGGGGTCGCTCTGTTCGTGGTGGACGCCCGTAGGCGTTCCCTTCGCACCCGGGTTCGTCGCGAGTGGGCGGGGCGCCATTCGGCCCGCTATGCCGCGGTTGATCCGGTGCTCACCGGTCAGTGGCATCACGGTGTGTTCAGCCGTGGGGGTGCCGGCCGCGCAGTGGAACTCGTCAGCGGCGAGCCGGACGGCAACCGGCTGTACCTGTTCGATCTGGAGCAGGCCGGCCGGGTGGTGTGCACCGTGGTGGCCCTTCGCCGACCCACGACCTCGAACACCACACTGGAGCTTCGGATGGGGTCGTCCACCGCGGCCACCGGGGCGGAAGCGACGCAGAAGATCGAACAGGTCACCTCCGAGGCGGGGATGGATCTGCTGGGACACGTCGGCACCAGATACGCCTTCACGGACGACCTGGAAGCTGCACGACGCGCCGTGGACGAGCGGTTGGTGCTGCTGGCCGACGCAGCCGGTGAGGACATCTCCGTGCTGTGGGCAGAAGGCGCGTGGGCGCTGGCGGCCGTCAACGCGACTGCAGGACCACAACGGTGGGACGAGATCGCGGCACTGCTCGGACGTTTCGCCGACCTGGTGCGGCTGCTCCCGCCTCCGGTAGCGCCGTAACCTGACGGCCATGAGTCGCCCCACAGCGTTGATCACCGGCCCGACCTCCGGCATCGGTGCCGCCTTCGCCCGTCGCCTGGCCACCGACGGCTACGACTTGATCCTGGTCGCCAGAGACACGGCCAAGCTGGACGCGCTGTCCGCCGACCTCGGCGAGCGGCACCACAGCCACGCCGAGGTGCTCACTGCAGATCTTTCCAGGGCCGAGGAGCGCCACGCCGTGTGCGAGCGGGTGCGTGGCGGTGTGCAGATGCTCGTCAACAACGCCGGTTTTGCCACCTCCGGTGAGTTCTGGACCACCGAACCGGCTCAGCTGCAGGCCCAGCTCGACGTCAACGTCACCGCCGTCATGCAAATCACCCGAGCTGCGCTGCCCGCCATGGTCGCCGCCGGATCGGGTGCCGTGGTCAATGTGGCCAGTGTCGCCGGATTGGTGCCGGGGCGTGGTTCCACCTACTCGGCGAGCAAGTCCTGGGTGACGTCGTTTTCGGAGGGCCTCGCCGGTGGGCTGCGGGGAACCGGTGTACAGGTTCAAGCTCTGTGCCCGGGCTTCGTGCGCACCGAGTTCCACTCCCGGGCCGGAATCGATATGGCCTCTACCTCGGACCGGCTGTGGCTTGCGCCGGACGACGTGGTGTCCACCTGCCTGTCCGACCTGCAGCGCGGCAAAGTGGTGAGCGTGCCCGGCCGCCAGTACAAGGCGATCGTCGGCGTCACGCACTTGATGCCGCGCGCGGCGGCGCGGTGGGCGGCGAACCGGGGGGGTTCAGGCCGGGGGCGCACCTAGCTCGAAGCCCCCGAGGTGGACGGTGATGCGCTACCGAGCCGCGCGCTCGACTTGCAGCGTCGCCACCTGCTGTTCGACGCCGCTGCGGACCTCGTCGCGCAGGGCGCGCAGAGCCGCGTCGGTCACGGGTCCGGCCCACCGGTCGGTGCTGATCGGCGCACCGAAACCGAAGTAGAACTGCTGCGGCCGGGGCAGCGGCGTAGGGCCGAACCCCCGAACCACCGGCCACACCAGGTCCCAGTTCCCACCGAGGCGCCCCACCACGGCCCGCGCCGGGGCGAACACCGGGTGGTCGGCGTCCAACAGAATGTCGAAGCACTCCTCGGCACCGACCGCCCCGAACGGGACGATGGGACAGCCGGCCTCGATCGCCATCCGGGCAAAGCCGGTGCGCTGTTTCCAGATCAGCCGGTACTTCTCGTCCTTTGCGCTTGGCGACCTCGCGTCCACCACCGGGGTAGACCAACACCGCCTCGCCGGCTGCCAACAACTCTCGACAGTTGTCCCGCGTGCCCCGCACCGCACCGGCCCGCATCAGCACGTCCCGCCAGCCGGGCACGGCCAGATGAACATGCTCGGCCAGCCCACGGACAAAGCGGCCCCTGCTTCGGTGGATCTTGTCGAGCATCAGTGGCATGTCCAGCACCCCGAACAGAGTGTGGTTGCCGACGAGTAGCACCGGTCCCTCGGTGGGAATGTTCTCCAGCCCCGAGAAGCGGGGCGTGGTCAGCGCACGCCACGGGGCCAGTGCCGCGCGGAACACCCGGAGGTCCACCGCGCTGGGCCGTTGTCGGAGTCGGGCGCCGTCGGTGAGGGTCATGGCGCCGATTGTCGCCCCTGCTCGGTAGCCTGATGCCCGTGACTCCGCCGATCGATACCGTTGCCCGCGCCGAGCTGGCCGAGCTGGTCCGCGAGCTGGCCGTGGTGCACGGGCGGGTCACCCTGTCCTCGGGACGGGAGGCCGACTACTACGTGGACCTGCGCCGCGCCACGCTGCACCACGCCGCAGCACCGCTGATCGGCCGGCTACTGCGGGAGCTGACCGCCGACTGGGACTACTCCGCCGTCGGCGGCCTGACGCTCGGCGCCGACCCGGTGGCCACGGCCATGCTGCACGCGGGAACGGGTCTGGACGCGTTCGTCGTGCGCAAGGCGGCCAAGGCGCACGGCATGCAGCGCCAGATCGAGGGGCCGGGCATCGCCGGCCGCCGGGTTCTCGTCGTCGAGGACACCACCACCACCGGCAACAGTCCGCTCACTGCGGTCGCCGCAGTGCGGGACGCGGGCGCGACGGTGGTGGGGGTGGCGACGGTGGTCGACCGCGCCACCGGTGCCGACGCGGTGATCGCCGAGCAGGGCTTGGAGTACCGCTCCCTGCTGAGCCTGGCCGATCTCGGGCTGGACTGAGCCTCCCGCGCTGGGCTGTTTTGGTGCAATTGCCTTCGCTGAGCGAACGGAATTGCACCAAGACGGCGTCCGCGGCCTGACGGCGCCGTTCCACCAGCGCGCATGCCACCTGTCAGGGCCTGCGCCCACGGTCCGGCGTAGACCGCGCCGCCGGAGGAAATCCCGCACGACGCTGATGATTGACGCCCTTACCGCGACGTGTACCGGCCACGATGATGCTTACAGCACCTTGCCCAGGAACTCGCGGGTCCGCTCGTGCTGCGGGTTGCTCAGCACCTCGGTGGGCGGACCGGCCTCCACCACCACGCCGCCGTCCATGAACACCACCTCATCGGCCACCTCGCGAGCGAAGCCCATCTCGTGGGTCACCACCACCATCGTCATCCCGTCGGACGCCAGGCCGCGCATCACGTCGAGCACCTCACCGACCAGCTCCGGGTCCAGCGCTGAGGTTGGCTCATCGAAGAGCATCAGCTTGGGCTGCATCGCCAGTGCTCGGGCGATGGCCACCCGCTGCTGCTGACCACCGGAGAGCTGCGCCGGGTAGGCGTCGTACTTGTCGCCGAGACCCACCCGCTCGAGCAGGGTGCGACCACGTTCGGTCGCGTCGCTGCGCGACTCGCGCTTGACGTGCACCGGTGCCTCGCAGACGTTGGCCAGCGCGCTCTTGTGCGGAAAGAGGTTGAACCGTTGGAACACCATGCCGATCTCAGTGCGCTTGCGGGCCACCTCCTTCTCCTTGAGCTCGTGCAGCTTGTTACCCACCCGCCGGTAGCCGACGAGCTCGCCGTCGACGTACAGCTCACCGGAGCTGACCTTTTCCAGGTGGTTGATGCACCGCAGGAACGTCGTCTTGCCGGAGCCGCTGGGGCCCAGCAAGCACATCACCTCGCCACGCTGGACCTGCAGGTCGATGCCGCGCAGCACGTGGTTGGCCTGGAACGACTTGTGCACCCCGACGGCGCGGACCAGGGGCTCATCAGGCACGGGACAGACCTCCACAAAGGTTGTTGACGGTCGCCCGCACGCGCTGGAACGGAGTGGGCGGCAGCTGGTGCACGCTGCCGCGGGCGAAGCGCCGTTCCAGGTAGTACTGGCCGGTCTGCGCGACGGAGGTGAGCAGCACGTACCAGATGCACGTCATCACCAACAGCTCGAACACCTGCCCGCTCTGGGAGTAGATGGCGGTGGCCCGGCCCAGCAGCTCCACCTGCCCGATCACCTGCACCAGCGCGGTGTTCTTCAGCATGGAGATGAACTCGTTGCCCGTCGGCGGGATGATCACCCGCATGGCCTGGGGCAGGATGATCCGCCGCAGCGACAGCCGGCTCGTCATCCCCAATGCCTGCGCAGCCTCCGTCTGCCCTTGGTCCACGGAGAGAATGCCTGCCCGGGTGATCTCGGCCATGTAGGCGCCCTCGTTGAGCCCCAGAGCCAGGACGGCGGCCACGAACACGGTGATGACGCTGGCCGCAGGCTTGTCGATGAATACCACGTCGGTGAACGGAATGGAGACCCGCACCCTGGTGATCACCAGCAGCAAGCCGTTGAACCAGAACAAGATCTGCACCAGCGCCGGGGTGCCGCGGAAGAACCAGATGTAGAGCCACGCGGCACCGGCGAAGACGGGATTTTTGGACAGTCGCATGGTGGCCAGCAGGACCCCTAGGATCACACCGATGATCTGCGAGAACACCGCGATCAGGATGGTGTTCTTCAAGCCCTCCAAGATGGAGCTCTTGTTCAAGTACTGGGTGATCACCGGGTAGTCGATCTTGTCAATGTGGGTCAGCTTGTAGGCGACCCACAGCAGGATCGCCAAACCCACCGCCCCGGTGATCCAGCGACCCCAGTGCCGGGTGGGGACGACAGCCGGCGCGTCCTGTTCCGGGCTTTCCGGCTTGGTGGTCGCCGACACCGTCACGAGCCGGCGCCGGTGCCGCCGTTGATGGCGGCGGTGGTCAGCGAGCCCTTGCTGATGTCCCACTTCTTGAGGATGGCGTCGTAGGTGCCGTCCGCAATCAGCGACTTGAGCGCGGCCTGCACGGCGACGTCGAGCTGGGTGCCCTTGGCGCAGGCGACGCCGTAAGGAGCCGACTCGTACTGGTCACCCACCACCTCGAAGGCCTTGCCGTCGTTCTGCGTCTTGGCCGAGTAGGCGGCGACCGGGAAGTCGTTGAGGTCGGCGACGGCCCGGCCGGTGGTCACCTGCAGCCGCGCCGCGGCGTCGTCGGGCAGCTGGGTGACGTTGACCATCCGCCCGGGTGGGCACTTCGCGCCTTCGGCGACCTTCACCTGCACCGTGCCCGACTCCAGTGCCACGTTCTTGCCGCACAGGTCTTCGAGCTTGCTGATTTTCTCCGGGTTGCCCTTCTTCACCAGGATGGACGTACCGGCGTTGAAGTAGTCCACGAAGTCGACGGTGTCCTGGCGCTTCTTGTTGTCGGTCATCGAGGACAGCGCCCAGTCGTAGCGGCCGCCGGAGATGCCGGTGAGGATGGAGTCGAACTTGGTGTTCCCGATCTCCACCTTGACGCCGAGCTTGGCGCCGAGCGCGTTGGCCAGGTCGATGTCGAAACCCTGCAGGGTCTTACCGTCCTCCGCAGTGAACTCGTTCGGCGGGTAGGTGCCGTCGGTGGCCGCCTTGAGCACGCCCGCGGTCTTGTACTTGGCCGGGAGTAGTGCGGCCGCCGCCTGGTCGACCTGGACGGCGGGTAGGGCCGCGGCTGTGCTGGTCGGCGTCGAGCTGCTGCTGTCACTGCTGCCGCAGGCGCTGACCATGAGCAGGGCAGTCGTGGCGCCGAGGGCGACACCGGCAATCGAGCGTGCGGATCGGATGGTCATGGTGGTCCTCCACGGACGGAACCGTCTGCGGCGACGGCCACACCATCGCCTGTTGGAGGCTGAGCGTAGGGCAGTTTGCCCGTTGAGCTCCACTGACCGCGCCCGGCGCGGGCCAGGACACCTACCAAGCAGCGCCGAGGTCGGCGTGCTGGCGAACCCATTCGTGCATCACCACTCCGGCTGCCACGCCTGCGTTGATCGACCGGGTGGAGCCGAACTGGGCGATGGACACCGTGCACGCTGCGCCGTCCCGTGCCTCGGCGGTGAGGCCCGGGCCCTCCGAGCCGAAGAGCAGCACGCATCGCTCGGGGAGAGTGACCGTCTCCAACCGTCGCGCACCCGGTGAGTTGTCCACCGCGACGACGGCAAGGTCCTGCGTGCGGGCGTGCTCGAGCAGCGTGGCGATGTCGGTGTGGTGGCGCAGGTGCTGGTACTTGTCGGTGATCATCGCTCCTCGGCGATTCCGGCGCCTGCGACCGACGATGTGCACCTCCGCGGCCGCGAACGCGTTCGCGGTGCGCACCACGGTGCCGATGTTGTGGTCGTGCCCGAAGTTCTCAATGGCGACGTGGAACGGGTGGCGGCGCGTGTCCAGATCTGCGACGACGGCGTCGCGCCGCCAATACCGGTAGACGTCCACGACGTTGCGTCGGTCGCCGTCGCGTAGGAGCTCGGGGTCGTAACGCTCATCCGATGGCCAGTCGCCCTGCCACGGCCCGACACCCACCGTCTCGCCCCACTCCGTGGCCCCCACAGCAAGCTCATCAGCCACCTGGGCATCCTAGGCTAGGCGAGTGAGGGCATGGTGAGCGTCTGGGCGCAGCGGGCGGCGCACGCCGAAGATGCTGTGCTGCACCATCATCTGCGGCCTCTCTGGGGTGTTCCGGGCACCCGGCTCGGTACCGCGACCTGGCCCGCTGGCCCCGCAAACCGCAGCTTTCTGCGCTGGAACTACTGGTGGCAGGCGCAGCTGCTCGACTGCCTGGTCGACGCCTTCGACCGAGACCCCACTGCCGCCCGGCGCAGGCGCATCGTCCAGGTGGCGCGGGGAATTCGCACGCGCAATCTCGGCTCGTGGACCAACGACTACTACGACGACATGGCGTGGCTGGGCTTGGCGTTGCACCGCGCTGGGACGGTGGCCGGGGTGCGCCACGCGGACGCGGTAGGGACCCTGGCCGGCGAACTGGAAGCGGCTTGGTCGGACGCCGCCGGCGGTGGTATCCCGTGGCGACGGGCAGACGTGTTCCGCAACGTGCCTGCCAACGGTCCGGCCGCGATCCTGCTGGCCCGCACCGGCAGGTTCGACCGCGCCGCGGCCACCGTCGACTGGATCGACGCGCACCTCCGCGACCTGGAGACCGGGCTGATCTACGACGGGCTGCGTCCCGGCGGCGTGCTGGAGACCGCGACGTATACCTACTGCCAGGGCGTGGTGCTCGGCGCGGAGTCGGAGCTGGCCACGCACACCGGAGAGCCCCGACACCGCGAGCGGGTGCATCGATTGGTGGACGCCGTGGCCCACCATCTGAGCGTCGACGGCGTGCTTCCTGGCGCTGGCGGCGGTGACGGAGGCTTGTTCGCCGGCATCCTCGCTCGCTACCTGGCGCTGGTGGCCGTTCAGCAGCCCGACGAGACTGCCGCCGCCGAGCTGGTGCTGGCGTCGGCGGAGGCGGCATGGGCGCACCGCGTGCAGATGGACGGGAGACTGCGCTTCGGCGCGAGTTGGGCCCAGGCGGCCGGGTCAGCATCGGAGCTGTCGGTGCAGCTGTCCGGGTGGATGGTGCTCGAGGCCGCCGCGGTGCTGGACCGCTAACCTTGTGGTGTGGATCTGCACACCGCGAAGACCGCGGGACTGGTGCTGCTGGCCGTCCTGCTCATCGGTGGGTTCCTGCTGGCCATGCTGATCCGCAAGATCATCGGCAAGCTCGTGGTCCTGGTGCTCGTCGTCATCGCGGCGGGCTTCGTGTACTCCCAGCGCAGCGGATTGTCCAATCAGGTGTGCCAGGCGCAGGGCCACTTCCTGGGCTTCTCGGTGAGTATCCCGGCCGGCGCGCGCGCCGGATGTACGCGCAGCACCTCCTGAGCGGACTCACCTGTCGTGCGCGGCGAGCAACTCCGTGCTGCCGCCGGCACCTCAGACTGCGGCAGCGTCAGGAGCCCGCTTTGAGCTGCGTCGTGCCCTGACGAACTGAAAGACGATCGGCAGCACCGAGAGCACCACGATGAGGAGGAGGATGGTCTCGATGTGCTGGCTGACGAACGCGACGTTGCCGAGCAGGCGACCCAGCATCGTCACCCCCGCACCCCAGAGGACGCCGCCGATGATGTCGAAGGTGAGGAAGGTGCGGTAGCGCATTTTGGCCACCCCGGCAGTCACCGGCATGAACGTACGGACGATGGGGACGAACCGCGCCCTGATGACGGCCTTGCTGCCGTGCCGCTCGAAGAACGCATGCGCCTCGGTGACATAGCGGCGCTTGAACAGTCGGGAATCGTCGCGGTCGAAGATGCTGGGCCCGGCTTTGCGGCCGATGAAGTAGCCGAGCTGATCGCCGGCGACGGCGGCAATGGGCACGGTGATGAGCAGCAGCCACAACGGGGCAATAGCCCCGATCGGGTTGCCGGCAAGCACCGCATCCCCGGTTGACACCAAACCTGCCGTGAACAGCAGCGAGTCGCCGGGAAAGAAGAAGCCGACAAGGAGCCCACACTCGACAAACACGACGAGGAGCAGACCGGCGTATCCGAAAGTTTCCAACAGATAGTTCGGTTGGATGAACTTTGGACCCAGCGACAGGTAGGTGGTGCTCGCGAGATTCACCGTGGCCACGATACCGGCGGCTCACCGGGACACGGCGCAACCCGGTGCCCTAATCTGGCCGGGACAGGCGCACTCCGCCGCCACCGCTGCTCGCTCAGGAGGACACCATGCCGATCGCCAGCCCCGAGGTCTACGCCCAGATGCTCGACAAGGCCAAGGCCGGCTCCTTTGCCTACCCGGCCATCAACTGCACGTCCTCAGAGACGATCAACGCGGCACTGAAGGGCTTCGCTGACGCAGGGAGCGACGGCATCATTCAGTTCTCCACCGGCGGTGCAGAGTTCGGCTCCGGCACCGGGGTGAAGGACATGGTCACGGGCGCGGTGGCGCTGGCCGAGTTCGCGCACGTGGTGGCGCAGAAGTACTCCGTCAGCATTGCGCTGCACACCGACCACTGCCCCAAGGACAAGCTCGACGGCTACGTCCGCCCACTCATCGCCCTCAGCAAGGAGCGGGTGGACGCCGGTCGCAATCCGCTGTTCCAATCGCACATGTGGGACGGCTCCGCGGTACCGATCGACGAGAACCTGGAGATCGCCAAGGACCTGCTGGCCGCGACCGCCGCCGCACGGATCATCCTCGAGGTGGAGATCGGCGTGGTCGGTGGCGAGGAGGACGGCGTCGACAACGAGCGCAACGACAAGCTGTACACCACCGCCGAGGACTACGAAAAGACGGTGGAGGCACTGGGCGGTGGCGACTCCGGCTCGCGCTACCTGTTGGCGGCGACCTTCGGCAACGTGCACGGGGTGTACAAGCCGGGCAACGTCAAGCTGCGCCCGGAGATTCTTGCGGAGGGACAGAAGGTCGCGGCGGCCAAGCTCGGGTTGCCCGCGGGGTCCAAGCCTTTCGACCTGGTCTTTCACGGGGGTTCCGGGTCGCTGAACTCCGAGATCGACGAGGCGCTGAGCTACGGCGTGGTGAAGATGAACGTGGACACCGACGCCCAGTACGCCTTCACCCGCCCGATCGCTGGGCACATGTTGAGCAACTACGACGGCGTGCTCAAGATCGACGGCGAGGTGGGCAACAAGAAGGTCTACGACCCGCGCAGCTACCTCAAGGCGGCCGAAGCAGGCATGGCCGCCCGGGTGAGCAAGGCGTGCGAGGACCTCCGCTCCGCAGGCCGCTCCGCGTCGTAAACGGCGCCGAATTGGGGCATTCAGGTCACGCAACGTCCTTTTCTGACGGCGCCCGGGGCATTCAGGTCACAGAATGCCCTCCGGGGGCCACAGGGCATGATGGGCGGATGACTTCCTTCGGTGACCTGCTCGGCCCCCCGCCCACGCTGCTGCCCGGTGACCCGGAGGCGGAGTCGGATTTGCTCAACGGTGCCGACCCCACCGCGGTCGCGGCAGAGCATCCCAGCGCCAGCATCGCCTGGGCCACGCTCGCCGAGGGTGCTCTCGAGGCGAGTCAGCCGGTGGCCGCCTACGCCTACGCCCGCACCGGCTACCACCGCGGGCTCGACCAGCTGCGGCGTAACGGCTGGAAGGGCTTCGGCCCGGTGCCGTACTCGCACGAGTCCAACCGCGGTTTCCTCCGTGCCGTCGCCGCGCTGACCAAGGCGGCCACCGCGATCGGTGAGGGTGACGAGCAAGCACGCTGTCTCGACCTGCTTGCCGACTGCGACCCGGACGCCGCCGCGGCGCTCGGACTTGCCTGAGCGGGTAAGCACTGATTGATGCACGCCGTGTTGCAGGCGCGGCTGCGCCGGATGAAGGCCAGCTCTCTCGCGGTGCTGCAGTGCTCGATCGCGGCGTCGCTGGCCTGGGCTCTGGCCACCGGCCCGATCGGGCACCCACGGCCCTTCTTCGCCCCGATCGCCGCCGTCGTCTGCCTCGGGGTGTCCCTCGGTGCCCGGCTGCGCCGTTCGGTGGAGCTGGTCGCCGGGGTGAGCCTGGGCATTCTGGTCGGTGACCTGCTGATCGCCCGGATCGGCTCTGGTACTTGGCAGATCGGGCTGGTGGTGGCGCTGGCGATGTCGACCGCGGTCCTGCTGGACGGAGGCGGGGTGTTCACCCTGCAGGCCGGTTCGTCCTCGGTGCTGGTGGCTACGCTGCTCCCGCCGGGGGGATCGGCGGGCCTCAACCGCTTCGTCGACGCCCTGGTCGGGGGCGTGGTGGGCATCGTGGTCATCGCCCTCATTCCTGCCGATCCGGTGCGCACTGCTCGCCGGGACGCCGCCCGTGTGCTGTCCACCCTCGCCGCGGCGACCCGGCAGATCGCCACCGGGTTGGCTGCGCGCGACGAGGCCGAGCTGGTGGCGGCGCTCGGTGCCGCGCGTAGCACCCAAGGCACCGTGGATGCGCTCCGTGCGGACCTGGCCGCGGGCCGTGAGCTGGCCCGGATCGCCCCGTTGCGCTGGCACTCGCGGGCCCGGCTGAGTCGGCTGTTGGGCACGGCCGATCCGATCGACAACGCGGCGCGCAACCTGCGGGTGCTGGCCAGGCGGGCACTCGCTGCGGTCCGCGACGACGAGCCTGTCGACGAGCGGATCATCGCCCAGCTGCAGCGTTTCAGTGACAGCGTCGAGCTGCTGCGCCAGGCCTTCGCCAGCCGCCGCGGGCAGCCCCCGGACGTCGGCGAGGCGGCACGGGCGCTACGCCTGGTGGCCGCCGGGATGGCCAGCGACCTCGGCGCGAACGGGGGACTCTCGATGACCGTGGTGGTCGGACAGCTGCGCTCCACGGTGGTGGACCTGCTGCAGGTCGCCGGCGCCAGCAGGGTGTCCGCACTGGCCAGCCTGCCGCCGACCGTGGCGCATCCGCCGATTACCCCGGACATCGCCGCTGAATAGGGGCATGGTGGGAGGATGGCCACGGTGCGCGCGGTGATGCGTAGCGTTGATCGACGGGATTTTCTACCACCCGGCCAACGCGAGTACGCCGCGCTCGACCGCCCACTGCCCATCGGCTGGGAGCAGACGAACTCGCAACCAACTACCGTGGCGAACCTGTTGGCGTTACTGCAAGTACTACCAACCCAGCGGGTGCTCGACGTCGGCGCCGGATCGGGGTGGACGACGGCGCTGCTCGGACGGCTCGTCGGTCCCGATGGTGAGGTCATCGGCGTGGAGCTGCACCCCGAGCTCGCCGTCTGGGGCGGAGCCAACCTGGGCGGGTACGACATGGCCTGGGCCTCGGTGCGCCAAGCGGAACCCGGCGTCTTGGGCTGGCCGCGCGGGGCGCCGTACGACCGGATCCTCGTCTCCGCGGAGGCCACTGAGCTGCCTGCGGCGTTAACGGCCCAGCTCGGGGTCGGTGGTGTGCTGGTGGTCCCCGTCCGCGGACAGCTGCTCCGCGTCACCGCCAGGGATGCGGGGAAGCTCGAGACTTCCGAGCACGGTGCCTACCGCTTCGTCCCGCTCCGCTGAGCCTCAGCGCACCAACTGCCAGTCGGTGGTGTGCCGGTAGAACGTCGACCGCTTGATCATCCGCTCGTGCGGCACTCCGTCACGAGTCAGCAGCAGGCCGGTCGTTCCCGTTTGCGCGGCGCGCCCCGACACCCACGGGCGAAACCGCCCGAGCGACGCCCGTACCCCCTCGGCCGTCGGCTCGATCACCAGTCCCCGCGTCGAGCCCGAGAACAGCAGGAAGCTGTCCACGTAGGACTCGCCGGTAAGGGGCGAGCCCGTTAATGTCGCCCGACCCACCAGCGCCACCCCCGCGTCATCGCGGGCCAACGCGACGGGTGCCGCTGGCCCGCGCAAAGCCAACGCCGCGGCGCGCTTTCCGGTGGGCAGCGACCACACCTGGGTCGCCGCACTGCGTTTCCTGCTGACGTAGGCGAGCTCGATGTCCAGTCGTTCGGTCCGCATCAGTCGGGTCAGCACGGCCGCAAGGTCCGCATCGTCACCCACGACGACCAACCGAGCTGGACCGTCGAGCAGCGGGTCGACGTCAGCACGCCCGGGACGCGCAGGCACCGAGACGGTGGGTACCGATGACAGGGCATCCGGCATCCGCGCGTCGCCGCACTTGAGCACCAGCGTCCGCACACGCACTCCTGGTCTAGGGTTCTCCCGGCGTTCAATTCATACAGCAGGGGAGCAACCATGCCGGCAGTCGTCCTGATCGGAGCCCAGTGGGGCGACGAGGGCAAGGGCAAGGCCACCGACCTGCTCGGCGGACGCGTGCAGTGGGTGGTGCGCTATCAGGGTGGCAACAACGCCGGGCATACCGTGGTCCTGCCGAACGGGGAGAACTTCGCGCTGCACCTCATCCCCTCGGGCATCCTCACCCCCGGCGTCACCAACGTCATCGGCAACGGCGTGGTCGTCGACCCCGGTGTGCTGCTGGACGAGCTGGCCGGGTTGGAGGCGCGGGGCGTCGACACCTCGCGGTTGCACTTGTCCGCGGATGCGCACCTGTTGATGCCGTACCACGTCGCCATCGACAAGGTCAGCGAGCGGTTCCTCGGCAAGGCAAAGATCGGCACCACCGGGCGCGGCATCGGACCGGCGTACCAGGACAAGATCGCCCGCGTCGGGGTCCGGGTGGCCGACGTGCTGGATGAGAAGATCCTGGCGCAGAAGGTCGAGGCGGCGCTGGAGTTCAAGAACCAGGTGCTGTCCAAGATCTACAACCGCAAGGCGCTGGACCCCGAGCAGGTGGTCGCGGAGGTGCTGGAGCAGGCGGAAGGATTCTCCCATCGCATCGCCGACACCCGCCGCGAGCTCAACGAGGCGCTGGAGCGCGGCGAGACGATCCTGCTCGAGGGCAGCCAAGGCACCCTACTCGACGTCGACCACGGCACGTACCCCTTCGTCACCTCCTCCAACCCCACGGCCGGCGGCGCGGCTGTCGGCTCGGGCATCGGGCCCACCCGCATCACCACGGTGCTGGGCATCCTCAAGGCGTACACCACGCGGGTCGGTTCGGGGCCGTTCCCGACCGAGCTGAACGACGACCGGGGCGAGTACCTGCGCAAAGCCGGTGGCGAGTACGGGGTGACCACCGGGCGGTCCCGGCGCTGCGGCTGGTTCGATGCCGTGATCGCGCGCTACGCCACCAGGGTCAACGGCATCACCGACTTCTTCCTCACCAAGCTCGACGTACTTTCCGGACTGGACACCGTGCCGATCTGCGTGGGCTACACGGTCGACGGGGTGCGCACCGACGACATGCCGATGACGCAGACCGACATCCACCACGCCGTGCCCGTGTACGAGGAGATGCCCGGTTGGTGGGAGGACATCAGCAAGGCCCGCACGTTCGAAGAGCTACCGGCTGCCGCACAGGCCTACGTGCTGCGCATCGAGGAACTGGCGGGTGCGCGGGTGTCCTGCATCGGCGTGGGTCCCGGCCGGGACGAGACCATCGTCCGCCACGATGTGCTGCGCACCCGTGCGTGATAAGGGCCCACCGCCGCTACTTTTTCACGCACAAGCAGCGCAGCTGCCCTCCCCGCCGCCCCCCTCCCACCCACCGCGCCGCAGCACGGACACGACTTCCCGGGCCACACCGCAGGCGTCGCCGCTGACCTCGTCCCAGCCGTAGACCAGCCGCGGTCGCCCGTCGAGCTCCGCGGCGTTGTCCCGTCGACGGTCGCGGAAGGCGTACTCGGCTCCGGAGTGATAGCGCCGGCCGTTCAAGCGCACGATCAACGGCACGCCGCATCCGGAGTAGTCGCAGTCCTCCCACAGCGTCCGCCCGTCGACGACCACCGGGGACTGGCGACGAGCGGACGGGAGCGCATGGGATTGCTCCACGTCGACCGCGTACCGATACTCCAACGCGGACTGCACGCCCTCGGCCATCAGCTTGAGCGCATCGGTGAGCGGGCGAAGGTACCGCCGAGGCCTGCGTAGCTCGAGCCGGGTGCGTACCTCGGCGAGCGGGATGTGCGCATTGGTGACCACGGCGACCAGGGTGCGCGCCGCAGTACGGGCCGTCGGCTCGACGATCGCCAGGTCCAACGCCGTGTCCGGACGGGAGGTGCGCGGTGGATCGGTGCGCACCAGGATGTGTGCGTGTGCCCGGGAGCGATGGACGACAACGCCGGGATGCACGACGGCCCCGGGATCAACAACCGGCTGTCGGTACCGCGGTCCGGGCGCGCGCAGCGTCGCCGGCTGGCTGACGGCCGAACGGCCATAGGGCACCGTGATGTGGACAGGTCCCGGGTCGGCGCGCGCCATGCCCCACTCCTGCGCAGCCGTGCGGTGGCTGAGCAGTGCGTCGGGTCCGCCGAACAGCAGCGCGGCGCTCAGTGCGGCCGGCCGGACCAGCGGACCGCTGGTCACCGAATGCACGCCATGCAGCACCTGCTGCCAGCGCCCCGACTGCACGCGGTGCCGAAGCTGCTGCGGAGTAACGCCGCAGGAGAGTAGCTGCGCGGTGCTGGCCAAGCCGTGCTGTTCGGTGAGCAATTGCTGCCAGGGGATGCGCGCCTCGGTCATACCGGGCCACTCAACACGGGGGAGGGCTGTCCGCGGGCCCGAAAAGCGCGGCCCTGTGGATAACTTGCTGTGCGTGAAAAGGTAGCGGCAGTGGGCCCTTATCACGCACAGGGACGTCAGTCCCTGTCCAACAGCGCCTCTTCCTGGTCCAGCCCACGGAGCACCCGGCGCAGCACCTCATCGTCGATCCGGCCATCGTCGCGGTGGTCCAGGAACACCTCGCGTTCGCTGGCCAGCATCTCGCGGCGCAACCGACGGAACGCCGACGACGGGCTCTCGCCCACTTCCGACTCGTCCCGGCCCAGCCGCTCCCACGCGGTGTTGTTGCGGTGCTGGGTCAACCGGTGCAGCACTTCGGCCGCCTGCTCGGACACCGGCGGACCGCTTTCCACCAGCTCGTCCAGCCTGGCTATCGCAGCCGTGGCGGCATCATGCTGGGCGGCGGCCTCCGCGACGGCGTCGGCGTGTACCTCGGCGTCGTCCTGCACCCCGAGATGAGCGATCACCCACGGCAGGGTCAGCCCGTTGAGCAACAGTGTGCCGATGACCACCACGAAGGTGAGGAACAGGATCTCCGCGCGGGCCGGGAACTCGGGCCCGGCGCTGACGGTCAGCGGGATGGCGAAGGCGGCCGCGAGCGAGACCACTCCGCGCATTCCCGCCCACGCCACCACCAGGGCTCCCCGCGCCGAAGGTGGGTTCTCGCGGGAGAGCATCCGCGGCAGCAGCGCCATCGGCATCACCCACAGCATCCGCACCGCCACCACCGTGGCCAGTACCGCCACCGAGGCCACCGCCAGCGAGCCGACGCTGTGCCCGCGCAGGCCAGACAGCACCGTCGGCAGCTGCAGTCCGATCAACAGAAACACGAACGACTCGAGCACCACGTCCGCGGCCTTCCACACCGCCGTGTCCTGCAGGCGGGTGGCATAGCCGCTGCGCACCGAACGGTTGCCGAGGAACAACCCGGCGACGACGACGGCGAGCACCCCGGAGCCGTGCAGCTCCTCCGCGGTGAGGTACGCCAGGAACGGGACGACCAGGCCGATGGCACTCTCCAGCACCGGGTCGTCGAGGCGCTTGCGGATCTTGGACACCACGAACCCGACCACCAGCCCGACCAGTACCCCACCGGTGGCGGCCAGTGCGAACGTCGCCGCCCCACTGAGCAGGCTCGCGCCGGTGCCCACGGCGGCCGCGAGGGCCACCCGGTAGGCGGTGAGTGCCGTCGCGTCGTTCAGCAGGCTCTCCCCGCTGAGCAGTGTCATGATCCGTCGCGGCAAGCCGAGTCGGCGCCCCACGGCGGTCGCGGAGACCGCATCGGGCGGCGCGACCACAGCACCGAGCACCAGAGCAGCAGTGAACGGCAGCTGCGGCAGCACCAACCAGGCCACCCAGGCGACCACTGCGGTGGTCACCAACGGCAGCACGACGGCGAGCAGTCCGATCGGGCGCAGGTTGTTCCGTAGTCCGCTGTAGGAACTCTCCAGCGCCGCCGAGTACAGCAGCGGCGGTAGCACGGCGAACAGGACGAGCTGGGGATCGAGCTGCACCGTCCGTAATCCCGGCAACAGCGATGCGGCCAGCCCCACCACCACCAGCAGCAGCGGAGAGGAAAGCCCACGGCGCCGCGCCGCCCCTGCCACCAGCAGCGCGAGCAGCACCACGCCCAGCAGCAGTCCGTTCACCATGCCTCCTGTCCTCCGTCGCGTCCCCCTGGGCAAGAATGGCCCTTGATGAGACGCAAAACAGCACCGAAACCTTCCCGCGGCTGCGCCGAGCTGGATGCAGCGAGCGAGCTGGATCCAGCGCCGATCACCGCGGCGGGCTGTCAGGAGTGCCTGGAGCTGGGCGTGGACACCTGGACGAACCTGCGGCTGTGCGTGGCATGCGGGCACGTCGGCTGCTGCGACTCCAGCCAGTACCGCCACGCCACGGGCCACTACGAGTCCAGCCAGCACCCCGTAATGCGCTCGTTCGAGCCGGGCGAGACCTGGCGCTGGTGTTTCGTGCACAATCGCATCGGCTGAGGCGATTCGTTCGGAATGTTAGCGGCGTCACGATTCGACGCCAATATGGTGCCCACTGCGGCAAGCATTGTTACCTTGAGTTACTGCATGCCGCCAACCAATACGGGAACGACCCCACACGCCGCTGCTGACGCGGCGAATTCGGGATCCCCGGATGGTCTAGAGTTCCGCTGTCCTGGCGTCGCCGATGGCGTACATGTGGGAGATCGCCCGCGACTCGCAGGTGCTCGACCTCAACTCCTCCTACGCGTACGTGCTGTGGTGCCGAGATTTCGCCGCCACCTCGGTGGTGGCCGTCGACACCGGACGCGTCGTCGGCTTCGTCAGCGGCTATCTGCGCCCCCAGCGCGCGGACACGCTGTTCATCTGGCAGGTGGCGGTGGACGCTGGCGAGCGGGGCCGGGGTGTGGCCGGGCGAATGCTCGATCGGCTGCTCGACCGCTTGAGACCCGACGGGGTGATGCGGTTGGAGACCACGATCAGCCCGGACAACACCGCGTCGCAGGCGTTGTTCATTGCGCTCGCGCGCCGACGCCACACCGACATAACCAAGCACGACCTGTTCGCACCCGAGCACTTTCCGGACAGCCACGAAGCCGAGGAGCTCTATCTCATCGGCCACGACGACGGAGGACCACAGTGACATTGACCTTTGCGCCCGAAATTTTCGAGAGCCTCGAGTCCGATGTGCGTAGTTACAGTCGCAGCTGGCCCGCCGTGTTCGACACCGCGCAGGGGTCGTGGATGCGTACCGCCGACGGCAAGGAGTACCTCGACTTTTTCGCCGGGGCGGGCGCGCTGAATTACGGACACAACCACCCAGTGTTGAAGAAGGCGCTGATCGACTACCTCAGCCGCGACGGCGTGACCCACGGGCTGGACATGTCCACGGTCGCCAAGGGCGAGTTCCTGGAGCGCTTTCAGGAGACCATCCTGAAGCCGCGCGGCCTGGACTACAAGGTGCAGTTTCCCGGCCCCACCGGCGCCAACACCGTGGAGGCCGCGCTCAAGCTGGCCCGGAAAGTGACCGGTCGCGAGTCGATCATCAACTTCACCAACGCCTTTCACGGCATGACCTTGGGCGCGCTGTCGGTCACGGGTAACTCCATGAAGCGTGGCGGCGCCGGCATCCCCCTGGTGCACTCCACCCCCATGCCGTACGACAACTACTTCGATGGCACCGTCGAGGACTTCGGCTGGCTCGAGCGGGTGCTGGACGACTCAGGCAGCGGCTTCAACCGCCCGGCTGCGGTGATCGTGGAGACCGTGCAGGGTGAGGGCGGGGTCAATGTGGCTCGTCCGGAATGGCTCAAGGCGCTGGCCGAGCTGTGCGCGCAGCGCGAGATCCTGCTCATCGTGGACGACGTGCAGATGGGCTGCGGCCGCACCGGTCCGTTCTTCTCCTTCGAGATTGCGGGCATCACCCCGGACATCGTGTGCCTTTCCAAGTCCATCGGCGGCTACGGCATGCCGATGGCGCTAACCCTGTTCAAGCGGGAGCTCGACGTCTGGGAGCCCGCCGAACACAACGGCACGTTCCGCGGCAACAACCCCGCGTTCGTCACCGCCCGGGTGGCGTTGGAGCAGTTCTGGGCCGACGACACACTGCAGCGGAGCACCATGGCCAAGGGTGCTCGGATTGCCGACGCGTTCTCCGCGCTGGCGGCGAAGTACGACGGCGTGAGCACCCGCGGGCGCGGTCTGGCCCAGGGACTGGTGTTCGCCGACGCTCAGCTCGCTGGCAAGGTCTGCTCTCGCTCGCCTTCGACAACGAGCTGCTGGCCGAGACTGCCGGTCCCTCGGACGAGGTGGTCAAGTTGCTGCCCGCGCTGACCATCAGCGAGGACGAGCTCGACCACGGGCTGAACATTCTGGCCGAGGCCACTGACACCGTCAGCTCATAGGCCTGGCCGGGCTCGGCCGAGAAAACTGCACACCCTCCGCCTCACCGCGGCCACCAGCTTTGGAGGCACCTGTGATTGTCCGCACCACCGATGAGATCACCGGCACCGACCGGGACGTCGCCAGTGAGAACGGCAACTGGACCAGCAAGCGCATCATCCTCGGCGGCGACGGGGTGGGCTTCTCCTTCCACGAGACTGTGATCCAGCCGGGCACCGTGAACGAGTTTCACTACGCCAACCACGTCGAAGCGGTCTGGCTGGTGGAGGGCGAAGGAACGCTGACCGACCGGGAGACCGGCGATCAGTACCCGTTGGCGCCGGGCACCATGTACCTGCTCAACGGGCACGAGCGGCATACCGTGCAACCGCGGACGCGGATGCGGATGCTGTGCGTGTTCAATCCCCCGGTCACCGGGCGTGAGGTGCACGACGAGAACGGCGTCTACCCGCTTATTACCGTCGACTAGATCGCATTCAGCGGGCCATCGGGAGCGCCGAAAATGCGCATCGAGGCCGCCAAGGGCCAGTGGCATACGGTGAGCCCATGAGTGAACCGACACGGTGGGTGACCGATCACGGACCTGAGCATTCCCAGTGGTACATCGACCGTTTCCGCACCATGGCCGCCGACGGCGCCGACCTCAAGGGGGAGGCGCGGATGCTCGATGCCATGCTGCGCCGCGGCTCGCGCGTGCTGGACGCCGGGTGCGGGCCGGGACGTGTCGGCGCTGCGCTCGCCACCCGCGGGCACAGTGTCGTCGGGGTGGATGCCGACCCGGCCCTGATCGCCGCGGCCGAGGCCGACTATCCCGGCCCGCACTGGTTGGTGGCCGACCTCGCCGTCCTGGACCTGGCCGCAGCAGGGGAGCCGGAGCTCTTCGACGGCGCTGTCGTGGCCGGCAACGTTATGGCGTTCGTGGCGCCGGGTTCCGAACCGGCCGTGCTCCAGCGGCTCGCCGCACACCTGCGGGATGACGGCTTCGTGGTGGTCGGCTTCGGGCTGGAGCGCGGCTACCCACTGAGTGCATTCGATACACACCTCGCCGCCGCCGGCTTCACCCTCGAGCACCGCTTTGCGACCTGGGATCTGCGTCCGTGGCACGGCGGCGCGGACTTCGCAGTGAGCGTGCTGCGCAAGCCAACGGGCGCACCGTAACCTCTACCTCCGTGCGCGTCCTCGTGATCGGCTCCGGTGCCCGGGAGCACGCCCTCCTGTTGGCATTGCGCCGTGACCACGTAGTCACCGAGCTGTGCTGTGCACCAGGCAACGCGGGCACCGCGCGCATCGCCGAGCAGCATCCGGTGGACGTGGTGGATGGTGCCGCAGTCACCGCCTTGGCCCGCACAGTGGATGCCGAGCTGGTGGTCATCGGCCCCGAGGTGCCGCTGGTGCTGGGGGTGGCCGATGCCGTGCGCGCGGCGGGCATCGCCTGCTTCGGGCCGTCCGCCGCTGCCGCGCGCATCGAGGGCTCCAAGGCCTTCGCCAAAGACGTGATGGCTGCTGCTGGGGTCCGTACCGCGCACAGCGAGATCGTGGACACCCCTGCCTTGCTCGACGCCGCGTTAGACCGCTTCGGTCCGCACTGGGTGGTCAAGGACGACGGGCTGGCGGCAGGTAAGGGCGTGGTGGTGACCGACGACCGTGATGCCGCCCGCCGACACGCCGCGTCGCTGCTGGAGGACGGGCACCCGGTGTTGCTGGAGAGCTACCTCGACGGCCCCGAGGTGTCGCTGTTCTGCCTGGTCGACAGAAACACGGTGGTGCCGCTGCTGCCCGCGCAGGACGCGAAACGCGTGGCCGACGGCGACATCGGCCCCAACACCGGCGGGATGGGGGCCTACGCGCCGCTGCCCTGGGCGCCCGAGGGCATGGTGCACCAGCTGGTCGAAGAGATGGTGAAACCCGTTGCCGCAGAGTTGACCAAACGGAGCACGCCGTTCTCCGGGTTGCTCTACGGCGGCTTCGCACTCGGCGCGGACGGCCCCGCGGTGGTGGAGTTCAACTGCCGCTTCGGCGACCCGGAGACCCAGGCGGTGCTGGCACTGCTCCGGACCCCCCTCGCGGGACTGCTGCATGCCACGGCCAGCGGCACCCTGACCGAGGCGGAACTGGAGTGGGAGCCCGGCGCCGCCGTCACCGTCGTGCTCGCCGCGGAGAATTACCCAGCCACGCCGCGCACCGGTGACGTCGTGACCGGCGCCGACGCCGAGGGGGTGCTGCACGCCGGAACCCGGGTCCGCGAGGACGGCGCGGTGGTATCCGCAGGCGGCCGGGTGCTCAGCGTGGTCGGCACTGGCGGCGACCTGGCCGCGGCCCGCGAGGATGCCTATCGGCGGCTGGAGCGGGTACACCTACCTGGCGGGCACCACCGCAGCGACATCGCGGCGCGCGCCGTGGCCGGGGAGATCACGGTTCCGCTCAGCTGAGCGGAACCGATCGGCCCGCACGCGCGTCCAACCCACGACCGGCAGCACCAAGGGGAGGCAGCGGTATGGGTGACATCAAGGCGCAGCTCGACGTGCTGGAGTCGTGTGCCAGCGCACTGAGCAACGAGGGGTCCTCCGCCGGTTCTGCGGCAGATGCACTGGGGGGTGCCACCCCGGGGGGGAACAGCGCAGGTAGCACGCCCGCCTCCGCGGAACTGGTGGCCGCGGTGGCGAAGGCGGCCCAGCACTGGCAGTCGGAGTTGACCGAGGGCGCCCGGTTGCTCGGTGCGCTCGGGTCGGCGATCGACCACGATGCGGTGGCTTTGCGCAATCTCGACGCGCAGAACGCCGACCAGTTCGGTCCCACGCCGAACCTGGCGGTCTGAGCGATGGCCGACCTCAGCGGTGTGCCAGGCGCGGCCCGGATTGTGGAGATACTGAATCAGCTGGTCTGTGATGTCGGAGGGCTCTCGGCCGCCGGTACCAAGTGGACGGCCGCTGGTGCGTCCGCGACGTCCATGGGTGACTTCGTCTCGAGCAAGGCCAGTGCCCTGGATGGGGCGTGGGACGGTGCCGGGGCGGACGCCGTGGTCGGGTACGCGACGCAGCTGCGGACGGCCTTGGACGCCGTCCAACCGATCGCCACAACCGTCGCCAGCGCGCTGGAGCAGGCCGAACAGGCACTGACGGCAGCGCATTCTGCAGTCCTGGCGGTCACCGACAGGGTGCATGCCGCCCTCGCCGTGCTGCCGCCGTCGACGGCCGATGCGCCGGGGGAGCGCGAGCAGGCTGTGGCGCGCATCGTCGCACCGGCGGTCGGCGAGGCTGAGACCGCCTTGAATACCGCCGTCAGTGCCCTGCGTGCTGCTACCGGGCAGATCGACGCCGCCTGCGGGACGACGCCGCTGCACTCGTTGCCTCCGATCAGTGATCAGCCCTTCGAGCCCGCCCGTTTCACCCCCGACGCCTGGCAGATCCACCCGGTGCCGCAAACCGAAGCAGCCGCGCATACTGCGCTACAAGGTGCCGGGACGGCGCCGAGCGGCGCGGCCGGTGCCCCGTCTGCGGACAGCTCGGGCGGAGGCGGTGCCGGCGGTATGAGTGGTGGTGTAGGCGATGCGTCGGGTAGCGGTACCAGCGCAGGCGGAGGCGGCGGGGGCGGAGACATGGGCGGCGGTCCGCCGGCCGGCGGTGGCAAGGCAGCACCTGCGCAGGTGCAGCAGTGGATCGACGAGGCCATCGCGATCCTGCGGGCCCAAGGCGTACCCGTCGACAAGCTGAGCCGCGGCGACATCTGGACGATCATCGAGCACGAGTCCGGCGGCAACCCGCATGCCATCAACAACACCGACTCCAACGCGGCGAAGGGGACACCGTCGAAGGGTCTGATGCAGACCATCGGCCCCACCTTCGCGAGCAACGCCCTGCCCGGCCACGGGGACATCTGGAACCCGGTGGACAACATCATCGCCGGGGTCCGCTACTCCATCTCGCGCTACGGCTCCGTGTCCAATGTGCCCGGCGTGGCCGGGATGCGCAGCGGCGGCGGCTACGTCGGCTACTGAGCGTTTTCGAAAAGCGGGGCGTGTCTCACCCGGCGATACGATTGCGGACATGTGTCAGGTGACGATCCGCGAGCTGCTGGACACGAGCCTGTGCGGGATCCACGCGCTCAAGGTTGTCACCGTGCCGCATCCGGACGGCCTCCATGCCTGAGCAGCCGTCCCGCCGTTCGCAGGTCGAGCCGTTTCACGTGATGGACGTATGGGCGGCCGCCGCGTTGCGTCAACGCACGCACGGTGACGTGGTGAACCTCGCCGCCGGCCAACCCTCTACGCCCGCACCGGCTCCGGTGCTGCGCGCTGCCCGGCAGGCACTGGATTCCCAGCTGCTCGGCTACACCGTCACCTTGGGCATCGACGAGCTGCGCGAGGCCATCGCCCGATACCATGGCGAGCGCTACGGCATTGACGTGAGCGCCGCCGACGTCGTGGTCACCACCGGCTCCTCGGGCGGCTTCCCACTGCTGTTCCTCGCCGCCTTCGACCCCGGCGACACGGTGGCCATGTCCCGCCCCGGCTACCCGGCCTACCGCAACACGCTCACCGCGCTGGGCTGCGAGGTGCTGGAGCTGGATTGCGGCCCGGACACCCGCTTTCAGCCCACGGTGGCCATGTTGGAGGCGCTGGACCAACCGCCTGCGGGGCTCATCGTGGCCAGCCCCGCAAATCCGACGGGCACCATCCTCGCCGCCGAAGAGCTTGCCGCCCTGGCCCGGTGGTGCGACGAGCACGGCACACTGCTGATCTCCGACGAGATTTACCACGGCATCAGCTACGGGCCCACCACCGCCAGTGCCTGGGAGACCTCGCGCGAAGCCGTCGTGATGGGGTCGGCGTCGAAATACTTCTGCATGACGGGCTGGCGCTTGGGTTGGATGCTGCTGCCCGAGCGCCTGCAGCGGCCGGTGTTCCGGCTGTCGGGCAACCTGACGATCTGCCCGCCTGCGATCTCGCAGTATGCGGGGGTCGCCGCGTTCACCCCCGAGTCCACTGCGGAGCTGGACAGTCACGTGCACCGCTACCGCACCAACCGGGACCTGCTGCTCGAGGGGTTGCCCGGGCTGGGGCTGGGCGACCTGGCACCCGCGGACGGCGCGTTCTACGCCTACGCCAACATCGCGCACCTCACCGACGACTCCACCGCATGGTGCGCGCGGCTGCTCGCCGAGACAGGGGTGGCGTTGGCTCCCGGCGTTGACTTCGACACGGTGCACGGTGGCAGCACGGTCCGGCTTTCGTTCGCCGGCGCCACAGCTGACATCACCGAGGCGCTGGAGCGGATGGGCACGGCGGAGGCGTTGCAGCGCTGAACCCGGACCGCGTTGGGCCGGGTTCAGCCCGGACGCCGTGGGGCAAAGCGATCATGGCCTGCTGAACACGGAGTGGTCGCCCACTCGCCGCCATCGGCATCGCAGTTGGTCATCGACGGTGAGCAGTCGAAACGTTGCCCGCCCATCAGGGCTAGCGAAGGACCAGGTCATCTCCAGCACTCCCGATGCGTTGCGGACGGACTTGACCCGGAGCGAGCCCGGCCAAGGTGTTGAGGGATCTGCCGCAAACGCGTCACACGCCGGAGCGAACTTCTCCCGTATGACAGCGCGGAACGCAGTGCGATGCTCTGGTTTGAGTCGTCGGTAGTCACTGTCGAAGGCCGGTGTCGTCTCGAACTTCACGACTCGGCGACGGAGGAGTCGAGCTCATCGAGGTGGGAAAGAAACTCTTCGGTCGAGTCGTGCGTGACCACGTCGCCGTGCGCGATGTGGTTGTCGACTTCGCGTTCGCGTTGTTGCCAGTGTTTAGTCCAGAACCATGCCTGGTCGGCTGGCACCGGCAACGCCGCCCGCAACTCCAATACGCCGTCGTCGCGCTCGAGGATTTCGACCTGAGCGCCCGGCTCGTCGAGGTGCAGCCGTCGGCGCAGCGCGGTTGGCAAGGCTATGAGCCCACGGGACTGCATCCCCACGTAGCCATGAAATCCGCTCACGCATCCATGCTGCCACTAGTGCAGTATTTCTGCAATACTGCTCGTACCGAGGGAAGCAGCTGTGTGGCACCGACCTCAGCCCGCGTTGATGCGCTCCAGCGACTCGGTGATGTCCGCCGCCGACACGTCGCGGTGGGTGATGAAGCGGACCCGTCCGGCCAACGGGAGCGCCCGGACCCCCAGGGTCTCCAGGTGTGCCACGGTGCCCGCCGGGTCGGGGGAGTCGGCGAGCACGATGTTGGTCTGCGGCACGTCCACCGCCCAGCCGTGTTCGCGCAGCCCGTCGGCGAGGGCCGTTGCGTTCGCGTGGTCGACGGCCAGGTCGTCCATCCGGTCCAGCGCGAGCATCCCGGCCGCGGCGAGCACCCCGCCCTGGCGCACCCCACCGCCGAGCATCTTGCGCACCCGCCGCGCCTCGGTGATGCGCTCGGTGGTGGAAGCCAGCATTGAGCCCACCGGTGCGCCGAGGCCCTTGCTCAAACACACCTGCACCGTGTCCACCCCGACGGTGAGCACGCCCGGCGGGACCCCCAGGGCCACAGCCGCATTCCAGATCCGCGCGCCGTCCAGGTGCACCAGCAGTCCGGTGTCGCGCGCCGCCGACACCAGCTGCACGTGCTCCTCGGGCGGGGTGACCGCGCCGCCGGCGAAGTTGTGCGTGTTCTCCAAACACAGCAGCGTGGTGCGCAGCGTGTAGTAGGGGCCGGGGTGCACCGCCGCGCGCACCGTGGCTGCGGTCGGACGGCCCGGTCCGCCGTCGTGCGGCAGGGCCTCGGGCATGCCGCCGGCCAGCCACGCCGCGGTGCCCAGCTCCGAGCCGAGCACGTGGGCGAACGCCGGCGCCAGAAACTGGTCCCCGCGCCGCAGGTGCAGCATCAGCGCGATGAGGTTGCCCATGCTGCCGCTCGGCGTCCACACCGCGTCTTCGCACCCGAGCTGTCCGGCGACGCGTTCCTCCAGCGCCCGCATCGTGGGGTCGCGGTCCAGCACGTCGTCGCCCACCTCGGCGGTGGCCATCGCGGCGCGCATCGCGTCGTCGGGGGCGGTGACGGTGTCCGAGCGCAGATCAATGGGCCTGTTCACTGATGTGACCCAACCGTGATCTGGGCGCGGACGCAAATCGCCGCGGTTAGGCTGGGCACCCGTGACCATTCCCAACGTCCTCGCCGCCCGCTACGCCAGCCCGTCCCTGGTGCAGCTGTGGTCACCGGAACACAAGGTGATCCTGGAACGGCAGCTGTGGGTCGCCGTGTTGCGCGCGCAGGCCGAGCTGGGCGTCGACGTCCCCGCCGAGGCGATCGCCGACTACGAGCGGGTGCTGGAGCAGGTGGACCTGGCGTCCATTGCCGAGCGGGAGCGGCTGACCCGCCACGACGTCAAGGCCCGCATCGAGGAGTTCAACGCGCTGGCCGGGCACGAGCAGGTCCACAAGGGACTGACCAGCCGCGACCTCACGGAGAACGTAGAGCAGTTGCAGATTCTGCGGTCGCTGCAACATGTGCACTCCCACGGGGTGGCGGTCGCCGCGCGGCTGGCCGAGCGGGCCGTGGAGTACGCCGAGCTGGTGATGGTCGGGCGCAGCCACAACGTCGCCGCGCAGGCCACCACGCTGGGTAAGCGTTTCGCCTCCGCCGCCGACGAGCTGCTGATCGCGCTCACCCGGCTGGAGGAGCTGATCGCGCGGTATCCGCTGCGCGGCATCAAGGGGCCGATGGGTACGGCGCAGGACATGCTGGACCTGCTCGACGGTGATGCCGCCAAGCTGGCCGCGTTGGAGTCCAAAGTGGCCGGGCACCTGGGCTTTGCGCACGTGCTGCGCAGCGTCGGGCAGGTCTATCCCCGTTCGCTGGACCACGAGGTGCTCTCCGCGCTGGTGCAGGTGGCGGCCGGGCCGTCGTCGTTTGCGCACACCATCCGGCTGATGGCCGGCAACGAGCTGGTCACCGAGGGGTTCCAGGCCGGGCAGGTGGGCTCCTCGGCCATGCCGCACAAGATGAACACCCGCTCCTGTGAACGGGTCAACGGCCTCGCGGTGGTGCTGCGCGGCTATGCATCCATGGGGGCAGAGCTGGCGGGGGCGCAGTGGAACGAGGGCGACGTCTTCTGCTCCGTGGTGCGCAGGGTGGCGCTGCCTGACGGCTTCTTCGCCATCGACGGGCTGATAGAAACCTTCCTGACGGTGCTCGCCGAGTTCGGCGCCTACCCCGCGGTGGTGTCCCGCGAGCTCGACCGTTACCTGCCGTTCTTGGCCACCACGAGAGTTCTCATGGCCGCGGTGCGCGCCGGGGTGGGCCGGGAGGCCGCGCACGAAGCGATCAAGGAGCACGCCGTCACGGTGGCGCTGGCGATGCGGGAGCAGGGCGCGGACAACGACCTGCTCGACCGCCTGGCTGCCGACCCTCGACTGCCGCTGGATCGCGCCGGGCTCGACGCGGCTTTGGCAGACCGCTCCGCGTTCACCGGGGCCGCTGGTGCGCAGGTCGCCTCGGTGGTCGCGGCCGTGGACGAGCTGGTGGCGCGCTATCCCGGTGCTGCGGCCTACGGTCCCTCGCCGATCCTCTAACCCGTTTGGGTGCAAGTCCGTTCGCTCGCAGAACGCTTCTGCACCCAAACGGAACCGTCTGGCGGTCAACGCCGTCGGACGGGCATGAAGCTGGACGAGATACTGCGCCGCCAAGCAGGAGTCATCACTACTCGGCAAGCAGGAGGGGCCGGGCTCAGCGAACAGGCGGTGCGGCGTCGCGTGCGTTCGGCAGCGTGGAGGCGTCTGTCCGTCGGTGTGTACCTGGTCGGCGGACACTCCTATACCGAGGAGGTGCGGGTACGCGCTGCCGTCGCGTCCTGCGTTAGCTCGGCAACGGCGCACGGACTGACGGCTGCGTGGTGGCACGGCTTTGTGAACCACGCCCCCGAGATGGTGGACGTGACCATTCCGCACCGTCGGCGAGCGCCGCGGGTACCCGGTGTTCGGGTCCGTCGCCGCGATCTGCACCACAACGACGTGGCTCGACGGCGGCACCTGCAGGTGACGGCAGCCCCGCTCACCGTCCCTGGAGGCCATGGTGGTCGGGACCGGCGGCTCCGTGCTGCTGGACCGGGCGCTGCAACAGTGGGTGCACCTGGAGATGCTGCACCGAGTACACCAGCGCAACCTGGGCCGGCGTGGTTCGGCCGCAGCGCGAGAGCTACTCGCGGTCGCGGCGGACGGTGCGGCGTCCCATGCGGAGAGGATGCTCCACCGACTGCTGCGCCGCGCGGGGATAGCGGGCTGGAAGGCCGGCCACCGCTGCCTCGGGTACGAGATCGATGTGGCCTTTCCCGACCAGCAGCTGGCGCTCGAGGTCGACGGCTGGGCGTGGCACAGCGCCGCGGAGCGATTTCGTGCGGACCGGCACCGGCAGAACGTCCTCAGGAATGCCGGGTGGCGGGTGCTCCGGTTCACCTGGCACGACCTCACCGAAGCCCCGGACAGGGTGATCGCTCAGATCCGGGCTGCGCTCAAGCCCCGTTCGGGTGCAGTTGCGTTCGCTCAGTGAGCCGAAATGCACCCAAACGGCTTACACCTTTTCCCAGCCGCGTCGTTCGGCGCGGGCGCCGAGGGGGACGTCCTTGCTGCGGTAGACCACGTAGGGCCGCCACAGGTAGCCGACGGGCGCGCTGAACACGTGCACCAACCGGGTGAACGGCCAGAGCGCGAACAAGAGCATCGCGACCAGTCCGTGCAGCTGGAAACCGATCGGAGCCTGCGCCATCAGCTCGGGATGGGTCTGCAGCACGAAGATTCCGCGGAACCAGATGGATACGCCCAGCCGGTAGTCGTAGTCGCCGAACATGTTGGCGATGACGGTGTTGACCAGGCCCAGGATGATGACGGTGGCCAGGGCCAGGTACATCACCTTGTCCATGCGCGTGGTGGCGCTGAACACCGGGCCGACGGTGCGCCTGCGGTAGATGAGGATGAGCATGCCGATGACGGCGGCCGCCCCGGCCACCGCGCCCAGGCTCACGGCGAGGAAGTGGTACACGCCCTCGGAGACGCCCACCGCCTCGGTCCAGCTCTCCGGTATCCCGAGTCCGACGACGTGACCGAGGAACACCCCGAGGATGCCGAAGTGAAACAGCGGCGAGCCGATGCGCAACAGCTTGCGTTCGTAGAGCTGGGACGAGCGGGTGGTCCAGCCGAACTTGTCGTAGCGGTAGCGCCAGTAGTGCCCGACCACGAACACCACCAGGCACGCGTAGGGCACGACCACCCACAAGACGATGTCTTTGGTGTCGTTCATGGGCGTGCTCCCATCAGGTCTGGCGGGGCAAAGGGTTCCAGGCCGACCTCTTCGCCGGGGGGGCCCTCTGCGGCGAGCCGGGCCACCGCCGCCCGTTCCTCACCCTTCAACGCGGGCAGGGTAGCGGTGACCGCGGCAACGCCGTCACCCCACGGCGAGTCGCCGTCCTGCAGCGCGAGGCGCAGCATCTCCAGCCCCGCACGGTGCTCCAAGAGCATCTTCGTGCCGCGAGCCAGGTCGGCGGTGGCCGCGAACTCCAATACCACGCACAGGTGGTCGGGCAGCTCATTCGACTTCAGCTCGACCTTGCCTCGGCGGAAGGTCTGCTTGAACGCCAGCAGGGCGATCCCCCGCTTGCGCGTGTCCCCGTAGGCGTAATAGCTGAGGTAGAGGCAACAGCGCCGGCGCAGGTCGAAGGTGGCGACGTAGTCGGCGGCCAGCGACTGCAGCGGCGTCGCCTCGATGTGGTCCAGCAGGCGCCCGAGGGGGGCGGTGTAGGAGGCGGGGACTTCCCGTAGCGCCGCCCGCATCATCGGTAGATCCGCCAGCAGTTGCTCGTCGGGGTAGTCCAATGCGCGGGACGCCACCTGGTAGACCACGGCGGTGCTCAGGTCGTTCATTCCTCCGGCTCCGAGGTGGGGAACATGCCCCCGGGGCGGCCCTTCCCGTCCCAGTTGAGCAGGTTGACGCGGCTGCCCTTGTCCGCGGGCTCGGCGAAGCCGTCGGAGGTCTGCCGCTGCTTGAGCGCGTGGAAGTTCTCCACCGCCAGGGCAACCGGGCCGCCGGAGCCCTCACCGAAGGGGCCCGAGCCGCCCATTCCCGGACCGCCGTCGTAGTCCAGGCTGCAGTCGGTGGCCAGTTCTTCCAGGCGGTGGGCGGTCTCCGCGTGGGCAGGCGGGATGACGTACCGCTCGTCGTAAGCGGCGATGGCCAGCAGGCGGTACATCTCGTACATTTCCTCACCGGTCATGCCCACTGACGCAGGAATCGACTCCTGTGGCTCGCGGCCCAGGTTGATGTCCCGCATGTAGCTGCGCATCGCCGCCAGTTTGCGCAGCACCCCGGCCACGGGCTCCGGGTCGCCCGCGGAGAACAGCTCGGCGAGGTACTCCACCGGGATGCGCAGCGACTCGATGGCGGCGAACAGGGTGTCCACCTGCTCCGCGTCCACGCCGGTCTCGGCTACCGCGTCCACCACCGGCGACAGCGGCGGGATGTACCAGACCATCGGCATCGTCCGGTACTCCGGGTGCAGCGGCAGCGCCACCTTGTAACGGTTGATCAACGCCCAGATCGGAGACCTTTGCGCGGCGGTGACCCAGTCCCGCTGGATGCCTGCCTCCTCCGCGGCACGGGCGACCTCGGGGTCGTTGGGGTCGAGGAAGACTGCCCGCTGGGACTCCAGCAGCTCGTGGTCGTCCTCCACCGAGGCTGCCTCCAGCACCTTGTCCGCGTCGTAGAGGACGAGGCCGATGTAGCGCAGCCGGCCGACGCAGGTCTCCGAGCAGATGGTGGGGATGCCGACCTCGATGCGCGGGAAGCAGAACGTGCACTTCTCGGCCTTACCGGTCTTGTGGTTGAAGTAAATCTTCTTGTACGGACACCCGGTGACGCATTTGCGCCAGCCCCGGCATTTGTCCTGATCCACCAGGACGATGCCGTCCTCGCTGCGCTTGTAGATCGCACCGGAGGGGCACGAGGCGGCACACGAGGGGTTGAGGCAGTGCTCGCAGATTCGCGGCAGGTGGAACATGAAGGTGTTCTCGAAGTCGAGCTTGATGTCCTCGGACACCTTCTTCAGGATCGGGTCGTTCTTGGTCAGCTTCGGGGAGCCGCCGAGGTCGTCGTCCCAGTTGGCGCTCCAGCTGATCTTCATCGGCTTACCGCTGATCAACGACTGCGGCTGCGCCACCGGGACGTGCTCCTGCAGCGGTGAGCTCAGCAGGGTGTCGTAGTCGTAGGTCCACGGCTCGTAATAGTCCTGGATGGAGGGCATCTTGGGGCTGGAGAAGATGGACATCAGGTTCTTCAGCCGCCCGCCGGCCCGGAGCTTCAGCTTGCCCCGCTTGGACAGCTCCCAGCCGCCCTGCCAGCGCTCCTGGTCCTCGTAGGTGCGCGGATACCCTTGTCCAGGACGGGTTTCCACGTTGTTCCACCACATGTACTCGACGCCGGTGCGGTTGGTCCACGCTTGCTTGCAGGTGACGCTGCAGGTGTGGCAGCCGATGCACTTGTCGAGGTTCATCACCATTGCCATCTGGGCCATGACGCGCATCAGTAGACAACTTCCTGTGAGCGACGGCGGATCACGGTGACCTCGTCGCGTTGGTTTCCGGTCGGCCCGAGGTAGTTGAACGCGAAGGACAGCTGGGCGTAACCGCCGACGAGGTGGGTGGGCTTCACGAGCAGCCGCGTCACCGAGTTGTGCGTACCGCCGCGCTTACCGCTGGTCTCGCTGCGCGGGACGTCGATCACCCGGTCCTGCGCGTGGTACATGTACACCGTCCCGGCGGGCATCCGGGTGGAGACGACCGCCCGGGCGACCACTACCCCGTTGCGGTTGACTGCCTCGATCCAGTCGTTGTCGCCGATGCCGATGGACTCCGCGTCGGTCGAGCTCATCCAGATGTTCGGCCCACCCCGGGACAGGCTGAGCATCAGCAGATTGTCCTGGTACTCGGAGTGGATGGACCACTTGGAGTGCGGGGTCAGGTAGCGCACCGTCAGCTCCGCCTGCCCGCCCTCGCCGAGCCGCGGCTCGTTGAACAGCTGGTGCATGTCCAGCGGCGGCCGGAACACCGGCAGGGCTTCGCCGAGCTCGTGCATCCAGTCGTGGTCGAGGAAAAAGTGCATCCGGCCGGTGAGGGTGTGCCACGGCTTGAGACGCTCCACGTTGATGGTGAACGGGGAGTACCTCCGCCCGCCGTGCTCGCTACCCGACCACTCCGGGGAGGTCAGCACCGGGGTGGGGCGGGACTGGGTGTCGGCGAAGGTGATCCGCTTGCCCTCGTTGTCGGTCGCGAGGTCGGCCAGCGTGACCCCGGTCCGTTCTTCCAGAGCCCGGAATCCCTGGGTGCCCAGGCGTCCGTTGGTGGTGCCGGACAGCGTCAGGATCGCCTCGCACACGTCGGTGTCCCGCGCCAGCGACGGCCGACCGGCCCCCACCCCGGCGTGCACCGTGCCGTTCTTGTGCCGGAGCAGCTCCACTTCGGGCTCGGGGTGGTAGGTGACGCCCTTGGTGGTCATGCCCAGGGACTCGATCAGCGGGCCCAGGGAGGTCATCTTGGCCGCGATGGCCCCGTAGTCCCGCTCGACCACCACGATCTTGGGCATCGTCTGGCCCGGGATGGGTTCGCACTCGCCGGCCTTCCAGTCGCGCACCACACCACCGGGGGTGGCCAGCTCGTCGATCGTGTCGTGGGCCAGGGGCATGGCCACGACGTCCCGGCGCCTGCCCAGGCGTTCGGCGGCCATCGTGGAGAACACCTTGGCCAGGGAGGTGAAGGCGTCGAAGTCGGTCCGGGTCTGCCAGGGCGGGGCGATGGCGGGGTTGAAGGCGTGCACAAAGGGGTGCATGTCGGTGCTGGACAGGTCGTGCTTCTCATACCAGGTGGCGGCAACAGGTCGAGCTTGCCGCTGGGTGCTTCCGGGCGCCACTGGACGTCGCGGGGTCGGGACTCCTCAGGGGTCTCGTCGGCCCGCAGGGAGTGGTCGGCACCCAGCAGGTGCTTGAGGAAGTACTCGTTGCCCTTGGCCGAGGAGCCGATGAGGTTGGACCGCCACACGGTGAGGATTTTTGGGGCGTTGTGCGCGGCATCGGGGTCCTCGCAGGCGAACCGCAGTCGCTCGGCCTTCAGCTCGTTGACGACGTGCTCGGCGGGAGAGACGCCCGCCGCCTCGGCCTCGTCGGCCAGGTCCAGCGGGTTGCGGTCGAAGGTCGGGTAGGACGGCATCCAGCCCATCCGCGCGGACTGGGCGATGAGGTCCGCGGTGGACTGGCCGGTGAACCGTCCTTCCGCCAACGGCGAGGACAGCACATCGGCCTGGAAGCCGTCGTAGCGCCACTGCGAGGTGTGCAGGTAGAAGAAGGCGGTGGCGATCATCTGCCGCGGCGGGCGGGACCAGTCCAGGGCGGAGGACACCTGGTTGTAGCCGGTGAGCGGGCGGACCTTCTCCTGACCGACGTAGTGCGCCCAGCCGCCGCCGTTGACGCCTTGGCATCCGGTGAGCGTGGTCAGCGTCAGGAACGCGCGATAGATGGTGTCGGAGTGGAACCAGTGGTTGGTCCCCGCGCCCATCAGGATCATCGAGCGTCCGCCGGACTCCTCGGCGTTGCGGGCGAACTCCCTGGCGATCTTGGTGCACGTCGCTGCGGACACCGAGGTGATGCCCTCCTGCCAGGCGGGGGTGTACGGCTCGTCGTCCTCGTAACCGGTCGGCCAGTGGCCGGGCAGGCCGTCGCGACCAACGCCGTACTGCGCGAGCAGCAGGTCGAACACCGTGGTGACCAGCTGGCCACCGACCTCGCGCACGGGTACGCCGCGGTGCAGCACGGCGCCGGTGCCGTCCGTGGCGTCGAAGCGGGGCAGGTCCACCTCGGCGGTGCGGGTGCCCTCCGCGTGCAGCGTGAGCATCGGTACGACGTCGCCGAGGTCGAGGTTCCAGCGGCCCTTGCCTGAGTCGTTGAAGCGGAAGCCCAGCGATCCGTTGGGGACCACCGGGTTGCCCTCGGCGTCAAGGAGCACCGTCTTCGACTCGGCGCCGTCCCCGGTGTCGCCCAGGTGCGCGGCGGTGAGGAACTTGCCCGGCACGTAGACGCCCTCGCGCTCGGTGAGCGTGACGAGGAACGGCAGGTCGGTGTAGCGGGTGACGTAGTCGTGAAACGCCGGAGTCTGTTGGTCGACGAAGAATTCCTTGAGGATGACGTGACCCATGGCCATCGCCAGCGCGCCGTCCGTACCGGGGTGCGGGGCGAGCCATTCGTCGGCGAACTTGGTGTTGTCGGCATAGTCCGGCGAGACCACGATCACCTTCTGCCCCCGGTAGCGGGCCTCGGTCATGAAGTGGGCATCCGGGGTCCGGGTGACGGGCACGTTGGTGCCCCACATCACGAGATAGGAGGAGTCCCACCAGTCCGCGGACTCCGGGACGTCGGTCTGGTCACCGAACACCTGCGGTGAAGCCACTGGCAGGTCGGCGTACCAGTCGTAGAAGCTCAGCATGGTCCCGCCGATCAGCGAGATGAAGCGGGCGCCCTCGGCTTGGGAGACCATCGACATCGCCGGGATGGGGGAGAAGCCGGCGATGCGGTCCGGGCCCTCCGTCTCGATGGTGTGGACGTGGGCGGCGGAGACCAGCTCCAGCATCTCCTCCCAGGTGGCCCGGACCAGGCCGCCCTTGCCACGGGCCGCCTTGTAGGCCGCGGAACGCTGCGGGTCGGAGACGATGTCGGCCCAGGCGTCGACGGGGTTACCCAGGCGCTGCTTGGCCTCGCGGTACATCTGCAGCAGCATCCCGCGGACGTAGGGGTAGCGAACCCTGGTGGGAGAGTAGGTGTACCAGGAGAATGCAGCCCCGCGCGGACACCCGCGCGGCTCGTACTCGGGGCGGTCGGGGCCGATGGAGGGGTAGTCGGTCTGCTGCGCCTCCCAGGTGATGATGCCGTCCTTGACGTACACCTTCCACGAACACGAACCGGTGCAGTTGACGCCGTGGGTGGATCGGACCACCTTGTCGTGGGCCCAGCGGTCGCGGTAGAAGGTGTCCGCGTTGCGCCCGCCGATCTGGTGCAGCGTCCGCAGGTCCTCCGACACCCGCTTGTTGAAGAACCGGCGCGTGCGTAGCAGCGCCTCCACGGCCGAGCCGTCCATCTGCGTGGTCATGCAGTACTTCCTGTTGGTTGACGGTCAGTGCCGGCGTGTTCCAGGTCGGCGACCATGCGTCGCACCGGCCACCAGGTGAGTGCGGCGGCGCCGAGCGCAACCGCGGCCAGCAGCAGCAGCCCGATGCGGTAGTTGCCGAACGACCCGTACAGCGCGCCCATCACCAGGGGCGGCACAAACCCGCCGAGTCCGCCGGCAGCACCCACCACCCCGGTGACCGAGCCGACCTGTGCGGGGGGCACGACCTTGGCCACCAGCGCGAAGCAGGCCCCCGACGCCGCGCCGAGCATGGCGGCGAGCCCGAGGTAGCCGATGGTGGCGAACGGCACCAGGGTGAGCCCACCCGCGGTGATTCCGGCGAACACCGCAGCTGCGGCGAAGGACACGCCGAGTACCGGGACGGGGCCCGCCCGGTCGGACAACCAGCCACCGAAGGGGCGGGCCGCGACCGCGAGGACGACGAACCCGGCGGTGCGGGCGGCGGCATCTCCCACGCTCAGCCCGTACTCGTTGCGTAGCGAGGTGGGCAAGTACACGCTGAACGCCACGAAACCACCGAAGCCCACGGCGTAGAGCAGGGACAGCTGCGCGGTGGCGGGCATCCGCACCGTGGCGACGGTCCGCGCGAGGAACGACCCGCCTGGCGCCGGACGGCCCGGCGGAGTGCGCAGCAGCAGCACTGCCACCACCGCGAAGACCGCCAGCAGCACCGCGACCAGGACGAACGGCACGCTGCGACCGTAGGCGTCGGCCAAGCGGATGGTGGTGAAGGCGGAGATGGCGGTGCCGCCCATGCCCGCTCCGAAGATCCCGATGGCCAGGCCCCGTCGGGCGGGCGGGAACCACGCGTTGACCAGGGGCACGCCGACCGCGAACGCCGTGCCACCGATGCCGAGGAAGAAGCCCCCGATGAGTAGCCGGACGTAGGAGCTTCCGCCCAGCCCCACGAACAGCACGGGGAAGATGGTGAGCGCGCTGACCGCGGGGAACATCACCCTCGCGCCGTAGCGGTCGGTCAGTGCGCCCACCGGGATGCGACCCAACGAGCCCACCACCACCGGGACCGCCACCAGGAGGGACTGCTGGAACGACGACAGGTGCAGCTCCTTGCCGAAGGTGGCGCCGAGCGGGCTGATCAGCGCCCAGGCCCAGAAGTTGAGCAGGAAGCCGATGGTGGCCAGGGAGAGCATGCGCGTGGCCAGTCCCAGCTGGGCAGCCTTTGGTGTCGTCGTCGCGCTGTGGTCGGTGATGTTCATGAGCGCTCCAAGCGCGAGATCTGAAAAGATCGACCCTCACGCCACAGCCTGTCACCAACGGCAGGCGATGGGTAGGAGCGGTCGTGCGCCGTGTGGTGCCCAGCCGGCCTACTTGGTGCAGACGGGTACAACGGTGTTGACCTGCATCGGCTGCACGATCGGTTGAACGGGCACCTGCGCCGCACCGGCAGTGGTCGGCTCGACCAGCGTGAAGGTGACCACCTGCCGTGCGAGGTGTTGTTGACGATCAGGTTCGCGTAGGGCGCCGCGTCGTCAGGCACCTGGCGGCCCAGGGGCGTGCCGCCCAGCACCGCTTGCTCGGCGGGTCGGGTGCTCCACACCGCGAGGCGGCCCTCCCCGGCCGACTTTCCCAGGGCCTGTAGAAGCGCCATGGTGTGCCCGCCCGATCCGGCGAGGACCTTCTGACTCACCGCGCGGGACACGCTCTGCAGGTAGTCCTTGCGTTGCGTGCTGGTCGGGAACTTCAGGTTGTCCGGGAAGCGTGCGTAGGAATCGACCTCGGTCGACCGGACGACGTTGTCGGCGCTGATGCTCTCGCCGCCCGGCAGCGTGGCGGGCCCGGTCACGCCCAGGATGTAGCTCAACGCCACCGGATCGGTGGCCATCACGCCATCGAGCTGCTGCCCGCTCTGCAGCTTCCACAGAGCCACCTGGATCTGGGCCACGTAGGGAAAGTTGGCGCTGATGTTGCTGTTGCCCCAGACGCGGGTGGAGTCGTTGATGTAGCCGGTCTCCGCGAATACATCACCCAGGTTCACCGCATCGGTGGGGGATTATGCAGGTCCGCGTCGCTGCCCATGGTGGTCATGCTGGCGCGTCCGTGATCGGTGTGCAGAATGCCGAACGAGCCCATGACCCCAGACAACCACGCCGCGGTACTGCCGGCGCCCAGCGTTTTCGCTGTGCCGCGGCTCTCAGGATCCGCCACCGACCGCACGCGCAAGGCCTCGAGACCCGCGATGTGCTGGAACACCGCCTGGGTCGTCGTCACCGCTCGGACTCGGGCAGACGCCACCCATCTGCTCCCTGGGTGAGCAAGCGCGACATCGACGTCCGAATTTAGAACGCTAGTACTAAACAGTGTTATTTGCAGGGCATATTGGCTAGAGTCCAGGAAGTCGAGCCCGACGACCCCTGCGGTAGGACAGCGCCGGAACTTGTGCACGCTGAGAGGTCCATAAGCACCTCTCCGCGTCCACAAGTTTGCCGAAAACGGCACCCCGACGTCTCGACCGTTGGCGCGCGGCACTGCTCTGGCATGGTGACACGCCATGGGCATGCGGCTGACGGTGTTGGGTACGGGCTACCTGGGGGCCACACATGCGGCGTGCATGGCCGAGCTCGGCCACGACGTGCTCGGGGTGGACGTCGACCCGGCCAAACTCGCGAAGCTGCGGGGCGGTGAGGTGCCGTTCTACGAACCCGGCCTCGAGGACGTGCTGCAGCGCAACATCGCCGCCGGCCGGCTGCACTTCACCGACTCCTACGCAGAGGCCGTGGTGTGGGGGAACGTGCACTTCGTCTCGGTCGGGACACCGCAGAAGGAGGGCGAGCTCGCGGCGGACGTATCAGCCGTCGAGGCAGTGATGGACGCACTGGCTCCGCTGCTGAGCGAGCCGGCCGTCATCTTCGGCAAGTCGACGGTGCCGGTGGGCACGGCAGCCGGGCTGGGGCCGAGGATACGCGCGCTCGCCCCCGCCGGGGATGGCGTGGAGGTGGCCTGGAACCCGGAGTTCCTGCGCGAAGGCTTCGCGGTGCAGGACACCCTGCACCCGGATCGCATGGTCCTGGGGGTGGACCGCAACCGTCCCGGCCGGGCGGAGGCGGTCGCCCGTGAGATCTACGCGGAGCTGCTGCAGCACGGCGTTCCGCTGCTGATGATGGACCTGGCGACGGCCGAGCTGGTCAAGACGGCCGCCAATGCCTTTCTGGCCACGAAGATCTCGTTCATCAACGCGATGGCCGATGTGTGCGCAGCAGCCGGTGGGGATGTGACGGTGCTGGCCGATGCCCTGGGCCATGACCCCCGGATCGGACGCCGGTTCCTCAGCGCCGGAGTCGGGTTCGGCGGCGGATGCCTGCCCAAGGACATCCGGGCGTTCATGGCCAGGGCCGGTGAGCTCGGCCTCGGCCAGACCATGGCGTTTCTGCGGGAGGTGGACAACCTCAACGTGGGCCGGCGCGCAGCCATGGCGGAGCTGGCGCGTGAGGCGGTGGGCGGCAGCCTGCTCGGCGCTCGGATCGCCGTGCTGGGTGCGGCCTTCAAGCCGGACTCCGACGACGTGCGTGACTCCCCGGCACTCAACGTCGCGGGGCAGATGCAGCTGCGTGGGGCCACGGTGACCGTGTACGACCCGAAGGCCATGGACAATTCCCGACGGCTGTTTCCCACCCTGACCTACGCCACGTCCGCGTTGGATGCCTGCGCGCACGCCGACGCCGTCTTGCTGCTCACCGAGTGGTCGGAGTTTCGGGAGATGTCGCCGGAGCTGTTGGCTGAGCGGGTCAGCGCAAAGGTCATCATCGACGGGCGCAACTGTCTTGACCCTGTGGTGTGGCGCGCCCAGGGGTGGACCTACCGGGGGCTGGGACGTCCGTAGCCACTCCGGCTAGGGTCAGCCCGTGAGCGCGCGCGGACAACGGTGGCTTACCGATCGGGTCAAGTCCAGTCTGCAACACCGCGGTTTCCGGGTGTCGCGAATCTCGCCGGACGAGCGTCGCGTTGCGGGATACGGGCTTGATTCAGCTGTCGGAGTCAAGCCGGCTGCCGGCCCGGTCTCCTGATTCCGCGACGCCACCGCGACCGCGACCGCGACCGCGACCGCCGTGAGTATCGCGACGGTTGCCGCGGTCGTGGCCGCCACCCTCTCGATCGCCCTCGTGCTGCACGTCCGGGTCGATCTCGTCGGCGGCGCGGAAGCGCTCATGCTGCTCGGTTCGTTTGCCGGCCGCGTGCTCACTGCGCTCGTCGGCTTGCAGCTCCAACTTCTCCGCCGCGGCGGACTTGCGATCTGACTCCGCCCGGGCCTGGCGCGCGAGCGCCTCCTGCTCAGCCGCCTCGGCCTCATGCCCCCGCACCGTCCTTTCCTGCGCAGCGGCGTCCCCTCTGATGTTCTCGGCCTCGTCCCGGCGTTTCTCCTGCTTCTTCTGAGCGCCCTTCTTCATGGCTGCCCACAGCAGGACCAGCAATAGAAGAACCACGACGACAGCGACGACGATCCAGATGATGGTGTTACGACTCATGACTTCTCCGGTCAGCGGTTCCTCGATCGCAATGGTCCCGCAACCCTAGTGCTATTGATCACCTAAAAGCGACACCGCGAACAGCAACTTCCCCCGCTACTTCCCGACCGCTTTCTGGTTCGGAACTGGAAGGCACCGACACCGTTGGGTGTGCCGAGACCGGTCGGGCCGTCGGAGCCGGGGCCGCCGGTGGACAGATAGCTGCCGCCGCACGAGCCGTTGCTTCCAGAGATGACGTCAAACAGCGATCCCGAGTGCGAGTAGGGGTAGCTGGCGTTGATGCTTCTCGCGTTGCCGGCCAGCGCCTACACCGAGGCGATCAACGGAGCGGCCACGCTGGTGCCGCCGAAGACGAGCCAGCCGCTCGAGCCATAGCTGTCCTTGACGGCGACGCCCGTGTTCGGGTCGGCAACGGCGGCGACGTCAGCCACGGTTCGCTTGCCGCACCCCGCATCGGTCTGCACGTGGCTTGGGATCGTAGGCAGAGCAGCCGCTGCCGGCCCCGTTCTATACGGTTTCGGCGAAGCCGCGGCTGCTGGTCGATCTCGCCAGGCTCGTCCCACCGACTGCGGTGGCGCTTGGTGACGCGGCGTGGTATTAGACGCCGAACCCGTTGTCACCCGAGCTGGCCGTGATGGCCACACCGGGGTGGTTGAAGTACGTCTTGTCGTAGTTGAGGTCGCTCGTCGTCGGTGTCGAGGTTCAGTTGATCCGCTGAGCTAGGGTCCGGGCGTGACGCGAGTGGTGGTGACCGGCGGCGCCGGGTTTCTGGGATCGCACCTGTGTGAGCAGCTGCTCGCCGACGGGTGCGAGGTCGTGGCGATCGACAACTTCCTTACCGGTACGCCGGTCAACGTCGAGCACCTCCTCGAGAAACAACGGTTCCGGCTGATCCGCGCCGACATCACCGACTACCTGCACGTGGCCGGGCCGGTGGACCAGGTCCTGCACTTCGCGAGCCCGGCGAGCCCGATCGACTACCTCAAGCTGCCCATCGAGACCCTCAAGGTCGGCTCCATCGGCACTTTGCACGCGCTGGGCCTGGCAAAGGAGAAGGGTGCTCGCTTGCTGCTGGCCAGCACCTCGGAAACCTACGGCGATCCGCAGGTCCACCCGCAGCCGGAGACCTACTGGGGTCACGTCAACCCGATCGGTCCGCGAGCGGTTTACGACGAGGCCAAGCGCTACGCCGAGGCGCTGACCATGGCGTACCGTCGCGCGCACGGCGTCGACACGGTGATCCTGCGCATCTTCAACACCTACGGCGAACGGATGCGGCCCAACGACGGCCGCGCCATCCCCACCTTCATCCGCCAAGCCCTGGCCGGTGAGCCACTGACGGTGGCCGGTGACGGCGCGCAGACCCGCTCGGTCTGCCACGTCGATGACCTGGTCGCGGGCATCCTCAAGCTTCTGCGCAGCGACCTGACTGGTCCGGTGAACATCGGCAACCCGGAGGAGCTGACGGTGCTGGCGTTGGCGCAACGCATCATCGCGTTGGCGGGCAGTCCGAGCGAGATCATCTTCATTCCCCGGCCGGAGGACGACCCCAACGTCCGCCGGCCGGACATCACACTGGCCCGCACTCAGCTCGGATGGGAGCCACGGGTCAGCTTGGACGACGGGCTGAGCCGCACCATCGACTGGTTCCGGCGCTTGGTTTAGAGCCGCGAGGCGGACGATAGCAACTGATATAATCGGAATGTGGACGCCGCGGAACAAGTCAGGTCGGCGCGCATCCGTGCCGGGATGACGCAAGAGGAGCCCGCGCGTCGCTCAGGCGTTGCCCAGCCCAATATCGCGGCGTATGAAACAGGAGCCCGCAGTCCGTCGACAACAATGCTGCGCCGGCTGATCGCCGCCGCACGACCTCGCCCGTCCTCCGTGCTGCAAGAACGTCTGGCCGCCGTTCTGTCCACCGTGGCGCAACACAAGGCAGGCAACGTCCGGGTGTTCGGCTCGGTAGCCAGAGGGGACGACACTTACGATAGCGATGTCGACCTGCTCGTCACATTCGGTGACGATGCGACGATCCTCGACCAATCCAGGATCGTGATCGACCTTGAAAACCTGCTCGGGTGCGACGTCGATGTCGTTTCGGACGCGACACTGGGCCGCAGAGCCGCCTCGATCTTGCGCGACGCGGTGCCGCTCGCGTGATGGACGGGCAGCGCGAGCCCGGTCAGCGACTGGCCGTGGAGTACGGGCAGCGCGTCGTTGATTCCCTCTACGACATTCTGGATTTCGTCGACATGGCGGCCAACCTGACCTCGGTTGGCAGCGAGCGCTACAACGACGACATCAATCTGCGCCTGGCCGGCGAGGCGATCTGCCGTCGGATGGGGGAGGCTGCGGCGCGCCTGCTGCACACCGACCGCGGACGTTTCGCGGCTGCCCATCCCGAGATTGACTGGGTGGGCATCAGGGGATTGCGCAATGTGGTCGCCCACCAATACGAGGGCGTAGACCACCGCATCATCTGGAATGCCCTCGTCACGGAGTTCCCGGCCGACGCGCTCAAGATACGAGCCCTGCTGCGGGAGTGAATCGACGCAGTTGCGCTCGCGGCATGGTTGCAACCGGCATGGAGCCGTTAGGTGCTGCGCATCCTGTACTCGACCCAGGCGTCCGCGGCCTGCTCGGATGTCATCGCCCCCACCGCAGTCCGATCCAATCCTGCGGTGTGCCCCAGCCTCTCGACGAGCCAACCCTCGACCCGAGCCGGAGGGGTGAACGGTGGACGAGCGCGAAGACTTTTGGCTCGCTTGCCGCATCCAGGCGCGGCTCCTGCCCCCACCGCCGGGCTTGCTCCCAGGGACCCACGCAGGTCGTGCCGGATCGGGAGCCGGGCATTCTGCGGCGGCCTGCCGCGCCATCCCGAAGGGCCGAGCGTGGTCCGGGCGCATCGTGGCTCCTGGTCCGGTCACAGATGCGCAGCTGCGGTGGCTCTACGCGAACGCCGCCGCACTGGTGGCCACCTCGTACGAGGATTTCGGGCTCACGCCGGTGGAGGCGTTCGGGTTCGGTACCCCCGTGGTGGCGCTGCGCGCGGGCGGCTACCTGGACAGCTGCGTCGACGGCGTGACCAGGGTGTGGGTCGAGGATCCCTCGGTGGGGGGAGTGGTGGACGGTCTGCGGCGTTTTCGGTCGGCCTCCTTTGACTGCGAGACCATCATCGCCCACGGTGCGCAGTGGTCGCCGCAGCATTTCGCCGGCCGGCTGGCTGCCGTGATCAACGAGGTGCTCTGACTTCGAAGGTCAGCTCGCTGGTCCGCCGGGGCATGAGCAGCACCGCGCCGATCATCAGCACGGCCACCACGGCCAGCGCCACCAGCACGTAGTGAGTGGCATCGCTGAGCGCCAGGCGGACGAACTCGTGCACGGCCGGCGGCGCGCTGGAACCGGGCTCCAGGATGGCGCTGGTGCCGTTGGCATTCGTCGGGAGGCCGAGCCCGTTCGGGGCCCCGGCGTAGCGATGGCTCAGTACGGCGTTGGCCACTGCGCCGAGCACCGCCACCCCGACGGCGCTGCCCAGCGAGCGGCTGAACATGTTGGTGCCCGTGACCACCCCGCGGCGCTCCCAGCCGACCACCGACTGCGCGGCCACCACCGTCGGCGAGGACACCAGCCCCAGCCCGACGCCGATGGTGAAGCAGCACGCCGTCACCGCCCACACGCTGGAGCCCGCTCCGAGGCGGAGCGCGAACACGGCCCCGGCCAGCAGGATCACCATCCCGATCAGCGCCGTGTCCCGGAACCCGATGCGCAAATAGACCCGTCCGGCCAGCGACGCCGCCAGCGGCCAGCCCACGGTGAGCGCGGCCAGCGCGAAGCCGGCGACCACCGGGCCGGTGCCCAGGACGCCCTGCACATAGGTGGGCACGTACGAGCTGAGCCCGATCACCATGGCGCCCACCCCGACGGCGATCAGGCTGCTGCCGGCGAGCACCCGCCGGGTGAACACCCACAGCGGCAGCACCGGCTCCTCGGCTCGCCGTTCCACCAGGACGAAAGCGGTGATCAGCGCGGTGCCGACGACGAAGATCACCACGCTCACCGGTGAACCCCAGGCCCAAGCGACGCCGCCCTCGAGCAGTCCCAGAATCAGCAGTGCGCAGCCGACGGTGAGCGTAGCGGCGCCGGTGTAGTCGATGGTGTGCCGCCGGCGTTGCACCTTCTCGTGCAGGTTGCGGTGCAGCATCCACACGGCGAGCGCCCCGACGGGCAGGTTGACGAAGAAGATCCACCGCCAGGACAGGTACTCGGAGAACACGCCGCCGAGGGTGGGCCCGACCACCGCCGAGATGCCCCACACGCTGGCCAGGTAGCCCTGCACCCTGGCCCGCTCGGCCACCGAGTACAAGTCGCCGGCGATCGTGATGCCCATGGGCTGTACGGCGCCGGCGCCGAGTCCTTGGATGGCGCGGGCGGCGATCAACGCGGGCATGCTCCACGCTGCGCCGCAGAGCACGGAGCCGAGCAGGAACAGCCCGATGCCGAAGAACAGCACAGGTTTGCGCCCGAAAAGGTCGGCGAGCTTGCCGTAGACGGGAACCGATACCGCCTGGGCGAGCAGATAGATGGAGAACAGCCACGGAAACTGCGAGAAGCCACCGAGGTCGCGGACCACCGAGGGCACCGCCGTGGCGATGATCGTGCTGTCCAGGGCAACCAGTGCGGAGCTGAGCATGATCGCGATGAGCACCGGTCCGCGCTCGGAGCGGAAGCCAACGCCGGTCTGCGGGGCGGTGTCGGTGCTCACTCCTGGAGCCAACCCACGGCGCTTGTTCGGCATTCCCGCCCGAACTTGGGGACGCTCACAGGTGCCAAGTACCTCTCAGCGTCCCATCGCGCGTCGGTCGAGTGCGCGGCGGATCTTCTGCACCACCTCGTCCGGTCGGTCCGTGAGGTCGTGCCAGGTGAACCGCAGCACCAGCCAGCCGTCGTTGCTGAGCTCGTTCTGTCGCGTGCGGTCGCGCTGGAACCTGGCGATGTCATGGTGCCAAGCCCACCCGTCTACCTCCGCCGCGACGCGCTGCGCGGGGAACGCCACGTCGATCACGGCGCCGGACGTGCGGTAGGCGGTCGTCCACCCGCTGATGCCGGCCGAGCGAAGCAGCTTGACCAATGTTCGCTCGGCTGCGGACGCGGTGTTGTCGGCTGCGGCGGCGAGGAGCATGGCTGCGCGCGGTGCTCCACGCCGGCCCGTGTTGCGCTCATGCGCCGCGTGCAGAACAGGCAGCGTCACGCGGCGTTGGAGTGCCCGGTCGAGTAGCGCCGAACCACCGGGCAGCACTGCTGACTCCAGCACGGTGAGCGCGAGCTCGGTTACCCACAGGTCACGGAACCCCACACGGTCACGGGGATGCAGGTCCCGCCTGCGTACCCGCGCACCCGGGACTGTGCGCGGGCGCCGAGCATGCGGCACGGTCACGGTGCACACTTTGGGCAGCTCGTCGATGAGGTTGTGCCACCACGCGGCGCTGAGGCCGTCGGCGGCGGCATCGGTGCCTGCCGCATAGACGGCGGTGCGTAAGCGGGCCCGGTCGCCGAACTCGCGGTCGGCCATGAAGTACACCTGTGGCGCCACGCGGAGCCACCGGCCGGACGCCTTGCGCTCGCGTACCTGGGTCTGACTCAGACCCGCCTCGCGCGCTTGCGCGTACGTGATGACGCCGTCTTGGCGACGGAGGAAGTGGTCGAGGAGCCACCGCGGTGAGACGCGTCCAGCGGGCGGGCGGTTCCGTCTGGCCACTGTTTGGGGACGTTGAGAGGTGTCCAGCACCTCTCAACGTCCCCAACCCGGGGCGGATAGGCTCCGTCCGTGCCCAAACTCGCCGATTACGCCCACGTCGCCGCAGGGAAAGTCCGCGACCTCTACGCCATCGACGCCCAACACCTACTCCTGGTGGCCTCGGACCGCATCTCCGCCTACGACCACGTGCTCGGCACCCCGATCCCGGACAAGGGCCGCGTCCTCACCGCGATGAGCGTGTTCTTCTTCGACCTGCTTGGCGGCCGCAACCACCTCGCCGGTCCCCCCGACGACGCACGAATCCCCGCTGCGCTTCGCGGTCGCGCCCTGGTGGTGCAGCGGCTGGAGATGGTGCCGGTGGAGTGCGTGGCCCGCGGGTACCTCACCGGCTCCGGCCTCAGCGACTACCGGTCCAGCGGTGCGGTGTGCGGCGTAAATCTGCCCGAGGGACTGACCGAGGCCAGCCGTCTGCCCGAGCCGATCTTCACCCCTGCTACCAAGGCCGCACTGGGTGAGCACGACAAGAACGTGGACTTCGCGACCGTCGCCGCCCAGGTCGGCGCCCCCCTGGCCGAGCAGCTGCGTACCGCCACCCTGGACGTCTACCTGCGGGCCGCGGCCCACGTCGCCGAGCGCGGTCTGATCCTGGCGGACACCAAGCTGGAGTTCGGCCGGGACGCCGCCGGCGAGCTGGTGCTTGCCGATGAGGTGCTCACTCCGGACTCCTCGCGCTTCTGGCCGCAGCAGGGGTACGAGGCCGGGCACGTGCAGCCCAGCTTCGACAAGCAGTACGTGCGTGACTGGCTCACCGGACCCTCGGGCTGGGACCGCCACGGTGACACCCCACCACCGCCGCTACCCCAGGACGTCGTGCAGGCCACCCGCGAGCGTTACGTCGAGGCCTACGAACGCATCTCCGGACTGTCCTTTTCGGATTGGATGCAGCCCTTAGATCTGGATGACGATCGGCCCGCCGACGTGTAGCTGTCGCGCCGCATCCCCATTGAGTTGCGCAAACCGCCGCTTCGCCGCCACCGCAGCGTCGGCCACAGTTCACCTGGCCGGGGTGTGCTTGGGCCATGGCCACGGTGATCGCGTCACTGTCCGGAATCCGCACCGAGAACCTCGAGGAGGCGGTGAGCTTTGCCGCCGAGCTCGACCATCGTGGTGTGCCGCTGTCGTTGCTGGTGGCCCCGCGGATGCGCAACGGGCGGTGGCTGGTCAACGACGCACCGACGGTGCAGTGGCTGCAGCTGCGCCGGGCTGGAGGTGATGCCATTGTCCTGCAGGGCTACGACCAATCCAGGGACCAGGTGCTGGGCGGCTCCCGGCGGGCCGAGTTCGCCCGGGTGGCCGAGCACGAGGCGATGCTCCGTCTCACCGCCGCCGATCGAGCGCTGGAGTCGATCGGCCTGCGCACCCGCGTGTTCGCACCGCCGCGCTGGCTGGTGTCCTCGGGGGCGCTGGCCGCGCTGCCGCGCGCGGGATTCCGGGTGTGTGCCGACTCGACCGGGGTCCGCACGCTGCCCAGCGGCCAGGTGCGACGCGCACGGGTACTCGCGGTGGGCGGCGGCAAGAAGGCGGAGCCGTGGTGGTGTCGCGCGGTGGTTCTCGGCGCCGGGCGCACCGCTCGCCGCGGAGGTCTGGTGCGGCTGTCCCTCGCGGCCAAGCACCTGGCCCACTCCGGCCCCCGCCAGGCGATGCTCGACGCACTGGACCTGGCGCTGCACCACGGAGCGGTGCCGCAGCGCTACGCGGAGACAACCCTCCGAGAGAAGGCCGCCTGATGCACCTGTTCCGGAAAGCACTCCAGAGTTAAAGCTCGGCGGCCACGCCCGGCTCGAGCACAGTGAACTCGGTCCGCTCCGGCTTCAACCCGCGCAGCAGGTTGTACTGCATCTCCGGCTTGGCCAGCACCGCTTGATGGATCGGTACCGCCACGCGCGGCGCCACCGCCCGCAGGTAGTCAATGGTCTCGGAAATCTTCATCCACGGCGCGCCCGCGGGCAGGGCCAAGACGTCCACCGGCTCCTCGGGGACGTACAGCGAGTCGCCCGGGTGCAGCAGTGCGCCGTCGGCCAGCAGGTAGGCCACGTTGTCGATGTTGGGGATATCCGGGTGGATAACCGCGTGCAGTCCGCCGCGTACCTCAATTGGTATCGCACCTATCCGTAGCTGGTCGCCTGGATGCGCGGCTGTCCACCCCAGCTGCTCGGCAGTCGCCGGATCTGCAATCAGACGGGCCGCGGGGTTGTTGGTCAGCAGCTGCGGCAGGGCGTCGACGTCCACGTGGTCGGGATGCTGGTGGGTGATGAGTATCCCGTCGAGGTCGGTCAGCTCCGTGAAGCCGTCGGAGTACGTGCCGGGATCGAACAACAGTCGGGTGCCGTCGAGCTCGACCAGCACGCAGGAGTGCCCAAAGTGGGTGAGCCGCATCAAGATTCCTTCTTCCACTGGCGAAGTACCCGATCGGCGGGGATGTGCTGGCGACCGGAGGCGAGAAAGTTGCGGGTGAGGCGCATGGTCAGCTCCGGGTGCTCGAACTGCGGCACGTGCCCGGAGTCGGGGATCACCACCGACTCCGCCTGCGGCAGCGCCTCGCTGACGTAGCGGGCGAACTTCGGGGGAACCAAGCGATCGGCGGCGCCCCAGATGAACAGCGTGGGCACCGCCAGCTGCGGCAGCCGGTCCCAGAAGCCGGTCTCCCCGAAGGGTTCGTCGGTGTAGATGTTCAGCGTCGCCGAGAACGCCGCGCGACGGTGGGCAGGGTCCTTCATCGCGAGGATGAACTCGTCGATCGCCGCGTCGTACCAGCTCGCCGGCAGGCGCTTGGGGTCGGCGAACATCGCCCTGAGGCCGGCAACCAGCGCCGCGCGGGGCGGGCCGAAGGGCAGGCGTGCACCGAGGCCGACCGGCAGCAGGCCGGCGAGCGGCGCGAGCTGGCGGAAACGGCGAAATGCCGGTGCGGCGCAAAGCAACACGAGCCGGTCCACGGCGTCGGGGTCGCGCAGCGCAAGCTCGAGGGCCAGCCTGCCACCCAGGGAGTTGCCGATCACCACGGCGCCACGGGCGTCCACCACGTCCAAGAACGAGCGCAGCCAGCGGTACATCTGGTCGGCGGTATAGCTCCATGGCGGTGCCTCGGAGGCACCGAACCCAGGAGTGTCGGGGGAGATGACGCGGTGATCCTTCGCCAGGTCGGCGAGCACCGGAAGCATCGAGGCGTTGGTGGCGCCCAGCCCGTGCAGCAGCACCACGGGCCGTCCGTCGGCGGGCCCGGCCTCCAAGTAAGCGGTGCGAATGCCTAGGGCGCTGACCTCACGGGAGTGCGCGCGAGTGGGCAGGTCGGCCTCGGGGGCGAACGCGCCGCCGATCTGCAGCACCGTGTTCAGGCTGCCGCGGGCCACCAGGTCGCCGTCGAGGAACGCCTCGACCCCACTACGGCGTCCCAGCAGCATGTCGGCGAGGGTGGCGGCGTCGGTCCGGATGCTGCACGTGGGGTGCTTGATGGCACCGACGAGGAGGCTGACCTCGCCCCGCTCACTGCGGATCGTCCACCGCCCGCGTCCGGCGACGTCCAGCACCATGGTGACCAGCGGACGGCGTGCCAGCACCGAGCGGGTGAGGTCGCGGGGCAGGTGCTTGCGCAGCACGGTGCTCGGATCGATGCTCTCCCTTGGCGGTGCCATCAGGGGTACTCCTCGTGTAGGTGCAGCCGGCGTCCGAAACATACCGACAGTTCAGCATTCATCGGTCTCGCTGTGGTCACAAGTCGTCCCTGGGGCCTCCGAATGCCGGGTCAAAGAAGCGCAACGCAGGAAACCGAGCGAAACCACGGTCCGCCGTGGCCAGCCGGCACCCGTGCGCGAGGGCTACTGCGGCGAGTACCGCGTCGGGCATCAGGTTCCCGGCGATCTGGCGATCTGCCGCCACCAAGCTGCCGAGCCGCTCCCAGGCGGCGCCCCCCGCGGACAGCCACCGAGCGCGTCGAGCCGCTCGCAGCGCATCGACAAAGGCAAGGGCGGTGGCGGCGGGCGCGGGATCTGCATAAATGCGTCGGTTGGTGACGATGCGCACGAAGCCGCCCAGCACCTGGTCGTTCAGCGGAGCTCGTCCTCGCCGGCCACCAGCCCTGCCAACCAGTCGGCGTAGGCCGTGTGCCGCACGGACTCCCGGCGGAACGCGTATACCAGGACATTGACGTCCGGCAGGATCACCCCCGCTCGTCGAGTGCGGCCCAGACGGCATCACGGTCGCTGACGTCCACAAGTGGCTCCTCGTCGGCATTTCCGTAAGTCGGTAGCGGCGCGACCTGCGCTCGTGGATGGCTGGGTGGCTCCGACAACAGCTGGCGGAGCGCCTGCTCCATCACACTGGTGACGGTTTGGCCCGCCTCGGCCGCCCGTTGCTTGACCTGCTCCAGCAGCGCATCGGGCAGGTTCATGCTCGTACGCATGCATACGAGCATACGTTGCGATATGTGTGTATGTGGCGCGAGTGACCGTGCCCTGCCAGTAGGCTCAGCGCTGCCCGACCCGATCCGATCCAGGGAGCACGCAGTGGCCCGAGTAGTCGTCGACGTGATGCCGAAGGCCGAGATCCTCGACCCGCAGGGCCAGGCGATTGCCGGTGCGCTGCCACGGCTGGGTTTCACCGGGGTCAGCGACGTCCGTCAGGGCAAACGCTTCGAGCTGGAGGTCGGTGACGACATCGACGACGCCGCGCTGGCGCAGATCGCGCAGACGTTGCTGTGCAACACCGTGATCGAGGAGTGGACCGTCACCAGGGTCTCGGCGTGAGCGCCCGGATCGGCGTCATCACCTTTCCCGGCACGCTTGATGACGTCGACGCGGCGCGCGCCGTTCGGCTGGCCGGCGCGGAATCGGTGAGCTTGTGGCACGGCGATGCCGATCTGCACGGGGTCGACGCCGTGGTGGTGCCCGGGGGCTTCTCCTACGGCGACTACCTGCGGGCCGGGGCGATCGCCCGCTTCGCGCCGGTGATGGCCGAGGTGGTGCGCGCAGCGACGGCGGGCATGCCGGTACTGGGGATCTGCAACGGTTTTCAGGTGCTCTGCGAGGCGGGGCTGCTGCCGGGGGCGTTGACGCGCAACGAGGGGCTGCACTTCCTCTGCCGCGACCAGTGGTTACGGGTGGAGTGGACGTCGACGGCGTGGACCTCGCGGTACGAGGCGGGCGCGGAGATCCTGGTGCCGCTGAAGTCCGGCGAGGGGCGTTACGTGGCATCCGCGGACACGCTGGACGAGCTGGAAGGTGAAGGTCGGGTGGTCTTCCGCTACGTGGGGGACAACCCCAACGGCTCGATGCGGGGGATCGCCGGGGTGGCTTCGGCGGACGGCCGGGTGGTCGGGCTGATGCCGCATCCCGAGCACGCCACCGAGAAGCTCACCGGACCGACGGATGACGGGCTGGGGATGTTCCTGTCCGCGCTGGACAGCGTGCTCGCGGCCGTCTAGCGCAAACTCTGCCGGGGCACGAGGGCCACGGTCACCCCGGCGGCCAGGAGGAAGAGCGCGGCTGTCGCGAGCCCGGCCACACCGAAAACACGTGTGAAGTGTTCGCCGAGCGTCGCCGACCCGGCGAGTGCGCCGAATGCGGCGATGCCGATCGCACCGCCGGCCTGACGCGCTGTGTTGTTGACCCCGGAGGCCAGTCCGGCCTGCCTCGCCGGAACCGCGACGATCGCGGCCGACACCAGAGCCGGGGTGAGCAACCCGAGGCCGCTGCCCCACAGCACCATCGCCACCAGCAGCACGCCGTAGCCGGAGTCGGTGTGCAGCCGGGCCAGCAGCGCAACACCGGTGGCAGCGGTCAGCAGTCCGAGCGTCATCGGCAATTTGGCCCCCACCCGCGCGGTCAGCCTGCCCGCGGCAGGCGCAAGCACGCTCATGGGGAGGAAGAGCGGGAGCAGCGCCACCCCGGCGGCGAGCGCCGAGCGGTGCTGCACGGTCTGTAAGTACATGGTGAGCAGAAACAGCAGCCCAAGGGTGCCAAGGTTCATCGCACCCGCCGCCGCGTTGGCGGCGAAGAACGCGGGACGGCGGAACAGCCCCAATGGCAGCATCGGGTCGGCTCGCCGGTGCTCCACCGTCAGGAAGACCACCAGCAGCAGACCGGCTCCGGCCCACGTCATCCAGTGGGCGTGCTGCACCACCGCGAAGATCGTCACCGCCAGTGCCGCACCACCGAGCAGCACACCTGCCCAGTCAACCCTCCGCGACTGTGCCTCGCGGCTCTCCCGCACCACCCGGGCGGCGACGGCACCGGCGAGGAGCACAATAGGCACGTTGACGAAGAACACTGCGCGCCAACCGATTCCGTCGACCAGTGCACCACCAAGGAGGGGTCCGGCGGGTAAGGCAGTGCTGCCGACGCCCGCCCAGATTCCGATAGCCCGTGCCTGCTCGCCCCGCGCCGGGAACGCGTGACTGATGATCGCCAGCGTGCCGGGCAGCGCCAGCGCAGCCCCCAATCCCTGGATCACCCGCGCAGCGATCAGCACGCCGACGGTGGGGGCCAGTCCGCAGCCCAGCGACGCCAGACCGAACAGTGTCAGTCCGGTCAACACCACGCGCTTGTGCCCCCGCAGGTCGCCGATCATCCCACCGGCCAACAGCAGGCTGGCCAGTACCAGCGCGTATCCGTCCACCACCCACTGCAGGCCTGCGACATCGGCGTGCAGGGTGCTGCCGATCTGGGGCAGTGCCACGTTGACGATGGTGACGTCCAGGAGCACCAGAAAGTACCCGGCGCACACCACCACCAGTACGGTCCACCTGTTGTAAGCCATGCCGCCAGTGTTGTGTGCGCATGCTTCGGCGGTCGCCGAAGTGTCGCTGCCCTAGCCTGGTGTGATGAGCACCGGTGAGCCCGACATCGCTCGCGTGGCGGCCCTGATGGGCGAGCCGGCCCGAGCGCGGGTGTTGATGGCGTTGGTGGACGGGCGCGCGCTCTCCGCCAGCGTGCTCGCCGCCGAGGCCGGGGTGGCGGCCTCCACCATCAGCGAGCACCTGGCCCGACTGGTCGACGCGGGTCTGCTCACCGCTGAGCGCCACGGCCGTTCGCGCTACTTCCGGCTCGCCGGACCCGAGGTGGCCGAGGTGTTGGAAGCCCTGGCCCGCATCGCACCGACCCAGCCCGTGCGGTCGCTGCGCCAGGGCACCCGAGCGAACGCATTGCGCCGGGCCCGCACCTGTTACAACCACTTGGCCGGGCAGCTCGGCGTGGCCCTGATGGTAGGCCTGCTCGAGCGCGGAGTGCTGGAAGGGGGCGACGGAAGCCGGACCGCCGACGACCGACTCTCCGCACCCGGCCGAGCTGTGCACTACCAACTCACTCCGCAAGGGCACTCCACATTGGCCGACTTCGGCGTGCACGTGGACGCGGTGCTGCGTCGTCGTCCGCCGATTCGCTACTGCATGGACTGGTCGGAGCAGTCCCATCACCTCGCCGGTCCACTCGGCACCGCGGTGACCGATCGGCTGTTCACTGTGGACTGGATCCGCCGAACGCCGCGGCGACGAGCTGTGGTGCTCACCGATGCGGGGCGCCAGGGTCTGCACGACACCTTCGGCGTTCGTTGCCTTGTCCGGGCGGGCCAGTAAGGATGAGTGCGTGGACCTCCCCGTCGCGCCGCCCGTGAAGCCGATGCTCGCCAAAGCGGCCGACGCCGTGCCCGCGCAACCGTCCCCGGCGCAGTGGTCCTACGAACCCAAGTGGGATGGCTTCCGCTGCATCATCTTTCGGGACGGTGACGAGGTGCTCCTGGGCTCGCGCAACGGTAGACCCCTCACTCGGTACTTCCCCGAGGTCGTTGCATCCGTGCGTGCAGAGCTGCCGCGGCGCTGCGTGCTCGACGGCGAGATCGTGGTGCCCAAGGTGGTCGATGGGCGCACCCGGTTGGACTGGGACTCGCTCAGCCAGCGCATCCACCCGGCGGAAAGCCGTGTCACCAAGCTGTCCGAGGAGACGCCTGCACAGTTCATCGCTTTCGATCTGCTTGCCCTGGGCGAGGACGACCTGATGACCGAGCCGTTCTCGCAGCGCCGTGCCCGGTTGCTCGACGCGGTGGGCGCCGGGCCGTCGTGCCACGTCACCTCCGCTACGGACGACGCCACCACGGCCCAGCGCTGGTTCGACGAATTCGAAGGCGCCGGGCTGGACGGGGTGGTGGCCAAACGGTTGGGCGGGCACTACGCACCGGACAAGCGGGACATGATCAAGGTGAAGCACCACCGCAGCGCCGAGTGCGTCGTCGTGGGCTACCGTCCGCACAAGAGTCAGCCGGGGATCGGCTCCATGCTGCTGGGGCTCTACCGCGGCGATCAGCTGCAGATGGTCGGGGGCGCCTCGGCGTTCACCGCGAAGCGCCGGGTAGAGCTGCTGGCCGAGCTGGAGCCCTTGCGCCTTGGCGAGGACGTCACCGCCACCGGCGAGCCCAACCGATGGAATGCCCGGATCGACCACTCCTGGGTGCCGCTGCGCCCCGAGCGGGTCGCTGAGGTGGCCTACGACCAGATGGAGGGCGAACGCCTCCGGCACGCCGCCCGCTTCCTGCGCTGGCGCCCCGAACGCGACCCCGCCGAGTGCACCTACGACCAGCTCGACGTCCCGGTGCGCTTCGAGCTGGCTGACGTCTTGGCGGGTAAATGACTGCGAAGGCTCCGGCGGAGCTGCTCGACGTCGACGGCATTGAGGTGCGCCTGAGCAGCCCCGACCGGGTGATGTTTCCCGAGCTCGGCCCCGAGGCGGGCACCAAGCGGCACTTGGCGATGTACTACAAGACGGTCGCCGAACGCGGGGCGCTGCTCACCGCGTTGCGTAACCGCCCCACCTACCTGCAGCGCTTCCCCGACGGCATCGCCGGCGAGGAGGTGTACCAGAAGCGCATCCCCGCCAAGCACCCCGAGTTTCTGCAGACCTGCACCGTGGCGTTCCCCTCCGGGCGCACTGCCGACGCGTTGAGCCCGCAGCACGCCGCCGACCTGGTGTGGGCCGCGCAGATGGGCACCGTGACGTTTCACCCGTGGCACGCACGCTGCACGGATACCGAGCATCCCGACGAGCTGCGCATCGACCTCGACCCCCAGCCCGGCACCGCGTTCGCCGAGGCGCGGGCGGTCGCGTTGGAGGTGGTGCAACCGCTGCTCGACGAACTCGGGCTGGTGGGTTTCCCGAAGACCTCCGGCGGCCGGGGGCTGCACATCTACGTGCGCATCGAGCCGCGGTGGAGCTTCACCGAAGTGCGCCGCGCGGCCATCGCCTTCGCCCGTGAAGTCGAGCGGGGAGCAGGTGGCCGGGTGACCACGGCGTGGTGGAAGGAGCAACGCGGCGAGCAGATCTTCGTCGACTACAACCAAAATGCCCGCGATCGCACCATCGCGTCCGCCTACTCCGCCCGCAAGACCCCGCGAGCGACGGTGTCCACCCCGGTCACCTGGGCTGAGCTTGTCGACGTCGACCCCGACGACTGCACCATTGCCACGGTGCCGGCCCTGCTTCAGCGACGCGGTGACCCGATGGCCTCGATCGATGACCGTGCGTTCACCCTGGACACACTGCTGGATTTGGCTGAGCGAGATGAGGGCGGCGGGCTGGGTGACCTGCCGTACCCGCCGAACTACCCGAAGATGGCCGGTGAGCCCAAACGGGTGCAGCCCAGCAAGGACCGCGACCGGCCGAAATCGTGAACGGGCGCCAGGCGTAGCTGTAGTCGCCCGACGGGAAGCGAGCGGCGCCATCAGCCCACTCGCACGCCGCCGACCGGTTGCCGGCGTTCACCGCACTGCTCCGGTCACAATGTCCCAGATGTCGTCCTGCCCGCAGGCGTCGGCGAGTATCGCGGACCAGTACGCATCGCTGCCGAACTCGGCGACCCATGCCGACATCCGTAACGTCAATTCGCCGAGACCGTACTCGCTGGTGATGCCCATGGCACCGTGCACCTGGTGAACGTTCGAGACGATTGTCGGCACCGACAGGGAGGCGTTGTGTTTAGCAGCAGCGATATCGAGCCGCCTGTCCGATCCACCCGGACCCGGGATGCAGAGCCGGACACCGACGTGCAGGAGAGCGCATTCGCGGGCGACCACCGCGAGGCGCTGTTGCACGGCCTGGAACCGCGCGAGCGGGCGCCCGAACTGTTCGCGTTGGCCGACATACCGCACGGAACGCTCGAGCGCCGCGCGCGCCGCCCCCTCGATCTGGATCAGCCGACCGAGGGCGCCGCGGGCGAGGAGCTCGTCCTGCCCGAGCGTCGTCCGGCCAATCCCATCGGCATCGAGCAGGACCCTGCCGACTTCCACCCGGTCCCGCGGCTCGCCGATCGGGTTGGCCCCGTGCACGATCGAGCACACGGAAGCAGGAACCATCGCCACGGTTCCATCCGGGCACAGCACGACGATCTCACGGCAGGAACGCGCCCAGGGAACCCGCTCCAGGACGCCGCTGACCTGAAGACCACGAGATGTCCGTTCAAAGGTCAGGTCACCGGCGCAGGCCGTTGAGGGCCCCTTCGCCAGCGGGATGCCGGCCTGCGTCAGCAACCAACCGGCCAGCCACATGTGCTCCATCAGTGGGATGGCTGCCGCAGTTCGCCCCGACAGGGACAGCAGTATGGCGGCATCTGCGGCCGTCCCACCGGATCCGCCGAGGTGTTCATCGATTCCCACCGCGGTGAAGCCGTTGGCGGACAAAGCGTCCCACAGCTCGACGTCCAAGCAGGCGTCGGGCTCGCACGACCACAGCCGGCGATCGCGCCGGGCATCGAAGTAGCGCGCCGCGACGGTCTCGAGCTCCACCTCGTGGCTGCTCAGGAACATCCCCACGTCGCTTCGCTCGCTCATCGCAAACCCAGGTCCCGCGCCACCATGCTGCGCAACACGTCGGTACTGCCGCCGCGCAAGGTGAACCCCGGGGTCGCGACCGCGGCCTGCGCGAGCATCCGAGCAAGGTTGTCCGCGCTGTCCGGGTCCGCCTCGACGCCGGCCGCAGCGTGGATCGACTCGACGATGTCCTGCTCGAAGGCGGTGCCTGCGTCCTTGACCAGCGCGGCAGCGACATCCGGGCGCTCACCGCGATCCAACGCCCCCGCAATCGAGAGACCGGCCTGGCGGAGGATGCGCATCCGCGCGACCGCGTCGGCCAGCACCCGTCTGTCGGCAGCACCGGCCGTGACCGCGAACGCCCGGACGAGGCAGAACACGCTGAGATACCGTTCGGCGCCGCTGCGCTCGTAGGCGAGCTCGCTGGTCACCTGCGTCCAGCCTTGGCCGACCTCCCCGACGACGCGGCTCTGCGGCACGAAGGCGTCGTCGAAGCTGACTTCGTTGAAGTGGTGCTCACCGGTCGCCCCGTGGATCGGTCGGATCTGCACACCGGCGCTCGGCAGCTCGACGATGACCTGGCTCAGTCCCGCGTGCCGGTCCGCTCCCCGCGGCGCTGTGCGGACCAAGGCAAGGATCGCGTGCGCACGATGCGCCCAGCTCGTCCAGACCTTCTGTCCGGTGATGCGCCAACCGCCCTCGACCGCACGGGCCCGCGTGGTGACCGAGGAGAGGTCGGAGCCTGCGCCCGGTTCGCTCATCCCGATCGCGAAGAAGCACTGCCCGGACGCGATCGCCGGCAAGAACCGGGCCTGCTGTTCCTCGCTACCGAAGCGCAGCAGGCTGGGTCCACTCTGGCGGTCGGCGATCCAGTGCGCCGCGACCGGTGCGCCGGCAGCGAGCAGCTCCTCGTTGACCACAAATCGCTCCAGGGCGCTGCGCTCGTGCCCTCCGAAGGCGCGCGGCCACGTCATCCCCAGCCACCCGCGTGCGCCCAGCTCACGAGGAAAACCCCGGATCGAAGCCCGACAGCCAGCTGTCCACGCGCGGCGCGAAGTCGTATCCGTCGAGGAACTCCCGGACCGCACGCCGCAGCTCCGCGGCTGCGGGGGCAGCTCGGTGTGCGCCAACTGCACGCCGGTCACGGTTGCGCCCGGTACTGCTCGCGCAGCGTGCGCTTGAGGATTTTGCCCACGGCGGAGAGCGGAAGCTCGTCGACCACCTCCACCGTGCACGGCGCCTTGTACCGGCCGATCCGCTCGGCGCAGAACTCCCGGAGCTGATCGGCATCGGGACTGCTACCGGCCGTGGCGACGACGACGGCGTGCACGCGTTCACCCCACCGCTCGTCGGGAACCCCGATCACGGCGCAGCTGGCTATCGAGTCGTGCATGGCGAGCACCTTCTCCACCTCGGCGCTGTACACGTTCTCCCCGCCGGTGACGATCATGTCTTTCAGCCGGTCGACGATGTAGAGGTAGCCGTCCTCGTCGAGGTAGCCCAGATCCCCGGTGTGCATCCAACCGCCACGCAACGCAGCCGCGGTCTCCGCGGGCTTCTTCCAGTAGCCGAGCATCAGGTTCGAACCGCGCACGATGACCTCACCGACCTCCCGGGTGGCGACGTCGGTGTCCATCCCGTCCACCACCCGAAGCTCCGCGTGCAGAGCTGCCCGGCCGGCCGAGCGCAGCCGTTCCGGGTGAGTCTCGTCCCGGTGCTCCTCCGGGCGCAGCACCGTTGCGACGGGGCCGAGCTCGGTCATGCCGTACCGCTGGCACATCTGCAGGTCCGGCAGCATCTGCAGGGCCTTGCGCAACACCGGCTCGGAGATCGGCGACGCGCCGTAGCCGAGGTGCACCAGACTGGACAGGTCAGCGCCCGTCGCCTCGGCGTGGTCGAAGAGCCGCTGAATCATCGTGGGTACCAAGGTGACCGCTGTGATGCCGTCGCGGGCAATCGAGTCGGCCACACCCTCGACGGTGAACCGGCCGAGGACGAAGTGCGTCGAACCGAGCTGGACCTGCTGGTAGAACGATCCCAGCGAAGCCAGGTGGTACAGCGGTGCGACGTGCAGGAATCGTTCGCGTTCGTTGGACATGCCCGCGCTCGCCAGCGCGCCCAACCCGGAAACCAACAGTTGCGAGGGGCTGACCATGACCCCCTTGGGCTGCCCCGTGGTGCCCCCGGTGTAGAGGATGCCGGCCAAATCGCTCCCGGTCAGCCGGACGTCGTCTATCGCCGACGTCCGGGCTATGAGGTCTTCGTAGCCGAGCATGCCGTCGGGTGTGGGGTCGAGTCCACAGTGGATCAGGGCGGTCAGCCCCGGGCATTTCTCCTGCAGTGCCACCGCCGTGGACGCCGCCTCGTCGTCGACGATGAGGACGGCGATGTCGGCGTCGAGGACCTGGTAGGCCATCTCGCCGACGCTCCACCGGGAGTTGACCGGGGCGACGGCGAAGCCGCCCCACGGGCAGGCCAGCGCGTACTCGAGGTAGCGGACGGAGTTCGCGGCGAGCACCCCGATCCGGTCGCCCTTGACCGCACCGACGTCGGCCAGCGCGGCCGCCAACCGCGCGACACGGTCGGCCAGCTCGGTGAAGGTGACGTCAGTGCCGCGATCGACGACCGCAACCCCGTTCGGCGTCTGCTGCAGGCTGCGGTGCAGCCCTTGGGTGAGATACACATCTGCTCCTCTCCCCGGCCCCTACAGGGAGCGGGCAATGAGTTCCTTCTGGATCTCGTTGGTCCCGCCGTAGATCTTCTGCGCGCGCGCGTCGGCGTACATCCGGGCAATCGGGTACTCGCGCATGTATCCGTAGCCGCCGAACAGCTGCAGGCACTTGTCGATCACCCGGCACTGCACGTCGGTCAGCCACCACTTGCACATCGCCGCAGCCGCCGAGTCCAGCTCGCCGCGGTCATGTTGTACACCGCACCGAGGTGCAGCAGGTGCTCTGCGGTGGGCGGCTCGCCCTGCAGCCCCAGCTTGTCGGCGGTGAGGTCGCCGATCAGCGGGACGATGCGATCACCGCCGTCCCACTGCGCGGCGAGGCGTTCGAGCTTGCCCACCGAGGCGCGCCGGACGAGGACGTGGATCAGAGCGTCAGGGTCGCGATGCAGCAGCCGCGGGATGACGTGGTGGCCCAGGAACCCGGTACCGCCGGTGACGATGTAGTTCACCATGGTGGACTTCCTTTCCGGTGGTCTGGGTGCTACATCAGCTGGACGTTGGACAGCTTCCAGTCGCCGTCCTGGCGGATCAGGGACAGCTGCATGCGATTGCGGTCGACCCGGGGCTGGGGTGAGTTGGTGTTGGTGACCGTCTGGTCCAGGAAGACGATCACCTCGGCGGTGTCCCGGTTCCCGTTGACCAGTCCGGCCTGGATGATCTTGGCCGAGGAATTGCTCTGGTACTTCAGGATCAGGTCCTTCAGGTTGGACGCGACCTGCTGGTACTGGCCGCTGAACTCGCCCGCGGAATGCGCCCGGACCACGGACATGTTGTTGTCCAGGTTCTGGTAGCTGTAGGTGGCGAGGTCGGTGGCGTAGCGCCGGCCCGCGTCCAGTGCGCTGGTTCGGGCGTTCTCGGTCTGGTTCTTGTCCCACAACATCGTGGCGCCCCAGCCAAGCACGCCGAGCAAGACCACGATGACCACGAGCGGTACGAGGGTGCGGGGACGGCGCAGCACGCGGCCGAAGCGCCGTAACCGGCTCGGCTGCGCTGAAGCGTCCTGGGGGGCCGGTTCCGCCTCCCTCGCCGTAGTCGGCTCGGGCGCGGCGTCCCTGGGCTTCTTGGCGGCCTTCTTACCGTCAGCCTTCTTCTCAGCGGCCTTCTTCCCGGCCGCCTTCTTGTCTCCCGCATTCTTGCCGCTGACCTTTTCCGCAGTGGATGGCGGTTCGGCCGCGGCGGTGTCAGGGCCCGTGGTGTCCGGTGCCGGGTGCACCGCCTCGTCGGGTGTCGGCGCGGATTCGTTGCCGGTGTGGACTGTCATTGCGTTCCCTGCTTGGCATTGAGTGCTTGGAGCAGCGGATCGGTGTCGCCCACCAGGGTGATGATCCGGTTCTTGTTGTCCCCGAGCAGCTGCGCCGCCTGCCCGGAGGCCTGCGCCCCCGCGGTGAGGATGGCGGTGATGCCCCGTTGTTTGTCGAGGATGGTCCGCGAGGTGGTGATCGCGTTGTTCAGGCTCGCGAGCAGGTCCGGGGCCACCGCGTTGAGCTCACCGGAAAGGGTGGCGATGCCGTCGAGGTCGCTGCCCAAGTGGTCGAACACCGGCTGGGAGCGGGCCAGGGTGCGATCCAGGGTGTCGATCGCTTGGCCCAGCGCCGCTCCCTGTCCGCGTAGCGCCGTGGCGACCGTGGTGAGGGCGGTGTTCAGCGCGGCCGGGTTGATGGCACTGATCAGGTCATAGATCCGCGAAAACGCTTGATACAGTTGGACGGTGGTCTTGGACTGATCGGCCCGCAGGGTACCGCCCGGCCGCAGCGAGGGCGCAGCATGCGCGGCGCTCCTGTCGGGGGGTGTCACCAGATCGACGTAGAAGTCACCGAAAATCGTCCTGGGTACCAGGCGGACCTGCACGTCGGCGGGGATGCGCCCCAACCCATCGGCAGGCATGTCCAGGCGCACCGTCGAGCTCTGCGTGCCGGCGTCGATCGCGGCGACCTTGCCGACGTTCACGCCGTGGTACTGCACCGACGAGTCGACGTTGAGCGCGCCGGCACTGGCCGGCAAGGTCACACTGACCTGCGGGCTGCTCACGAAGACCTGCGAGCCCCAGGCGAAGCAGAACGCGTAGACCACCGCGCCCACCAGCACCGCCACTCCACCCCGGACCACGAGCGCGCCCCGCGTTCCCGCCACGAACGGCGACCAGGGGGCGGCCGGGCGGGCGCTCCTTCGCGCGGTGGGCCACCTCATGCCAGCAGGCCCGGGATCTGGGGTTTCAGGCCCCACAGCGCGATTGTCAGCGCTACGTCGGTGAAGGCGAGGAAGACGATGCTGGTGCGCAGCGCCCGGCCGGCGGCCCGACCGACGCCTTCGGGACCACCGGTGGCGGTGTAGCCGTAGTAGCAGTGCACCAGCGTCACCACCACGGCGAGGAGCATCACCTTGACCAGGGACAGCAAGATGTCGGTTGGGGTGAGGAACAGCCCGAAGTAGTAGCCGTAGGTTCCCTGGGACTGGCCCTTGACGACGACCACGGCGAGCGCCGTGGCTACGTAGGAGGCGAACAGCCCCACCACGTACAGGGGGATGACGGCGATGAGCGCGGCGAGCATCCGGGTGGTTACCAGGAAGCGGACCGAGGGCACCGCCATCACTTCCAGGGCGTCGATCTCCTCGGAGATGCGCATCGCCCCGAGTTGCGCGGTGAACCCGGTGCCCACCTTGGCCGCCAGGGTGATCGCCGCCACCAGCGGCGCCACCTCCCTGGTGTTGGCGACCGCGGACATCACCCCGGCCAGCGGCGCCAGCCCCACCAGGTTCAGTCCGCGGAAGCCCTCCAACCCGATCTGCGAGCCGGCGAAGAAGGAGATCGCGAAGATCACCACGATGCTGCCGCCGCCGGCCAGCAGGGTGCCCGAGCCGAACGCGATCTGGGCGACCAGCCGCAGCACCATCCGCCAGTACCGGACGATGGTGGCAGGCACCGCGGCGATCACCCGGCCGTAGAAGGACATCTGCTCGCCCACGTGGCCTACAGAGTCCAGCGCACCAGTGCCGACGCGCCGGGTGCGGATGACGAACGGTAGGTGCATCAGTACGCCCCCTTGGCGGGGACGAGCAGCGGGTAGAACTGGGTGATCGCCAGGTTGGCGATGAACACCAGGATGAAGGCCAGCACCACGGTCTCGTTCACCGCGTCGCCGACCCCCTGCGCTCCGCGTTTGACCGTCAAGCCGCGGTAGCTGGCGACCAGGCCGGAGATCACCGCGAAGGCCACCGCCTTGACGGCCGCGGCGACGAAGTCGCTGGGCTGGCTGAACTGCACCAGGTTGCGCAGGAAGCTGTCCGCGTTGCCGTGCGGGATGAGCACGTGCACGAGCAGGCTCGCGCCCAGGCCGATGACCATCACGATCGAGTTGAGCAAAAAACACACCAGGGTGACCGCGATGATCCGCGGCACGACCAGACGCTGCAGCACCGGGATGCCCAGTACCTCCATCGCGTCGATCTCCTCCCGGATGGTGCGGGCTCCCAGGTCCGCGCAGATCGCCGAGCCGCCGACGCCGGCGATAATCAGCGCGCAGACCAGCGGTGCGGCCTGGCCGATGATGAGGAAGGCGACCACCGCACCGCTGTAGGAACCGGCCCCGATCTGGCCGGCCAAGGAGCCGATCTGCAACGCCACGCCCACCCCGAGGGGCACCATCACCAGGCCCGCGGCCACCGCCGTCACCCGGGCGAGAAACCACATCTGCTCCACCGTTTCCCGCCAGTGCAGCTTCCCGTGCCGGAGCCCGTCCGCACCCGCCAGGCCGACCCGAACCGAGAAGGTGAACAGCTGCCCCATCTCACCGAACAGGTTGCTGAACATGTTCGGCTTATGGGGCTCCGGCGCCTGCTCCGCCTCGACGTCGGCATCAGTGTCCTGGGGACCCCGTGCCCCCAGGTCTTCCTGTGTGGTGGTCACCGTCGGGTGGCCCTCACACCGATGCGCCAGCCTTGACGGCCTTGTGGATCTCGGCCACCTGCTCAGCGATGGCGGGGACCTGGCGCAGCAGCGCCATCTCCTCCTGCAGCTCCGACAGCAGCGACTTGACCTCGGTGAGGGTGCCGCTGACCTCGGTCAAGGTGGTATCGACCGTGGTCAGCGTGCCGTCCACCGAGGTCAGCGTGCCGTCCACCGAGGTCAGCGTGCCGTCCACCGAAGTCAGCGTGCCGTCGACCGTGGTCAGCGTCCCGCTGACGGTGGACAGCGTTCCCTCCACCCGGCCGAGTACCCCGTCCACATTCTCCAAGGTCTTGTCAGCCCGGCCCAAGATTTCCGCCGGGTTCTTCGGAAGAAAGCCCATCTGTCGCTCCTCGTCGTTGGTCGCCGGCAGCGCCGGCGGAAAACCTTGCCGCGACCCCGCGTCAGGACGTGACGCGCATCATAATCAGGGAACACTGTAACAGTGGTGGACGTTAAGTTTTGCCTGCCTCTTGGTGCCCGTCAGGGCACCGGCCGGTCCGCCCCAGCTCCGGGCAGGGCGCGAGCGTCATCCGGGCGTCCGCGGCGGCGCTGCGGCAGGTGGTCGACGAACCTGCCCAGCCGGTCGACGGTTCCCTCGAGGGGGTCGAGGACGTGGGCCAGCCGCTCGACTGTGGGCAGGGAGGTCGCGATCTTGCCGGAATGGGTCGCGATCAGTTCCGCGCTACGGTTGATTCCCTCCGCGTGGCGGTCTATTCCCGCCGCGTGACGGTTGATCCCCTCGGCGCTCTCGGCGATCCGCTGCGTGTGTTCGAGGAGCACGGACAGATCGTCGAGGGCGGGCCCGAGCCGATCAACGACCGAAGCCAGTTGGTGTGCGCGGTGGTTGATGGCAGTGATGCTCTCGACGAGCCTGGCCGCCCCGGGGACTGTCATCAACGCTGTGCGGGGGTCGATCACGAGGGCACCTGCTGTTGGTCGTGGTCCGGCGAATGTTGGACGAGCTCGAGTCACACCGTGGCGGGGCGTGCGGGCGGGGCCGAGGCATGTTTCGGTGTGGCGTGGTAGTCAGCTGCCTGCAGGGTGGCCATCTGGCGGGCGAATTGAGTGCCGAAGCCCGGGTACATGGTGCCGTTGTGCCCGTCCTCGGTGAGGTACCAGCTCTTGCACCCGGAATTCCAGGTGGTGCGGGCCAGCCGCTTCTGCAGGAGCTCGTTGAAGTGCCGCTGCCGGTCTTCCTTGACGTCCAGGGCGAGCAGGTTCTCGTCCAGGATCCGGCGGACACCTTGCACGATGTAGTCGATCTGGGACTCCATGTACACCAGGGCCGAGTTGTGCCCGGGACCGGAGTTTGGGCCGAAGGTGATGAACAGGTTGGGGTACCCGGCGACGCTCACCGACTTGTAAGCCTGCACCCCGGTGGACCATTCCTCCCCCAGGGAGCGGCCGCCGACACCGTAAATGGGGAAGGGGGTGCCGGTCTTGCAGACGTCGAAGCCGGTCGCGAAGACAATGGCGTCCACGTGGTGCTCGATGCCGTCGGCGGTACGGATACCCGCCGGCGAGAGGGTGGCGATCGGCCAGGTGATGAGCTTGCAGTTGTCCTTTTGCAGTGCCGGGTAGTAGTCGCTGGTCATCAGCATCCGCTTGCAGCCGGCCCGGAAATCCGGGGTGAGCTGGCGGCGCATCCAGGAGTCCTTGACCTGAGCCCGAAGCTGGATCTTCGCGGCGGTCTCCACCAGTGAAGTGAACACCGACGTCCAGACCAGTCCGAGGGCAACGGACTCGTGGCCCCAGAACCAGGCCTGGCGGGCCGCGGTCTGGGTGGCAGGCGCGGTGCGGAACAGGCGCTTGGCCCAGTCGGGGTGGCGGAAGTTCACCCGAGGCAGCACCCACCCCGGGGTGCGCTGGAACACCTTCACACTGGCGGCCTGTTTGACCAGCTCGGGGATGATCTGCACGCCGCTGGCCCCGGTGCCGATGACCGCGACCTTCTTGCCGGTCATGTCGTAGTCGTGGTCCCAGCGGGCGCTGTGGATCTTGTGCCCGGTGTAGGTGTCGATGCCGCGGAGCCTGGGCAAACTGGCATTCGCCAACGGGCCCGAGGCCATCACCACGGCGCGGGCGGTGACGTCGGCGCTGCCTTCGACGCCGACTGTCCAGGTGCCCTCGTCTTCATCGAACTCCAACCCGGTGACCGTCACGCCGAAGCGGATGAACCGGGTCAGGTCGTATTCGTCCACCATGTGCTGGATGTAGGCGAGGATCTCCGCGCTGCCCGAGTAGGCCCTGGACCAGTTCGGGTTCTGCGCGAAGGAGTACGAGTACAGCAGCGACGGGATGTCACACGCCGCACCCGGGTAGGTGTTGTCCCGCCAGGTGCCTCCCACCTGCTCGTCGCGCTCCAGGATGACGAAGTCCTCGACCCCCGACTGCAGCAGCCGGATCGCCGTTCCCAGGCCGGCGAAGCCGGCGCCGATGATCAGCGTGGACACCGGTGTCCCGGTCATGCCGCGGGCTCGTAGGTCAGTTCCTTCGACCACGCCGGCTGGGGCCGGAAGAAACGCTGGGGGTAGTGGGCGGTGACTTTCACCATGCGGTCGGCGAACAGGTGGTAGGGGTGGCGCCGGTTGATGACCATGGCGCCTTGCCACTTGATGATGTTGTAGAGCGGCATCCGCCGGGTGTAGCGGCTGCGGTCGCCCACCGACTTGAACCGGCGCATCGCCACGTACAGCCGCTCCTCGTCCACGCCCATCGCGCCGATGTTGTTGCGCATCCGGTTGAGCAAGGGGATGTACATCAGTGCCCCCAACAGCAGCGAGGGCTTGACCGCCCCGCCGACGAAGTCGATGAGGATTTTGCGCATCTTGGCGTGCCCCAGCAGGTCGAGCACGGCGAAGTCCACGGCCAGGTGGCGGGACTCGTCGGCATTGATCTTCGCGAACACCTCGTGGCAGACGGGGTCTGCGGTCTCGTCCAGGAGAAACTTGACCAGCGCCCCGTCCAGGGCCACCTCGAGCATGGGGATGACCGTGCCCAGCACGGGTAGCGAGGTGGTGTCGGAGTACTTGTCCAGCCAGTCGATGGCCAGGCGCACGTTGTTGTTGGGCTGCGGGATCTCGTCGTCCTCCAGCATGCCCCAGCGGCGCATCAGCGCCAGCTCGGCGTTCGCGTGCCGCTGTTCCTCGGCGTGGAAGTAGACGTAGATCTCTTTCAGGGTGTCCGTCGGGGCCTTCTTGGCCATCGCCGCGAACCCGCGGGCCCCGATGTTCTCGATCCACACCAGGTCGGCCATGAACTCCTTCAGCTTCGGGCGCTGCTCGTCGGTGATCAACTCCGCGCCGGGTGCATCCCAGTCGATGTCGGCGAGTGCCCACTGCCGGTCCTTGATGGTGGCCAGTGTCTTGTCCAGGTCCAGTGCCATGTCAGCCTCCTAGATTCGCGGGGAGAGATTCGGTCGAGCTCGGTTCGGTGGTGAGTCCGGTCAGTCGGTTGAGCAGGCCCAGTCCACGGGTGTAGGGAATCGGTGCGTGACGTTTCAGCTGCCAAACGAGGCGGGCGTCCCACTGCGGGATGACGTAGAGCCGCCCGCGGTCGTGCGCATCCAGGGTGGACTTGGCCACCTTGTCGGCGGACATCCCGGTCCAGCGCATCAGCCGGTCGGCGAGGTCGGCGGATGGTCCCGAGATGCGGCCGTCGCGCGCCACGTTGGTCTTGACGAAGGTCGGGCACAGCACCGACACCGTGACGCCGGTGCCGCTGAGCTCCGCCGCGAGCGTTTCGGACAGGGCCAGGACCGCGGCCTTACTCACGTTGTAGGGGCCCATGCCGGGTGCGGCGGCGAAGCTGGCCGTGGAGCCAACGTTGATGATCCCGCCGCGCCCTAGCTGGCGTAGTCGGGGGGCGAACACGTGGCAGCCGTGGACTACACCCCACAGGTTGACCCCCAGGGCCCAACGCCAGTCCTCGAGTGGGATTCCGCCCACCGGCGCTCCGCCGATGCCGACCCCGGCGTTGTTGACAACCAGATCCGCCGGGTGATCGAACCAGGCCTCGGCGGCATCGGCCAGGTCTTCTACTTGCGACTGGTCGGAGACATCGCAGGTATGGGCCATGGCGTCGCCGTCGCCGGCTTCGATCAGCTCGACGGTTTCCTTCGCGCGCCCGGGATCGATGTCGCTGCAGACCACCTGCCCGCCGCGCTGGGCCAGCTCGAGGGCGAAGGCCCGACCGATCCCGCTACCAGCGCCGGTGACCACGGCCCGGGAGTTGTCGGTCCGCTTGGTTGCGCCACCGAATCCGAGCAGGTTCATCAGGCCACCGCTTTCGTCGTCGAGGTGCTGAGTTGCTCGCTGATGAACGCCGCAGCCCGGCGTAATGCCGGCTTCGCCTCCGGGATCAGCGCCGGTAGCGCCTGGAAGACGTGCATCTGGTCCGGCCAGATCTCCAACTCACACCGCCCGCCGGTGGCAACGACGTCGGCAGCGAGCTGGCGGGCATCCGCGGAGAGCATCTCCGCGCCACCAGCCTGGATCAGCATCGGCGGCAGGTCTTTTGCGTCCGCGGTGGCCAAGGCCAGCCGTCGGTGCACCGGGTCCACGCCGTTCGTGTAGAGCTCGAGCAGCTTGCGTGCCTGCTTCGCGGAGATCATCGGATCCCGACGCAGCCGTTCCCGCCCGGCCGCCAACGTGAACGTCGTGTCGTAGAGTGGCGAGAACAAGACCAGCGCGCCGGGTGTCGGGTAGCCTTCCCGACCGAGCTCGAGCGTCAGGTCGACCGCCAGATGTCCCCCGGCGGAGTCCCCGGCGATGATGATCCGCTCGGCGGCGTAACCCTGTTCCAGCAGCCAGCCGAAAGCCGCTGACACGTCCTCGGCTGCGCTGGGGAAGCGGTGCTTGGGTGCGAGCCGGTAATCAGAACTGAACACCGCAAGCCCGGTGTAGGCGGACAACCGCGAGGTCAAACCGCGATGGGTGCGCGGGGAACAGATAACGTAACCGCTGCCGTGGATGTACAGGATCACCGCGTCGTCGCGCACCGCGCCGGGCGCACGCACCCATTCGCCTCGCACTCGCCGCGCGTCTGTCGTGCGCTCGTCCACCAGCTCGATACCGGTTCCCGCCAAGCGTGGGCTGAACGCGGCCAGGCTGCCCGCCACGATCCCCCGCGACAGCACGACACCGGCTCGGTTCAACGGAAGCACCGTTGTGAGAGGACGCAGCGTCGCTGCGGTCACCCGCGCCGCCGCCTTCGCGCGTCTACTTGATTGCCTGCTCGCTCTCACGCACCCTCATCTCGGTAAGTCCACGGACCTCGCCGCGTCAGCATTACGTGGCATGCGCCAGTGTGTCATTGACCGATGTCACACTTGCATGGGTAACATCAAAAGTCAAGACCGCCTGCACCACCCGACCGGACGAACGGACATCCATGGCCGAGTACCGCATCGATGACCTCGCGCGTACCGTCGGCACGACGGTGCGCAATGTCCGCGCCTACCAGGACCGCGGACTCCTCGCCCCACCTCGGATCGATGGCCGGGTGGGTTTCTACACCGAGGCGCACCTGGCCCGGCTTCGGATCATCCAGTCGTTCCTCGACCGTGGTTATGCCACGGCGCAGATCGCGGAGTTGCTGACTGCGTGGGAGGAAGGCAAGGACCTCGCCGACGTGATCGGTCTGGAGCAGGCCGTCAGTCCATTGTGGAGCGGTGAGATTCCTACCTACGCGCCCACCGCCGAAGTGCGCGAGCTGCTCGCCTCCGACACCGAGGACTACTTCGACCGGTTCGCCGAACTCGGCTGGATCAAGCCTGAAGGGCAACGTTGTCTGGTCACCAGCCCCCAGCTACTCAACGCCTTCAAGGAAGCATTGGGTTACGGCTTCAGCACCCGCGAGCTCATTGAGCTCCACGAGGTCATCGCACCGTCCATCAACGACACCGCCAAGCGGATGGTCGACACCGCGGCGCGCCACATCACCGGCGAACACGGCCGGAGCTGGCTGCCCAGCGACGGTGAGCTGGGTGAACTTGCCACCATGTTGCAACGACTGCGCCAGATGACGTTCACCACTGTTCACGCGATGCTCGCCCGGGCGATGGAAGAGAATATGGGAACGGCGCTCGCCGAGCACATCGACCGGGTTGTCGCGCAGCACCCGAAGGCACAGGACACCGCATAGCCCACCGAAGGCCCGGATAGGCTGTCGCGGTGTCTGTTGTCGATGCCCCCACTGTTGATACCACTGCCCACGCCGCCGCCACACCCGAGCTGGAGCAGCCGCACCGCGAGCTCGGCCTGAAAGACGATGAGTACGCCCGCATCAGGGTGATTTTGGGCCGGCGCCCGACGGACGCCGAGTTGGCGATGTACTCGGTGATGTGGAGCGAGCACTGCTCCTACAAATCGTCCAAGGTGCACCTGGGCTATTTCGGCACCACCACCACCGAGCAGATGCGCTCCAAGATGCTCGCCGGCATCGGGGAGAACGCCGGTGTGGTCGACGTGGGCGACGGCTGGGCGGTCACGTTCAAGGTGGAGAGCCACAACCATCCGTCCTATGTGGAGCCCTACCAGGGTGCGGCCACCGGCGTCGGCGGCATCGTCCGCGACATCATGGCGATGGGGGCGCGGCCGATCGCGGTGATGGACCAGCTGCGCTTCGGCGCCGCCGATGCCCCGGACACCCGGCGCCTGGTGCACGGCATCGTCGCCGGCATCGGGGGGTACGGCAACTCCCTCGGTTTGCCCAACGTCGGCGGAGAGTTGGTCTTCGACCCCTCGTACGCGGGGAACCCGCTGGTCAACGCCCTGTGTGCGGGTGTGATGCGCACCGAGGACCTGCACCTGGCCTTCGCGTCTGGCACCGGCAACAAGATCATCTTGTTCGGGGCACGCACCGGCCTGGACGGCATCGGCGGCGTCTCCGTGCTGGCCTCGGCCACCTTCGACGGTGACGAAACCGGCACCGGCCGCAAGAAGCTGCCCGCGGTGCAGGTGGGCGACCCGTTTACCGAGAAGGTACTCATCGAGTGCTGCCTGGAGCTGTACGCCTCCGGCACCGTCGTCGGCATCCAGGACCTGGGTGGCGCCGGACTATCCTGCGCCACCTCGGAACTCGCCAGCGCGGGCGACGGTGGGATGCGTATCGAGCTGGATACCGTGCCGCTGCGCGCGACGGGGATGACCCCGGCGGAGGTCCTCTCCAGCGAGTCCCAGGAGCGCATGTGCGCCGTGGTGGCGCCCGACGACGTAGGCGCCTTTATGGCCATTTGCCGTAAGTGGGACGTACTGGCCACCGTGATCGGCGAGGTGACCGACGGCGAGCACCTGGAGATCACCTGGCACGGCGAGACCGTGGTGGACGTGCCACCACGCACCGTCGCCCATGAGGGTCCGGTGTACACCCGCCCCGTCGAACGTCCGTCCACTCAGGACGCACTCAATATGTCCGTCCGCCTTGCCCGGCCGTCCACTCCGGACGAACTGCGCGACACCCTGCTGCAGATGATCGGTTCGCCGGCACTGTGCAGCCGCCGTTGGGTGGTGCAGCAGTACGACCGCTACGTCCGCGGCAACACGGTGCTGGCTGAACACGCCGACGCCGGTGTGCTCCGTATCGACGAGAAGACCGGCCGCGGCATTGCCCTCGCGACCGACGCGTCCGGCCGCTACACCGCACTCGACCCCTACACCGGGGCGCAGCTCGCGCTGGCCGAGGCCTTCCGCAACGTCGCCACCACCGGCGCCACACCCGTCGCCGTCACCAACTGCCTGAACTTCGGGTCACCGGAGGACCCGGCGGTGATGTGGCAGTTCAGCGAGGCCGTACGTGGGTTGGCCGACGGTTGCGTGACCTTGGGTATTCCGGTCACGGGCGGCAACGTCAGCTTCTACAACCAAACCGGCAGCACCGCGATCCTGCCCACCCCGGTCGTCGGTGTGCTCGGCGTCATCGACGAGGTGGACCGCCGCATTCTCACCGGCTTCGGAAACACTCCGGGCGAGACGCTGATCCTGCTCGGCGACACTCACGACGAGTTCGGCGGTTCGATCTGGTCGCAGGTAGCCCACGATCATCTCGGCGGACTACCGCCCAAGGTGGACCTCGCCCGCGAGCAGCTGCTGGCCGATATCCTGCTGGCGGGCTCACGCGACGGCATGATCTCCGCGGCGCACGACCTGTCCGAAGGTGGGCTGGCGCAGGCCGTGGTGGAGGCTGCGCTGGCCGGGGAGACCGGCTGCCGGGTGCTGTTGCCCGAGGGCTCCGACCCCTTTGTCCAGCTGTTCAGCGAGTCGTCGGGACGCATCTTGGTGGCGGTGCCGCGCAGCGAGGAGCCCCGGTTCACCGGTATGTGCACCCAGCGCGGGCTGCCGTGGGTGCGTATCGGGGTGGTCGACGACGGCTCGGATTCCGTGGAGGTGCAGGGTCAGTTTTCGGTCACTTTGGACGAGCTGCGCGACACCTTCGAAGCGACGCTGCCCGCGCTGTTCGGCTGAGCGCCTACGTCGTCGCGGCGGCGATGAACGCGCCGGCAATGCGCGCGTGTCCGCGGTCACCGGGGTGGAAGAAGTCGCCCGCCAGCTCGGCGAGAATCCGGGTGCCTGCCGTCGCCCGCTCCACGCGCGCCAACCTCAAATCCGGGAACTCGGTGACTACCTCGCGCGCCACCTCGGACAGCTCAGCTGCGTCGGAAACCCTTGGGCCCCATTGAAACTCCGGAACATCGCCGACGATGGCGCCTGCGGGGAGTGCGGCACACACCTGCCGCAGGCGCTGCCGGAACTGCTCCGGGGCGGTGCGCCCCGCGTCGTTGGCGCCGATGCATAGCGTCACCAGCTCGGCGTCCGCGGGCACCGGCAGCTGTCGCCGCAAAACGTCGGCAACCCTTGCGCCGTAGGCCGCCCGATTGTCTACTCGGCACCTGCGGCCACCGCGCTCCAGGTGCGCGACGAAGCGACCCAACCACGAGCTGTCCGGACGCGACGCACCGATGCCCTGGGTCAACGAGTCGCCAAGGGCGACCACCACCACCTCGCCCTCACCCAGGCGCGTCTGCCAGTAGCGCCGTCGCGGTTGCACGGACAGCCGCACTCGCAGCGCCTCGACCACCAAAGCGGCGGGGAGCACGGCCACCCAGCTCAACCGCACAGCGTCGGCTCCAAGGCGGCCCAGAACGCACGGATGTAGCGCTGGTACCCGCGGTCGTCGGGGTGAGCGAAGCCGGTGCCGAACTCGGTGCTCTCCATCCCCGTCGTCGCAGCCTCGACCGCGACGGGAACGAGCCCGGGCGTAGACCCGACCACCGAGCGGCACAGGGCGGCGAGCTCACGGGCGCACGTGCTGCCGTGTCCGCCCTGAAAGTTTGGCACATCGGCGACGAACGACCCGGTCGGCGCCGCATTGCACACCGTGGCAAAATCGGACCGGAACGCCTCGACCGCCGTAATCCCCGCATCGTTCGCGCCGATGCACACGGTGACCACGTGCGGTTGCAGCTGCCGTAGTACCGGCAACTGCCCGGTCACCAGATCACGCACCGTCGCCCCGCACACCCCGAGATTCACCACGCGCACCGTCCGCCCGGTGCGCTGCCCGATCAATGCCGCGAGCTCGCCGACGTAACCGCGCTCGGGTGCGCTGGCACCGTAGCCCTGGGCCAGCGAATCACCCAGGGCGACATAGCAAAGCTCGCCTTCTTCTGCTGCCCGTTGCCGCCAGAACCTCGCGTAGTCGTCGATGCTCAGCACGTGGTCACTCTAAGCTGTGCGCCGTGCCGGTTCAGGTGGAGCCCGCCGCATTGCGCGCCAGCCTGCTGGACGTGGCGCCGTGGCTGGCCGATGAGTCGGTCGGCACGCCGGAGCGCGCGGCGCTGGCCGCGGCCGTGCGGTTGTCGGCACGCACCCTCGCCCAGAGCGCCCCGGGTAACAGTGTCGAGGTGCGGGTGCCTCCGTTCGTCGCCGTGCAGTGTGTGGCGGGGCCACGGCACACCCGAGGCACGCCGCCCAACGTGGTGGAGACCGATGCGCGGACCTGGCTACTGCTGGTGGTGGGGCGGCTGAGCTTCGCCGAGGCGCGCGACCAGGCGCTGCTGCGCGCCTCGGGCACCAGGGCCGAGGACATCGCCCACTGGCTACCGCTGCTGCGGGTGTGAGCTCACAAAAATCGGCCGAGTGTCGCCTTGTAGACATTGGCAACCCGGGCAACTACTTCGCCCGAGTTATTGATCTGGAGTCAAGGGCGTCGGATCTCGCCTCCATCGCGGTGGAAGCAGCGTGCTGCAAGGCTGCCTCCGGGTGGCCGGTGAGCGCATCGACCACCGTTCGGCCGGCGCCGCGGATCGCGTCACCGGCGCCCTCCGCCAGTTGCCGTGCCGGGTTCGCGGTGGCAACTTCGTTCGCATTGGCGCCCGTCACTGCGGCGAAATCGCCGGTGGAGATCGCGGCGAGGTTGCGCAGCGAGGGTGAGCCGCCGTCGTAATAGGTGCTGTGGGCGTCTGCGGTGTTGGCAGCACTCGTGGTGTCGAACTGGTGCGCGCCGAACGCCTTGTCGTAGGGCCCGACCCCGCTGCCGTTCTCGCTGAACCAGGTGCCCTGCGTTGCCTGCACCACCGGGTCGTGCTCGGCGGAACCCGCCCAGACGTGCCCACGGCCGGCCGAGAGCCCGCCCGCGGAGGAGGCGCCGACCCCGGGGGAGCCGACCACGGCGATGTCGTCGGCCGCGAGCCCCTCTTGGCCGGCGAAACCCACCAAGGTGCTGCCGTAGGAGTGTCCGATCACCGTCACGTGTTGCTGGGTTCCCGCTGCAGCCCGCCACCCCGCGACGTCGCCCACCAGCCGCGCTGACCCCTCGTGTGCTTGCGCGGCACTGATCACCTGAGTGCCGACGATGCTGTCGGGGGCGTCGTAGTCCACCCACTCGACGGTCGCGTGCGAACCGCTTGGGTCGCGGTGATCCATCTCTCGGCGCAGCGCCGATGCCTGCTCCAGGCTGGGGGACTGCGGGCCCGCGTAGGTGCCCGGCACGGCGACCGCGACGTCGTGGGCCTTGGACGGGTCACCGAAGGCAATGGCCAGACCACCAGCACCGGTGTTGTGGTACGCGAGCAGCAGCACCGGTCCGATCGGAGGGTCCGCGGTGGCCCTGGTCTGCGCATCTCGGACCGCTGCGTCGGTCTGGTCGGCGTGCTCCAGCGCATTCTGGGCCGCGGCATGCTCGCGCGCCAGACGGCGGACCTCGGGGTCCGAGTTGCTCAGTAGCTGCGCGTCGGGCAGGCCCACCAGACCCCGTTCCCGCAAACCTTCGTTGGCCTTGTCCACCTGCGCCTGGGCGGTGGTGCGGTCTCTGGCCACACGGGCACGGTTGACGCCATCGAGAACCGTCGGTGGGAGCCCGTCGAGCTCGGCCAGCTCGTCAGGATGCTGTGCCTGCAGCGCTGCCTGCTGCGCGGGGCTCAGCGCCCTCCACCAGTCGGCGACGGCTTGTGGTGAGGTGCCCGGCGACGGCAGCTGTACGGTGTCGGCGCCGACGGGTGCTGCCCCTTGGGCGTCTCCGCTGAGTCGGTCGAAACTCGCGGCGATCCGTTCCAGCTCGGCGCGGTGGGTGCGACGGAGCTGAGCGAGTGCGGTGCAGACCTGGGCGCTGATCAGCTCCAGGAGCACCGGGTTGGCGAAGAAGAACAACACGTAGGAGCGGGACCACCACTGGATGAGGGGCGTGGCGGCCCGCTTCACCCGGTCCTGTTCGGCGGCCAGCTCGGTGAGCAGATTGACGGCGGCGCTCAGCTCGGCATCGGCCGCGCTGAGCGCTGCGGAACGCTGATCGAAGCAGCGGGTGGCCCCGTCGGCGCCCAGTCCGGTCCACGCGCCGCGCACCGCGGTACGCACCCCGTCCAGGTCGGCGGCCCCAGCTCTGATCGCCTGCCGCGTCGCGAGCAACGTGCCCGCCGGGCCAGGTCCCACGGTGCCGCTGGTCAGCTGCCGGTACAGCGGGCGCGGGTCGTTCATCGGATGGTGCGCAGCCGGGTGGCGAGGTCCTCATCGACCCCGGCGTAGCCCGCGCAGGCGGCACGCATGTCCGCCGAGTGGGTGCGCATGTTGCTTCCTGCCTCGGCGAGCCGGCGCGAAGCTCGCTCGGCAAAGCGCTGCACTGCCGCAACGACCACCGCGCCGTCGGGGACACCCGCTTGTTCCGGAGTCAGCCGCAGCTGCGCCAGGGTGGTGGCGGCGTCGCTGACGACTGTGGCCGCCGCACCGAGCTGGACGGCGGCGCTTCGCACCGAGTGGAGTTCGATCTCGAGGACGCTCATGCCGATAGGACGCCGCGGCCGCGATTTCGGTTCCGCCCACCGCGGTGTGGGCGCCTGGCAGCATGGCTGTCCATGAGCGCACTGCAGCCGACCGCCGTATCGCCTACGGAGTACCTGGAGGTGGTCGAACGAGCGCTGCAGACGATCGCCGCGGCCGATCCCACGCTGCCCGTCGCACTGGGACCGGGCCGCACCGTGGCCGATGTGGTCGATTGGACGGCGGGTTTCGCCGCCGCCGCCACCGAACAACTGGCGTCGGTGGCGCTGGCGCCGTGTCGACCGTTGCTCACTGTGCCTGGATTGGGTGTGGCGGCGCCTGCCCTGCTCGACGCCCTGGCCACCGTGCCACCGCGCCGCCCGTGCTGGACACCGTCGGCAGCAGTTGCTCCGCAGGCGCAGTTCTGGGTCCGGCGCAGTGCGCACGCGCTGAGCGTGCGGGCCTGGCAGGTGCTGGTCGCTATGGATGATCCAGCCAGCCTTCCGTCATGGTTGGCCCTGGATGGAATCGACGAGCACCTGCAGGTATTGCTGGCGGTGGCGTGTGGGGACCCAGAGCTGGCGGCTGGTCGAGCCGCCGGAACGATCTCCGTGCGCTGCACCGACGCCGCGGCTCGCTGGACGCTGCGCCTGCAGCCGGGGTGCGTCCCGTTGTCCGTCGCAGACGACGAGGACGACCAGGCCGACGCGGAGTTGGTGACCGACGCGGCGACCCTGCGGCTCGGGATGGCCGGGATGTTGCCGCTGCCGCAGGGGCGCGGCGAACCGGCGTTGCTGGCCGCGCTGCGCCTGCGTTGACGGTGGCTCGTATCACTGGTTGAAGACCGCACCGACCCGTTAGACTCGGCTGCACCCCATGCCCAACCCGTGAGGGAGCGCCATCCGGTGTCTGACGCCGATTTTCCGCCCGCCCTGCAGGACAGTCCCGTCGCACTCGAGGAAGACACCCCCCACGAGGAATGTGGCGTCTTCGGCGTGTGGGCGCCCGGCGAGCAGGTCGCCAACCTCACCTACTACGGCATCTACGCGCTGCAGCACCGTGGGCAGGAAGCGGCCGGGATCGCCGTCGGAGACGGTTCACAGGTATTGGTGTTCAAGGACCTCGGGCTGGTCAGTCAGGTCTTCGACGAGCAGACGCTCAGCGCGCTGCAGGGCCACGTCGCCATCGGGCACACGCGCTACTCCACCACCGGCGTCACGAGCTGGGACAACGCGCAGCCCACCTTCCGCACCACGGTTGCGGGCACCGGTATTGCTTTGGGGCACAACGGCAACTTGGTGAACACGGCCGAGTTGTCCGCGCGTACGCGCGAGCTCGGGCTGCTGCCGGTACGGGGCGGGATGAACTCCACCACTGACTCCGACCTGGTCGCGGGACTGCTCGCGCACGCCGCCGCCGACTCGACGATCGAGCAGGCCGCGATGGAGCTGCTACCCACCTTGCGGGGCGCGTTCTGCTTCACCTTCATGGACGAGCAGACCCTCTACGCCGCGCGCGATCCGCAGGGGGTGCGCCCGCTGTGCCTGGGCCGCCTCGAGCGCGGGTGGGTGGTGGCCAGCGAGACCGCGGCCCTGGACATCGTGGGCGCGTCGTTCGTCCGGGAGATCGAGCCCGGCGAGCTGCTGGCCATCGACGCTGACGGCCTGCGCTCCACCCGCTTCGCGACGGCCGAGCCCAAGGGATGCGTGTTCGAGTACGTCTACCTCGCGCGGCCGGACACCACCATCGCCGGCCGCTCCGTGCACTCCACCCGGGTGGAGATCGGTCGACGGCTGGCCAAGGAGCACCCCGCCGCGGGTGACCTGGTGATTCCAGTGCCGGAGTCGGGCACCCCCGCGGCCATCGGGTACGCCCAGCAGTCGGGCATCCCCTACGGGCAGGGCTTGGTCAAGAACTCCTACGTCGGACGCACGTTCATCCAGCCGTCGCAGACGATTCGCCAGCTGGGGATCCGGCTCAAGCTCAACCCCCTCAAGGAGATCATCCGCGGCAAGCGGCTGGTCGTGGTGGACGACTCCATCGTGCGCGGCAACACCCAACGCGCGCTGGTGCGCATGCTCCGTGAGGCCGGTGCGCTGGAGGTGCACGTACGCATCGCGTCACCGCCGGTGCGTTGGCCGTGCTTCTACGGCATCGACTTCGCCAGCCCGGCGGAGCTCATCGCGAACGGTCTGGACACCGCGGACGGGATCTTCGAGGGAGTGCGCCAAGCCATCGGCGCGGACTCATTGGGCTACGTGTCCCGGGACGGCATGATCGCCGCCACGGAGCAGCCCAAGAGCCGACTGTGCTCAGCGTGCTTCGACGGCGAGTACCCGATCGCGCTGCCCGAGGACGCGATCGGCAAGAACGTGCTCGAGGGCATGCTGGAGAGTGCGGCCGAAAGCGTCGCGCGCGAGGCCGCCACCATCCCGAGCCGCTAACGCACGGTGCGGCCTAGACGCAGCCGCAGACCGTCGACCAGGGCCACGAGGGCCAGCTCCACCGTGTCGGCGTCGACCTTGCCGCGCTGACCGGCGAGGCGGTGCGCGCTGCTCAAGCGTGGGTAGCGGCCCGCGTAGAGCTCCGGGTCCGCCGGGAAGCCCGTGGTCACCGAACCGGACACTGCCCCCATCACCAAGAACTTTACCGCGGCGGCGATCTCTGTAGCCTCCCGTGGCGTCCAGCCGGCATCCACCAAGCCGCCGTGCAGCCGATCGATGCGGCGCAGCGCGGCGTCGGAGTTGCCGGGGGAGTGCACGAACAACGGCGCCAGCGCGGGATGGGCAGCCAACGCCGCGTGATACGTCCGACCCCAGCGCAGCAACGCGTCATCCCAGCTGCGCTCGCCGAACCAGGACGCATCCGCGCCGGCCCCGACCTGTTCCACCAGCGCCGCTAACAGCTCAGTCTTGCCTGCGACGTGGTGGTACAGCGAAGGGGCCTGCACTCCGAGGCCGGCGGCCAGCTTGCGCATGGACAATGCCGCCAACCCGTCGGCGTCGATCAGCTCCAGGGCGGCGTCCAGCACCCGTTGGGGGTTGACGTCACGCACGGTATTCAGCGTAACCTAACGGTGTTAGGCACGGGAGAGATCGAGCACAGGGAGACCCGCGTGGACCTCACGTTGTCCGAAGAACACCAAGCACTCAAGGAATCTGCGGCCGCCTTCGTGGACAAGGAAGTGATCCCGCACGCCGCCGAGTGGGACCGCACGGAGAAGGTCGACCGCGAGATCGTGGGCAAACTCGGTCGAGCCGGACTGCTCGGTCTGGGAGTGCCCGAGGAGATGGGCGGCTCCGGCGGTGATATGTTTGCCTACGCGTTGGCCATCGAGGAGCTCGGGCGTGGCGACCAAGCCATTCGCGGGATCGTCAGCGTCTCCCTGGGCCTCGTCGGCAAGTCCATCGCCCGCTACGGAACCCCGGAACAGCAGCAGCGCTGGGTCCCGGGGATCTGCTCCGGCGAGCTCGTCGCGTGCTTCGGCCTGACTGAGCCCGGAGTGGGCTCGGACGCCGGGAACCTGACCACCAAGGCCATCCGGGATGGTGACGACTACCTGATCACCGGCTCCAAGCAGTTCATCACCAACGGCAACTGGGCCGATGTCGCACTTGTGATGGCCCGCACCGGGGGGGAGGGCGGCCGCGGGGTCAGCGCCTTCCTAGTGCCGACGGACTCCGCAGGGTTTTCCACCACCAAGATCACCGACAAGCTCGGGCTGCGCGGTCAGGACACCGCCGCGCTGCACCTGGACTCGGTGCGGGTACCGGCCTCGGCGATGCTCGGCGAGGAGGGACGCGGCTTCACCGTCGCCATGACCGCACTGGACCGCGGACGCACCTCCATCGCCGCCTCCGCCGTCGGACTCTCCACCGCCTGCCTGAACGCGGCGCTGGAGTACGCGGGCAGTCGCGAGCAGTTCGGCCGCAAGATCGCTGGCTTCCAGCTGGTGCAGCAGTTGCTGGTGGAGACGCAGGTCGAACGCGATGCGGCGCGACTCCTGGTGTGGCGCGCCGCCGACCTGGCCGACCACGATCAGCCCTTCCGCGCCGAGGCCTCCGCCGCCAAGTACTACGCCGCAGAAGCCGCGGTGCGCGCGGCGAATCGCTGCCTGCAGGTGTTCGGCGGCTACGGCTTCGTCGAGGAATACCCGCTGGCCAAGTACCTCCGCGACGCTCGCGTGCTCACCCTGTACGAAGGCACCACCCAGGTGCAGACCCTGCTGCTCGGCCGCGCCCTCACCGGGGTTAGCGCTTTCTGACCTCTCGAAAGGACCTGAACGATGGTTGACTTCTCCATCTCCGATGAAGAGCGCGGCATGCGCGAGACCGTGCGTACGTTCGTCGATCGCGAGCTGATCCCGCTGGAGAGCGAGATCATGCGCCGGGGACGTGAGGGCGGGCAGAACTCCGTCACCGACGACGAGATGCGCGAGTTGCAGGCGAAGGCCAAGAAGTTCGACCTGTGGGGGCTGAATACCCCGGAGGAGTACGGCGGCCTGGCGCTGCCCGCGGTGACCCGCTCCCTGGTCGAGATGGAGTTCGGGCGCAGCTTCATCTGGTTCCGACCCGGTGGGGAGACCGATAACATCCTGTTCTACTGCAACCCCGAGCAAGCCGAGATCTACCTCAAACCGGCGATCGCCGGGGACCGCAAGTCGTGCTTCGCCATCACCGAGCCCGGCGCCGGCTCCGACGCCGCGAACATCCGGACCTCGGCCAAGCAGGACGGCGACGACTGGGTTATCAACGGCGAGAAGGTCTACATCACCGGCGGCAACTCCTCGGACTTCATCATCTGCATCGCCGTCACCGACTCCGACAAGGGCGCCAAGGGCGGGTTCACCGCGTTCCTGGTGGATCGGGAAATGGGTTACACCACCTCGCCGATCTACACCATGGGCGCCTCCACCCCGGCGTCGATCGTGCTGGACAACGTGCGGGTGCCGGCGCGCAACGTGCTCGGTGAGGTTGGGCACGGCTGGGATCTAGCGATGTCCTGGATCGGCAAGGGCCGCTACCTCATCCCGTCCCGCGCGGTGGGCGGCGCCGAGCGGCTGCTGTCCCTGGCGCTGCAGCAGGCGAACGACCGCACCACCTTTGGTAAGGCAATCGCCAACAACCAGGCCATCGCGTGGATGATCGCCGACTCCGACGTGGAGCTGGAGGCGGCCCGGTGGCTGGTGCTCAAGGCCGCCTGGAACGTCGATCAAGGAAACGACCCGCGCCACGACAGCGCGATCGCCAAGCTGTACGGGACGAACATGGTCAACCGCGTGGTCGACCGGGTGATGCAGATCCATGGCGGCATGGGCTACACCCGGGAGATGCCCATCGAGCAGTGGTACCGCGACGTGCGGCTGTGGCGCATCTTCGAAGGCACCGACGAGATGCAGCGATTGATCATCAGCCGCGACCTGCTGCGCGGGTACACCAAGGTCGGCGGGGGGATGGCCTAGCGGCCTTGTGCGCGAGTTGGGCCCGCCGGGCATACCTTTTCACGCACAAGGCGCGCAGCGCCATCGGGTACCGTGGCTGCGATGACCGACCACCCGCGCCACCCCGCCGAGTCAGCATCCGGCGGTGCCTCCTACGCCGCCGCCGGGGTCGACATCGCCGCGGGTGAGCGTGCGGTCGAGTTGTTCGCGCTGTCAGCCCGCAAGGCGACGCGACCGGAGGTGATGGGTGGACTCGGCGGCTTCGCCGGGTTGTTCGCGCTCAAGGCCGGGCGGTGGAAAGAGCCGGTGCTCGCCGCCTCCACCGACGGCGTGGGCACCAAGATCGCGGTCGCGCAGGCCATGGACAAGCACGACACCATCGGGCAGGACCTGGTGGCGATGGTGGTCGACGACTTGGTGGTCTCCGGCGCCGAGCCGCTGTTCCTGCAGGACTACATCGCCGTCGGCCGGGTCGTCCCCGAGCGGGTGGCGGAAATCGTCGCGGGCATCGCCGAGGGATGCGTGCTCGCCGGCTGCGCCCTGCTGGGCGGGGAGACCGCTGAGCATCCGGGGCTGATGGCCGACGGGGCGTACGACATCTCGGCCACCGGCGTGGGGGTTGTCGAGGGCGCCGCCGTGCTGGGTCCTGAGCGGGTGCGACCTGGCGATGTCGTGCTGGGCATGGCCTCCTCCGGACTGCACTCCAACGGCTATTCCCTGGCCCGCAAGGTGCTGCTGGACATGGCGAAGCTTCCGCTGGACGCACACGTGTCGGAGTTCGGTCGCACCCTGGGCGAGGAGATGTTGGAGCCCACCCGAATTTACGCCAAAGATTGTTTGGCGCTGATCGCGGAGACCCAGGTGCGCACCTTCTGCCACGTCACCGGTGGGGGACTGGCCGCCAACCTCGAGCGGGTCATTCCGACCGGGATGGTGGCCCAGCTGGATCGCGTCACCTGGAGGCCCGCACCGGTATTCGGCCTCATCGCGCAGATCGGACGGGTGGAACTGGCGGAGATGGAGAAGACGTTCAACATGGGGGTCGGCATGGTGGCGGTGGTGGGGCCGGAAGACGTCGACCGCGCGCTCGCCGTACTCACCGCTCGGCACGTGCCCGCCTGGGTGCTGGGCTCCGTACAGAAGTCGAACGATGGGCCAAGGGCGAGCCTGACGGGTACGCACCGGCGCGCGTAGAACGTCCAATTAGGCTCGGCGAGCGTGACTGACTCTCCGCTGCTCGCCCAGCCCCTCACCGTGCGCGGTGTGACCCTGAACAATCGCATGGTGGTGTCGCCGATGTGTCAGTACAGCGCCATCGATGGGATGCCCAACGCCTGGCACCAGCAGCACTTGGGCTCGCGTGCGGTCGGCGGCGCGGGACTGGTGTTCACCGAGGCCGCCGCGGTCACAGCGCAGGGACGGATCTCGCCGCAGGACGCGGGCATCTGGAACGACGCGCAGGCGCAGGCCTGGCGTCCGATAGTGGACTTTATCCGCAGCCAGGGCGCGGTCGCTGGGATCCAGCTGGCGCACGCCGGCTTCAAGGGCTCGACCCATCGACCGTGGGACGACTACCACGGCGCGGTCGCTGGCTGGGAAGGCGGTTGGCAGCCGGTCGGGCCCACGGTCACACCGTTCAGCGACGACTACCCCACACCGCGCGCGCTGGGTACAAGTGAGGTCGCCGGAGTGGTGGGAGCCTTCGTCGCCGCTGCGCGACGGGCGCTGGACTCCGGCTTCCAGGTCCTCGAGGTGCACGCCGCGCACGGGTACCTGCTGCACGAGTTCCTCTCCCCACTGTCCAACACCCGTGTCGACATCTATGGCGGCTGCCGGGAGAACCGGATGCGCCTGCCGCTGGAAGTCGTGCGCGCCGTACGCGCCGAGGCCGGGGAGCAGGTGCCCATCTTCGTCCGCATCTCGGCCACGGACTGGACGCGGGGCGGCTGGGACGCCGAGGACAGCGTGGTGCTGTCCAGGCGCCTCGCGGAGGCGGGTGCGGACCTCATCGACTGCTCATCGGGTGGCGTCGTGCCGAAGGCCGACATTCCGGTCGGCCTCGGCTACCAGGTCTCGTTGGCGGCGCAGGTACGCGCCGAAGCGGGCGTGCGTACCGGAGCTGTGGGCATGATCACTGGACCCGAGCAGGCCGAACAGATACTCGTCGACGGCCACGCCGATCTGGTGCTACTCGCGCGAGAACTGCTGCGCGATCCATACTGGCCGCGCCGTGCGCTCATTGAGCTGGGCGCCCAGCCGCAATGGCCGGTGCGGTACGCGCGGGCCCGCTAGCGCAGACCTGGCTCAGTGCTGGCCGAATTCAGCGCGGGAACCCGTCGCCGTCCTCGTCCTCCCAAGACGGACGAACTCCGTCGGGCTCGGTGCGCATAGGCTCGACTCGGAGCGTGTCCGACCCGTGCCCAGACAGCTCACGTTGCAACGATGCCAAGTCAGTGTTCGGAGAGCTGTACTTGAGCTCTCGCGCAACTTTGGTCTGCTTCGCCTTAGCCCGGCCGCGGCCCATGGCTCGACCCCCTCGCGCAAGGACGGGGCGGCCAGGGGATTCGGCGGCCCCGTTCAAATGTATGTTTCTTCCTAGGCACACCATACCGTGCGGCGGCCGTTCCCGCCGCCAGTGCTCACGACGCTGCGTCGCGCGGCGCCAGATTGTGCCCCTTCAGCGCCCCCGCAATCGGGATACCGCGAGCCGCCCGGCCTGTTCTCCCTGCTCAGCGAGGACCGAGTCGGGGTCGATGGCCGCGGCGCACCCGCCGGCAACCAGCGGGGTGTCGACAGGAACACTGCGCTTGACCAAGGCCAGCGCGATAGGCCCCAGCTCGTGGTGCTCCACCAGGGTGCCGACGCGGCCCACCGTGCGACCGTCGGCCGTCACCTCATCGCCGGTCTCCGGCAAACCTCCGGCAGAGCCGTCCAAATGCAGCAGCACCAGTCGTCGCGGCGGCTTGCCCAGGTTGTGCACCCGCGCTACGGTCTCCTGCCCGCGGTAACAGCCCTTGTTCAGATGCACGGCCCGGTCGATCAAACCAACCTCGTGCGGAATGGTCCGCTCGTCGGTGTCCACCCCGGCCCGCGCCTGCAACGCGGCCACCCGCTGCGCCTCGAAGGCCCAGGATCCGGCCGGGCGCGCGCCCGCGTCGACGAGCTGCGCCCACCACCGGCCGAGCTGGGCGCGGGGAACCACCACGTCTGCCGCGTGCGATCCGGCGGTAGCTGGCATTCGACGGACGAATCCGCCGTCGGCGAGCCGCGCCACCCCGAAGACCTCGACAGGCAGCGGCAGCAGCTGATCGGCCAGCGGGCCTTGGATGCTGAGTAGCGCCATCTCGTCGTGGGCGTCGCGCGGTGCCACCTCGGCCCAGAACACCATCTTCTGGAGGTAGGCAACCAGAGCTGCAGCTCCCGCGGCTTCGGTATCGATCCAGGTGGTGCCGGCGAGGTCGGCGAGCACAAGGTGCTGCTCCACCCGCCCGTTGATGTCCAGCAGCAGCGCTTCGATGCCATGGCCGTCACTGAGCTCGGTCAGGTGCTGGCTGGTCAACGAGTGCAGCCACGTCAGCCGATCCGAACCCGGCACGGCCAGTAACCCCCGGTTGCTCCGGTCGGTGACGATGGCGGAGGTGTTTGCGGCGCGTTGTTCGGCGAAGGGGTCACCGTAGTGCCAGGCCACCCCCGCGTCGGGCGAGGCATCGGGGGCGGCGACGGCGCCAGGAGCACTCATCAAGGGAGAAATCATTCCGGCTCCTCAGAATTGGCGCAGACAGCACATCGACCAGACAGGGCCAGATGCGCAGGGTCGAGCACAAAACCGTGCTCGGTGGCCAGCGCGGACGCCAGCGGCTGCAGCAGCGTGGGGTCCACTTCGATCACCCGTTGGCACTGATGGCACACCAGGTGGACGTGCTCGTGCGCGTCGCTGGAGTAGCTGGGTGCGCCATGGCCCAGATGCGTGTGGCGGACCAGGCCGATCTGCTCCAGGAGATCCAACGTGCGATAGACGGTGCTGATGTTCACGGCCGGGGCGCTGTGCTGAACTTCGACGCAGACAGCCTCGGGGGTGGCGTGACCGAGCTTACGGACCGCGTCGAGCACCATCTGGCGCTGCGGCGTCATCCGCATCCCCCGCTGGTGCAGGGTGCCGCGCAATCCTTTCGCCGACTCGCTCACCTGTTCATCGTAGGCCCACCGAGACCAGCACTAGGGTGAAATCCATGGCGGTACAGGTGCTGGTGCGTGTGGACGGAACCGTGTGCGATCCCGAGCTGCCCTTGCTCGCGGCCGATGATCTCGCGGCGGTGCGGGGGGATGGGGTGTTCGAGACCCTGCTCGTGCGTCGTGGAGTGGCCAGGGAGACGGAGGCCCATCTGGCGCGGCTGGCGCGTTCCGCGGCCATGCTGGACCTTCCGGAGCCCGCGCTGGACCGCTGGCGCGCCTGCATCGCTGCGGTCATTGAGCAGTGGCAGGACGACCCGTCCCGCAGAGACCAGGATTTCGCGCTGCGTCTGGTCCTGTCCCGCGGTCGGGAGGGTTCCGGTGCGGTCACGGGGTACGCCACCGCCGCGCCGCTCGCTCCCGCTGTGCTCGAGCAGCGGGCCAACGGGGTCTCGGCCCGCACCATGGACCGGGGGGTGTCCAGCGGTGCCGCCCAGCGGTCGCCGTGGCTGCTTCTCGGTGCGAAGACGCTGTCCTACGCGGTGAACATGGCCGCTCTGCGCCACGCGAACCGTGCGGGTGCCGACGAGGTGATCTTCACCAGCACCGACGGATACGTCCTGGAAGGGCCGACCTCGACGGTGGTGCTGGCCAGCGATCGCACCCTGCGCACGCCCCCGGCGGACGCCGGGATCCTGCCGGGAACCACCCAACAGGCGCTGTTTCGGGTGGCGGAACAGGCGGGGTGGAACTGCGAGGTTGGGCCGGTACGGGTGGCGGACCTGCGGTCGGCGGACGCGGTGTGGCTGGCCTCGAGCGCGCGCCTGCTGGCGCACGTGCACACCCTGGACGGGGAGCGGCTGGGCGACACTTCGCGGGGCGCCGCGCTGACCGAAAAGCTTCAGCGGTTGTTGGCTGAATAATCCGTTGCCGACTGCCGCGGGTGGGCGTAGCGTTTTGGGTACACGAGAGAGGAGGTGGGTCCTACATTGATGTATTCCTGGACACGTGAGGTGGCTGCCAGCTAGCCGCATCCGCTGGATGGTTTTCACCCCCGCGCGAGCGGCAGGCGAATCCCAGGCAGCTATCCGGCCCCCGAGCCCCCGGTTGAGTCCGACCGGGACCCGCAACTAGTGACCAACTGGTCATGCGTTGTCGGTTTGGCTCGGGGGCCGCTCTACGTTCGTCTCCCGCGAGGGGCTCAGCCTGCGTAGCGGCTCAACTGGGCCGACAGGTGTGGCTGCAGGTGTTGCCCGACCATGGCCCGCTCCTCGACGTAGCCGAGGTCCCCGCCTTCGACGATGCCGTACAGCCGCTTCGCGGCGGTGACCGCTTTGGCCGTCTCGGTCCGCAGCACCACATCTGTCGCGATCTCCCAGGAGGACTGGCTCAGCGGCGTCCCGTAGTACAACTCGGCGATGCCGGTGTTGTGGGTGAGCAGCACCTCGAGGCTGTCTTCGCCGTCGTCGCGGACGTTGACCCGCCAGAACCCGGACTCCCTGGCGGCTTGACGGATGAACGCTCCGTCGTCGTCGAGTAACCAGGACCGCGACTCCCAGGTGAGAAATCCTCGGCCATCGTGCGCGACGACGATCTGCTGGCCGAAGCGGTAAGTGTCGATGGTCGGATAGCTGGCCACGCCCGCGCCGCGCCACACCCCGACGAGCGGCAGCAGTGCGAGCAGGGCGGGGTTGAGGTCCGCACCCTCGCGGAGGTTGGCGGTGTCCCCGGGTACCGGCAGTTCCGGCAACTGCGGGATGTTCACCCCACGGGTGCGGGCCGCGCGTTCTTCGGCCGCCTGAAGTGCGGCGTCACCAGTACCGTCTGGCCCGCTCACGAGTCGTTGCTGACCGCACGGTAGACGACGTACACCGCGAACCAGGTGATGAGTAGCGAGGCGAGCACCAACAGCGTCGTGTACACATATTCCACCCGCTCACTCTAAACGAGCACCGCCACCGCAGCGCCGGCGAGGGTGCGCGGGGGGCGCTCGGCCACTCTCACAGTGAAAGCCGCATGCACGCGAGGAATCGGCGTGAAAGCCACATTCACGGCGAGCGCAACCGCGGATCAGGCGACGGCGACGTCCGTGCTGTGCAGCCCGGGTGCGTCCGGGTTGACGTCCGCAGTCCCCGACCCCACCCGGCTCAGCGCGCAAACCGTCCACTGCCCTGGTGCGGCGAAGAAGCGAAATTGGCCGGTGGCCGAGGCCACGACCTCCGCGGTGAACTCGCCGGTGCCGTCCAGCAGCCGAACGAACGCCCCACCCACCGGCTCACCGTCGGCGAGCACGCGTCCGGTGATCACCGTCTCCTTGTCCAGGTCGGTGCCAGCTGGCAGGTCCGGTGTCTGCACCGGTGCGCCGCACATCAGTTGGCTCCGGCCTGGATCGGGGCGCCGACGAGGGAGCCGTACTCCACCCAGCTGCCGTCGTAGTTCTTCACATCGGAGTGCCCGAGCAGCTCCTTGAGCACGAACCAGGTGTGGCTTGAGCGCTCGCCGATGCGGCAGTAGGCGATGGTCGCCTTGTCCCCGTCGAGGCCGGCCGCGCCGTACAGCTCGCCGAGCTCGTCGTCGGAGCGGAAGGTGCCGTCCTCGTTGGCCGCCTTGCTCCACGGGACGTTGACTGCCCCTGGCACGTGACCCCGGCCCTGGGCCTGCTCCTGCGGTAGGTGCGCGGGTGCCGCGATCTTGCCGGAGAACTCGTCGGGGGAGCGCACGTCGACCACGTTCTTCGTGCCGATGGAGCTGATGACCTCGTCGCGGTAGGCGCGCAGGGACAGGTCACGCTCCTTGGCGGTGTAGCTGGTGGCCGGACGCTCGACCTTGTCCGCGGTGAGCTCGCGGCCGTCCAGCTCCCACTTCTTGCGCCCACCGTCGAGCAGCTTTACGTCGTCGTGCCCGTACAGCTTGAAATACCAGTACGCGTAGGCAGCGAACCAGTTGTTGTTACCGCCGTAGAGGACCACTGTGTCGTCGTTGCTGATGCCCTTGGCGGCCAGCAGCTTGCCGAACGACTCCCGATCGATGACGTCTCGGGAGTTGGGGTCCTGCAGGTCGGTGGTCCAGTCCAGCTTGACCGCGCCTGCGATGTGGCCGTCGTCGTAGGCGCTGGTGTCCTCGTCCACCTCGACGAAGACGACGCCATCGGTGTTCAGGTTCTGTTCGGCCCAGTCAGCGTTGACGAGAACGTCGGAGCGGCTCATGGGAATCCTTTCGGGTTGGGTGGATGGGGCAGGGTCAGTGGTTGGTGCGCGTCCGCGCCAGCGCGACGAGTGGATAGAGCTGGCAGCCAAGGCACAGTCCAAAGGCTGCGTTGAGCAGAGCGGCGATCAGGGCGGCCGCCGTGGCGACGAATCCGAGAACCGGCACACCCAGCGCGAATCCGAGGATGCCGAGCACGGCAAACGCACAGCCGACCGCCTGGGCGAACCGAAGCGGCGCCGTGGGCTCACGCTCGCTCGGCGGCCCCAGCCGGGGGGCGAGCAACCGGGCGTAGAGCAGCCCGTACGGGCTGCGGCGCGGGCCGAGGGCGGCACCGATGGCAAACACTGCCGCCTGCGCCGTGAGCAAGACCCATCCGCCGGTGAGCAACACCACAGTCAGCACCACGGTGGTGACCCAGGCGGCAAAGCGGGGTCCGCGCACATCGACCTGGGCGACGTGAGGCGGGGTGGCAACGGTGGACATGGGAGTGCTCCTGCGCAGCATGGGAGACGAGCGGACCCGGGCAGAGAGCCGAGCCGCTGGATTTCCCAGTCGGACTCGACTCAGCGCATACGGCAGAGAGTGCTGCCGACGCGGCACAGGTCAACTGTGCGGCGACGGGTGAGCAGCAGCTCCTGCCAGGTGAACACGGGCACGACTCTACCCGTCGGCCGATCCCGGTACCGCATCGCCAGGGGCCAGTGGCACCAGCACCGCGCGCAGATCTCCCACGCTCGGCGCCCCGGCCACCCGAAACCGCTGCTGCAGGCTTGCGTCATAGACCAGCACGGTGGGCAGGGACAGCACCCGCAGCGCCGCGGAGAGCTGAGGATGCTCCGTCACATCGACCTCGAGGTGACCCAACCACGGCAGCTCGCCCGCGATCTGGTCGACAACCCGCCGCACCCCGGCGCACGGTCCGCACCACAGAGCCGAGAAGTGCAGCAGCAGTGGAGTGCCGCTGGGATGCGTGAAGCCTGCTTCCGCCAGCAAGCTCGCGAGCTCCGCGGGCGCACCCGCTGTGACCGGCCGGACGGAACCGGAGCGGCGGCGCACCGCCAGGCCGATCAGTACCGCTACCAGCACCGCGGCGAGCAGTACCCAAAGACCGATCACGAGCGGGCCGACCGGTTGAGCACCACGTTGGTGCCTTTGCCCTCCACCACGATATCGGCGCCCTCGGCGTGCACCGTGGTGGGGGCGATGCCGAAGGGCAGGTAGTCGGAGTCGAAGGTGCGAGTGAACTTCTGCATCGCGATCTCCCCCAGCGGCGGCGCCAGCGTCATCGATTTGTTGGACTGCTTACCCACCGCGAAGCCGGTGGCGATGATGCGCACCTGCTTGCCCTCCAACGCGAGGTCTGCGTTGACGCTCACCTCCCGGGACCTGCGCTGCTCGCCGAAGCTCACTGTCCCCGTCAACACGATGCCGCTCTGGGGTTGCTTATGAACGCCTCCGCCACTGGCCCCCAAGCTGGGATCGGCCTCGGGCTTGGAGACCTTCAGGTCGGAGATGCCCATGAGCTGGCCGAGCTGGGTATCGTCGATGCGGATCCTGCTGTCCAACTCGCCGACGACGATCTGATCCAAATCACCACCGAAGATCTGCGAGGCGGACACCTTCGCGTTGTGCAGCGTCGACTCGAGGGTCACGTTGCCGAGCTCGGCCATCGGCACACCGACCGCGCGGACGCTCACCTGGCGGAAGTCGCTCTGCGCCACCTGGGTGAGAAAGGGGAAGCCGGCGATCCGCACGTCGGGGTCGGTGTTCAACGAGAGCTCCTGGCGGATCTGCTTGGACACGCGGTATTCGGCGTAGGACGCCGTGCCGTAGTCGGCCAGCACCGCAACCAGGATCAATCCCAGCACGGTGAAGATAAAGGTGCGCACCGGACCATCCTCCACGACGGACCTGCGCGAGGTGGCCATCCGGTGGGCGTGCTGCGGCTATTCTTGACGAGCACACCACACGAGCAGGGAGGCCGCATGGACCTGTTGCTGCTCACCGCCGACCCCGAACCGGAGGCTGTCCTTCCCGCGCTCGCCCTGTTGTCCCACTCTGTACGGTCGGTGGCACCCGAGGTACCGGCATTGCTGGAGGCTGGTACCTGCGACATCGCACTGGTGGATGCCCGCACGGATTTGGTCGGGGCCCGGAGCCTGTGCCGCCTGCTCGGCGGTGCGACGGTGAACGTTCCGGTGGTGGCCATACTCACCGAGGGCGGTCTGGTTGCCGTAAACCCGGAGTGGGGGCTGGACGATGTGTTGCTGTCCGGGACCGGTCCCGCCGAGCTCGACGCGCGGCTACGGCTGCTGGTGGGGCGCTTCCTCCGCGCCAACGCCGACGACGGGTCGAGGCTGGTCACCCTGGGCGAGCTGGTCATCGACGAGGACACCTACAGCGCACGGCTGCGCGGCAAGCCGCTAGACCTCACCTACAAGGAGTTCGAGCTGCTCAAGTACCTGGCGCAGCAGGCGGGCCGGGTGTTCACCCGCGCGCAGCTGCTCCACGAGGTGTGGGGCTACGACTTCTTCGGTGGCACCCGGACGGTGGACGTGCACGTGCGTCGGCTGCGGGCCAAGCTCGGCGCGGACCAGGAAGCATTGATCGGCACGGTGCGCAATGTGGGCTACAAGGCGGTGCGTCCGAGTCGGGGGCCGACGCCTGCGGACGCGGACGACCCGGTCCCCGACCCACCCGAGCCAAGCAGGCTGAGTGGGATGCGCGCGTGAGCCAGCCCGGCTGGGTGTCCGTGTTGGACGCTGCGCAGCAGGAACAGGTGCGCGCGCTGGTCACGGCGGCTACCGACGCGGACGGAGTCGCCCCGGTTTCGGAGCAGGTGCTGCTGGCGCTTGCCGAGGAGGGCCAACACCTGCTGGCCATGGACGGCAGTGTGATCACCGGTTACGCCCAGCTCAGCGCGGACGGACTGTCCGCTGAGGTCGTCGTTGCGCCCGCGCACCGCAGGCACGGAACGGGCAGCGCGTTGGTGGCCCAGGTGCTGCGGGCCGATCCGGACGCGCGGGTGTGGGCCCATGGCAACGGGGTGGCGGCCCACGGGCTGGCGCGCAGGCTCGGGCTGGTGAGCCGGCGCGAGCTGTGGCAGATGCGTCTCGATCTGGATGGCGCTCAGCTTGCGGAGGTGGTTGTCCCCCAAGGGATCCGGCTGCGTACCTACCTGCCCGAGGTCGACGACGACGCGGTGCTCGCCGTGAACAATGCCGCCTTCGCCTGGCACCCGGAACAGGGCGGCTGGGGTGTGGACGAGCTCGCGCAACGCAGGGGCGAGGCGTGGTTCGATGCCGAGGGCTTCTTTCTCGCGGTGGATGATGACGATCGGCTGCTCGGTTTTCACTGGACCAAGGTCCATCCACCCGAGGGTTCCGACCCCGCACTCGGCGAGGTATACATCGTCGGGGTGTCGCCGCAGGCTCAAGGCCGCGGGCTCGGCCGAACGCTCACCCTCGTCGGCCTGCACCATCTTCGCTCGAAGGGTTTGCCGACCGCGCTGCTGTACGTGGAGTCCGACAACACGGCTGCGGTGCACACCTATACCAAGCTCGGGTTCACGAAGTACCACGTGGACGTGGCCTACGGGCGCTGATCGATACCTTGCAGCGAACTTGCCCACATTGTTGCCTTGGTCCGCGTCGCAACAGCAATTTCGGCACGTTGGCCGGCGAGCTGGACGTGCGGTGGCGGGTAGGAATTGAGCCGCGTCTTCCCGGTGACTTCGACTGCGGCGGGGTGGCGATGAGATCAGGGCGCTGGCGCGCGGTGACGGCCGAGCCGAAGGCTTCCCGACCCTAGCTGGACGCGCGTCTCGCCGGAATCCCGCGGTGGGTCGTTCGAAAAACAACTGTTGACCTGCTCAATACAGTGGACTACTGTTCGAATTATGGACTTGGACGTCGTGCTCGCCGATCCCGGAGGGGTGGCAGTATGGCGTTTGGGTGAGTCCGAGTTGGTGGACGCCACGCGGGCGGTGTGCCAGCGCATCGGCGACTTGGAGGCATTGCGGATACGGCTGGTCGCGGACTTGGAATCGCGGGGTATTGCGAAGGCCCTGGGGGCGGGCTCCACGGCCTCGTGGCTGTCCGGGGTGACCCGAATGGCACTGGGGGCGGCCACCCAGATCGTCAACCTGGGTAAAGCCCTGGCCGAGCGGCCCGCCACCGCGGCGGCGGTGGACACCGGGGCGATCAGTGTTGCCCACGCCAGGGTGATTGTCGGGTTCTTCGCCCGGCTGCCCGACGGGGTCCCGGCCGAGGCCCTGCCCGAGTGTGAGACTTACCTGCTCGACGGCGCCCGCGGGGAGAACCCCACCGAGCTGGCCCGGCGGGCCGCGACGTTGCGGCATCTGCTGGAACCCGTCGAGGACAGCCTGCCCGACGCGGAGAACACCGCGTTGAACGAGTTGTTCGCCGCCACCACCCTGAACGGGCGCGGCATCCTCAAAGCCGACCTCGACGCCGAGACCACGGAGATGCTGCACACCGCCCTGTCCGCGTTGTCCAAACCTCGGGCCGCCGCCGACGGTGCCCGCGACGGTCGCCCCGCGCCGCTGCGGAGGGCGGACGCGTTCACCGAACTGCTGCGCCGCTACCTGAACAGCGGGGACGGGCCCGTTGAGGGTTACGAGCGCCCGCACCTCTCGCTGCTCATCCGCGGCGAAGACCTCGCCGCCGCCGACGAAGGCAAAACTTGCGGCGACACCGCAGACACCGCCTGCGACACAGCAAACCCTAGGGGCGTAGACGTGGATGACGTCCCCGGCGAAGCCGCGGCCAGACCCGAGCCCGCCGCACCGCCCGAGCCCGCCGCACCGCCGGAGCCGGATCGCGGCGCGCACCAGGCTTTGTTCGGTACCCACCCGATCGCGCCCGGGTGGATGCCCTGGGTCGGGCCGATCTCCGCGGCCAGCGTCCGGCGGATCGGCTGTGACTGCGAGCTCACCACCATCCGCATCGACGGCGAGGGGGTTCCCCTGAATCTGGGGCGCAACCAGCGTCTCGTCTCTCCCGCTCAACGCAAGGCGCTCATTGCCCGCGACCACGGGTGCGCCTTCAGCGGCTGCGGCCGGCCCCCAGCGTGGACCGAAGCCCACCATGTCGTCCACTGGATTGACGGTGGCTTAACCGATTTGGATAACCTCGTCCTCCTCTGTGGACACCACCACCGGGTCATCCACCACGACGGGTGGACAATCCAGATGGGCACCGACGGGCACCCGTGGTTCCTCCCACCCGCCTGGCTCGATCCGCTCCGACAACCCAGACCGGCACAGCACCGGCAGCACCACCCCTACACCACCGCCGCATAAGCACCGTCGGCTGAGCATGGCACGCTTGACACCGACGTTAGGCAACGCCCTGACCTGGTAGCTCTGCACTGGTCGTTGACTTCAACGTGCTGGTGGATGTTGTTGATCGACGACAGACGGCGGGCGATTGGTCCGGCGAGCTGATGGGACCGGGGTCAACCGAGAAAACGAGTCGTCTCGTCGTTCAGTCGCTGCGGGTTGTGTGTGGCAATCGTGAAGTGTGACGCGCCCGGCAGGACGGCCAAGACCACGTTCGGGATGAGTTGTGCGGCGGTCGGTCCGCTGTTCACCGCCATGGTCGCCGCCATGGGTGAGTTCGACGAGGCGCAAACTCGCCGCCGCCGCGGCTTTGCTCGCCCGCATGAGCGACGTCATCGGCACCAACCGTAGCACCGCGATGAGGCCCGGGTAGACACCGTAGCCGATGACCCCCGGAGCGGTCACCGCTGTTCATTCGGCGTTCACCTGGACTAGGCCAACTGTCCACCGCACCCGGCTAACTTCAGTGCCGAGCGGCGTCCTGCTGCTCTTGACCCCTAATCAAGGAGCCAGGTGAAGCTCACGCCCCGCGGTGCCCGCAAATCCAGTGCCGCTCTCAGCCTCGTAGCGCTCAGTACAATGCTGCTCTCCGCCTGCGGTTCGGACAACAACTCCAGTACCACCAGCGCATCCGGCGGCGGCGGCGGCGCTAGCAGCTCGGACGTACAGTGCGGCGGCAAGCCAACGCTGAAGGCCAGCGGATCCACCGCCCAGTCCAACGCGATGAAGCGCTTTGTCACCGTCTACCAGAGTTCCTGCAGCGGAAAGTCCTTGGACTACAACGGCAACGGCTCGGGCGCGGGGGTCACCGAGTTCCTCGGCCAGCAGACCGACTTCGCCGGCTCCGACTCGCCGCTGGACGCCAAGAAGGACGAGGTGAACAAGGCGAAGGCGCGCTGCGACGGCGCCGACGCGTGGAACCTGCCCGTGGTTTTCGGCCCGATCGCCGTCACCTACAACCTCGCGGACGTCACCACGCTGAACTTGGACGGCCCCACGCTCGGCAAGATCTTCAGTGGTGGGATCACCACCTGGAACGACCCTGCGGTCGCGGCGCTGAACCCCGGCGTCACCCTTCCCGCCACCAAGGTGCGGGTGATCTACCGCAACGACGAGTCGGGCACCACCGACAACTTCCAGCAGTACCTGAAGTCGGCGTCGGACGGATCCTGGACCAAGGGCGCAGGCAAGGCGTTCGCCGGCGGGGTCGGAGAGGGCGCCAAGGGCAACGACGGCACTTCGGCCGCGATCAAGTCGACGGACGGATCGATCACCTACAACGAGTGGTCCTTCGCGCAGGCCCAAAAGCTGGCCCAGGCGGCGATCAAGACCTCGGCGGGCGGTGACGCGGTCGTCATCAGCACCGACAGCGTCGGCAAGACCATCGCCGGTGTGAAGGTCAAGGGCACGGGCAACGACCTGGTGCTGGACACCTCCAGCTTCTACAAGCCGACGCAAGCAGGCGCCTACCCGATCGTGCTCGCCACTTACGAGATCGTCTGCTCCCGCTACGCCGACGCCGACACGGGCAAGGCCGTCAAGGCGTTTCTGCAGACCGCCATCGGACCGGGCCAGAAGGGCCTGGACGCGAACGGCTACATCCCGGTTCCGGACTCCTTCAAGACAAAGCTGACCACCGCCGTCAGCGCGATCGCCTGAGGCAGATCAGATGAAGTTGAGCCCGGACGTGGCTCGCAGGGTGGACCGGGCACCGCTGGTGCCCGGTGCGCCCGGGCCGGGCAAGATGAGCGACATGCCTGATGCAGCAGCAAGCGGCAACGTGCAGTCCAAGTCGACCGGGCGACGCGGAGACATCGTCTTTCGCAACCTCACCACCGCTTCCGGCATCTCCATCATCGTCGCGATCGTGCTGATCGCGGTATTCCTGCTGGTGCAGGCGGTGCCGGCTTTGCGTGCCAACCACGCCAACTTCTTGACCACCGACGACTTCGTGGTCAGCGACGTCAACAAGTTGCACTTCGGTATCCGCAGCCTGCTCGTCGTCACCGTGCTCAGCTCCGTGCTAGCGCTGGTCATCGCGGTCCCGGTTGCCATCGGGGTCGCGTTGTTCGTCACCCAGTACGCCAGGCCGCGGTTCGCGAAGCTGTTCGGCTCCGTGGTGGACCTGCTCGCCGCGGTCCCCTCGATCATCTTCGGGCTGTGGGGGATCCTCGTGCTGGCCCCCACGATCACCCCGGTGGCAGAGTTCCTGAACCGCAACCTCGGGTGGTTCTTCCTGTTCAAGACGGGCAACGTGTCTATCTCCGGCGGCGGCACCATCTTCACCGCAGGCATCGTGCTGGCGGTCATGATTCTGCCGATCGTCACGGCGGTGACCCGCGAGGTGTACCGCCAGACCCCGCGGGCGCAGATCGAGGCGGCGCAGGCCCTGGGGGCCACCAAGTCGGAGGTCATTCGGATGACGGTGCTGCCCTTCGGTCGCAGCGGCACCATCGCTGCCTCGATGCTCGGCCTCGGCCGCGCCCTCGGCGAGACCGTCGCTGTCCTCATCATCCTGCGGTCTTCCAGCCAGGGCGCCTCGGTCAGCGTCTTTGACGGCGGGTTCACCTTTGCCTCGAAGATCGCCTCGGCGGCGGCAGAGTTCAGCCAGCCGCTGTCCACCGGCGCCTACATCGCAGCCGGTTTCGTCCTGTTCGTACTCACCTTCGTGGTCAACGCCATTGCCCGCGCTGTCGCCGGTGGAAAGGTCAACGGATGAGCGAGCGAAGCGACGTGGGGGTCGAGCAGTGAGTACGACTTCCCTGGAGCGGCCGCTGGTCCAGCCGGCGTTCACGCCGATCAGCGGCACCCGCAAGGCGAGGAGCTCGCTGGCCGGGGTCTTGGTCACCGCAGCATTTCTGGTCGCGGTCCTCCCGCTGCTGTGGGTGCTTTACACCGTCATCCAACGCGGATACAAGGCGGTGATCGTCTCCAACTGGTGGTCGCACTCGCAGCGGGGCATCTTGCCGGACGACTTCGGCGGCGGCATCTACCACGCCCTCTACGGCACCATCGTCCAGGGCCTGATTGCCTCTGTGGTGTCGGTACCGCTGGGAATCCTGGTCGCGATCTACCTGGTGGAGTACGGCCGCGGTGGGTTGGCGAAGACGACGACGTTCATGGTGGATGTGCTCTCCGGCATCCCCTCCATCGTCGCGGCGCTGTTCGTGTTCAGCGTATGGATCACCACCTTCGGCTTCAGCCAGAGTGCATTCGCCGTGTCGCTGGCGTTGATCCTGCTGATGCTGCCCGTGGTGATCCGCTCGGCGGAGGAGATGCTGCGGCTGGTCCCCGACGAGCTGCGTGAGGCCTCGTACGCGCTGGGAGTGTCCCGGTCCAAGACGATCTTGCGGGTGGTGCTGCCCTGCGCGGTGTCCGGCATCATCAGCGGCATCCTGCTCGCGGTGGCGCGCGTGATGGGGGAGACCGCCCCGGTGCTGGTGCTCGTCGGTTACACCACCTCCATCAACACCGACGTCTTCCACGACAACATGGCCTCGCTGCCATTGGTGATCTACAACGAGCTGACGAACCCCACAGCGGCCGGCCAACAAAGAGTATGGGGCGCTGCCCTCACCCTCATCCTGCTCATCGCGTTCCTCAACCTGCTGGCCACCGTGGTGGCACGCGTGGCCGCACCCAAGACATAGGTAGGTAACCCCGACATGGCGAAACGTCTGGACCTCAAGGACGTCAACATCTACTACGGCAAGTTTCAGGCCGTCAGCTCGGTGGACCTGGCCGTGCCCCCACGCAGCGTGACGGCGTTCATCGGACCGTCCGGGTGTGGAAAGTCGACCGTGTTGCGCACGCTGAACCGGATGCACGAGGTGATCCCAGGTGCCCGCGTCGATGGCAGCGTGCTGCTCGACGGCGAGGACATCTACGGCAGCTCGGTGGACCCGGTCGCCGTGCGCCGGACCATCGGCATGGTGTTCCAGCGCCCCAACCCGTTCCCGACCATGAACATCCGGGACAACGTCGTGGCCGGGCTGAAGCTGCAGGGCGTCAAGGGCAAGAGCAAGCTCGACGAGATCGCGGAACGCTCACTGCGGGCGGCGAACCTCTGGACAGAGGTGAAGGACCGCCTGGACAAGCCCGGCGGTGGACTTTCCGGCGGTCAGCAGCAGCGGTTGTGCATCGCCAGGGCCATCGCCGTGCAGCCCGACGTGTTGTTGATGGACGAGCCGTGCTCCGCGCTGGACCCGATCTCCACACTGGCGATCGAGGACCTCATCACCGAGCTCAAGCAGGACTTCACCATCGTCATCGTCACGCACAACATGCAGCAGGCTGCGCGGGTCAGTGACCAGACGGCGTTCTTCAACCTCGCCGGGGTCGGTCAGCCGGGGCGTCTGGTGGAGGTGGCGGACACCGAGGTCATCTTCTCCAACCCCGGTGGAAAAGGCCACGGAGGACTACATTTCCGGGCGCTTCGGCTGATATGTAGCCACCGCCTCTGTTGACCGGACGCTTGTGCTCGGCTCCGTGCGTACGACGGCAGCTCAACCATGGTGCCGGCCTGGGTCAGTGCCGGTGGCGATCGGCCGTGCCGGATCTGAAGACCATTGCGACCAGGAGCCCGGGTACAGGGCCGCGTCGATATCGGCAACGCTCAGCGCCGCGATGTGGTGTGCGGCCGTCACACCCGAGCCGCAGTAGACCCCGACCGTCTGTCCGGGCTGGACGTCAAGCTCGGCGAACCGCCCTCGCAACGCATCTGCGGGCGCGAATCGACCCGATGGGAGCAGGTTGTCTGAGGTCGGCGAGCTGAGCGCACCGGGGATGTGGCCGGCGCGTGGATCGACGGGTTCGCTTGCGCCGGAGTATCGATCGGCGGCGCGGGCGTCGAGGAGTACGCCGTCGCTGGCCATGGTGGCCGCCTCGTCCGCCGACAGCGTCGGCATGTTGCCTTCGCTCAGGGTCACATCGCCGGGTGCCTCCGCGCGCTCGTCCCCAGAACGCGTGGCGTACCCGGCTTCGTTCCATGCTGCGAGACCACCGTCGAGTAGCGCCACATCAGTGATCCCGGCCCACCGGAGTAACCACCAGGCCCGCGCAGCAGCGAGGTTGCCACCCTGGTCGTAGGCCACCACCGGAGTGTCGGCGCGGACGCCCCAGCGTCGGGCGGCGGCCTGCAGGTCGGCTACGGCAGGAAGCGGATGGCGTCCTAGCTGCGGCGCGCCGTGCGCAGCCAGCTCGGTGTCCAGGTCGACGAACACCGCGCCCGGGATGTGGGCGTCGCAGTAGTGGTTGCGTCCTTCGGCGTCACCCAGCGCCCACCGCACGTCGAGCAAAATCAGAAGGGCGCCGCCGTCCAGCGTGCTCTTCAGCTGGCCGACCGTGATCAGCGGGCTCATTGCCCCGGCTTTCGCTACTCCGCGCCGGTCAGGGCTGGCGTCGGCGGCTCGGGGTGCTTGCCCGTGACCAGGAAGATGACCTGGCGGGCGACCTCCACGGCGTGGTCGGCGAAGCGCTCGTAGAAGCGGCCCAGCAGGGTGACGTCCACGGCGGCAGCAACTCCGTGCGGCCACTCGTCGTCCATGATCACGCTGAACAGGTGCTTGTGCAGGTCGTCCATCGCGTCGTCCTCGTCCTCGAGCAGGGCGGCGCGGTCGGGATCGCGGGTGAGCAGCACCTCCCGGGCTGAGGCAGCCAGGGCGACCGCGACGTGGCCCATCTCGGTGAAGTAGCCGCGCACCTCCTCGGGCAGCACCCGCTGGGGGTGCCGGCGACGGGCGATCTTGGCGACGTGCAGCGCGAGCTCGCCCATCCGGTCGATGTCGGCGACGATGTGGATGGCCGCGACCACCGTCCGCAGGTCACCGGCCACCGGCGCCTGCAGCGCGAGCAGAGCGAACGCCTTGTCCTCGCAGGCCACCGCCAGCTCGTCGATGTGGTCGTCGTCGCTGATCACCTGCTCGGCCAGGGGCAGGTCCGCCTCGAGCAGGGCCTGGGTGGCCCGCTGCATGGCGAGCTCGGTGAGCCCGCACATGGCGGCCAGCTGGCCGGCGAGGTCACTGAGCTGTTCGGTGTAGGCGACGCGCATGCCCGTGAGAATACGGCCTCGGCCCGGCGGCCCGGTGCGCTGGAGATGAATGCCCGGTGAACATCCAGGGGCACTCAGCCGCAGCTGGCGTCTCCGGCGTTGACCACCGACAAGCCGGGGGGTAGCGGGGCGGGGGCCGAGCTGGTCGGGGCGGCGCTGGGCGCCAAGACATCACCGCCGAAGCTCTGCCCGAGAACCAGCTCGATCGTGTCGCCGAGATCATCCACTTCCTGCAGTTGGGCGTCGGGAACGGAGGCGCCCAGCTGCTTGGCCGCGTCGGCCTGGGAAGCGGAGTAGCGAATGCTGGTATTGCGCTGCGTGGACGTGCCGCTGCCGACGGTGTCCATGGTGTAACCAAAGTCGGACAACTTTTGTGCGGTCGTCCCGGCGAGCCCGGCCTTGGTGGTGGCGTTGAGCACCCGGATCTGCGCGGAGCCGCCTGGCTTCGACGGCGTTGTGGTGGGTGGCGGCGTGGGTGAGGGCTTGGCGGCGCCTTGTTCCCCGGGCAGCGGCGTGTCGTCGATGATGGCCTGAAAGATGTTGGTGATCTCCTTCAGGTTAGGCACCTCGTTGCCGTCGCGGGTGCCGGTAGTAGGCACGGTGATGAACGTGACCCGGCCCGCCGACAGACCTTGCAGCGACTGGCCGAGGGTGATCAGCGAGTCCGCGTCCATGTTCTGTCCGAACGTGGCTGCGGTGAATCCGTTGATGAAGCCTCTGAGCTTGCCGAAATTGAACAAGACATCGGTGGACATCGCCTTGCGCAGCAGCGACGACAGGAAACGCTGCTGACGCTTGATGCGGCCGTAGTCGCCGGTGCCCTCCGCTTCGACCTTGCGCGCCCGCACATAGCTGAGCGCGGTCTGGCCATTGATCAGTTGCGTGCCCGCGTTGGGCAGGATGGTGCCCAACTCGTTGTCGACGAGTGGACGCGTGGTGCACACCTCCACCCCGCCGATCTGGTTGACCAACGACTCGAAGCCGGAGAAGTCAACGCCGACGAAGTGGTTGATCTTCAACCCGGAGATCTGCTGGATCACCTGGACGAGGCAGCGGGGGCCGCCGACGGAATATGCGGCGTTCAGTTTGCTCTGGGTCTCTGCGGGGGCGGTGGTGGTGCTGTAGGTGGCATCGCTGTTGTTCCACTCGGCGCAGACGGGACGGTCGACCTCGAGATCGCGGGGGAAGGACACCACGACGACGCGGCCGCGATCGGCGGGAACATGAGCCAGCATCACGGTGTCCGACCGGGCACCGCCCGCTTGAGCGGTGCCCCCGGCGCCGACCTCGCCGTTGGAACCTGCCCGTGAGTCCGACCCCACCAGCAGGTAGTTCTCGTCTCCGCGCTGCCCGCTCGGATTATGCACGCTCGCCGAATTCTGGTCCAGGGCATCGACGTGGTTGAGCTTGGAGTCGAGGTATGTGGTCGCTCCCCAGGCTGCGCCGGTGACGAGGAAGACCAACAGGGCCACGAATGCGGCGGCGCCACGGCGCAGCACGGTCGCGCGGCGACGGCGGTGTTGCCGTTTGGTCTGCAGCCGGGTGGGACGAGGCGAAGCGGTGATGACTGGCGATGCCGGTGCGCTCACCTGGGTCGGTGGTGCCTCGCCGGCGTCCGGCGGCGGGGAGGACTTGGTGATGCGGGGCAGGACAGCGGTTTCGGTGTCGTCCTCCCTCCGCCGTCGTCGTCCGCTGAGAGCGGCGCCGCCGACACGCTGTAGCACCGCCGCGACACTGGTGTCCGCAGTGGCCTCGGCGCGGTCGGAAGCCGGATTGTCGGGCTGGGACGGGGCGGGCGCTGGTGCTGCCGGCCGGGGAGTCATGGCCCACGGCCGCTCCCACGGCGCAGACGGGTTGAGGTTGCTCCCCTCGGTGTCGGGCCGCGGCTCACCTGAGGCAGGCGAGGGGTCCGGCCGTTCGTCGTCGCTCAACCGGGTTCTCCCTCGTCAACAGGCCGCGCTCCGGCGCGCAGCGAGGCAGCCTCAAGCTGTCATATTACGGATCGGATCCCAACCGCCGCGATCACCCACCGGAGCTGCTGACCTCGGCGCCCGCGGGCACGGTGGCGTCCTGCGGGTCGTCGAGCCACCCCGCCGGGAGCGCGACCTTGCCCGGCGAACCCTGCCGTCCACGGGGCCCCTCGGCGTCAGCGGGAAACGGGACATCCGCGTCGAACTCGCCGAGCAACCTGTCGAGCTCATCGAGGTGCGAAACGAGTGCGAGGCGCTGACGCAGCTCCGAGCCGACGGGAAATCCGCGGAGGTACCAGGCCATGTGTTTTCGCAGGTCGCGCAGACCGCGGTCGTAACCGTGGTGGGCGGCGAGCAGCGCTGCGTGCCGACGCAGCACGTCTGCGACCTCCCCCAGGGTGGGCGGAGTCGGCGCCGCTGCACCCGTCAGCGCAGCGGCGAGCTCGGCGAACAGCCACGGCCGGCCCAGGCATCCCCGACCGACCACCACCCCGTCGCAGCCGGTCTGCGCCATCATTCGCACGGCGTCCTGCGCGTGGAAGATATCGCCGTTGCCGAGCACCGGTACGTCGGTGATGTGGTCCTTCAGCCGCGCGATCTCGCCCCAGCTCGCCGTGCCCGAGTAGCGCTGGGCGGCGGTCCGCGCGTGCAGCGCGACGGCCACTGCGCCCTCGGCGGCGGCGATACGCCCGGCGTCGAGATGAGTGTGGTGCTCGGCGTCGATGCCGACCCGGAACTTGACGGTGACCGGGATCCCCGCCGGCTCCGCGGCCCGCACCGCGGCGCGCACGATCTGGGCGAACAACTGCCGCTTGTACGGCAACGCCGCCCCGCCGCCTTTGCGGGTGATCTTGGGCACGGGGCAACCGAAGTTCATGTCGACGTGGTCGGCGAGGTCTTCTTCGCAGATCATCCGGACCGCGTCGGCCGTGGTTGCGGGGTCCACTGTGTACAGCTGCAGGGACCTCGGTTGCTCGCTCGGCGCGAAGGTGGTCATGTGCAGGGTGTCGGGGTGGCGCTCGACCAGAGCCCGTGCGGTCACCATCTCGCACACGTAGAGGCCCGCCGCCTCGGTACCGCTGTAACGGGTCTCCTGCTCGCGGCACAGGGTGCGGAAGGCGACGTTGGTGATGCCCGCCATCGGCGCGAGCACCACGGGGCTGCGCAGCGCCAGTGGCCCGATGCGCAGGGCGGGCGCCGGGGCGTCGAGGAGGGTGGTCACCAGGCCATTGTGCCCTGCTCGATGTTGTGCGAAAGCCGCATTCCACCCAAGATTTCGGTGCGAATGCGGCTTTCGCCCAGTATGGACGGCCGCGGCGCGTGCACTCAGCTCGGCTAACGGTGCGCCAGCCCAGATTTTGGGTAGCGTCAGCACCATGACTGAACAGCCCGAGAATCGCCCCCACGAAGAGAACCCAGTTGCCGAGACCCACGCCACCGAGACGATCGGCGCGAACAGCGACGGGACTACTGGCGGCACGACTCAGAAGAACCCCAGCGACTGGGTCAGTGGTGATGAGCCGATGACCGGTGCGCAACGCAGCTATCTGGACACCCTCGGCCGCCAGGCCAACGAAGAGCTGCCCGCTGACCTGACGAAAGCCCAAGCGTCTGAGCACATCGACCGCCTGCAGGAGAAGACCGGTCGCGGTAACTCCGCGCAGTAGAGGCCGTGCGCTGCGACCTCACGGACTTCCGATCAGCGGTTGCAGCGTCGGGCGAGGACGCGCGCGACGCTGCTGATGGCGGTGCGAAGAATCAGCTGGGCGCCGGGGAACGCCGGGTCGAAGGCGATCGTCCAGTCGATTCGGGTGCCGGAGCCGACCGGGGTCAGCACGATGTCTCCGGTGTAGTTGCGGGCGGGCACTCCGCTCAGCGCCTCGTAGGTTAGCCGCTTGCCCGGCTCGAACGCAGTCACTCGTTCCCGGATCGGCGGGCCGGGGGCCATGACGAGGCGTCGCACCGCGCCCACACCGTTGCGATCCGGCGCACCGTCACGCTCGAGCGTCACCTTCGGCAGGGGCGCCCAGCTCGGGGTCCACGCGCTCATGCCCTCGTGGTCGGCCACTTCCGCCCACACGCGTTCGGCGTCGGCGGAAACGGTGTGCGTGAACGTGTATCGGCTCATCCGGTCATCCAAGCAGACCAGGGGGCAGAGCTCAGACCCGCGTGGCCTGTCGGGCCAACGCACGGTCGCGCGACTCCTCGAACCGGCTGGCGGCGCTGTCCAGCTCCTTCAACGCGATCACCAGCTCCTCGCGCGCCGCCTCACCCACGGCGCCGAACCCGGTGCGCTCGAATACTTTCCACTTGCGCAAGACCGGCATGATGACGTCATCGTGGTGCTGGCGCAGGTCGTAGATGCCGGCCTTGGCGATCATCACCGAGCTGCGGCGATAGTTGGCCATGTCTGAGCCGGGCATCTCGAAGTTCACCACCTCGGCGGTGATGGCCCGCATCGTCTCGTCGGGAGCTCGGTCGAACGCTGCCTCGACGAGGTTGCGGTAGAAGATCATGTGCAGATTTTCATCGGCCGCGATCCTGGCCAGCATCCGGTCGGCGACCGGCTCGCCGCAGGCCTTGCCGGTGTTGCGGTGTGAGACGCGGGTGGCCAGCTCTTGAAACGTCACGTACGCCACGGTCTGCAGCATTGACTTGCCGCCGGACTGGTAGCCGTGCGTCATGTGCGCCATCCGCGCGTTCTCCAGCTCCACCGGATCGACCCCGCGGGTGACCACCAGGTAGTCCCGCATCACGATGCCGTGCCGGTTCTCCTCCGCGGTCCAGCGACCGACCCAGGTGCCCCACGCGCCGTCCTGGCCGAAGTGGGTGGCGATCTCGCGGTGGTAGGAGGGCAGGTTGTCTTCGGTGAGCAGGTTGAGCACCATTGCGGCCTTCGCCGTCTCGCTCAGCTCAGACTGCTCCGGGTGCCAGTCGGCGCCGCCCATCGCCGCGAAGTTGCGGCCCTCGTCCCAGGGAACGTAGTCGTGCGGGTGCCAGTCCTTGGTGATCGCGAAGTGCCGATCAAGGTTCTCGGCGACGACGGGTTCCAGCTCGTGCAGGAGCTCGAGCGGGGTCAGTGTTCGGGCCACTAGGTCCTCCTGGAAGTGCATGAACTGCGGTGCCTACGCCTTCGTAGGTTACGCGACCGTAGGTTCGCTTGGAAGAGAGTTTGATCATGGAGCAGGGGCACCATGGGGGAATGAGCGAGGAGTCACACGAGGATCGTCCCACTGACGGCGCCGCGGTGCAGATGGATGCGATTTCTGCCGCGCTGCTGCGCGCCCGTGCGCTGGTACTGCACGACATCGTGGCGTGCAGGGCCGACGCGCCCGGCATCGTGGACGTGCTCGACGCCGCCGTGCACAAACGCGAGTGGTGGGTGCGGAAGTGGCCGGAAGGTGCGCAGTACCTGGCTGGTCAGGTCGCCCAGGACGTACAGGATCACTTGGTGGACACCGAGGGACGCTGGCCGCCGTGCCCGCTGCACGCGGAGGAGGCATTGCAGCTGGAACCGCCGATGGACGCGGATCCTCGGTGGATCTGTGGGTTGGGGTGCGGGGAGATCGCCGCGCTGGGCAAACTGCCGCCCCAGCCGCCGGTACCGACCTGACGCCGACCAACAGCAGGCGCACAGGTTGACCGTGGGCACCGCGCACACCGGCTCACTGGTGTCGGCCGGACCCACCGTTGCGGGAGGACCGGGTGCGGCAGGACCAGGCGCAGGAGGAGCGGGCCAGCGCGGCCTCGGCGGTTTCGCCGGCCGTCCCCCGGGACGGGGACCGCGGCGGTGCGCGGACCACGTCCGGCGGGTGGATTTGGCGGAGCTGCGCCGGGACAGCCGGGTGGCGCGATGGGAGGTCTGCTCAGCGGCAGCACACCCAGCGCCGAGCTCACCGCCCTGCTGAGCAGGGATGCGGGCGCATACACCTGGGTCGCGGCGGCGGTCGCCAAGGCGGGACGGGTGCCGCAGGGGCCTCGGCGGAGATCGCGAGCTGGGTGGCTGCGTACTTCGCGGCCACCGGGAGCACCACGGTGTACGACCTCACCGCGCCCAACAGCTGAGGGAGGAGGATCGCGGGATGACTGCACCTTTGACCACCATCACCCCCGACGGCTCCGCGCGCGGCGGAGTCGTCGTCATCCAAGAGGCGTTCGGCGTCACCGACCACATCGTGGACGTCTGTCGGCGTTTCGCAGCCGCCGGATGGGTGGCCGTGGCTCCGCACCTGTTCCACCGCAGCGGTGACCCGGTGATCGACTACGACGACGTCTCCTCCGCGATGCCGTTGATGCGCAAGCTGGCGGCCACCGAGATCGACACCGACGTCGACGCGGCGTTCACCGCCCTCGCCGAGACCGGCTTCTCCCCGGAACAAACCGCGATCGTCGGATTCTGCATGGGCGGCACGGTGGCGTTCCAGACCGCCGTGCGCCGCCCGCTGGGCGCCGCGGCCACCTTCTACGGGGGTGGAGTGACCGAGGGTCGCTTCGGTTACCCGGGAATGCTCGCGGTGGCCGATGCGCTGCAGACCCCGTGGCAGGGGTTCTTCGGCGACCTCGACGAAAGCATTCCCCCCGAGCAGGTAGAGGCTCTGCGCACCGCTGCAGGTGGCGCGGGGTTCGACACCGAAATCGTGCGTTACGCCGAGGCCAAGCACGGGTTCCACTGCGACGACCGGCCCGCGGTGTACAACGCTGAGGCGGCCACCGATGCCTGGGCGAAGACCCTGGCGTGGTTCGAGCAACACGTGGCAACGGGCGCTATCGGCTAGCGTTTCCTCATGGCAGACGACGACCTCCAGGACTTCGAGCACACCACCTTTACGCATGACGGCAAGCCTCGCGCCGTCTACCGCACGGGCACCGGGCCTGCGGTGATCGTGATCGCCGAAATTCCGGGCATCACCCCGAAGGTGTTGGAGTTCGGTCGTCGGGTCGCGGCCATCGGATGCACGGCGGTGCTGCCGCACCTGTTCGGGACACCGGGCCGCGACCCCGACCCGAGGGCACACGGCATGCTCGGCACGGCGGCCTACATGACGTCGACCTTCGTCCCGCTCTGCGTCAGCCGCGAGTTCATCACGATGGCCAAGGGCAAGACGTCCCCGGTGGTGAGCTGGTTGCGGGCCCTGGCGGCAGACGAGCACAAGCGCTGCGGTGGTCCGGGCGTCGGCGCCATCGGCATGTGCTTCACCGGCGGTTACGCCTTGGCCATGGCTACCGACGACCGCCTGCTGGCGCCGGTGCTGTCCGAACCATCCAATCCCTTTCCGGTCACACCCTCGCGTCGCCGCACCATCGACATCTCCCGTGCGGACCTCGACGTGGTCAAGAACCGTTGTGCGACGCAGGGTTTGGAAGTGTTGGGGCTGCGGTTCAAGGGAGATCGACTGGTTCCGGGTGAGCGCTTCGATTTCCTGCGGGCCGAGCTGGGCGAGGCTTTCGTTGCGGTGGAGCTCGACGACGAATCGGCCAACCCCGACGGCTTGATGCCCCCGCACTCGGTGGTCACCGAGCATCTCATCGACAGGCCGGGTGAGCCGACCCGCGCAGCGCTGGACCAGGTGCTCGACTTGTTCCGCTCGCGGTTACTGGCCGTATGAGCGCCCCACTCTTACTCGCCGAGGAGCTCTTTCTGCTCGCCCACGACGACGAGTCGGGTAAGTCCGACAACACCATTGGGCTCAGCGAGCAGCACAAGAAGCAGGCCGAGGCGCGGGCGAAGGAGATCGCTGATGCGGGCGCCGGCAGTGCGGTCTCGGCGGCGGTCTCGCAGTCGGTCCAGGCCGTGCAGCTGGCGTGGTGACGGCAGTCATCGTGCCGACGGTCGTGACGAGCAGCTGATCACCGGACCACCCACGTCTCGTCGAGGCGGGCGCCGGGACTACACCGATGAGGACATTGTGACGGCCTTGCGCGCAGCTGCGGCGGAGGTGGCAGGGTCGATGTCGGTCGCGAAGTACGACACGGCCGGGTACGAGCCGTCCAGCTCGCGGATCATCCAGCGCTTCGGCTCCTGGAGTGCAGCGTGTGCCGCCGCGGGGCTGCCGTCTCGCGGCACCAGCCGTCGGTACGAGCCGCGGTGGACCGTGGAGGCGGTGACGGACGCGGTGGCGCGGTATCTGGCCAGCCCAGGGGTGTCCGGTTCTTATGCCGGCTACGCCAGCTGGGCGAAGGAAGCCGACGGGGCGCCAAGTGCGCAGACGGTGCGCAACGTGTTGGGCGGTTGGGCGCAGGCGAAAGCCGCCGCGGTCGGGAGTCCATAGGCAGCGCTACTGGCGCAACAACTCCCGCAGCATGTGCATGGCCACCGTGACCGACCGGGTACGGACGTCGGCCCGCGAACCCGGCATCCGGATCGCGCGGGACAGTGATCCGGCCGGCCCAACGGCGCACAGGTGCACCAAGCCGACGGGCTTATCTGGGGTGCCTCCCCCGGGCCCGGCCACGCCGGTGATGCCGACGCCCACGTCGGCGCCCAGCCGTCGCCGCGCGCCACCGGCCAATGCCGCCGCCACTTCCTCGCTGACCGCTCCCACGGAGGCGAGCAGCGCGGGTGGGACGTCGACCATGCCCGACTTGACCTCGTTGGAGTAGGCGACGACTCCGCCGAGCACCCGCACCGATGCGCCGGCCGGGTCGGTGAGGCGAGCGGCCAGCAGTCCTGCGGTGCAGCTCTCTGCGGTGGCCACGGTCCAACCCCGGGAATCGAGCAGACCCGCGACTTGGTCATCCACTGTGGACCCGTCGGCGGAGAACAGCGCCGCCGAGTGGGCTGCCCGCACGGCGCCGACCAACTGTTCGTACCGGCGCTGGTCAGACGGCGTGTACCGGGTCACGATCTCCAGCTCGCCCCCGCGCAGGCAGGTGATGATCTCCAGTTCGTCGAGCGACCCCTCGACTCCGCGCAGCGTGGCGGCGAGTTCTGGTTCCTGGGTGCCCCACAGCCGCATCGTCGACTGGCGCAGCTCGGAGCGCCCCGCGAGCGCCTGCTGCACCAACGGACACTGCACTGCGGCAGGCCACATTCCTTGCAGCTCGCGGGGCGGTCCGGGCAGCACCACCACCGGTGGGCCGCTGCGTCCGTCAGCCACCGGCACCACCAGCCCGGGTGCGGTGCCAATCGGTTCCAGCACCTCGGCGCCCACGGGCACCATGGCCTGCTTACGAATGCCGGCCGCGGCGGCGTCGGCGTCGATGTTCCAGCGCAGACGCGTGGAGAGGCGCTCGATGATCGCCGAAACGCGTTGCTGCAGTGCCAGATCGAGTTCCGCCGGCCGTCCCTGAACCTCACCCACGACGGCAGCGGTCAGGTCGTCGGCCGTAGGCCCCAGGCCGCCAGTGGTGATGACGAGGTCGACACCGGTCTCGGCCAGAAACGCCAACGCGGCACCCAGCTCATCGGGCCGGTCGCCCACCACCACGAGGTGACCGATGTCGACGCCGAGTAGACGGAGCTGCTCGGCTAGCCAGGGGCCGTTGCGGTCGGTCACCCGTCCGGTGAGTACCTCGGTACCAGTGACGACGACGGCTGCGCGGGCACTCATGGTCGTCAAACTACGGGTCCGGCCGGGAGGTGATGGCGAAGGGCACACCGATCAGCTTGGTCGGGAAGCGCAGGCGCGACGGGAGGCATGAACCCAGTGTGGCAACGACACCTGCCAGACTTGCTGTTATGGATGTTCAGCACAGTTCACCGCGGGCGGCGTGTGCGCAGAGCCCGACCCGCTGTGAGGCCCGCACCCGTTTGTACCGCGGCGGCGTGTTGGAGCTCGAAGGCTTCCCCGTCGCCGACATCAGCGAGTACGTCGGCGACGACGGGGTGACCGTCTGGCTGGACCTGCTCGATCCCGAGCTGGACGACCTGGAGGTGCTCTCGGAGGAGTTCGGGCTGCACCCGCTGGCTCAGGAAGACGCCGTGCACGAACGGCAGCGCCCCAAGGTCGACCGCTACGGCAGCCATCTGTTCCTCAACGCCTACGGCGTGCGCCTGGAAGACTCCAGCGGGGAGCTGTCCACCAGCGAGGTCGCGGCGTTCGTGTTGCCGCAGGCGTTGATCACCGTGCGCAAGGACGACCGCCTGCAGGTGGAGCGCGTGATGCAGCGCTGGGACGACAACGCCGACCTGGCCAAGCACGGAGTCGCGTTTTTGCTACACGGGCTGCTCGACTACATCGTGGACGGGCACTTCACGGCCGTGCAGTCGTTGGACGATGCGATCGAGGACCTGGAGGATCAGCTGTTCTCCGACGAGCCGCAGGGCACAGAGGTGCAGCGCCGGAGCTTCGAGCTACGCAAGAGCCTGGTGCTGACCCGTCGGGTGGTACTGCCGATGCGAGAGGTGCTGAACACGCTGATGCGCCGCGACCTGCACGTGCTGGACGAGGAGATGCTGCACTACTTCCAGGATGTGTACGACCACGTGCTGCGCGCCACGGAGTGGACGGAAAGCCTGCGGGACCTGGTGACCACCATCCTGGAGACCAACCTGACCATTCAGGGCAACCGGCTCAACGAGATCATGAAGCGGCTGACCTCGTGGGCGGCGATCATCGCCATCCCCACCGCGGTGACCGGGTTCTACGGGCAGAACGTGCCATATCCAGGGTTTCAGCAGGAGTGGGGCTTCTTCTCCAGCGTGGCGTTGATGCTGCTCATCGCCGGGGGATTGTTCTTCGGTTTCCGGCACAAGGGGTGGCTGTAGTAATGACGAGAAGGGTAGGCGGAGCACTGCTCGCCGACGTGGTGCTGGTGCTGGTGTTCGTCGCCATCGGCCGACACAATCACGAGGAATCCTCCGCGTTGGTCGGCATCGCGACGACGGCGTGGCCGTTTCTGGCCGGACTGGCACTGGGGTGGGTTGGGGCCCGGGCGTGGCGTAGGCCGTCGTCGGCCTGGCCAACGGGGGTACTGCTCTGGGTGGTCACCGTCGGCGTCGGCATGGTGCTGCGGGTGATCAGCGGTGCGGGCACCGCGTTCTCCTTCGTCGTCGTCGCCACCGTCGTGCTCGGTGTGTTTCTGCTCGGGTGGCGGGCGGTGGTGGCCTTCGGCCCTGTGCGTGAAAAGGGTCGCCTCGTGGACACTATTCACGCACAGCGGCGCCCACGCAGCTCGCGATAGGCCCGTATCAGTGCGTCGGTGGAGGAGTCGGACTGCGGCGCGGGAGGTTCGGTGGACACCAGGGCCGGGGTCAGCTCTCGGGCCTGCGTCTTGCCGAGCTCGACGCCCCACTGATCAAAGGAGTCGATGCCCCAGATGGTGCCCTCGACGAACACGGTGTGCTCGTACAACGCCACCAGCTGACCCACCACCGACGGGGTCAGCCTCGGTGCGAGGATGGAGGTCGATGGACGGTTGCCGGGCATCACCTTGTGCGGGACCACATCCTCCGGTTTGCCCTCGGCGGCGATCTCCTCGGCAGTCTTGCCGAACGCCAGCACCTTGGTCTGGGCGAAGAAGTTCGACATCAACAGGTCGTGCATGCCGCCGTCACCGTCCATGGTGGACAGATCCTGCAGCGGCTCGGCGAAGCCGATGAAGTCGGCGGGCACCAGCCGGGTGCCCTGATGCAACAGTTGGTAGAACGCGTGCTGGCCGTTGGTACCCGGCTCACCCCAGAAGATCTCGCCGGTCGACGTGGTCACCGGGGTGCCGTCCGCGCGTACCGACTTGCCGTTGCTTTCCATGGTCAGCTGCTGCAGGTAGGCGGGAAAACGGTTGAGATCGTTGCTGTAGGGCAGCACCGCGCGGGTCGCTGCGCCGAAGAAGTTGGAGTACCAGACGCCGAGCAGACCCATGATGACCGGCGCGTTGGCCTCCAGCGGCGCGGTCGCGAAGTGCTCGTCCATGGTGTGAAAACCAGCCAGCAGCTCGCCGAAGTTGTTCCGCCCGATCGCGCACATGACCGAGAGGCCGATGGCGGAGTCGACGGAATACCGACCGCCCACCCAGTCCCAGAAGCCGAACATGTTGGCGGTGTCGATGCCGAACGCGGCGACCCCCTCGGCGTTGGTGGACACGGCAACAAAGTGCTTGGCGACGGCGTCCTCGCCCAGGCCGAGGCCGTCCAGCAACCAACGACGCGCGGCCGTGGCATTGGTCAGCGTCTCCAGGGTGGTGAACGTCTTGGACGACACGATGAACAGCGTGCGGGCAGGGTCCAGACCCGCGGTCTTGGCTACCAGGTCGGCGGGGTCCACATTGGATACAAAACGGCAGCTGATGCCCGCGTCGGCGTAGTACCGCAGCGCCTGGTACAGCATCACCGGTCCCAGGTCGGATCCACCGATGCCGACGTTGACCACCGTGGTGATGCGTTGCCCGGTCGCTCCCATCCACTGCCCGGAGCGCAGCCGGTCGGTGAACTCACCCATGCGGTCCAACACCTGGTGGACTTCGGCGACCACGTCGTGGCCGTCCACGGTCAGTGATGCGTCGTGAGGCAGCCGCAGTGCCGTGTGCAGTACCGCGCGGCCCTCGCTGGTGTTGATGTGCTTGCCGGCCAGCATGGCGGCGCGACGGGCGGGCAGCTCTGCTGCGACGGCGAGCTCGGTCAGCAGCCGCAGCGTCTCCCGCGTCACGCGGTGCTTGGCGTAGTCCAGGTACAGCTCGCCGGCCGTCAGGGTGAGCTCGTGGCCACGCTCGGAATCCTCGGCGAAGATGTCGCGCAGGTGCAACGGCTGCACCTCGGTGTAGTGGGTGAGCAGCGCCTGCCACTGCGGAGTCCGGGTGATGTACATACCGTGCATCCTTGCGTGGCTGCGCCGGTGATGCCAGACGGTGGTGATCGTATTGTGCTTTCGCACAACATGACGATCGGCGATCAGTGGCGGTCGGACTGTCCGGCGGCGAGATCGGAACCGATCTTGTGGCCGCCGACGAGTCGGGTGATCCGTGCTGCTATTTCCGGCGCGAGGCCGGCGAACAGGGCGGAGGCGCGGATGGTCAGCGGCGCGACGTCGACCTCGCCGCGGTTGTGCTCGATCGCATCAGCCACCGCATCGGCCACCTGCTCGGGGCTGCTGGTGCCCACGCCCTTGGGTAGCACTGTGCCCGAGTCGGCGAACATGCCCGCGTCACGCACGAAGCCGGGGAACACAACCGACACGCCGACGCCGCTGCCCGCCAGCTCCGCCCGCAGCGCCTGGGCGAAACCGCGGAGCCCGAACTTGGTGGCGCTGTACAGCGAGGAGTACGGGGTGCCGACCTTGCCGGAGATGGAGGAGATGAAAACAAGGTGCCCAGCGCCCTTGGCGGAGAACGCTTCTGTGTAGTGCCGCGCCATCACGATCGGGGCGCGCAGGTTGACGTCGATGGCCGCATCGATGCCGTGCGTGGAGAACGACGACAACAACCCCGAAGCAGGCAAGGCGGCGTTCGCGACGACGATGTCCACCTCGCCGGCCTCGTCGAGCAGCGAGTCGACTGCCGCGGGGTCGGCCAGATCGACGAGGAGCGTACGGGCGCCGAGCTCCATGGCCAAGGGCTCGAGCACCTCGACGCGGCGGCCGGTGAGGATCAGGGTGGCGCCCGCACGGTGCAGGCGGCGGGCGATGGCATGCCCGATCCCGCCGGTGGCGCCGGTCAACAGGACGGTCTTTCCAGTGAGCTGCATGGCGCTCATCTTGTCAGTCGTGGGCGTGCCGGATGCGGACGCGCTCCTCGCCGAGGTGCCAGGTCTCGAAGACCATGAGAGCGACGACGGCGGCGGTGAGGATCGCCAGAAGCGCCAGGGCGGGCACATGCGCCCCGGCGGCGAGCAGCGCCAGCAGCGCCACGGCCACCCCGGCGCGGGGAACGTTGAGCACCACGAGGGCACGAAGCTTGAACGCGACATGACCCAGCAGGTACAACACCACCCCGCCGACCAGCGCGAACAGGCTGACGCCCTGCAGCGGATCGGTCAGCTCGTAGTGCGCGATGTCGCCCACCGAGGCGAGCACCTTCTTCAGCCCCAGCGCCAACAGCACGATCCCGGCGACGAGCGGCAGATGCAGGTAGCTGTAGGCGTCCCGGGCGAAGCGCGCGCGGTCGTCGAGTGGACACGCGGCGAACGCGCGCTCGGCCAGCAGCGAGGTGACGTCGAAATAGGCCCACCACAGGGCCGCGCAGAGTGTCAGGCCCAGCACTGCGCGGCCACGATGGGCCAGCTGATCGGCGCACCCACCACCCCGACTCCGATCGAGGCGATCGACTCGCCCAGCGCGATGATGACGATCAGTCCGTGCCGCTCGGCGAAGTGGCTGACCGACCGGATGCGCCATCCCCGGGCCCCGCCGAGGACGTTGCCCAGGTAGTCGGCCACCAGGGCGGCTGCCCAGAGCGCCGTCTGCAGCGTCCCGTGGGTCACAGCGGCGACGAGCAGCAGCGCGGTGCCGGCGACCGTCGCGGGCAGGAAGCGCTTTACCTGCGCGCGAAGGCCCGCGTCGGTGGTGGAGATGATCCAGAACACCACGATGTGCAGCGCGCGAAACAGGAAGTAGCACAAGGCGACCACCATCGGCCGGGCAGCCCGCCAGGCACGTCGTCGAAGGCCTCCGGGATGCTGAGGGCGAGGACGAACATGGTGGCCATCGCGCCGAACATCGTCAGCCGGATCAGGCCCTCGTCGGCGCGCGCGACGTTGCCGACCCAGGCGTAGCACACCCAGCTCCACCAAAGCAGCCCGATGATCAGCACGCCGTGCAGCAGGCCACGCCACGAGAGGTCGGCCGCCATGAACGTGGTGATCTGCACCAAGCCGAAGACGAAGACCAGGTCGAAGAACAGCTCCAGCGGGGTGACGGCGGCATCGGTGTCCACAGCCTCCACCCGCGGGCGGCCCCTGACGATGCTCACTTCAGCCGGGTCGGGTAGTAGCTGCGCTCCTCATACCGGTACTGGATGCGCCACCCATCCGGGGTGCCCACAAACTCGTCCCGGTACCACAGTCCACAGAGGTACACCTGGGTCTCGCCGGCAGCCGAAGTGACGATCATGGGGTTATGGCAAATCGTCTTTCCCCTCGCGGTGTCCCCGTCCAGCGTGACCTTGCTGGTGGCGATCATGTGCTGGAAGCCGGCGAAGTTGGCCATCGCGGTGGCCAGGAAGGCCTTGGTCTCGGCCAGGGTGCCCCGGGTGCCGCCCATCTCGGTGTAGTCGATGACGGCATCGGGGGTGAACACCTCGTCCAGGGCGTCCCAGTTGCGGGTCTCGATGGCGTGGCAGTAGTCGACGAGCAGGTCCTGGATCTCCATCCGGTCGGAGATCTCCGGTATGGACAGACTCAAAGCATCTCCCGCAGCACGCTCAGGACAGTATCGACGTCCTCGTCGGTGATGACGAGCGGTGGGCACATCGCCAGCGCGGAGCCGATCGGGCGGACGATGACCCCGGCGTCGAGCACGCGGTCGCGCACCGCAACCGCGTCCACTCCCGGGTGCAGCTGCACCGCCCACATGGCGCCCGCGCCGCGCACCTCCGCAACCAGGCCGTCCTCGCTCAGCCCCTGCAGGCCCTCGGACAGTCGCTTGCCGATCTCGGTGGCGCGCTGCAGCAGTCCCTCCCGTTCGGTGATATTCAAACAGGCCAGGGCGGCTGCGCAGGCGGTGGCGTGCCCGGAGTAGGTGTAGCCGTGCATCAGCATCGTGGTCGGATCGGCGGAAAGCGGCTCGTGCACGGAGGGCGCCAGCAACACGCCGCCGAGGGGGATGTACCCGCTGGTGACGCCCTTGGCGAAGGTGGTGAGGTCGGCGTGCACCCCGTAGTGCTCGCCGCCCGACCAGGCGCCGAGGCGGCCAAACCCGCAGATCACCTCGTCGAGCACCAGGTACGCGCCGTGCTCGTCGCACAGGGCCCGCAGCTCGGCGAGGTAGCCCTCCGCTGGTGGGTACACCCCGCCCGCACCGATCACGGGCTCGGCGAACACCGCGGCCACCCGGTCGGGGTGCTCGGTGAACACGGCGCGGACTGCGTCCAGGTCGTCCTTGGGGACCTGCACCGCGCCGCCCATTCCGGGCCCGAAGTGCGCGCGGTTGTTCGGTAGCCCGGTCAGCGTCATCCCGCCGTAGGCGACACCGTGGTAGCTGGGGGTGCGGCTGACGATCATGGTGCGGCCGGGGTGCCCGGACAGCGCCTGCGCGAGCCGGGCCAGCTTGATGGCGCTGTCCACGGCCTCGGATCCGCCGCTGGTGAGGAACACCCGGCTGTTCGCCTCCGGTGCCAGTTGCACCAGTCGATCGGCGAGCTCGTCGGCGGGCGCGTTACTGAACCGGTCGAAGCAGTGGTAAGTCTCCAGCGCACCGATCTGTACCGCGACGGCCTCGGCAACTTCGGCCCGGCCGTGTCCGATGTTGCAGTGCCACAAGGACGCCATGGCGTCGATGTAGCGGCGGCCGTCGACGTCCCACACCAGCGCCCCCTCGCCGCGGACCATGGTCGTGAACGACGACGCGGCCGCAGCCGGTTTGGCGAACGGGTGCAGGAACGGGCCCGTCACCGGGGACGTCGCCGGTTGCTCGCGTCGGCTAAGGCCGGCGCCTGCCACCCGGCGTCAGCAGCGTTGATCGTCCGGCCGGGTGGCACGATCTCATCGATGCGGTCCAAGACCGCGGTGCTCAACCGCAACTCGGCCGCTCCGAGCTGGGAGGTCAGCTGCTCCATGGTGCGCGGGCCGATGATCGCGCTGCTGACCCCCGGATGTTCGGTCACGAAGGCCAAAGCCAGGTGTACCAAAGACATTCCGTTGTCGTCGGCGAGACGGCCCAGCGCGTCGGCAGCATCGAGCTTTGCCTGGTTGGCGGGGTCGGACAGGTCGTAGCGGGCCGGCATCCGCTCGGCGCGGTTGCTGGTCGGGGTGTCAGAGTCCTTGCGCCACTTGCCCGACAGCCAGCCACCGGCCAGCGGACTCCACACCAGCGTGCCCATGCCGTAGCGCAGCGTGGTGGGGAGCACTTCGGCCTCGATGCCGCGCACCAACAGCGAGTACGGCGGCTGTTCGGTGACGAACCGCTCCCGGCCGCGCTTCTCCGCCATCCACTGGGCCTCGACGATCTCGCCCGCGGGATAGGTCGAACTCCCGACGTAGCGCACCTTGCCCGCGCGGACCAGGTCGGTCAGCGCACCCAGGGTCTCGTCGATGTGCGTATCGGGGTCGGGGCGGTGGATCTGATAGAGGTCGATCCAGTCGGTCTGCAGCCGGCGCAGGCTGTCCTCCACCTCGCGGATCAGCCAGCGCCGGGAGTTGCCGCGTTGGTTGACGTCCTCGCCCATCGGGCCGTGCGCCTTGGTGGCCAGCACCACGTCGTCTCGTCGGCCCTTGAGCGCCTTGCCGACGATCTCCTCGGACTCACCGGCGGAGTACACGTCGGCGGTGTCCACGAAGTTGATTCCGGCGTCCAGCGCACGGTGGATGATGGCGGCAGAATCGTCGTGATCGGGGTTTCCCCAGGCGCCGAACATCATGGCGCCCAAGCACAACGGGCTGACTTTCACTCCGCTGGTGCCGAGCGTGCGGTACTCCATCTGGTGTCCTTTCCCTTTGCACCGACTGGGGCTGGGTGAACAGCCCGTCGGCGTAGTTCATCTCCGCAGTGTTGTCCAGAGACGGCAGCGTCGCTGTTCGGAAGCCCCGCACGTAGGCGTCGTCGGAAACCCGCGGCCGGTTGGCGACGCAGCTCGGCTGTCGCAAGCCGGGAGGTGCGGCCGAGGTCATCCACGACCTTGGCGCCGGGCAGCCGCGCCAGCAGCCGCTCGACCGCGTCGGCCTGCGTGAGGAACGACGCCTTACGCACGCCGAGCCGGCGACGGACGACGCCGTTCACGTCCGCCCGTTTCGTTGCCGGCACGGGGCAGGCGCCGAGCCGGGCACCCCGCCACGCGCTGATCGGCAACACCGGTCAGTGAGCGCTGCGCAGGTACGCGGCGGTGTCCTCCTCGGCCGGATAGAACGACTCGATCGCCAGCTCGTCGACGGTGACATCGGTCGCCGTGCCCACCGTGGCGCTGATGCTGAAGAACGACAACTCCCGCTCGCCGCACCGGAACCGCAGGGGCAACACGACATCGGTAACCGACGGAGACTCCGCCAGCCCTCCCGGATAGCCGAGCAGCTCATCGCGTAGCTCGCTCAGCCGTTGGTCGCCCAGACTCCGCGCACGGTGGGCCAACTGGGTCAACAGGTGCGCGCGCCATTGGGGCAGGTTGATGATGCGCCGCGCCATCCCATCCGGGTGCAGGCTGAGCCGCAGCACATTCACCGGGGGCTCGAGCAGGTGGGGTGCGCAACCCTCGACAAGCACGGCGATGCCGGCGTTGGACTCGACCATGTCCCACCACCGGTCGATGACGACAGCCGGATAGGGCTCGTGCCCGTTCAGCACCTGCCGCAGCGCCGAGCGCACGCTCGCCAGCTCCGGCGCGTCCAGCCCGTGCTGCGGGTACGCGGGCGCGTAGCCGCCGGCCAGCAGCAGGGTGTTGCGCTCCCGCAGCGGCACGTCGAGCTGCTCAGTGAGTCGCAGGATCATCTCCGGCGTCGGCCGGGACCGCCCCGTCTCCACGAAGCTCAGGTGCCGCGTGGAGATGTCGGCCTGAATGGACAGGTCCAGCTGGCTCAGTCGCCGCCGCTCGCGCCAGGCGCGGAGCAGCTCGCCGACGGGGCGAGCGGCAGCTGCAGGGGCGCTTACGGCGGGCATGGGCGTAACGGTATCCAGCCAACCCTGGGGCCGGCCATTACCTCGCGAGTAATCGGCACGCTGCTCGGTGATCGTCAGGATTTGTTCCGTCAACCGCCGAAAGGCACTACCGCAGATGGGAAATGACATGAACGAGATCGTCGAGCGTTACCTCGGTACCTGGAACGAAACCGACGCCGGCAAGCGCCGTGCACTGATCAATGCGCTCTATGCCGAGCAGGCTAGCTACGTGGACCCGATGGCCGAGGCGTACGGGCGCGACGCCATCGACGCCACCATCGCCGCCGTCCAGACCCAGTTTCCGCGGTTCGTGTTCACCCTCGCCGGTCCGGTCGACGCGCACCACCGGCAGGTCCGGTTCACTTGGGGACTCGGGCCCGAAGGCGCCGAGCCGCTCGTGGTGGGATTCGACGTCGCTGTCTGCGACGGGGACGGGCGCCTCAGCAGCGTCCTCGGGTTTCTCGACAGGATCCCGGCCTGATGACCGCCGCCCTGGGACGTCCGTCCTAGCAGCGCGCCGTCGGCTGGGTTTCGCTCGTCGTCCCGGCCATCCCTGACCCTGGCGACGGCGGTACTGATCCAGCTGCTGCCCGTGGCGGCCGCGGCCGAGGGCGACTCGTAGGCTGGCAACCATGGCCGAGAACACCGTGGACATCAAGCCCCGCTCCCGCGACGTCACCGATGGGCTGGAGAGCACCGCATCGCGCGGCATGCTCCGGGCGGTCGGCATGGGCGACGACGACTTCGCCAAGCCGCAGATCGGGGTGGCCTCCAGCTGGAACGAGATCACCCCGTGCAACCTCTCCCTGGACCGCCTGGCCGAGGCCGTCAAAAACGGTGTGCACGCGGCGGGCGGCTACCCCTTGGAGTTCGGGACCATCTCCGTGTCCGACGGCATCTCGATGGGGCACGAGGGCATGCACTTCTCGCTGGTCTCCCGCGAGGTGATCGCCGACTCGGTGGAGACGGTGATGATGGCCGAGCGCCTGGACGGCTCGGTGCTGCTGGCCGGCTGCGACAAGAGCCTGCCCGGCATGCTGATGGCTGCCGCGCGTCTCGACCTGGCCAGTGTCTTTCTGTACGCCGGGTCCACCATGCCCGGCCGGGTGGGCGATCACGACGTCACCATCATCGACGCCTTTGAAGCTGTCGGGGCCTGCATGCGCGGGCTGATCACCCGCGCGGAGGTCGACGAGATCGAGCGGGCCATCTGCCCCGGCGAGGGCGCCTGCGGGGGCATGTACACCGCCAACACCATGGCCTCCGTCGCCGAAGCGCTGGGCATGTCGCTGCCCGGCTCGGCGGCCCCGCCCGCGGTGGACCGCCGCCGGGACGGCTACGCGCACAAGGCAGGTGAGGCCGTGGTGGAGATGCTGCGCCAAGGCATCACCGCGCGCCAGATCATGACCAAGCCCGCATTCGAAAACGCCATCGCGGTGGTCATGGCTCTGGGTGGCTCCACCAATGCGGTGTTGCATCTGCTGGCCATCGCCCGCGAGGCCGACGTCGACCTGACGCTGGCCGATTTCAACCGCATCGGCGACACCGTGCCCCACCTCGGCGACCTCAAGCCTTTCGGCCGCTTCGTGATGAACGACGTCGACCGGGTCGGTGGCATCCCGGTCGTGCTGCGGGCGCTGCTGGACGCCGGGATGCTGCACGGCGACTGCCTCACCGTCACCGGCAAGACCATGGCGGAGAACCTCGCCGACATCGCGCCGCCCGACGTGGACGGCACCATCATTCGCGCGCTGAACAACCCCATCCACGCCACCGGTGGCTTGGCGATCTTGCACGGCTCGTTGGCCCCGGAAGGTGCGGTGGTGAAGAGCGCCGGCTTCGATGAGGCCGTGTTCGAGGGCACGGCGCGAGTGTTCGACGGGGAGAAGGCATCGATGGCCGCGCTGGAAGACGGCACCATCACCGCCGGGGACGTAGTGGTCATCCGCTATGAGGGCCCCAAGGGCGGCCCGGGCATGCGCGAGATGCTGGCCATCACCGGCGCCATCAAAGGTGCCGGGCTCGGCAAGGACGTGCTGCTGCTCACCGACGGCCGCTTCTCCGGGGGCACGACTGGTCTCTGCGTCGGCCACGTTGCTCCGGAAGCGGTGGACGCGGGCCCGATCGCGTTCGTCCGCGACGGCGACCGGATCCGGCTGGACATGGACCAACGCACCCTCGACGTGCTGGTCGACGCGGACGAGCTGAAGGCGCGCGGCGAGGGCTGGGAGCCCAAGCAGCATCCCTACACCCGCGGCGTGCTGGCCAAGTACTCCAAGCTGGTCGGATCGGCCGCACACGGGGCGATCTGCGGGTGAGCCCGCGGTCCATGACGCGCGGTCGAGGCGAGCCTGGCGCGTGGTCCAAGGCACTGCTACGCTCCAAGAATTGATTTCAGTTCTGCCCCCTTGGGGCGGGCCCGGGAACCACTGGAGGCATCGATGTCCGTCGCCACATCCGAACTGGCCATGCCGCGTACGCCTGATCGCCGCGAGCTACCGCCGTCGATGGTGGAGCGGATGACGCTCATCTTGGACGTGTTCGACCGGCGCACGGCGTGGCTGAACCTGGAAGAGGTGGCGGGGCGGACGTGCCTGCCCCGCTCGACGGCACACCGGATCCTCGAACAGCTCGTTCGGCTGCAGTGGCTCAACCACACGGCGCGGGGCTACAGCCTGGGTCGTCGCGCGCTGGGTCTGGGCGGTCAGGACGGCGCCCACGGAGAGATCCGCCAGGCGGCCGCGCCGCACCTGCACGAGCTGCATCTACGGACGGGCATGGTGGTGCACCTCGCGGTGCTCGACGGCTCGCACGAGATGTTCCTGGACAAGATCGGCGGCCGCTACGCCGGGTCGCTCGCGTCGAAGGTCGGTGGACGGAACCCGGCCTATCGGACCACCGACGGTCGGTCGATGCTGGCGTGGCTTCCACCTGAGGAGGTCGACGCCCTGTGCGGCAGCCGCCTCGACCGTCCCTTCGGGCACGGACGGTGGGACCTGAGCACCTTGCACGCCGAGCTCAACCGAATTCGTCAGCGCAACGGGCTGTCCGTCGATTTGGGCGACGGCAAGGCGGTTACCCCCAGCATTCCCATTCCCAGTGTGGCCGCGGCAATTCGCGGTCCAGAAGGTCCGGTGGCGGCGATCAGTGTAGCCGGCCAGGTCAGTGCGGGAGCGTTGCAGCGGGTGGCACCGCTGGTCGCCGACGCTGTCCGGCTGAGTACGCGGGACCTGTTTTCGGCGGCCGAACGCTAGTTCGCATCAATCGTGACCTCGCGGCGCTTGACTTTTCCGGTTGCGTTGCGGGGCAACGGCTTTTCCGTGATGTACCACCGGACGGGGCGCTTGTAGTAGGCGAGTCGCGTGGCCACGAACGCCGACAGTTCGCCCTCGCTCAGGGTGTGTGGCGCCTGGGTCACCACCACGGCTACGACCTCCTGCCCGAGGTCTGTATGCGGGGCACCCAGCACGGCACACTCGGCAACGCCGGGGCATTCGTCCACACACTGTTCAACTTCGGTGGGGTAGATGTTCTCCCCGCCCCGCAGGATCAGATCGGAGCGCCGGGTGGTCAGGCGGAGGCGACCGTTGGTGAGGACGCCGATGTCACCGGTGTGCAGCCAGCGTTCGTCGTCGATCGCTGCCGCAGTGGCGGCGGGGTCGTTCCAGTAACCGAGCATCACGAAGGGGCTGCGCATGCAGACCTCACCCTCCTCGCCCTCGGCGGCCCGCTCCCCGAGTGGATCGCGAATTTCTAGCTCCACCGTCACGACAGGGCGTCCCAGCGTGTCGGGCACCTCGGCCAGATCGGCCGCCGTGGCGACGGCGGCACCGGTGCAGCACTCCGTCAACCCGTAGCTGTCCACCAAGCTGTCTTCAGCGAAGGGCACCGTCGTCCGCAGGCGTTGCTTGAAGGCGATGGAGGAGGGCGCCGAGGCGAGCGAGAATGCGGTCATCGAGGACGTGTCGTAGCGCTGGAAGTCGCCGTGCTCGATGAGGCGGTTGGCCATCGTGGGTACGGCGCCCCAGTTCGTGATGCGCTCGCGTTCGATCAGCGCCAGTGCCCGGTTGGCGTCGAATGCCCCGGTGTACAGGATCACGGCACTGCCGGTCGCCAATCGGGGGACGACGATGTTGTGCAGGCTGGCAATGTGGAACAGCGGGGAGATCGTCAGATAGCGCAGCGGCGAGGGGTCCGGCGCCGGGCCGCCCGTGGTGAACGCGGCAACTATCGCGTCGTTGAAACGATGATAGTCGATGACTGCCAACAGATTTCGCTGGGAGTGCACGGCGCCCTTGGGGCGTCCGCTGGTGCCGCTGGTGTAGAGGATGACCGCGGGGTCATCGGGCTGTGCCAGGATTTCGGGTAGGTCGACACCGGGAAAATCGGCGGCCAGACGCGGGATGTCGCCTTCCATGCTGAGGACCGGGACGTCGACCTCGCCGAGCAGCTCGGCCCGCTTGGCGTCGACGATGATGACCTTCGGCGTGCTGTGCACCACCGCGTAGGCCACTTCAGGCGCGGACCACCACGAGTTGAACCCGACGCTGACCGCACCGAGACACTCCACTGTCCAGAAGCTCTCCACCCATTCGATCGAGTTGGCCGCGAGGATGGCGACGCGATCGCCGGGGCCCACGCCGTACTGCTCGTGCAGCGCGTGCGCCAGTGAGCGGACGGCGGCGAAGTGCTCGGCGAAGGACACCCGCCGCTCCTCGGTGACGAGGTAGTCGCGCTCGCCGTACCGGGTGGAGTCGGTCACCAGCTGGGCCAAGGAGCGGCCGTCGTTCCGCATCACCTGGGTGGGCGCGCCGAGCACGTCCTGCGTGGTGATCTCGAAGTCACCACCGGGGCCGGTGAGGCGGCCCAGCACGGCCGCCACGTAGGCCTGGGGGTCGGTGGAGGTGTCCATCCGCGTCCTCTCACATCACCATTCGGAGTGTTACCGCAGAAGATGCCACGGCATCGGCCGCCCGCGGGGGACGGGTACCGCTGAGCGGGACATGCGTACCGAGCCGGCGGATCAGCCCCAGTGGTCGCCCCATCCCCAGACGTAGCCGATCGCGTCGCGGGGGTCCACGGGCGGCTCCAGACCGAAGCTGCCGCGGAAGAACACCATCGGTGCAGTGTCACTGACGGCGTCGATGTCCAGGACTTGCCCGATCACCACGTCGTGGTCGCCGCTGACGTGCACGTCGACCACCTCCGCGTGCACGCGGAGCAGAACGTCGTCGAGCATCGGGCAGCCCCAGTTCGAGGCGTCCCACTGCAGGCCGGTGAAGCGCTCGCCCCGGCTGGAGCCGAACCGCGCACAGATGTCGGTCTGGTGCTCGGCGAGGACGTTGACGCAGAAGTGCCCGGAGCGCCGGATCTGCGGCCACGCGCGGCCACGGTGATCGGCGCAGAACAGGACCAGGGGTGGTTCGAGCGACACCGAAGCGAAGGACTGGCAGGCAAAACCGACCGGCTCACCGTCGTCGGTCCCCGTGACCACGGTGACTCCGCTGGCAAACTGGCTCATCGCGCGGCGCAGCTCCGAAGGCGCCGGTCCGGTCGGTGCGGGTTCGACGATGTCGCTGCTCATGACCCGACGGTAGCGGGGACGTCGGCGACCGGGCCTCCCCGTATCCCGCTCAGCGGGTCCGTCGTCGCCCATGCGTTGCTGTCCGGCACTAGGTTCGAGGTGAGCGTGATAACGGCGACAGGGGAGTGGCGATGGGCAACGAAGTACTCGACCGGATCGACGAGCGCGCCGAGGAGCTTGCCGCCGAAGGCTTGGTCAACGAGAAGCTGGGACGGCTCAGTGACGCCGCCGCCGCAATACTGCGCGAGACCGGCGCCATCAAGATGCTGCAACCCAAGACGCACGGCGGTCTGGAGTTGCATCCGCGCGAGTACGGCGAGACCGTGATGCGGGTGGCCAGCCTGGACGGCGCGACCGGCTGGGTGAACGGGGTCGTCGGGGTCCACCCGTGGGAGGTCGCCTTCGCCGATCCCAAGGTGCAGGACGAGATCTGGGGCGAGGACCCGGACACCTGGCTCGCCTCGCCCTACGCCCCCATGGGTATCGCTCGACCGGTCGACGGTGGCTACCTGTTCAGTGGCCGCTGGCAGTTCTCCTCCGGCACCGACCACTGCCAGTGGATCTTCCTCGGCGGCTTCGTCGGTGACGATGCGGGCACGATGGCGATGCCTCCCCGGTCGTTGCACCTGATCCTGCCGCGCTCGGACTACGAAATTGTGGAGGACTCCTGGGACGTCGTCGGACTGCGGGGCACCGGCAGCAAGGACGTCATCGTCAAGGATGCCTTCGTCCCCAGCTACCGCACCCTGGACTACGCCAAGGTGGTTGACGGCTCCCTGCAGCGCGATGCGGGGCTGACCAACCCCACCTATCAGCTGCCGTTCTCCGTGGCGTTCCCGTTGGGCATCACCGCAGCGGTCATCGGCATCGCCGAAGGCGCCCTCGCCCACCATCTGAACTACCAGCGCAGTAGAGTGCAGATCACCGGCACCAAGATCAGAGACGACCCGTACGTGCTCTACGCCATCGGCGAGGCGGCGGCGGAAATTTCGGCGTCCCGTACGGCGCTGCTGGAGAACGTCTGCCGGGTGCACGACCTGGTGTCGGCGGGCAGACAACCCACCTTGGAGGACCGGGCCGTCGGTCGCCGAATCCAGGTACAGGCCGCCCGCCGCGCGGTGGCCGCCGTCGACGAGATCATGGTGCGCTCCGGCGGCAACGCCATGCGCATGGACAACCCCATGCAACGCTTCTGGCGCGACGCCCACATGGGGCTCGCGCACGCCATTCACGTACCCGGCTCGGTGTTCCACGCCTCCGCGCTGACCCAACTGGGCATCGAGCCCCCGCCGGGGCCGATGCTGTCCATGATCTGATTCACCGATGGAACTCAAACTGGGATACAAGGCGTCGGCGGAGCAGTTCGGGCCGCGGGAGCTGGTGGAGCTGGGGGTGTTGGCCGAGGCGCACGGGATGGACTCAGCCACGGTGAGTGACCACTTCCAACCGTGGCGTCACGAGGGTGGGCACGCCCCGTTCTCGTTGGCGTGGATGACGGCGGTGGGGGAGCGGACCTCGTCGTTGCAGTTGGGCACCTCGGTGATGACGCCGACGTTTCGGTACAACCCGGCGGTGGTGGCGCAGGCGTTCGCGACAATGGGGTGCCTGTATCCGGGGCGGGTCATGCTCGGGGTGGGGACCGGGGAGGCGTTGAACGAGATCGCTACCGGGTTCACCGGTGCGTGGCCGGAGTTCAAGGAACGCTTCGCCCGTTTGCGGGAGGCGGTGGCGTTGATGCGGGAGCTGTGGTTGGGCGACCGGGTCGATTTCGATGGTGAGTACTACCGCACCCGGGGGGCGTCGATCTACGATGTGCCGGAAGGTGGGGTCCCGGTGTACGTGGCCGCCGGGGGGCCGGTGGTGGCCCGCTACGCGGGACGGGCCGGAGACGGCTTCATCTGCACCTCCGGCAAGGGGATGGAGCTGTACACCGAGAAGCTGCTGCCCGCGGTGGCCGAGGGTGCGGCGGAGGCGGATCGTGATGCCGGGGAGATCGACCGGATGATCGAGATCAAGATCTCCTACGACACCGACGCGGAGTTGGCGTTGGAGAACACCCGGTTCTGGGCGCCGCTGTCGTTGAGCGCGGAGCAGAAGCACAGCATCGACGACCCGATCGAGATGGAACGGGTGGCCGACGAGCTTCCGATCGAGCAGGTGGCGAAGCGGTGGATTGTGGCCTCAGATCCTGAGGATGCGGTGGCGCAGGTGAAGTCCTATGTGGATGCCGGGCTGAATCATCTGGTGTTCCACGCACCGGGGCACGACCAGCGCCGCTTTCTGCAGCTGTTCGAACGCGACCTGGCACCCCGGGTGCGCGCGTTGGCCTAGCCGACATCGCGGCGACGGAACCGACCGATTCCCGGCGGCGGTGCGGGTGACAGCTCAGGCGCCGCCCACCACCCGTAAAGCGGGCGCAGGCCGACGCATACGTCCGATGGGTAAGCCGATGACGATGGTGACACCGGCGATGAACCCGAGCAGCAGTGTGGTGGACAGACTCGCCGGATCTCCTAAGCAACCGAGCTCGGACAGGTGAGCCTGACCTTATCCGCGTACGCCAGGCGACCCACCGAAGGCGGCGGTCAACTGCTCGCGACCGTAGGCGGCGAGCTCGAAAAACGAGTACGTGCCGTCCTCGAGCAACTCGCGTCCGGCCCGAGCGACGGCACCCATCGCCACCTGGCTGAAGGCGCCACCGACGGAGATGCGGGCCACTCCGGCCTCCGCCAGCTCACCCACGGTGGCCATGCCTGGCCGCACGAGCACGTTGAGCGGTCGGTCGATGGAGCTCAGCACGCTGCGGATGTCCGCCAGGCGGGTCAGTCCGGGTGCATACAGCACATCCGCACCAGCTTCTTGGTAGGCCTGCAGGCGGCTGGTCGTGTCGGCCAGATCGGGAATGCCGTGCACGAAGTTCTCCGCCCGGGCGGTGAGCACCAACCCGGGGCCGGTCCGCGCGGCGTGGGCGGCGGCGACCACCCGCTCGGCGGCCAGGCCGAGGTCGTAGACGGGGGACTCGGCGTTACCCGTGAAGTCCTCGATCGAGCAGCCCGCCAAACCGACGGCGACGGCGTCGCCCACCGTGGCCGATACCGCCTCGGGGGAATCGTCGAAGCCGTTCTCCAGGTCCGCGGACACCGGCACGTTCACCGCCCCGACGATGGCGGCGGCGTGCGCCAGCGCCTCGTCCTTGGTCACCGCACCGTCCGACCGGCCCAGTGTGGCGGCATGACCGCTGCTGGTCGTGGCCAACGCCTGAAAGCCCAAACCCGCCAACAACTTCGCGGTACCCACGTCCCACGGATTGGGCAGCAACAGCGGCTGTCCGGGCACGTGAAGCGCACGGAAGGTGGTTGTCGAATCCGCAGCGGGCGTCACACAGCGGACCGTACCCGTCAGAGACGCCGGAGGGCGGCGACGGGGTTCTCTACGTAGTCGGCGAAGAGCCGGAGGAATCCGCCGGCGACCCCGCCGTCACAGACGCGGTGGTCGAAGGTCAGCGACAGCTGGGTGACCTTGCGCGCCACCACTTGACCGTCGAAGACCCAGGGCTTGTTCACGATGCGACCGATGCCGAGGATCGCCGCTTCGGGGTGGTTGATGATCGGCGTGGACCCATCGACCCCGAACACGCCGTAGTTGTTCAATGTGAACGTGCCGCCAACGAGGCGGCCTGGTGCGAGCTTGCCGTCCTTGGCCAGTGTCGTCGTCTCGCGGAGCGACCCCGATAGCTCGGCGGTGGTCAGGGTGTTGGCCGCGACGATAACGGGGACGACCAGTCCGCGCGGGGTCTGGGCGGCGATGCCCAAGTTGACGTGGCGGTAGCGGAGGATCTCCTGGCGGCCGTTGTCGACGGTGGAGTTCAGCTCCGGGAACTCGGCCAATCCGGCGATGCACAACCGGGCCAACAGGGCCAGCAGGCTGATCGGCTCGTCGGGCAGCGAGGCGTTGATCGCCCGTCGGGCGTTCATCAGCTCGGTGGCGTCCACGTCCACCCAGGTGGTGGCGTCCGGGATCTCGCGTCGACTGGTGGAGAGCTTGTCCGCGACGGCTTTGCGAAACCCGGTGAGGGGGATGCGCTCGACCGGTGCCGGCTCCCCGCCGTCCGGGGCCTCGGCCGCAGGACGTGGTGCGCCCACGCTGATCGCGACCTCGACGTCGCAGCGCCGGATGACGCCACCCAATCCCGACCCATCCAACGTCGAGATGTCGATGTCGTTGTCCCGGGCCAGCTTGCGGACAACGGGGGACAACACCCGGACTGGCGGCGCGGGCGCTGCCGGCGGGGCAGTGGTGGCAGGCGGTGCCTCAGTGCGCGCCGAAGGCTCGGCGTTGGTGGCGTCGCGTCGCACGCGCCGGCGGCGTCGCGTGCTGGCCTCGCTGGTGCCGTAGCCGATGAGGACGTTGCCGGATCCGGCCCGCTCCTCCTCGCGGTGCTGTTCGTGGGACGGCGGGGCGCCGGGCGCACTCGGCACCGCCGCGCCCGCCGTCGCGGCAATAGTGATCAGCGGCGTGCCCACGATGACGGTCGCTCCGACCGCGCCGTGCAGCGCCTCGACCATGCCGGCGTAGGGCGAGGGAACCTCGACCACCGCCTTGGCGGTTTCTACCTCGACCACCACCTGGTCGATCACCACGGTGTCGCCGAGGGCGACCTTCCACTCGACCACCTCGGCCTCGGCGAGTCCTTCGCCGAGGTCGGGCAGCAGGAAGACCTGCGTCTCCGGTTCGGTGGACACGCTCACGCTCCGACCGCCCAACGGGCATCAGCGGTGTCGTCCCACTGCAGCCGGTCGACGGCGTCGAGCACCCGGTCCACGTTCGGCAGGTGAATGCGCTCCAGCTTCGGCGGGGGATAGGGAATGTCGAACCCGCTGACCCGCAGCACCGGGGCGTGCAGGTAGTGGAAGCAGCGTTCCTGCACGCGGGCGACGATCTCCGCCCCGACACCGGCGAATCCTTGCGACTCGTGGACGACGACGCAGCGACCGGTTTTGCGCACGGACGTGGTGACGGTGTCGTCGTCGAAGGGCACGATCGAGCGGAGGTCGATCACCTCGATGCTGCGGCCCTCAGACGCTGCGGCCTCGGCGGTATCCAGTGCCACCGCGAGCGAGGGCCCGTAGGCAACCAGGGTGGCGTCGGTGCCTGTCCGGCGCACCACGGCACGCCCGATCGGCTCACGCGCGCCGAGCTCGACGTCGGCCTTGGCGAAGTAGAGCCGTTTGGGTTCGAGGAACACCACGGGATCGGGGTCGTTGATGGCGTCGCGCAGCAGCGAGTACGCGTCGTCCACGGTGGCGGGACTGACTACTTTGAGCCCTGGGGTGTGGGCGTAATAGCCCTCGCTGGAGTCGCAGTGGTGCTCCACTCCGCCGATGCCACCGGCGAAGGGGATACGAATGACGATCGGACAGGACAATGCGCCCCTGGTGCGGTTGCGGATCTTCGCCACGTGCGAGACGACTTGCTCGAAGGCGGGGTAGGCGAAGGCGTCGAACTGCATCTCGACGACCGGTTTGAAGCCGGCCATGGCCATGCCGATGGCGAAGCCGACGATGCCCGACTCGGCCAAGGGGGTGTCGAAGCACCGGGCGGTGCCGAAGTCGCGGGTCAGCCCGTCGGTGACTCGGAAGACCCCGCCGAGGGTGCCGACGTCCTCGCCGAACACGACGACGTCCTCATCCGCGGTGAGCGCGTCGCGTAGTGCCGCGTTCAGGGCCTGGGCCATGGTGACGGTGGCCATCAGTGCGTCTCCTCGGACTCGGCGGCCAGCTCGGCGCCGACCTGTGCTTGCTGCTCACGCAGCTGTGGGGTCTGCTGGGCGTAGACGTAGCGGAACAAGTCGAGCGGGTCGTGCTGGCGGTCGATGTTCATCCCTGCCCGTAGCTGGGTGGCGGCATCCTCGGCCTCGGCGTTCAGCACGGTGACGGCGGCGTCGTCGAGCACGCCCTCGGCTCGGAGGTAAGTGTCCAAACGCGCGATGGGGTCGCGGGCGAGCCAGCTTTGTACCTCGCTGTCCTCGCGGTAGCGGGTGGCGTCGTCGGCGTTGGTGTGCGCGTCGATGCGGTAGGTGTATGCCTCGATGACCAGCGGGCCCTTGCCGGCCTGTACGTAGCGCACGGCGGCGTCGAGCACGGCCATCATCGCCACCGGGTCGTTGCCGTCGACGTGTTCGCTGCCGATTCCATAGCCCACGCCCTTGTGCGCCAGCGACGGGGCGACGCTTTGGCGTGCGAGTGGGACGCTGATGGCGTACCCGTTGTTCTGCACCAGGAAGATCACCGGGGCGCGGAAGACGGCCGCGAAGTTCAGCGCCTCGTGGAAGTCGCCCTCGCTCGTGGCGCCGTCACCGCACAGGGCCAACGTCACGGTGTCGCGGCCCTTCAGCAGCTCGCCGTAGGCGAGGCCGGTGGCGTGCAGCAGCTGGGTGGCCAACGGGGTGCTTTGCGGCGCGCAGTGGTGCGCGATCGGGTCGTAGCCGCAGTGCCAGTCACCGGCGAGCATGCTCAAAATCTGGACCGGGTCGACGCCGCGGGTCATCAGCGCGACCGAGTCCCGATAGGTGGGGAACATCCAGTCCGCGGGCGGCAGGCACATCGCCGCAGGAACCTGGCAGGCCTCCTGGCCGCGCGAGGACGGGTAGACCGCGAGGCGTCCCTGCTTGGTCAGTGCGGTGGACTGCTGGTCGAAGCGCCGTCCGAGCACCATCTTTCGGTAGACCTCGAGCAGGCGCGCGGGAGTGGGCACCGGGTAGCGATGCTCGCCGGGCAACCAGCGACCGGACTCGTCCAGGTACTGCACCGGCTCGTCGGCGGGGAGGAACTCGCGGTAGTCGGCAGTACGGTGCGGCGCAACGACGGTCACGCGACCTCCTCATCGATTGACACGCTGTCCGTGAATCGTGGCTACCTATCGAGTAATTGACAACTGAATCGCTAGAGTGTGGACGATTGGTCGAAAGGCACGCTGGAGGTGACAGATTGTCAGATGACGGGGGAATGAGCCGTCCGACTGGTGGACGCGTTGCGGCTACCACCGGTACGCAGGCGTACGCGCTGGACGACACCGATCGGCGCCTGATCGACGGCCTGGTTCGCGACGGCCGCATCTCGGTTCGTGCCCTCGCGGCGGGTGTGCCCATCTCCCGTGCGCACGCCTACGCCCGTCTGGAACGGCTGCACACCGCCGGCATCATCGAGGGATACGCCGCGCAGATCGCCTTCGAGGCGGCCGGCCTGCACAGCTCGGCCTACGTGGCGCTGTCCATCCGGCAGGATTCCTGGCGCGGTATCTCCGCTGCCCTGCGGGCGCTGCCGTTCGTGTATCACTTCTCCCTGCTCGGTGGCGACTACGATGTGCTGGTACTGGTGCGCGCCCCGACAAACGCCGCACTGCGGCACGTCGTGCTCGAGCGCCTGCAGAGCCTCGACGGCGTGCTGTCGACCAAGACCTGGCTGATCTTCGACGAGGCCAACGGCCCGGGCGCGGAGTGGGTCTGACCCAAGATGGAGGCTGTCTACTAAAGGTCAGTGCGCGGACCGCGTCACGCGGCCGGCTTCTTCGCCGGCGTCTCGTCGTCGACTGCCGTCTCGATCGTGGGCCCGGTGCTCCCGCGGCTACGGAACAATCGTTGGACAGCATCGGACGCCGCGGGTACCAGGCCCCGGGGGAGGAACAAGAGGACCACGACCAGCAGAAGCGCGTAGACCGCGTAGGAGAACACACTCGAGGCGTAGGAGGGCATGCCGGGTTGCGTGCCGAGGTTGTTGAGGGCCTGGACGATCAGGGTGATCACCACTGCACCGACCACCGGTCCCCACAGCGTGCCGAGTCCGCCGACCACCGCCATCACGATGAACTGGAACGAGAGCAAGACCGGGAACGAGCCCGGCGCCAGGTAGCCGATGAAGAAGGCGTAGATGCCACCGGCCAGGCCCGCGAAGGCGCCGGAGAGCGCGAAGACCACGATCTTGTACCGGGTGACCGGTACGCCGGAGGACTCCGCTGCGGTCTCGCTGGTCGCCAGCGCCCGCAACCCGCGCCCCGGCCGTGAGGCAATGATGTTCCGGGTGATGATCAGGACGAGGGCGACGCCGACCCAGGTGACCCAGGCATAGGCCCGCGCGCTCGACAGCTTGACGCCGCCGAGAGAAAGCTGGGGTATCCCTTGCAGGCCGATGTCGCCACCGAAGAAGGCGACCTGCCCGACCACGGCCAGCAGGATCAGCTGAAAGGCTAACGTGGCGAAGGCGAGGTAATGCCCGCGCAGTCGCATGATTGGCACGCCGACGAGACCGGCGAGGGCGCCGGCGACGAGGGGGCCGGCAAGCAGGCCCAGCAGAGGCGGCACTCCGTGCACGGCAAGCAGCCCGGCCGTGTAGGCACCGACAGCATAGAACGCAGCCTGCCCGAGCGAGACCTGGCCGGCGTATCCCATCAGCAGGGAGACGCCGACGGTGACCATGGCAGCCGTGCCCAGCAGGACGTACACCGACAGTTGCGACCGCGACAGCACGAGCGGTGCCAGCAGGCTGACGATGGCGACCAGGGCGACGAGCCCTAGCCTTACCGCATACGCCGGAGCGGGCCGTCGGCGGACGGTGCCCGTGGTGCTCGCCGTCGCGGCCTCCGGCGTCACTGGTGTATCCCCACGTCGCTGCGCTCGCTCATGCGATCTCCTCGGCTACGGTGCTTCGCCTGCTGGCCTGGTAGATCATCACCACAATGATGAGGGTCAACCCCACCTCGGTCTGGTACGAGGCGTTGATGTAGCCCGCCACAAAGGCCTCGACCACCCCGAGGAGCAGGCCGCCGGCGAGCGCGGCGTAGGCGCTGTTGAGGCCGCCGAAGATCGCCGCCGCGAAGCCACTGGTCGCCAGCAGCACGTCGGAGTCGAAGGCCACCGGCTGCAGCGGGGTGATCAGCACGCCCGCGAGACCGCCGAGCAGGCCACCCAGGGCGAAGGCAAGCAACCCCATTCGGGTCGGATTGATGCCGGCCAGCCGCGCTGCGTAGGGATTGGACGCGCAGGCCGACAGCGCCTTGCCGAGATAGGTGCGGGAAAAGAACAGGCCCAGTGCCGCGAAGCTGACCAAGGTGACGCCGATCACGAGGAAGTACTGGGTGGGGACGCGGGCACCGGCGATGTTCACCGACCCGCGCAACATGGGGTAAGAGATCGGCTGATCACCCCAGACGATGATCTCGAAGGCGTATGCGAGGATGCCCAGGCCAAGCGTGATCACCAACGACGAGAGCGTGGGCGTGCCCCGCTTGCCGATGGCGATCACGCCCACCACCAGCCCGGCCACGCCGGCGAGCGCGATACCGATCAGCTCGGCCGCGCCGTGCGGCAGGCCGCGGCCGAGCATCGAGCTGACCGTCAGGCCGGCGATGACCGGAAAGGTGCCCTGGGCGAAGTTCACCACGCGGGTGACCCGGTGGATGGCCACGAATCCGGACGCGACCAACGCGAAAGTGCATCCGATGGCGAGACCGGAGATCAGATAGGACAGGAACGCGCTCACCGGTACACCCCCACGTCGCTTCGCTCTCCCCGGTAGGCCCCCACGTCGCTTCGCTCGCTCACTGGTTCACTCAGCTCGCTTCCGACTCGGTGAGGCCGCCCAGGTAGGCACGGGCGACGGCGTCGCTGCGGCCCAACTCGGCGCTGCTGCCGGACACGGTGATCACTCCGGACTCCAGGACGTAGGCCCGTTCGCAGAGGTCGAAGGCGAGCCGGGCGTTCTGCTCTATGAGGAGCACTGCGGTGCCGCGGGTCGCGTTGAGCTCACGAAGGTGCCGGACCAGGTCCGCGACGACGATCGGCGCAAGGCCCAGCGACAACTCGTCGATAGCAAGGATGTCGGGATCAGCCATCAGAGCCCGGCCCACGGCCACCATCTGCTGCTGTCCGCCGGACAGCGTGCCGGCCAGTTGCTTGGCCATTCGCTCGAGGTCGGGAAGCACCTCGTAGATCCGCCTCGGGTCGCGGGCACCCGAGCGCCGACGAGCCCGCCAGGCGCCCAGGCGCAGGTTGTCGGCCACGGACAGGTCAGCAAAAAGCTGCCGACCCTCCGGCACTTGCGCTAGGCGACCGTTCACCTGGATCGAGCCGGCTGCCGGACGGAGGATGCCCGAGAGCGTGTTGACGAGCGTCGACTTACCCGCACCGTTCGGCCCCACCAGGGCGACCATTTCGCCGGGGGCCACCTCGAGGCTGACGCCATCGAGTGCGGTGGCGTTCCCGTATCGGACGACCAGGTCAGTGACCGTGAGCATGCTCATCCTCACCCCCGATGTAGGCCTTGATGACCCGCGGGTCGGAGGTTACCTCCCGCGGAGTTCCTTCCGCGATCACCTGGCCGAGGTCGAGCACCGTCACCCGATCGGCCAGCCGGGAGACGAATCCGACGTCGTGCTCGATGAGCAGCATGGTCAGGCCGTCGGCATGCAGGTCCTCGACGAGCTCGGCGAGAGCCGTCCGCTCCGCGGTGCGCAGACCGGAAGCCGGCTCGTCGAGCAGCAGCAGGCGGGGCTGGGCGCACAGCGCGCGGGCCACTTGCAGTCGACGTTGCTGGCCGAGGGGAAGGGACTCTGCCTGCCGGTCGGCCCAGTCCTGGAGGCCGACCTGCTCGAGCGCGTGCTCGGCTCGCTCCCGGATCGCCCGCTCCTCCGACCGGTGCCGGGGCAGCCGCAGGGCCGCGGCCAGGAAGCCGTGCTTGGTCCACGTCTGCGCTCCGACCATGACGTTCTCCCGCACGGTCATCCCACGGAAGATCCGGGCCCCTTGGAACACGATGCCGATGCCGTCGTGCGCCCGCCGGTGCGCCGACTCCCCGTCGATTCTCCGGCTGTCGTAGGTGATCGTGCCCGAGTCGGCGCTCAGGTGACCGCAGACGAGGTTGAACAACGTCGACTTGCCGGCTCCGTTCGGGCCGATGATGCCGCGCACCTCACCGTCGGCCACGGACAGCGACACGTTCTGTACCGCGTACACGCCTCCGAAAGACCGCGACACGTCTTGGACTTTAAGCACGTGCCCGCCGCTCCTGACTCAGAGGTATTGGAACTACTTGAGCGTCTTCTTCAATTCCTGCTGCGACCAGGCGGTGGGTACGAACTTGCCTTCCGTGACCACGTTGACTGCCACATCGTCCACCGTCAGACCGGAGTGGTCTTTGGACGAGAAGGTGTACTTGCCCTCGGGTGTCAGGAGGGTGAGGTCGTTGAGCGCCTGCTGGATCTTTGTCGGGTCGGCGCTGTTCGCCTTCTTGATCGCCGCGGCGATCAGCTTGACCGCACCATAGCCGTCGAGGGCGAACTGGGGCGGGTAGTAGCCGTTGGCCTGTTGGAACGGCCCGGCCATCGCCAGGGCGGCGGTCTTGACGTCAGAGTCGGGCAGTTGCGGGCCGACCACGCCGAGCGAGCTGGCTACGATCACGCCGTTGGCCGCCGCGCCAGACGGCTCGGTGTAGAGCGTGCTCGCCTCCGCGTGGCTCATGATCAGTGGCATGCCCAGATTCGCGCTAGCGACCTGCTTGGTGATGATCACGGCCGGTGCCCCGGTGGCCCACACCATCAATCCGTTGGCGCCGCTGCTCCGGACGTGCGTCAGCTGCGGCGCGAAGTTGGTTGTGGTGGTCTCGAAGGTCTCCTGGTCCACGAACGTGATCCCGTACTGCTGGGCCATCGCCGACATCTTCTTCCAGCCGGTCTGCGCGAAGGCGCTCTTGGTGTCGTAAGCGACCGCCATCTTGGTCATGCCCTGCGCCTTGAAGTAGCGCAGCAACTGCTCGCCCACCGCACCGGCGGTCGGGGGAGCCATGAATGCATACTTGCTCACCGGGTCGACCTGCTCGTCGGAGGCCGCATCCGAGACGTAGGGGATCTGCTGGCGTTCGGCGTTGGGGATCACCGCCAGGCTCGAGTTCGAGAACGACGACCCGACGACCGCCGCGACGTTCTTGCTGGCGAGGTCGTTGAAGGCGATCACCGCCTGGTCCGGCTGGGTCTTATCGTCCTCGATCTGAATCTGGAGTTTGCGGCCGTTGAGCACGCCGCCCGCGTCGTTGATCTCTGAGACCGCCTGCGCCGCACCGAGCTTGTTCGTCGTCCCCAGCGGCGTGTAGTTGCCGGTGAGCGAGGCGATCTGGCCGAGCATGATGGGGCCGGAGTCACCGCCGCTTCCCCCGGATCCCCCACCACAGGCAGCGAGAGCCAGCGTCAGAATGGCGGCCATTGCCGTGAGGGGAGCACGCTTGCGCATCAGAGCCTCCTAGCGCATGGCACTCCCCGTTGCAAGGAAGACTTCGTCGAAGACCCCGAATCGCTTTGCAGGAAGATTACGTGTCGTGTCCGGATGCGACAAGGCGCCAACGTTGAAACGCGATCACGGATTGGTGACAGTCTCGTCCGCGAAGGAATGGGCCAGGACCCACGACGGGAAGGACGTGATCTTGGCGTCGATCAGGAGCGGGCCGTCGGGTGGACCCTGCACCCAGTCACTGACTCCCTTGAGGTCCTCCGCCCGTCTGACCGCCACTGCGGTGCAGCCAAAGCCCTGCGCTATCGCTGCGATGTCTGTCTCGGGAAACAGCACAGTGTCGACGGGGAAGCCTTCCGGCCCGAAGTGGTGCACTTCGGCACCGTAGGCGTCGTCGTTGTAGACGATGATGACTAGCGGCAACGCCAGCCGGACGGCGGTGTCGAGCTCGGTGAGGCTCATCATGAACCCGCCGTCGCCGACGGCCGCGATCGCCGTCCGGTCCGGGGCGGCAACCCCCGCACCGATCGCGGCAGGCAGCGCCAGCCCGATCGACTGGAACGCCAGCGGCAGACAGAACCCGTACCGATCGGGCACGTCGAGGAACATCGCCGGGTAACCGCTGAAGTTTCCCCCGTCCGGGACCACCACACGGGCCATCGGAAGCAAGTCGTTCAGCGCGATCGTCAGCGTCCGCGGGTCGATCCTGTCGTCGGTGCCGGTGTCCTCGTAAGGGATGTTGCACCAACGACCTCCTCTGGCGAGGCGCTCGGCCACCTCCTCGGTCCGGTAGCCCGTCGGCGTGGAGCCTTGCTTGTCGAGGGCCGCGGCAACGGCCTCGGCCACCTGGGCGGAGTCCCCGATAACACCCAGGTCCGCCGGGCGGTGGTGGCCGATGGCCGCAAGGTCGAGGTCTACCTGTACCACCCTCGTGCCCGGACACAGGAGCGTCCCGTTGCGCGTGGTCCAACGATTCAGACTGGCGCCGAACGCCACCACAACGTCGGCTGACTGGATCAGTTCTCCAGCCACTGGGGTGGCGAAGCCGCCGATCACGTCCAGATTCCAGCGGTGACCGGCGAACAGGCCCCGGGCTACGGCCGACGTCGCCAGGAGCGCCCCGCAGGCATCCGCCAAGCGCGTAAGGGCAGGACCCGCCGCCAAAGCACCGCGCCCGCCAACCAGAACCGGCCGCTCGGCGCTGCTCAACAGCTCGACCAGCCGGCGAACGGCTTCGGACGATGGGCCCGGAGCGAATCGTTCGGGCACCCCGACAACCATGTCGGGCGACCATTCGATCTCCGCCTCCTGAACGTCAAGTGGCAGGTTGAGGAGCACGGTTCGCCGTTCCTGCAGCGCCCGATGGTAGGCGCGCACAGCGTCGTCAACCGCCGTCCCCGGAGTGTGGATGCGCTCGACCTCGGCGCCGAGCGCCGCGACTGCCGCTTCTTGGTCGATCCAGAAGTTCGACGTCTTCTGGGTGGGTGGGGTGTCGGCCGAGACCACCAGGACCGGCGACCGGCTCTTGGCCGCCTCGGTAATGCCGGTCAGTCCGTTCGTCAGCCCGCAGCCCTGGTGCAGGCTGACCACCGACACCGTGCCTGTGCTCCGCGAGTAGGCATCAGCCATCATCGCCGCGCCATTCTCGTGCCGTGCAGCGATGAATCGTGCGCCACCGGCAATCAATGCATTGGTGACATGAAAGTTGCCACTTCCGATCACCCCGAATACCTGGCCGACACCAAGCTGCGCCAGGGTGCGACCGACGGCCTCAGCAACCTTCATAGCGACTCCACAACCTCATGTTCTCCTCCGCTGCGGGATGGCCGGTCCCGCCGGCAGCTGCACCACCCGCCATCAGCCCGTACAGGTACGCACGTCGGACGAGGCAGCCATCAGTACCCAGCCAAGGCTAGCGGAACTTCTACAGCACAACCATCAGGGCACGGCTTAGTGCACGAGAATCCGGTTCTTCTTCACCTCGAAGTCGGTGTCGTATCACGGTGTCCGCGAGGGCTTCGGTCAGGTGCGGACGTAGGCCGCGAGGTGTTCACCGGTAAGGGTGGAGCGGGCATTTCCGAAATATGCTGTAGACCATCGCCGTACGTGGTGATCCCAGCCTTCTACTATCCGTGAGACACTGGGTCACCTAGTGTCTGCAGGACAACGTCGGCAGTGCGCCGACCGAGGTGGAGCCCGTGGTGAGAGGCAAATGGCGATGAGTGATGTTCTGGCGGATAGTTCCTTTCGGCGGGACCGGACGCGGGCAGCCGACCAGGTGCTGAATGACCTACGGTTGCAGATCCTCTCCGGCCGACTCGCCCGGGGGACGCGCCTGCCGTCGGAGAAGGAGCTCGCCGCGCACTACGACGTCAGCTCACCCACGATTCGGGAGGCGTTGCGCGCACTGAGCGCGATGAGCCTCGTCGAGATCCGGCACGGCTCCGGCACCTTTGTCATCGCCGAGACGGCAAGGTTGTTGTCCGCGGCGATGGCGGCCGTTGTGCAGCTGGAGCGGGTGGACATCCTGGGTATCTTGGACGTCTCGGAGGCGCTGTTCATCACCGCGATGCGGCTTGGCGTCAGCGCAGCCACGGACGCTGACCTGAGCGATTTGCGTGCGGCCGCCGGTCGCTTCGAACCGGACTCCGGCGGTGCCGACTTCGCCGGTGCGCTCAACGACTTTCTGAAGGCGCTGGTGGGGGTCTCGCACAACCCGTTGCTGATCGGCATGTCCGGCTTCCTTATCGACACCCAAATCGCGTTGGCTCAGGACAGCGGACGGCGTTCACCGGCCCTGTGGCAACGGATCGCGGGTGAGTTGATCGGTGAGCGCAAGGCGATTCTGGAGGCGCTTGAAGCGCGCGACAGCGACGCAGCCGAAGCCACGGTCGTCACCTACATGCAGCGAGCCCGGGAGCTGGTTCGGGAGAACCTCGGCGAAGCCACGCAGTGATCGGGTCGCCGGGGCTGACCTGAGTGTTGGCAGGATAGTCCCGGTGAGGTATCGCGTAGGGGCGTTCGGCACCGTCAATGCAGCGATCGGCGCGCTGGGATTCGCCGCGTTCGTGTTCCTGATCGGTCTCTGTGCCGCGATTATCGGGTCGGGACAAAATGTGGTCTGGTCGGTCGTTGCAGGCATTATCTCCGTGCTGGTGGCAGCAGTGATGGCGTTGCTGGCGGCCGGCGGGGTCGGTACGTGGCGGTCGGTGCGCTTGACCGTGGAACCGGATGGATCGGGGTCGCTGTCGGTGCCCGGCTTTCAGCTGCAGCGCGGGTTCTACCGGGAGGTCATCGCGATCCAGGATGTTTCCGGCGTTTGTCTCAGCTACCTGTCGCAGCCTCGTAATGGCCGCTGGCAGCTTGTCGTCACCCGAAGGCGAGGGCGGCCCATCAGGTGCGACAGCATCACCAGCTCCCGCGGTCCGAACGCCAACGTGCACGGCACCCGTGCGTGGCGCGCGGTCGCGGACCTTCGAGACCGGGTGCACACAGCCCAGCGCCGCTGACCCGGCAACTGCTCAGAAGTTGCCGCGCTTGGCCTGCTCACGTTCGATGGCCTGGAACAGGGCCTGGAAGTTGCCGATGCCGAAGCCCAGCGAGCCGTGCCGCTCGATGAACTCGAAGAACACGGTCGGCCGGTCACCGATCGGCTTGGTGAAGATCTGCAGCAGGTAGCCGTCCTCGTCGCGGTCGACGAGGATGCCGCGCGACTGCAGCTCCTCGATCGGGACGCGGACCTCGCCGATGCGGGCGCGCAGCTGCGGGTCGGAGTAGTAGGAGTCCGGGGTGGTGAGAAACTCGATGCCCTTGGCGCGCAACGCGTCGACGGTGGTGAGGATGTCGTTGGTGGCCAGGGCGAGATGCTGGGCGCCGGGGCCGCGGTAGAAGTCGAGGTACTCGTCGATCTGTGAGCGCTTCTTGCCGGCGGCGGGCTCGTTTAGGGGGAACTTGACCCGGTGGTTGCCGCTGGCGACGACCTTGCTCATCAGCGCGGAGTACTCGGTGGCGATGTCCTCGCCGACGAACTCGGCCATGTTCGTGAAGCCCATGATGCGGTTGTAGAAGTCGATCCACTGGTCCATCCGGCCCAGCTCCACGTTGCCGACTACGTGGTCGAGCGCCTGGAACAGCCGTTTGGGTTCGTCTGCGGGTTTGGCGTAGCCGGAGCTGCGCGCGATGTAACCGGGCAGGTACACACCGCGGAAGCGGGAGCGGTCGACGAGGGTGTGCCGGGTATCGCCGTAGGTGGCGATGGCCGCGAGGCGCACGGTGCCGTCGGAGTCGGTGAGGTCGTGCGGCTCTTCGACGATCGTCGCGCCTTGCTTGCGGGCGTGCGCGATGCAGCGGTCGACGTCGGGTACCTCGAGGGCGATGTCCACGAGGCCGTCGCCGTGCCGACGGTGGTGATCGAGCAGCGGGCTGGCCGGGTCGACCCCGCCCTTGAGCACGAACCGGACCGCACCGGAGCGCAGCACATAGGCGTGGTGGTCGCGGTTACCGGTCTCCGGACCGGAATAGGCGACCAGTTCCATCCCGAAGACGGCCTGATAGAACAGTGCGGCCTGGGTGGCGTTGCCCACCGACCACACCACGGCGTCCCAGCCGGTCACCGGAAACGGGTCGGCCTCCGCGTCGTATTCCACGAGCCCGACGAGTTGGCGGAGCTGGTCGAGGTCCAGGTCGGCAAGCCGTTCGCCGTCGGTCAAGGTTTGCTGGAGGCTCATGCTCACCAGGACACCGCAAACGCGAATGACTACGCAAGCGACTCATCTTCTATTGGCACCTCGGCGCATGATATCGAGCGAGCGAGGAGTCTAGCTATACACTCTGTCGAGAAGCAGGGAGGTTCGGTGGAGCAGCAACCGCTCGATGCACTCGACGTCGACCTGTTGCGTGCGCTCCGCGAGCGGCCTCGGGCGGGCGTGCTTGAGCTGGCCCGCACGGTCCGGGTGGCGCGGGCAACGGTGCAGGCTCGGTTGGACCGGATGGAGCGCTCCGGCGTGCTCACCGGGTTCGGCCCGGACATCGACGTCACCGCGGCCGGTTTCCCGGTGCAGGCGTTCGTCACCCTGGAGATCGCCCAGGGAGCCTTGGACGAGGTCACCGCGGAGCTCGTGGGTGTGCCGGCTGTGCTCGAGGCCTACGCCACCACCGGCACCTCGGACGTCCTGTGCCGCCTTGCCGCGTCCTCGCATGAGGACTTGCAGGAGACCCTGCTGGCGCTGAACCGCTCGCCGACGGTCGCCCGCTCGACGAGCGTGGTCGTGCTGTCGGTCGTGGTCGCACCCCGGGCACTGCCATTGCTCGAGCAACGGCCCTCGCTCGGCCCTCGACGCGCCCCGGCGTACCGGGGCGTCCTGGAGCCGTAGGTCAGGTTCGGTAGGCTACGTGGTCAACGGGACGTCGAAGTTCTTCGCGGGGATGGTCTGGCCGCCTGACGTGGTGGCGGCGAGCCGTTTCATCCGCAGGGTCAAGGTCGGGCTGTTCTTCTGCTGGACCACAAATCCGGCCCAGCCGCTGCCGGTCTTGCCGGTGTCGACATTGCCGCCGTTCGGGAACGGCGGGTAGCCGGCGGCCGTCATCGCGTCGGTGAGGCCGGGGGCGGTGCTTGAGGAATTGGTGTCGCCGTCGGGTGTCACGATCTGGAGGCTGCCGGACTGCCAGCCGGCGTAGTACTTGCTACCCGCCTTTAAATTCATCTTGACCAGCGCAATCTCCCGGTCCGAGACGGCAGACATGCTTGCCGGCGTCGGGAAGTTGCGAACAAGGGACTCCGCCACGACGTGATCACCCATCTCGGGGTCGTCGATGGTCTGGTTGACTGCGACCGGCTTTCCGGATGCCGCAGTTCCACCGGCGGTTGGCGTGGCTGAAGCCGCCCCGGCGGCTGGGGACGACGGGGCGGCCGAGGGCGACGATGCCGCCGAGGGCGCCGCGCTCGTGGTGGTGGGCGTCGGTACGACGATCGTGGCGTAAGGCTTGCGCATAACGTTCCCTTTCGGTTGGTGGTGCAGCGTTCCCCCGCACAGGTGTTCCGGTCGCGGCGGTAAACACATATCGTGGGCCGTTGGCGGTGAAGGAGCGACCGTATGGTGACCAAGGATGTTTTTCGTGTCGGCGACGGGCCGCACGCCGTGCTGGGCCTGCACGGCTGGTTCGGCGCTGCCGAGTCGTGGCGGGCGCTCGCGCCCTACCTCGACGGAAGCCGGTTCAGCTACTACTTCCTCGACTACCGCGGCTACGGCTCGCGGATGGGGGAGCCGGGAAACTTCACCGTGCAAGAGGCCGCGTCCGATGCCATCGGCCGCGCCGACAAACTCGGCCTCGCGCGTTACTCGGTGCTCGGCCACTCGATGGGCGGCAGCGTCATGCAGAAGGTACTCGCCCAGGCCCCGGACCGGGTCCGCTCCCTCGTCGGCGTCTCACCGGTGCCGGCCGGCGGAGTCCCGTTCGATGACGACGGCTGGGCGTTGTTCTCGGGCGCCGCCGAGGAGCCGGGCAACCGCCGCGCGATCATCGACCTCACCACGGGCAACCGGCTGACGGGCGTCTGGCTCGACGCCGCCGTCCAGGCTTCGCTCGCCACCTCGGACAAGGCCGCGTTCGGTGCCTACCTCAAGTCCTGGGCCAAGACGGACTTCCATGAGCAGATCGAGGGCAACGAGGTTCCGATCAAGGTGATCGTCGGTGAGCATGATCCGGCCCTTGGCGAGGCGACGATGCAGGCAACCTTTATGCAGTGGTATCCGAACTGTGAGCTCGAGGTGCTCGCCAACGCAGGCCATTACGCGTTCGAGGAGACGCCGATCGCGCTGGCCACGGCGATCGAGCGCTTCCTGCGGGACTGAGCCGGTGACCGCTCCCGGTGTCGACGTCTTCGACCCGCGAGTCTTCGCCCGGGGGCTGCCGCACCGCGGGCTGGCGCTGTTGCGAGACACCGGCCCGGCGAGCTGGCAGGATGAGCATGCCGTCGGCGACTGGCCCGCTGGGCCGGGGTACTGGGCGATCACCCGGCACGCCGATGTCAAGCAGGTGTTGCAAAGCCCGGAGGTGTTCTCTTCCTGGCTCGGGGCAACCCAGATCCGCGACCCCGAGCCGGCGGATCTCGGCTTCATCCGCCGGATGATCCTGAACATGGACGCCCCGGAGCACGTGCGGCTGCGTCGGCTGGTCGCGGCGGCGTTCACCCGCCGGAGGTTGGAGCAGTCGGCCGAGCGGATCACCGCCCGCGCCTGCGCGTTGCTCGATGCCGTCGCGCCGACCGGAGCTTGCGACCTGCCGCGCGAGGTCACGGACGACTTCCCACTGGCGAATCTGGCGGACCTGATCGGCGTGCCCTTCGCCGATCGCCACCTGTTGCTCGAGTGGACAAACCGAGTCATCGGCTATCAGGACCCCGAGCACACCGACCTCGCCCGCGACGCGCAGGGCAGGCCGATCAACCCCCGTTCGCCGGCGATGCTCGCCGACATGTTCGGCTACGCGCGCGAGCTGGCCGAGCGCAAGCGGGCCGACCCCGGTCCGGACGTGATGACCGCGTTGGTGCAGGCCGAGGTCGACGGGCAGGCACTCGACGACGCCGAGCTGCAGATGTTCTTCTTCCTGCTGGTGATCGCCGGCAACGACACCGTCCGCAGCGCCTTGCCCGGTGGAGTCCTCGCGCTCCTCGACCACCCGGCGCAGTACCGGCGGCTGCGCGCCGACCTCACCTTGGTGCCCACCGCGATCGAGGAGATGCTGCGTTGGCACCCCCCGGTGCTGACCTTCCGCCGGACCGCGGCGGCGGACACCGTGCTCGCCGGTCAGCAGATCCGACGCGGCGACAAGGTCGTCGTCTACCACGCCTCGGCCCACTACGACGAGCGGGTGTTCGCCGACCCGTTCCGCTTCGACATCACCCGCACGCCGAACGAGCACCTGGCCTTCGGTCAAGGACCGCACCTGTGCATGGGCGCGCATTTCGCCCGGCTGCAGATGCGGATCTTCTTCACCCAATTCCTCACCCGCCTGCCCCAGGTCGAGCCGGACGGCGCCCCCACCCACTTGACCTCGAACTTCATCAACGGACTGACGCACCTGCCGCTCCACTGGTCGCCGGCCAACTGAGGAATGGAGTTCTGACGAGCGGCTACCCGTCGTCCATCGCACAGGTGAATCAGACCGCGCCGGTGCCACGCCGCATCCGCGCCACGCTCGGCGAACAGTTCGTTGTGGACACCACGTCGGCGCTGTATGTGTGGGAGTGGCCGCACTACCCGCAGTACTACATTCCCATCGCCGACGTCGATCCCGCTGTTCTCGTCGATGAGCAGCACGAGGAGAAGCTCAGCCGTGGCACCGCCCGGCGGCACGGTCTGCGGGCCGGCGGCGTGTCACACCCAGCCGCCGTGCTCGTCTACGGCGATGACGCCATCGAGGGGTTGGCCGGTATGGCCCGCCTCGAATGGGCCGCCCTCGACGCCTGGCATGAGGAGGACGAGCAAGTCTTCGTCCACCCCGCGACCCCTATACCCGCGTCGATGCACTGCGCTCGACTCGCCGTATCCGCATCGAACTGGACGGCGACGTGTTGGCCGAGTCCGACTCACCGGTGCTGGTCTTCGAGACCGGGTTGCCGACCCCGCTACTACCTCAACCGCACCGAACTGAGCTTCACCTACCTGACTTCGACCAGCACCGCCACTGCCTGCCCTTACAAGGGCATCACCAGCGGTTATTGGACCGCCCAGATCGGGGAAGCGAGCTATCCCGACATCGCCTGGACCTACGACTTTCCCACCCGCCACCTGCTCCCGATCACGGGTTTGGTCGCCTTCTATAACGAGAGGGTCGACATCACCCTGGACGGTCAGCCGTTGACGCGGCCGGTGACCCATTTCTCCTGACGGGTCAGCTGCGAGACGTCCAGGGCCGGGCCGGGCTGGTGGCCACCGTCCGGTGACCACCAGCCCGTGCCCGGTGACCGGCTACTTCTGGCCGGGTGGGGTGTATGCGGCGGCAGATGGACCCTCGTATGGACCGTCCGTCACCTGCTTGAGTCCACCGACCTGGGAGGCGTCGGGGCGGAAGAGGAAGACCTTTTTCGAGGGCGCGATCCCTGGCTTGGAGTAGTCGAGTGGGACGACGACCCCGGTGTCGACGTTGGACAAGGACCGAAAGGCGGTGTTGATGCCCTCGCGGGTGAGGTCCTTGTTGTCGCAGGCCTTCTTCAGGACGTCGGTGAACACCTTGGCGTCGCCGAGACCGGTGGTGACACCGCCGTCCAGTGTGGCGTCGGGGTACTTGGCCTTGTAGTCAGCGACGAACTTCTGGGTGCTGGGATCGGTGCTGTTGGGCGCTTGCACCGAGGTGGGGAGGTAGAGCAGCTTCTCTAGTGCGGGTCCGGCCGAGGTCTTGAGCACCCCGGGGACGAAGTCGGGGTTGTTGCCGAGGATCGGTACGTTCAGCCCGGTGCTGGCGTCGACGGCCGCGGCGGATGCGGTGGCGGTGGGCGACGAGGTGATCGCGATTGCCTTGACACCTTGGCTCTTCAGGTCGGTGACCTGGGCGGTCATGTCGGTGTCGGTGGGCTGGATCTTCTTCTCGATGACCGTGAGCCCGTTCTTCTGCGCGGCGTACTGGCTGCCCTGCAGTGCATTGACTCCGCCCTCGTTCTGGGGGTAGATGTGCCCGATCTTGTCGCCTTTGTGGATCAAATTGTTGGCCAGCGCGTAGTCGATCGTATTGATCGTCTCGTAGTCGTAGGTGGTTCCGACGAGCATGATCTGCTTATTCGCCAGCAGGCTGGCCGCGTTCGACGCCGGAATGGTCAGCATCTTGTCCGACGTGTACTGATCGAGCAGTGCCGCGTTGATCGGGGAACCGAGGACCTGGCTCAAGCCCACGACCTGGTCCTTTAGCTGCTGGTACTGCGTCACGCCGTTCTGGGTGTTGTAGCCGGTGTCCTTGGTGACGACATTGAGCTTGCGTCCGCAGACGCCGCCGGCGGCGCTGATCTGGTCGTAGTAGAGCTGCTGGGCCTGGGTGATGCTCTTGCCCACCGCGGCGAACGGGCCCGACAGGTCGCTGAGCTGACCGACGGTAATGGTGTCCGCGGTGACGCCGGTACCGGTCTTCACCCCGCCGGCGCCGGTGGTCCCGGCAGAATCAGATGCTTTGGTGCTGCACCCGGCAGCGGCCAGCAGAGCGGCCGCCAACACCGCTACTGCGATGCGTCCTCGTGTGTTCGACAATGTGGTCCTCCACTAGAAGGGGTGCCCATGCCGGTTGGCGGGGGCGCGATGGTGGTCAGCTACCTGAGGCTCAGGAGCTGTGCGAAGGGGTTCCCGGGTCGTGCGGGTCAGCGGCGCTGCCCGCACGGTCGGTTTCTGGGCTGGCAGAGCGGGCAGAGCGGCTCGGCGGTTCGGGTGCTTGGGGACGCAGATGCAGCGTCCCGGCGAGGCGTTGGCCGATGGCGGCGAGGCCGCCGGCTTCGAAGATGAGGAAGCCGATGATGGCAGCGCCGTAGACGTACTTGGCGAAGCTGCCGGCATCCACGCCGCCGGAGCCGGGTTGGGCGAGGAAGGGGATGCTGGCCCCGTATTGGCTGAGCAGCTGCGGCAGCCCGACGACGAGGACGGCGCCAAGGACGGAGCCCCCGACGGAGCCGAGGCCGCCGATGACGATCATCGCCAGGAACTGCACGGACAGGTCGAAGCCGAAGGTGTCGGGCACGATCCGGGAGAAGGTCAGGGCAAACAACACCCCGGCCAACCCCGCGTACATCGAGGACAGTACGAACGCCGAGGTCTTGTAGCGGCGGACGTTGACGCCCATGACGGCGGCGGCGATCTCGCTGTCGCGGACCATCTGCATCGCCCAGCCCGGGCGCCCGCGGAGCAGGTTTTTTCGCGAACACGTACGACACCACGACCAGGATCAGGCCCAGGTACCACAGGCGTTCGAACTTCCCGAACTCCACGTTGAGGATGTAGAGCGAGGGGTCGGTGGTGTCGAAGGCGAGGCCGAACAGGTTGAAGGTGGGCACGTTTCGGCCGTTGAATCCGCCGGTGATGGTCTGGGCGTTGAACAGGATGTGCTGGCCGATGAACACCAACGCCAGGGAGGCGATGCCCAGGTAGATGCCCCGCAGCCGGGATGAGATGGGGCTGAACAGCAGGCCCAGGAACCCGGCGAGCAGCACGGCGAGGATCGCGGCGACGATCGTAGGCAGCTGCAGGCCGGAGGTGGAGATCCCGGCGCCGACGTTGCTGGGTTTGCCGGCGAAGAAGGCGTACCCGTAGGCCCCTGCGGCGAGGAAGAACGCATGCGCCAGCGACACCTGACCGGTGTTGCCGGACAACAGGTTCAACCCGATTGCGCCGATAATCGCGGACATGCAGAACAGACTGGTCTGCAGCAGCGAGCTGGACAGGTACAGGGGCAGGACGGCCACCACCAGCACCGCCAGCACCCGCAGCAGGGTGGGTGGTGTCGGGCGGCGCAGACCACCTCGCAAGCCAGTGCCCGTGGTCGCGGGTCGGTTGGTCATTTCGGTGGCGCTAGACACGGGCGATCTCCTTGGTGCCGAACAGGCCGGATGGTCGCCAGAGCAGGACGAGGCTCATGACGATGTAGGGCATGATCGAGCCGAATCCACCGCCGAGAAACGGCAACTTGTCCTCATACCCCGACGTCAGAGTCTCGGCGAGGCCTACAACGACCCCCCCGACCAGTGCTCCTCCGGCGGAGTCCAAACCGCCGAGAATGGCCGCTGGGAACGCACGGAAGGCGATCAGCCCGGTGGTGTTCGTCAGCCCGGGGGTGGGGAACGCTACGAGGAAGATAGCGGCGATCGCGGCCAATACGCCGGCGATCACCCAGGACAGCACCGACACCCGGCCCAGGCGGATGCCCATCAGTGCTGCGGCTTCCCCGTCCTCGGCGGCGGCCCGGGTGGCGACCCCCCAGGAGGAGAACTTGTAGGCGGCGAAGAACAACCCCATCAGCACGATGGCGACGACGATGGCCGCGATCCGTGACTGCGGGACAGTGAAGCTGGCGATGGTGACCAGCTTGGAGCCCCAGGGGTCGCCGGTGCTGAGCACCTGCGACCCGATTCGCCGGGTCAGCTCGGTCAGTAACAGGATGTCGACGCCGATGGTGAGGATGGCCAGGGAGTTCACGTCGCCACGGAGTCGGCGGATAAACACCACCTCGATGAGCAGGGCGGCCACCCCGGTGGCAGAGATGCCGAGCAGCACCGCCACCCAGAACCCGAACTGTTGGTGGGTGACGCCGATGACGTAGCCCCCGAGAAGCACGAGCGAACCGTGCGCGAAGTTCACCACCTCGGTGGATTTGTAGATCACCACGAACCCGAGGGCGATGAGGGCATAGATAAAACCGAGGGACACCCCCTGGATCGACAACTCAACGAACTTGGTCACGAGGTGGCCTCCGTGCTGGTGTTGTGATGGGTGTCGGCGGGCCGCGGAGCGGCTTCTGTGGTGTCGTCCACGTCGTCTTCTTCGGCGTCGTCACCGGACCCGAGATATGCCCGGATCACCGCGGGGTTGGTCTGCACCTGTTCGGGGGTGCCTTCGGCGATGAGTCGCCCGAAGTCGAGCACCGTGATCCGGTCGGAAATCTGCATGACCAAACCCATGTCGTGCTCGACCAGCAGGACCGAGATGCCCAGGGTGTCGCGCACGCTGGTGATCGCGGTGGCCATCTGCGCGGATTCGTCGGCGTTCATCCCGGCGACCGGCTCGTCCAGCAGCAGCACACTGGGTTCCATGGCCAGTGCCCGCGCCATCTCCACGCGCTTCTGGTCTCCGTAGGACAGCAGCCCGGCTGGGCCGTGCAGCTTGTCCGCGAGGCCGAGGAACTCAGCGATCTCCTGCACTCGGGCAGCGTGGCGGGATCGCTCTTTGGTGGCGGTGCGCCAGCCCATTCCGGTGGACAGGAACCCGGCCTTGGTCAGGTGGTGACGTCCGAGCATCAGGTTGTCCAGCACCGACTGGGTCTTGGACAACGCGATGTTCTGGAACGCCCGCCCCACCCCCAACGCGGCGATGCGATGCGGGCGCAGACCAGAGATCTCCCGCTCACCGAGGAACACCGCGCCGTCGGTGGCGGCATACACCCCGGAGATCACGTTGAAGCAGGTGGACTTCCCCGCCCCGTTCGGGCCGATCACCGCGTAGATGGTTCCGGGTGCCACGGTGAAGGACACCGCGTTCATCGCGGTCACCCCGGAAAAGCGGACCGTGACGTCGGCCACCCGCAGCGCGGGCACCGGCCCCACCTCGGATGCTGTCGCGGCACTCACGCCACCCACCGCCCCAGGCCGCGCGCCGCCATCCTTTCGGCTCGCCACGCTGCGTTCCCGACCCGGCATCAGCGGTGGGCGTCTCCCCGAGGTAGAGCCGCTGCACGGCATCGGTCTTGGCCAGTTCCGCGGCCGGACCGGACAGCGACACCGTCCCGAGCTCCAGCACGTAGGCGAGGTCGGCGACATCGAGGGCCATCACCGCGTTCTGCTCGACGAGCAGCACTCCCACCCCGGTGGAGTTGATCTCCCTGATCACCCGCCCGATCTGGCCGATGATCTTCGGCGCCAACCCCAACGACGGCTCGTCGAGCAGCAGCAACTTCGGGTCGGCCATCAGCGCGCGACCGATCGCCAGCATCTGCTGCTCACCACCCGACAGCAGACCGGCCCGGCCGTTACGGCGGTCCGCGAGAACCGGGAACATCTCGAACACCTGCTTTTGCAGCCGCCCTCGCGCCGACCGGTTGGCGTTGCCCAAGGCCCCGGCGCGTAGGTTCTCCTCCACCGACAGACGCCCGAAGATGCGGCGCCCCTCCGGAACTTGGACCACTCCGGACGCAGAGTGCCCGAAACGCACCGCAACAGCGTCGACTTCCCCGCCCCATTGCTTCCCAACAACGCGGCGACCTCGCCGTCCGGAACGTTCAACGTGACGCCCTGCAGCGCACGCACGGCCCCGCCGTAGGTGACGTACAAGTCCTCGACCTCGAGCATCAGCGTGTCACCACTACGACGCGGACGATGCCGTCGAGCGTGGCGAGACGATCGGCCAGCGCGGCGCGGGGCCGTTGCTCAGAGAAAGGCATAGTGGGACTCCGTTACGAATGAGCGTCTTATATTTGGATTGGGCTCACGGAATAGAGCGTCCGCAATATCCGCAGGTTCAGAAAGGGGACGAGAATTGCTCCATCTTGGGTGGAAACAAGGCGTCCCCGGTTAACCGGTTCTGCTGACGAGTATGTTGCCGGTCACATACCAATCACTGCAAGCGAAGTTGCAGTCAGCGCAACCGACCGCCTTGTCGGCGAGAAAACTGCCGCTCGTACGCGCCGAGAGGTCATGGAAGCACTGCCGCCGCGCCAGGGCGTCATCTTGCGAGGACCCCACCTGAATAGGGCCGCATGCTCCGCGCCGACTGGCAATAGCATGGTCAGATGCCAGACACGCACTGTTGAGTGAATGTGATGTCCTGGCCCAGGCGCGTCTGTTTGGTGCGCAGATAACGGACGTTGTGTGCCGTGGTGATGGTCGGTAGCGTGATCCGCTCCACAATGGTCAGAGCGTGGTCGCCAAGGCCGGCGCATTTGGCTGGGTTGTTGGTGATCAAGCGTATTCGCTGTGCGCCCAGCTCCTTCAGGATCTGGGCGCCGGCTGCATAATCACGGTCGTCCACGGGCAGTCCCTGGGCGAGGTTGGCCTCGACGGTGTCCAGTCCTTGTTCTTGCAGGGCATAGGCACGGATCTTGTGGGCGAGTCCGATCCCGCGTCCCTCATGACCGCGCAGGTACACCACAATGCCGCAGCCTTCGGTGGAGATGGCGCGCAGGGCTTGCTCGAGTTGGGCGCCGCAGTCACATCGCAGCGATCCGAGGATGTCGCCGGTGAGGCATTCGCTGTGTACCCGCACCAGCACACCGTGCTCGGATCGCCCGGCCGCGGCCACGTCGCCCTTGATCAGGGCGAGGTGTTCGGCGCCGTCCGGTTCGCTGCGGTAGGCGATGGCCCGGAAGTCACCGAACTCGGTGGGCATGGCCGCGGCGGCGACCCGGGTGACCAACTGTTCGGTTGCTCTGCGGTATCGGACCAGGTCGGCGATGGCGAGGATCGGAAGCTGGTGCTCGCCGGCGAACTCTCGGAGCCGTTGCCCGCTGCGCATGGATCCGTCGTCGTCGGTGATCTCGCTGATCACTCCGACACCGGACAGACCCGCCAGCGACAACAGGTCGGTGGCCGCTTCGGTGTGTCCGGCGCGCACCAGCACACCCCCCGCACGAGCACGCAGCGGAAAGATGTGCCCGGGGCGGTGGAAGTCATCCGGGCGCGCCGCTACGTCGGCCAGTGCGCGCACGGTGACGGCGCGGTCGGCGGCCGAGACGCCGGTGCCGGTATCGGTGTGATCGACGCTCACGGTGAACGCCGTCTGGTGTGCATCGGTGTTGTCCGCCACCATCAGCGGCAGCGCGAGTGCGTCGGCGCGCTCGGTCGTCATGGGCGCACACACGATGCCGGTGCTGTGGCGCACGATGAACGCCATCTGCTCGGCCGTGATCAGCTCGGCGGCCCCCACCAGGTCGCCTTCGTTCTCCCGATCGGCATCATCGGTCACCACGATCAGCTGCCCTCGACTAAGCGCAGCCAGGGCATCGTTGACCGCGTCGGACGAGGTCAGGGTCATCGGAAGCGCCTTCTGGACGAATGCGTGATCATGGCGTTGCCTCCTAGCGGTACGGGTCAGCCGGTGAGGTCGTGGTCCTTGCTTCACGCCGGGCTCAGGACATTCGCATCGAGGACATGGTGAAGCCAGGGAACTTGGCCCGCAGCAGGAACTTCGGCTGGGTCCACCCATCGGTAGGCGTCGTGTTCCCAGTTCAGCCTGAGTTTTCTGGTCGGCGCAACTGCGGTGAAAGTGTGCACCGTCCAGAGCGGTCCGTCGCCGCCCGCGATAACAAACGAGCCACCGGCCCGGAGCAGATCGAGACGATCGGCGCTCAAGCCGGTTTCCTCGAGCAGCTCTGTTCTGGCCTGCTCATCGGGCTCCAGGTAGCCGGTGATGCAGTGCCACAGCCCGGTATCGGAGCCGACGCGCTGACTCCGTCGGAGTAGACACAACTCACCGTCGTGCCAGAGCAGCACTGCCACCACAGCACGGCAAATCGGTGATCCGAGCGCGGACCGCGGCGTGTGCTCCACTACCGAGTTCATCCGAGTCCTCTCCTTGTCGGCGATTTCGCGGGGCGACCTCACAACCGAGGGGCCGTGACCGAGCTGCGTTGACAGCGTGAGGACAAGGGTGAACGATCCCCATCAACGAATGCAACGGAAGTTGCGCAAAACGCAACCGTAGAGGTGAAAGCCATGGCCAGCACGCCCACCACGGGCAAGGAGCAGCCGGACTCCGCGCTCCGCGCGATGCGTGTCCTGGAGGCGTTAGCCGGCATGGAGCAACCCGCCGGTCTCCTCACGATCGCCGCGGCGGTGAACCTCAGCAAGACCAGGGCCTACCGGGTGTTGCGGAGCCTGCAGGACCACGGTTACGTCGACCACGCCGACCGCAACGGCTACCGCATCGGCAGCCGGTCGCTTGCGTTGGCCTCGCTGATCGGCCCGCGCCCCGCCCTGCTGCAACGGGCCCGCCCCGTGCTCGCCAAGCTTGTCGGGGTGGCCTCGGAGTCCGCCACCCTGCATCTGCGCAGCGGAGCCCACCGCGTCTTGGTCCTCGGCGTGGAAGCCCGGAACAACGTGCTCCATCGCAGCGTGATGGTCGGCGAGCGGGCACCTCTGACGTCCGGGTGCAGCGGCACCACCATCCTGGCCCACCTCCCCAGCTCGGAAGCCGACGAGATCATCAAGGTGCACACGAAGCCGAAGCAACGACCAGCACTCTCCGCCCTGCTCCACCAGACCCGCGACGACGGCTTCGCCCTGTCCTTCAGCAGCAACCACGTCGGCCTCAACGGTATTGCTGCACCCCTGCTCGACCCCGAGGACGGCTACCCCCTCGGCTCGGTGGCCATCGCAGGGGCCGAGCAGCGGCTGCCTGAAGCGGCATTACGTCGACTGGCCCGACCGCTCAGCGCGGCCTGCGCCGAGCTGGCTCCAAGGTTGGCGACGGTGCTTGGCCCCAACTCGTCCGTGCGTCTGGAGTCCCTCGACGTGACCATTCAGGACTTCCTCGAGGCCTGAGGTACCCCACCCTACTTGGTTGCGTCTATTGCAACTTCAGTTGTCGTAACCATGCGGGGTCCGCCACGATTGGTCTCACGGTGTTGACGCGGCTGGAAGCCCCGGCGCGGACATTGATGACGACTCGTGGAGGTGGTTCAATGTCGGACAATCCTCGGCAGATGGCGCTGATTGCCTTTCTGCAGGCGCAGAACTGTTCGAATTACGTCGGTTCCTGGCGGGACCCCGCCACGATGACGGATTTTCTGTCGGCGGAGTACTTCACGCGGATCGCGCGGACCCTGGAAGATGCCCGGTTCGACATGGCCTTCTTCGACGATCGCCTGGCCATGCCCGACATCTACGGCAGCAGTCATGACCTCGCCGTCCGGCACGGCATCCGTTCGGTGAAAATGGATCCCACGCCGATACTGATGGCGATGGCGATGGCCACGACCCACCTCGGGTTGGGTTCGACATATTCGACGACCTACTACGAGCCGTTCCACGTAGCGCGACTGTTCGCGACTCTGGACTTGATGACTGCCGGGCGAGTCGCCTGGAACGTCGTCACCTCACTGAACGACTCGGAGGCCGCGAACTTCGGGCGCACCGAGCACATGGAGCACGACCTGCGCTACGACCGCGCCGATGAGTTCCTCGAAGTGGTTCAACAGCTGTGGAACACCTGGGACCCCGACGCGCTCGTGCTGGACAAGTCGACCGGCGTGTTCGCCGACCCCGACAAGGTCCGCCGCACCGAGTACGCAGGCAAGTTCTTCAACGTCAACGGAACGTTTCCGGTGCCCCGCTCACCCCAGGGCCAACCGGTGCTGCTGCAGGCCGGCTCGAGCGGGCGCGGGATGGCGTTCGCGGGCCGGTGGGCGGACGTGGTCTTCACCGCCTACTCGAGCAGAGAAGCCGGCATCAAGCAGTACCAAGCCGTGAAGCAGGCAGTGGCCGACGCCGGCCGCGACCCCGACACGGTCCTCGTCGCACCGGCGATCGGCGTCATCACCGCCCAGACCCCCGAACTTGTCGCGGAGAAGAAAGAGCTGCTGTTCAACCTGGCCAAACCAGAGGACGGACTCGCGCTGTTGTGCGAGGTGCTGAACGTGGACCTGTCCGACCGCCCCCTCGATGAACCCTTCACCGACAAGGAACTGGCCGCGATGTCCTGGCACGGGCTCCGCGACCGAGTGGTGTCCTTGAGCGAGAAGACGAACCCGTCGGTGAACGATTTCGTGCAGTACTCCGGGCGCGGCACGTTGAACGAGGGATCGGTCCTGCAAGGCACCCCCGAGGTCGTCGCCGACAAGCTGGAGGACTGGTTCGGGTCCTGCTGCGACGGGTTCGTCATCGCCGCGGCCAGCGTCCCCGGCTCCTATGAGGACTTCGGCCGGCTCGTCGTCCCCGAGCTGCAGCGCCGCGGCCTGGTGAAGACCGAGTACACCGGATCGACCCTGCGGGACAACCTGGGCCTGGCGGTTCCCGCAACGGTGAAGGAGACAGCATGAGTACCCCCATCCGGATCGTGACCCCGACCGGCATGCTGGGCTACGGCTACCCCGAGGCGGACTTCTGGCGCTGCGTGGATGACGGCGTCGACGCCATCGTCGTTGACTCCGGCTCCACCGACCCCGGGCCCTACATGCTCGGGTTGGGCAAGACGCTGGTCACCGAGGAGTCCTACGCACGGGATCTCCGTCCGATGCTGCGTGCCTCCCACGAGCGGCGCATCCCCGTGCTGATCAGCTCGGCAGGGGGTGCCGGCACCCGGGCGCAGGTCGACGAGATGGTGGATCTCATCGACCGGCTCGCCACCGAAGAAGGCTTCGCGCTGCGCGTGGCGAGCATCTACGGCGACATCCCGGCCACGACGGTGCAGCAACGTTTGGCGGCCGGCCAGATCCAGCCCAACGTGCGTGGCGAGCTGCCCAGCGAACACGAAGTTTTGGGTGCGGAAGCGATCGTCGCGCAGATGGGCGCGGAATCGTTCCGCGCCGTCCTGGATTCCGATGAACCGGTCGACGTCATCGTCGCCGGACGTGCTTACGACCCGGCCCCGCACGCTGCGGTCAGCATCAAAGCAGGGGTCGACCCGGCCATCGCCTGGCACATGGGCAAGATCCTCGAGTGTGGTGGGGCGTGCTGCGAGCCGAAGGGTGGTGGCGTCGTCGCGACGGTCCACCCCGACACGTTCGAGCTGACGCCGATGACCCCCGGACACGCGTGCACGCCGCTGTCCGTGGCCGCGCACACGCTGTACGAGAAGAGCCGTCCCGACCTGCTGGTCGGACCGGCGGGCGTGCTCGACATCTCCGACTGCACCTACACCGCGGTCGACGAAGGGACCGTCCGCGTCGCTGGGAGCCGGTTCACGCCCTCCGCACACCCGACCCTCAAGCTCGAGGGTGCGGTCGTCGTCGGCTACCGCACCACCTTCATCGGCGGCGTCCGCGATCCCATCTTGATCGGCCAGCTCGATGAGTTCCTGGCCCGGGTGGTGAAGCTCGTCGGGACCATGCACCCCGACCTCGCCTCCGGGGTGGCGCAAGTGAAGTTCCGTATCTACGGCCGTAACGCCGTCATGGGCGACCTCGAACCCTCCACCCAGATACCGCACGAGGTGGGCATCCTCGGTGAGGTCACCGCACCGACACAAGAACAAGCCACCGCCATCTGCACGAACATCCGGGTCGGCGTCCTGCACCTGAACTACCCCGGCCAGATCGCAACCGCGGGCAACTTCGCGCTACCCCTGACGCCGATGGAGAACCCGATCGGCCCGGTGTGTGCCTTCACGCTGTACCACGTCATGGATGCCGAAGGCTTGGACCTGTTCCCGATCAGCTACCGACACGTCGGTACCCCCGCCCACGACGCAAGCAAGGAGATGGCCCGGTGAGCGGCACAGTGTCCTCGAAAAACTCCGTCGCCCTGCAGGATCTGGCCAAAGTCATCCGCAGCAAGAACGCAGGCCCCTACGAAATCACCTACGACGTGATGTTCACCGACCCCGTGGTTTACGCGCACGTCCGGGACAGCGACGTCCTCACTCGCGCCGCGATTGCCAAGCTGTACCGGATCGATGACGCCGACATCACCTACTGCGACTTCTTCGAGCCTGCGCTGGCCTTCAAGTTCACCCTGATCCGCCAGGATGCCCAAGGCAAACAGGGCAGCGTCGGGGAACGCGACACCTTCGGAGCCCAACAACACGCGCCGCTGCTCGACATCCAGATACCCCGCCCCGTCGCATCATGACCACCCGATCCGTTCCCACCCGGGCGGCCGATGCCGACTGGTTCCGTCAGGTGCTAGGGCAGTACCCGACGGGGGTCTCGGTGGTGACCGGCATCGCCCCCGACGGAGCTCCCGCGGGCTTGGCCGTCGGTTCGTTCACCTCGGTGTCACTGGACCCTCCGCTCGTCGCCTTCCTGCCGGCGACGTCGTCCTCCTCGTGGCCGAAGATCGCGCCGGGCAAGAAGTTCTGCGTGAACATTCTCGGCGCCGACCAAGAATCTGTGTGCGGGGCGTTCGCGTCCAAGGCTGCGGACAAGTTCGCTGGCCTGAGTTGGCGGCCGGCTGCCTCGGGCGCACCGATCCTGGACGGCGCCGTGGCCTGGGTGGACTGCGAGCTCGAGGCCGTCCACGAGGCGGGGGATCACCTCATCGTCGTCGGACGCGTCGTCGATCTCGACATTGAGCGGCCCGCCCTGCCGCTGCTGTTCTTCCAAGGCGGCTACGGCAGGTTCTCCCCGCACTCTTTGGCGCTCCGGGATACCCGGTTCGGAGTCCAGCTGCAGTTGGTGGACCGGGCCCGCCCGCTGATGGAGGCCCTCGCCCAGCGCACCGGAGCACAGGTCGGCGCCGCGTACTGCGACGGCAGCGAGCTCACCATGCTGGCCAGCGCGGGCACCCCCACCGACCCGCACGCGTCTGCAGTGGCGATCGGACAGCGACTGCCCGTGCTCGCACCGATCGGTGTCTGGTGGATGGCCCACGCCACCGACACCCAGGTGCAGCAATGGCTGCAGGGCATTGAAGCAGAAGAGCTGCGTGCCCGGTACCGGGACGCGCTCACCCAGATTCGCCGGGCCGGATACTGCCTCGGGCTGACATCTGTTCATACCGAGGTACAGGCGCTGGTCAACAGTCGTCCAGGTCCCGGGGGCGAACCAACCGCCGAGGAGCGCCAGCTGATCGCCGGCCTCGCGCTCGACCCGATGGACTACGTCCCCTCGGGAAGCGCTGCCAGACGTCCCGGACCCGATGTGGTGAGCCTGTAGGCACCCGCGTTCAGTCCCGACGGCGAGGTCGCGCTCGGACTCATGATCACCGGGTACCCCCGCGAATCTCGAGCTGCCCAGGCCTACGCCGAGGACCTCCTCGCACTCACCGCCGACGTCACATCCCTCGCCGCATCATGAGCACCCCAGGAACAGGAGAACACCCACGATGACCGTGACCGACACCACCACGACCTCAACCTTCGCCGAGCAGCTCGCCGCCACCGTCGAAACCTTGACGTGGGCCGACGTCCCGGAACACGCGCGGGTCGTCGCCAAGCACCATGTGCTCGACGCATTGGGCACCGCTCTCGCCGCGACCGGCATGGACTTCGGACAGTCGGTTCATCAGGCCGGTGTCCGGCTCGGCGCGGGACAGGAGAGCCACGTCCTCGGCTTCGGCACCCCGCTGCCGGCCCCGTCCTCAGCGCTGGTCAACGGCACCCTGATGCACGGGTTGGACTTCGACGACACCCACATCGGTGCGATCTACCACGCCACCGCGCCTGCCCTGGCCGCCGCGCTGGCCGTCGGTGAAGCCGAGCACGCCGACGGTGCGACGGTCATGCTCGCCTACGTGATCGGCCTCGAGGTCGGGTGCCGGCTTGCGGCGGCGGGCGCCGGAAAGTTTCATGCTCGAGGTTTTCATCCGACTGGGGTCGCCGGTACCTTCGCTGCGGCCTGTGTCACCGCCAAGATCCGGGGGGACTCGGCCGAGACGCTGACCAATGCGCTGGGACTGTGCGGCAGCCAAGCCGCCGGCATCCTGCAGCTGCATGAGTCGTGGCTCAAGCGGATGCACCCCGGCTGGGCCGCGCACTCCGGGATCATCGCCGCGACGCTGGCCGAGGCCGGCTTCCGCGGGCCGGCCACCGTCTTCGAAGGTCCCCGGGGGCTGTACGCCACCCACATCGGTGAGATACCCAGCGCTGCCGAGGTCGGCCTCGATGACCTCGGGCAGCGGTGGATGACCGCCGACATCGCCCTGAAGCCATACCCGTGCTGCCACCTCATCCACGCCTTCGCCGACGCTGCCTTCGGCCTCCTGGACGAACTCGGCGTCGATCACCTGGCACCGCAGGATGTCGAGCGCATCGAATGCCCCACCACCCCCGCACTGGTAGGCCTGACCCAGCCCGCGGAGCAGAAGGCCGCGCCGGGCACCATCTACGACGCGCTATTCAGCGTCCCCTACGTCACCGCACGCGCCCTGGTCACCCGACGCGTCGACCTCGCCGCCTTCTACGACGAACCCCTGGACAAACCCGAGGTGCTCGCGATGGCCGCCAAGATCACCTGCCCGCCCGATCCCGACAGCGACTACCCCACCCACTTCCCCGGCGAGGTCATCCTGCACCTCACCGACGGCCGCACCCTGCGCAGGCGGGTCCCCGCCAGCCACGGCACACCCGAAGACCCGATGCCCGGTGCGGAGGTCCTCGCGAAGTTCACCGCCAACGCCGGCCGAGAAATTGCCCCCGAACAGATACGTCAAATCGCCGACCTCGTCCAGCGGCTCGACCAGCTCAACGACGTGGGCCAGCTCGTCACCGCCTGCGTCCGGCCGAGCAGGTAGCACCCGCCGATGCGCATCGCTGTCGTCATCGGCAACCCCTAACCCGGATCCCGCACCCCCTCGGCCGCCCTGGCGGTCGCCGACGCCACCCAAGCGGCCCTCAGAATATCCGAGCGCCTCGTCCTCGACCTGGCCCACGTGCGATGGCCCCCCGCTGACCCGGCGTCCCGGCGGGGTGCCGGCTTATAAGATGCTCGTACCGCCCGGCGAGGCCGCCCCCGAACTACAAAGCCACGAAGGTTACGAGTGGATGTACGTGCTCGCCGGCCGACTGCGACTCGGCGAGCTCGACCTGAAAGCCGGCGAGGTCGCCGAGTTCGATACCCACACCCCGGCTGCGGTTCCCCCCGGCGCTCGATGACGTCGCCATTCGGTCGGGTGCCCCATCGCTGGCGTCAAGCCCGGTCAGTGCAGCGTGGCGGACACCGTACCGGCGGCCCCGAGTACGGCCTCGCCCACTTTCGACATGTCTATCCGGTCGTCGACGAAGACGACGGCGATCGCGGCGGCGCCCCCACCATCGGGTCGGCGCACCGGAGCCGCAATGGAGCGCACCCCGGGTATCACCTCACCGCGTGAGCTCGCCCAGCCGAGCTGCCGTGCCTGCCCTACGGCAGCACGCTCACCGACCGACGGATCGAGCATGAGTAGCGCCAGTCCCGGTGCTCCTTGGTCCACGGGATGGCGGGTGCCGGGTCGGTAGACGACGTGTGCGGTGGAGTGCTGTGGTTCCACAGTGGTTACGGTGACCGCTTCATCACCCGCGCGTACGACGAGAAACGCGGTCATGCCCAGTTCGGTGACGAGCGCGTTCAGCGCGGGCAGCGCCGCCGTCTGCAGGGTGTTCCGGACGCCGCGGGCCAGCGCCACGAGGCCGAGACCGAGGCCGAAGTGGCCGGCGAGGTCCCGCTCGACGAGTTGGTGTCCCTCGAGCGTACGCAGCAGCCGGTAGGTGATCGAGCGGTGCAGATCCAGAGCCTGGGCGATGTCCATCACCGGCTGCGGGCTACCGACTGCGGCGAGATGTTCCAGGATGCGCACTCCGCGGTGCAGGGTCTGTGACGGCGGGGCGCTGCCCACCGGCGTGGGCGCCGCCTGATCGTTTGTGGTGGTCATTGGGCGGGTGCGATGCGGCCGGTGACCTCACCGAAGCCGATCCGGTGGCCGTGGGGGCCCGGGGCGGTGGCGGTGATAGTGATGACGTCGCCGTCCTCGAGGAAGGTGCGGGTGGATCCGTCGGGCAGCGTCAACGGTTCGGCTCCGCCCCAGCTCAGTTCGATGAGCGAACCACGCTGATCGGGCTCCGGGCCGCTGACCGTGCCGGAGGCGTACAGGTCCCCGGTGCGCAGCGACGCTCCGTTTACGGTCAGGTGCGCCAGCTGCTGGGCCGCGGTCCAGTACAGGCCGTCAAACGGGGGCGTGCTGATCAGCTCCCCGTTGAGGCGGACCTGAAGGGTGATGTCCAGACCCCACGGATGCGCGGCGTCGTCCAGGTAGGGCAGGGGTTGCGGATCCCGCTTCGGTGGGGTGACACGGGCGTGCTCCAGCGCGGCCAGCGGCACCACCCACGGCGAGAGAGAGGTCAGGAAGCTCTTGCCCAGAAACGGGCCGAGCGGTACGTACTCCCAGGACTGCAGGTCGCGCGCGGACCAGTCGTTGAGCAGGCACACCCCGAACACGTGCTCGGTGAACGCCCCCACCGGAACGGCAGCACCGAGTGTCGAGGGTCTACCGACGATGAAGCAGACCTCGGCCTCGATGTCCAGGCGCTGGGAGGGACCGAACTTGGGCACGTCGTCGGCGGGGGCTTTTCGCTGCCCGCACGGGCGCACCACCGGGGTGCCGGAGACCTGTACCGTCCCGGCACGGCCGTGGTAGCCGATCGGCAGGTGCTTCCAGTTCGGGGTGAGCGGCGGCGAGTCCGGCCTGAACATCCGGCCAATGTTCTCCGCGTGGTGCTGCGAGCTGTAGAAGTCGACGTAGTCGGCGACCTCGACCGGGAGGTGCAGCTGCACCTCCGACCGGGCTACCAGGTTTGCCTCGATCAGCTCGCGATGCGCCGGGTCGGTGAGCCAGCCGGTGAGCTGTTCACGGAGCTCACGCCAGGCCCCGCTGCCGCGGGCCAGGAACGCGTTGAGCGATCCGGTGGCGTGCACCGGGTCGCCGGTGGCGCCGGTCATATCCAGGACGTGGTCCCCGATGGCAATGCCGGTACGCGGGGCGGTGCCGGGAGTGGAGTAGATGCCATACGGCAGGTTCGCCACACCGAACGGGGTGTCGGCGGGAAGTGCGAGCCAGGTCTGCGGTGTGCTCACGAGGACATCCGTTCCATGGTGGGGAGCAGCCCGAGGGCGACGAGATCCTCGACCGGCTCGAGCACGCTGCAGGTGCCGAACGAGGTGAACAGCGCCCGGGCGCGCTCGGCCCGCTCAGGCGACCAGGTGCGCAGCTGGCCGGCAACGGTGGCACCGTCCCGTTGCGCGAGGCACTCGGCGGCGGCGCCCGGCGACGTACCCCGCGCCAGCGCGTCCGCGGCGGCTGGCAGTGTTCCCGGCGCGGCGATGAGCGAGACGCCGAATGGGGGACCGTCGTCCAGGCAGCTGGTCAGCTCGTCGAGCCGGGCCGCGGGGACGATGAAGGGGCCGACCAGCTCGCCGCAGTCTTCGCGCAGCGTGCGGTGCGCCGGGACGGCCGCCGTCATGGGGGCGTCCCCGGGCGGGAACAGCGCCGCATCGTCAGAGAGCCCACCGAACTGTGTGCTCATGAGGAGGGCCCCCGGCCGGACCAGCTCCAGGCGTACTTGCCGTCGTCGGAAGCGGTGGCGCCTTCGCCGAGGGCCAGGGGACGGAAGGTGTCGACCATGACGGCGAGCTCGTCGAAGTACTCCACCCCCAGTGCGCCCTCGACGGCCCCGGGTTGCGGGCCGTGGGAATGTCCGCCCGGGTGCAGGGAGATCGATCCCTTGCCGATACCGGAGCCCTTGCGTGCCTCGTAGTCACCGTCCACATAGAACATGACCTCGTCGGAGTCCACATTGGAGTGGTAGTAGGGGACCGGAACGGCAAGGGGGTGGTAGTCGACCTTGCGGGGCACGAAGTTGCAGATCACGAAGCCCTGCCCCTCGAACACCTGGTGCACCGGAGGCGGTTGGTGCACCCGCCCGGTGATCGGCTCGAAGTCGGCGACGTTGAACACGTAGGGGTACAGGCACCCGTCCCAGCCGACGACGTCGAAGGGATGCTCCGGGACGACGTGCACCGTCCCGGCCAGCCCACCGGGACCATCGCCGCGGTGCTTGACGTACACCTCCACGTCGGAGCCGTCGGCCAGCAGCGGCTCGGCGGGGGTCCGCAGGTCCCGTTCGCAGTAGGGGGAGTGCTCGAGGAACTGCCCGTAGCGCGACAGGTAGCGGTGGGCCGGGGCGATGTGCGAGTTGGCCTCGATCGCGTAGGTGCGCAGCGGCTCGTCGCCGGTGGGGATCCAGCGATGCGTGGTGGCCCTCGGCAGGATCACATAGTCACCCTGGCCGACGTCCAGCGCACCGAAGGCCGTCTCGACCGTCGCGGACCCACGTTCGATGAAGACGCACTCGTCGCCGGTCGCGTTGCGGTACAACGGTGAGGTCTGGCTGCTGACGGCGTAGGAGATGCGCACGTCGGCGTTGCCCAGCACCAGCCGTCGACCGGTGACCGGGTCGAGAGCTTTGTGTTCCTCGTCGGGGAACAGCTCGTGCAGCCGCAGGTGCCGCGGCAGCAGCGGGGCGTTGGGTGTGGTGGCCTGCTCGGGCAGTTCCCACGGCCGGGCGTCGACCAGGCTCGACGGGATGCCGCGGTGATAGAGCAGGGAGGAGTCCGAGCTGAACCCCTCCTCACCCATCAGTTCCTCGGAGTACAGGCCGCCGTCGGGTCGGCGGTGCTGAGTGTGCCGCTTGGGTGGGATGCTGCCCACTTGCCGGTAGTGCGCCATGGTGACCTCGCAGGTTCAGATCGACGACGGGACGGGTGCGGGAAGTGGAGAGCCGATCAGCCGGTGCACAGCAGGCGCGACGTCGGCCAGGTTGGTGAGCACGGCGGCGACGTGGGCGTCCGGGCGCAGCACCCACACCTCGTCGGGCCGGGCGCCCAGCGCTGCCGCGAGCGCCGGACCGTCAGCCAGCTCGCGCATCCGGTGCACCGTGATGGGCAGCTCGTTCGGGACGGCCGGGAACCCGACGTCGTCGCCGACCAGCACGGTGATGCCCTCCCGAGCGAGCTGGCGCAGGCGGCTGATCTCGGGACGCCCGGCCACGGTCACCGGCCAGTCCGGCACGAGGACACCGGGTGCCGGCAGGGGAACATCACCGCGGACCGGGCGACCGGGAAAAGGCCGAGACCCGTCGGCGGTGGTCAGCGGGGAATCGACGTACCAGAAGGGCTCGGCGAGCCGTCCCGAGTCGACCTCCGCGCAAGCCGCCGGGTCGGTGGCCGCGCGCTGGAGGACGTCGATGCGTCGCTTGGCCTCAATGTCGGTGCCGGGGACGAGGAAGCGCATGGTGGCGCCGGTGATGTGGAGGTTCTCCAGCGCCGCGGCGTGTCGTTCGTCGTGGTAGGACTCCAGCAGCGACTCCGGCGCCCAGCCGTGTAGCACGAACGCCAGCTTCCACGCGGCGTTCTCCGCGTCGAGCACGCCGGAGTTCAGGCCGCGGGCGCCGAAGGGCGCCACCAGGTGGGCGGCGTCCCCGGCGACCAGGACGCGCCCCACCCGCATCCGGTCGACCACCCGGGAGTGGAAGCGGTACACCGATTTCCACACGATTTCGTAGGGACGATCACCGATGATCTGCCGAATGCGCCGATCCAGACCGCCGGAGACGTCCTCGGCCGGCAGATCGAAATCCGGGGGAACCTGCCAGTCGATCCGAAAGGTCGAGTCGGGGCAGGGGTGAATGAGTACCTGGCGGCCGGGGTTCCACTCCGGGTCGAAGTAGAAGCGGCGCTCGGTCTCCCAGCCGGGAAGGTCGGTGCGGATGTCGCAGATCAGGAACTGGTCACCGAAGGTCTGGCCGTCGAAGGACAATCCCAACGCGGCGCGAATGGCATCGCCCCGAGCCCCTGGGCAGGCCAGGAGGTAGGAGCCGCGCACCGCGACCTCGCCATCGTCGGTGGCACACCGCAGCGTGACGCCCTTGGCGTCCTGCTCCATGCTGAGCACCCGATGCCCCCAACGGACCTCGGCCAACGGTTGATCCGCAATGCGCTCATCGAGCAGCTGCTCGGTGTCGGTCTGGGAGATGTTGACGAACGGGGGAAACGGTGAGCGGCCCCGGTCGAGAAAGCCGACGTTGAACAGCTCCGCGCCGCGGTGGAAGGTGCGGGCGGTGGTCCAGGTGACACCGCGGCGGGCGATCTCGGCGCCGGCGCCGACCGAATCCCAGACATCGAGTACGTCGCGTTGTTGGCAGATCGCCTTGCTGCCGACGTCATCGCGCGCCGCTCGGGCGTCCAGCACGATGACCGGCAGGCCCCAGCGCGCCAGCAGCAGGGCCGCCGTCTGACCGACCGGCCCGCAGCCCAGAACGAGGACCGGCGTAGTGGTGGTTGGCATGGTCGCCGTCAGTCTTGCAGCTGGTCCCAGACCTGACGGTCCCGCTCGGCCGTCCAGATCACCGGGCGCTCGATGCCCTCGAACTCGTCCCAGAGCCGTTGGACGTCGAAGGGCAGGCAGTGCTCGAAGATGGGCCAGTGCCCGAACTTGGGGGCGAGCGCGGCGTGGGTGGCCGTGAACGCATCTTTGACGGTGCCGCCGGCGCGGTGGGCGGTGCTGACCGTGTCCTGCATGGTGGTCAGAAACGCACGCGTCTGCTCGATGGCGGCGTCGACCGCGTCGCGGCCCCGGGTGACGGCACCGCGGCCGCCGACGAGTTGCTCGGCGCCGAAGCTCTTGATCCGGTCGAGGGTGCCTGCGGCCCAGTCGAAATGAAACGCATCGCCGGTGTAGAGCGCCGCTTCGGACTCCACCAGGTCCCCGGCGAAGAGGATCTTCTGCTGGGGGAGCCACGCGACGATGTCGCCCTCAGTGTGACCCCGGCCGAGGAATTCCAGCACGAGCTCACCCCGGTCACCGCCCAGCTCGATCGTCAGCTTGTCGCGAAAGGTCAGGGTGGGCCAGGTCAGTCCGGGGATGGACGCCGGCTCCTCGAACAGCCGTTGCATCCGCCCGTACTCACTGTCCCAGTCCTGCTGGCCCCGCTCGGCGACGAGCTGGCGGGTCTGCTCGGAGGAGACGATCGTCTCGGCGTCGAAGGCGCTGGCACCGAGGACGCGAACGGCGTGATAGTGCGACAGCGCCAGGTAGCGGACCGGTTTGTCGGTGTGCTCGCGCAGCTTGCGCAGCCAGCGACGGGCGGCGACCGGGGTGGCCAGCGCCTCGAAGCAGACCAGGAAGTCCTCGCCCTCGATGGCACCCAGGTTCGGGTCGCCCTCCGCGGTGAGGGCGTAGACGCCGTCGGCGAGCACCTCCAAGGTCTGCTGTTTGACGCCGAGGTCTGCCGACGAGGCGAAGGGTTTCCCTGCCATCAGGTCATCTCCTGCTCTATAAACGGACGAGCTGCTCTGACTATGACACGAACGTTACGTCGCGAACGTCGGGTCGGCAACCACTTGTGTACTCACCTGGTCACCTGAAGTGACCCTTGACACCTTATTCCCGATGCGGAACACTCCTGGTCACTCGATAACAGACATCCGTCCCCGCCCACGTACCGGCTCAGTCGCGACGATTAGGAGTAAGAACCAATGAGAACCCGTCACACTGTTACCGTTGCGGCCTCGCTGGCCGCGGCGGTCGTCCTCGCGGGGTGTGGTTCGAGCTCGCCCGCACCCTCCGGCGCCGGGGCGGCAACGTCCGCCGGCGGCAACGCCAAGACAGCGTCGGCCATCGCGATGTCTTCGGCGAGCGCCAGGATCTGGTCGTCGCCGCTGTGCCCCGAGGAACGCACCTCCCGGGCAGCAGAACGCGGTGCCGCATCACCCGCCTCGAATCCGTTTCGGCGGGCTGGGTGCGGGCTGGCCGCACTGGATTTGCCGAAGTAGCGGGAAGCGCGTAGGGGCAGTTCAGCTCCGGCGCCGGTGATCGAGGAGTCGACGCGCCTTCCCGACGGATCGTTCGATGGAGTCGGGTTCGAGGACCTCGACGAGCACGCTCACCCCGATCCGGTTCTTGATCTGCTCCCTCAGCGTC